>Ga0255356_1002151_pt1 | contig 11635 bp, 9 predicted proteins | sample HBST100metaG_FD_189944 | JGI IMG/M metagenome (GOLD analysis project Ga0255356, IMG submission 189944) | Peat soil microbial communities from Stordalen Mire, Sweden - H.B.S.T100 | ecosystem: Environmental > Terrestrial > Soil > Wetlands > Peat | place: Sweden: Norrbotten County, Stordalen Mire... | reverse complement strand
TTGAGCTTCAGCCTCCCTTTAATCGCACCTCTGAGGAATTGAAACTCTTCAAGTGGGAGTACCTGCCTGCCGTGCTTGGCAGCCTTTAATCGCACCTCTGAGGAATTGAAACCGTTCCCCCATGTAAGGTGGTTGGCATCATCGTCGTACCCTTTAATCGCACCTCTGAGGAATTGAAACTTGCGCGCAACGTCGCGCTTGGATCTATCAACCATACCTTTAATCGCACCTCTGAGGAATTGAAACTGACGATCCACGTCCTGTGGCGGCGGATCATCTCCGTCCTTTAATCGCACCTCTGAGGAATTGAAACACGGATGGTACGTCACCATCTCCCAAACGATCTTTACCCTTTAATCGCACCTCTGAGGAATTGAAACCCACAATCGACTTGCAGGAGCACACGCCGAACTCGCCCTTTAATCGCACCTCTGAGGAATTGAAACAAGATCCATACAGTCACAGGGATTACTTGTCTGCCAACCTTTAATCGCACCTCTGAGGAATTGAAACGGGGCAGGTACATCCTGTACTCCTGGTCGGATAGCTGCCTTTAATCGCACCTCTGAGGAATTGAAACACGAGCGCGAGGTTACGCAAGGAGAGCTAGAGTCGCTCCCTTTAATCGCACCTCTGAGGAATTGAAACCTCGGTTCCCTCACTCCAGGTCGATGCCTTTTCGCGGCCTTTAATCGCACCTCTGAGGAATTGAAACAGATTCGAAGCGCTTGCGCTTCCTGCTGTGCTTGATCCTTTAATCGCACCTCTGAGGAATTGAAACAGTGCTGCAGGAACGCCGCCAAGCGCATCTACCCCCCCTTTAATCGCACCTCTGAGGAATTGAAACGTTGCAAGCCCGGCCACGCAGAAAGGATGAAATGATGCCTTTAATCGCACCTCTGAGGAATTGAAACAAACGAGGTGGAGACCGAAAAGCTCGAAATCCCCGAACCCTTTAATCGCACCTCTGAGGAATTGAAACTTGTTTGAGCGCGCAGGGGTCATGCCCCTGCTCGAACCCTTTAATCGCACCTCTGAGGAATTGAAACCAACTCTGCGCGACCGCCGCCGTCACCACGAAGTCAACCTTTAATCGCACCTCTGAGGAATTGAAACGGTGGCGTAGACACGGACGCGGTGTTGATCAGAGTGACCCTTTAATCGCACCTCTGAGGAATTGAAACGAGGCGCGTCGGTGTCGGGCGGGGCGTCAGTGGATTGGCCTTTAATCGCACCTCTGAGGAATTGAAACTATATCTGAGACCCACTTGATCGCCGGGTTCGGCGATCCCTTTAATCGCACCTCTGAGGAATTGAAACTTGGAGATCTCGGCCATAGTGCGCATCTCCTCGGCGTCCTTTAATCGCACCTCTGAGGAATTGAAACGTGCCACGCTTGGCTGTGGAGCATGTGGCTGCTCCCCTTTAATCGCACCTCTGAGGAATTGAAACTATCAAGCCGTCCTGGATATTGAACGGGCGTCGTGCCCCTTTAATCGCACCTCTGAGGAATTGAAACTCTCGCGCAGGCCGTCGGCCCCTTGGCACGTGGAGCCCTTTAATCGCACCTCTGAGGAATTGAAACCGTTTGCCAGGAGACGGGCTGGATACTGGACGACATACCTTTAATCGCACCTCTGAGGAATTGAAACTTGATCGGATCACGCTCCCTGGTCGTGACCTTGGAAACCCTTTAATCGCACCTCTGAGGAATTGAAACGTAGTGGATTAAGGCTCAACGTTGATACGAGCATATCACCTTTAATCGCACCTCTGAGGAATTGAAACGACGGTCGCATGACCGGCCCCATCGCCATAGGGCGCGGCCTTTAATCGCACCTCTGAGGAATTGAAACTGGACTTCCGCGCTCGGCTAGAGGAACGGGCTAAGTCCTTTAATCGCACCTCTGAGGAATTGAAACCTGTCGAAGGATACAGGAACGAGTGCCGAATGTTTGTCCTTTAATCGCACCTCTGAGGAATTGAAACCTAGGTCTGAGCTGTCTATCTCAAGTCGATCCAAAATACCTTTAATCGCACCTCTGAGGAATTGAAACCAGCGAGAGCCCGAGCTCTTTTCTTGCTTCCATAATCCCTTTAATCGCACCTCTGAGGAATTGAAACGCTGTCGCCGTGGGCCCAGCCGTCGCGGGCTACTTCCTTTAATCGCACCTCTGAGGAATTGAAACGGGGAAGCCCCGTCAAGGAGCAGCCCCTTGCTGAAATCCTTTAATCGCACCTCTGAGGAATTGAAACCCGCCTCAGCCGCAGCATCTGATGCGGCGCAGAACTTCCTTTAATCGCACCTCTGAGGAATTGAAACAAGGACGGAACGAAGAAGATCCGTCAAACTTTACAGGCCTTTAATCGCACCTCTGAGGAATTGAAACGGAGTGCAGGATGTACCTGCCGCCGCAGGTGCGGTAGACCTTTAATCGCACCTCTGAGGAATTGAAACGTTTTAACCTGGAGCATGCTGGCAATGTCCCGGAGCCCTTTAATCGCACCTCTGAGGAATTGAAACCTCTGTGAACGGGGTGCGGCCAGTCTGGAATGCATGCCTTTAATCGCACCTCTGAGGAATTGAAACGCAAATCCAATACACGGAAGGATACGTCGTATCCGCCCTTTAATCGCACCTCTGAGGAATTGAAACCTCACCGACCCGCTGATACTGATAATGTTTGCGAGGCCTTTAATCGCACCTCTGAGGAATTGAAACGGCTTATTCGTCATTGTGGTTGCGCTCAATCTCCTCCTTTAATCGCACCTCTGAGGAATTGAAACCCTCAAGGCGCGTATCACGGCAGACGACCTTGAGTATGCCTTTAATCGCACCTCTGAGGAATTGAAACGGGAAGGCTCAACGTAGCTATGTGGTGCGCCATCATACCTTTAATCGCACCTCTGAGGAATTGAAACCGAAGTTTATCTGCCCGAACTCGTCCTGGAGTGCATTCCTTTAATCGCACCTCTGAGGAATTGAAACCCGCGCTGTGCCCGTCAAGCGCGAGCGGCTGGTAGCCTTTAATCGCACCTCTGAGGAATTGAAACTCAGGCGTCAGCGTGTGCTCAAACACATGCCTGAACGCCTTTAATCGCACCTCTGAGGAATTGAAACGCGGCGTCGGTGACGGCAAGCATCTCGATGACCCCACCTTTAATCGCACCTCTGAGGAATTGAAACACATGCAGTACGCCTTCGGGCCTTCTGATTCTGTCGTCCTTTAATCGCACCTCTGAGGAATTGAAACCTCGGGGTACCTCGCGTTCTGCATCGCCTCGACGAAGCCTTTAATCGCACCTCTGAGGAATTGAAACCCATGTCAGGACATGGTAACTTCAGCAAATCGTGAATACCTTTAATCGCACCTCTGAGGAATTGAAACCCAGGCTGCGGCAGCGGCCACGTCGTTATCGATGCTGCCTTTAATCGCACCTCTGAGGAATTGAAACGCGATCAGGTCAGGCTAGACCATCCTGGCCAGGCCGCCCTTTAATCGCACCTCTGAGGAATTGAAACCATGCATCAGCTCGTTGAGCTCGGCCTTCGTGTAGCCCTTTAATCGCACCTCTGAGGAATTGAAACCCTGAGGATGGACGAGTGGAGATTGTCGCTGTCATTCCTTTAATCGCACCTCTGAGGAATTGAAACTGTCGACGAGCGCGGAAGGCGCGTTCTTGCGGCACCAGCCTTTAATCGCACCTCTGAGGAATTGAAACGCAGACAAAGGCCCTCGGCGCGCAACAGGCTGCGAACCTTTAATCGCACCTCTGAGGAATTGAAACGAAGCGTTCTCAACACGTCCAGCGCGGTTCTGGCTGCCTTTAATCGCACCTCTGAGGAATTGAAACGACGAGCACGTAAAGAACGACAACTGTGTGGAACAGACCTTTAATCGCACCTCTGAGGAATTGAAACGAGATCCGGCGCGCGATTGTCCTTGGCCCCCCTCGCGCGCCCTTTAATCGCACCTCTGAGGAATTGAAACGTATTACCATTACGGGGGTCTTACGAATCTCGCTCAGCCCTTTAATCGCACCTCTGAGGAATTGAAACTGCCATGCGGCGACGATCACATTTTGGGTCGGCTGCCTTTAATCGCACCTCTGAGGAATTGAAACAGGCGGTGAGCTTCGAGGCGCGCCGCGCGGCGGCGCACCTTTAATCGCACCTCTGAGGAATTGAAACGGCTACACGGGGAAGCAGCCTTTGAGGACGAGCTGCACCTTTAATCGCACCTCTGAGGAATTGAAACCCAGAAGTGGCAGCCTGTGGTCGTACGTCAGTTTCCCCTTTAATCGCACCTCTGAGGAATTGAAACCGAGCCTGTGGGAGCCAGTCAGGGCGAGGTACATGCCGTCCTTTAATCGCACCTCTGAGGAATTGAAACAGGCCCTTCCCGATCTGCCGAAGTCCCGGGTCCCCGCCTTTAATCGCACCTCTGAGGAATTGAAACTTCCACGGTAGACCCGCAAACAGAACGGGTCTCCGACCTTTAATCGCACCTCTGAGGAATTGAAACGCGTTCCAGTGCCATGTCGTGATATCCGATGGGTACGGCCTTTAATCGCACCTCTGAGGAATTGAAACCATAATCGGCCACGACCACGACGTCGGTGATCAGCGCCCTTTAATCGCACCTCTGAGGAATTGAAACGTCAAGGTCACCGTGTCGCCGTTGACGGCGACGAGGGCCTTTAATCGCACCTCTGAGGAATTGAAACCGCAAGATGCGGCTCTGGGAAAAACGCGTCCTCTTGCCTTTAATCGCACCTCTGAGGAATTGAAACCTAGCTGGTTGGCGTACACCACGCAGGTGGCGCGGCCTTTAATCGCACCTCTGAGGAATTGAAACTGTAGACCAGCGCGAGGTAGTTTTTCAGGTACAGCAGCCTTTAATCGCACCTCTGAGGATGCATATTCCAGTCGAAAGTGAACACTGATGCCGACTCAATCTGAACACCGATTCCGATTGAATGTGAGCGCTGTGGGCGGCGTGGAGACGCGGGACAAATAGATGGGGGCTCCCTTGTTGCTCCTCTGTTTGAGAGGAGGCCTCGAGATGCCTCGGGAGCGCTTATCCCTGCGTAATGTTAGAGAGATTCTTCGCCTTCGCTGGGCGATGGGTTTGAGCCAGCGTGCAATCGGTCAGAGTTGCGGGTTGGGCTCTGGAGCGGTTTGCGAGTGCCCCGGTGATCGCGTGAAAATTGTATCGCTCCTCTGGTTCCGTGGAAATCAGAGCTATCGTCGACTCCTCAGGAGCGACAGTTGGACATTGCTCTTTAGCCAACACTTGGGATTGTCCTTTCGGCAGGTCGGCCGCGCTTGCGGCCGCGACCCCCGAACGGCATGCCACGTCAGTCCGTTCCCCGTGTGCCAGGCGAATCACGTTTCATCGCACCTTTGCAGGTTTGAAACGCGTGGCATCTGTGCGCTCGCCTCGTGGTGCATCTCCAAACTGTTCAGTCTTCCCGAGCGCTTGATGAGCGTGGCTTATTTTGTGGCGCCATGGTCTTTGAGCTGCTTTGTGATGCCGTCGTTGTTGTTGGCGAGAGAAAGCGCCGTCGCCCCGTCATCGCGCGTTAATGTCGGATCGGCTTTTGCTTGAAGCAGAACGTAGACACTGTCGGCTTGCCCGCTCGCGGCGGCCGCCATGAGCGCTGTCGCCTTGTGTTCATCGCGAGCGTTCGTCTGCGCTCCCGCAGCGATTAGTGCTGTGACGCAATCCGCATTGTTTTCCGCCGCGATCATCAACGCGGTCGTTCCGCCAGGAGTGGCCGCATTGACATTTTCCCCCGCCGCCGCCAGAGCCTGAATACAGTCCGAATGTCCGTGTTTCGCGGCGATCATGAGCGCCGTGTAGCCGTCTGTGTTTTTGACATTCAGATCTGCTTTTGCCGCCACGAGCATTTTTATAATGTCAGGGTGATCTTGATCGGCGGCAAACATGAGCGGATACGGGGTGTCGCTCGATGGATCGCTGACTTTGTTGACGTCGGCTCCTGCGGCAATCAGCATTTTGACTTCATCCGCATTTCCAGCCTGAGCGAGTGGAAGCAGACCGTCGCTGCCATCGGGATTGGCCCCTGCGGCGAGCAGCGCTTTTGCTGCATCGAAGCGGTGCCAGCCAATATCGTAATAAAGGGCTGATCCGCCTCCTTCGTCGACAACATCGAGCTTAGCGTGCGCGGACGCCAACGCTTTGACACATTCTGCGGTCGATGCGTAAAATGCCGCAGTGCGCCCGAGATCGTCTATGGCGTTGAGGTTTGCCCCCGACGCAATCAAAGACTTCACTTGGGGAGCATCTCCGAGGAACGCGGCTTGCATAAGGGGCGTCCATCCCTGATCGTCGTCGGTGCCGATTTTCTGCCCGCCCTCGAGCAAGATCTTCCCCGTATCGTCCTTGAAGTTTTGCAGGGCCAGCTTGAGCGCAGTCCGGCCTTCGCTGCTTTTGGCATAAAGGTTGGCATGTGCGGCCACAAGAATCTTCAGACATTCAGGTTTGTCCCAAAGGACAGCCAAATGCAAGGCCGTGCGTCCACCGCGCAATTTTGCATTGACGTCAGCCCCTGCATCGACCAATGCCTTAACGCAATCGACGTTTCCGCCGATCACTGCCGCCATAAGCGCGGTGCGCGCTCTGTCATTGGTGGCGTTTATGTTGGCTTTCGAAGCAATCAAAACACTGACGCACTTTGATCGTTGGGTGAAGGCCGCGATCATGAGGGGAGTGTCGCCATTCGAGTCGGTGCTGTTGACATTGGCGCCCGCTTCGATTAACGCTTTAAGGTTGTCTGCTCTGTCATCTCGAATTGCGTAGGCCAGGGCGCATTCTCCCTGGCTGTCGCACGCGTCAATCCTGGCCCCGCCTTTGACGAGGCTGCTAATCTGAGACGGCGCATCCGCGTCAGGCTCTCCTGCCATTCGCATGAGGGGAGTGATTCCGGTCGTCTGTTTCGATCCAACATTGTTGATGGACGCAACGACTCCGTTCTGAGCAAAGGCCATGCCGCCAGGATATGTGCAGAGCATTGCGAAAAGGACGGCCGAAGGAATAGTTCTCAATTTCATATCATCCTCGATATTCAGTATGTCTTATGACGCGGATTATAACATAGATCGTAGAGGTAGTCGCAAATCGTAAGACTACGACCTGTAATCGCACCTCTGGCTAATTGAAACACAGAACACTGTGCCAACGGAACCTTATTGAATCTTGTATCCCGGCTCGAAGTCGCCGGGCGTCGTCATCGGTAGTGTCACCGGGGCCGACGATCCGCGCTGGCACGTTCCGCCGTGCGGCATCAGTTTGATTGTGTCCGTACGCCCTGAAATCTCAACGCGGATCACGATCTTGTCTTTAGACTGTGAAACAAGAGTCGCCTTCAGCGGCGCGCCGTCGATCTTTCGGGGATGTAGCACTGTCACGTAATCAACGCCCGGAGCGGCGCTCAACGTGATGTACTTGAGCATCGTAAACGGGTACGGATCGGATTTCCCTTTCTTGGTGTCGTACTCCCAATCCCCAAACGGACCCTCCTTTTCATCCGGCGTCAGGTCGCCGCCTGGCGAAAGGACGTGAATATCGAGATCCGCTCCATACTCCGTATGCGAGACGATCAGCCCCGGCTTCCAGTCGAATCGCGACGCCGTCGTATGCAGAAACCACTTTGACGCCATGGGCGACGTGCATTGGTCCCACACGACCAGATAATCAGGCTGCTTGACCAAAACCAGATGCCGTATCTAGGTGAATGCATCCTCGGGCTTGAAGAACCGCTTGTCGTTTCGGGAGCAGTCAGCGACGGCGTAGTCCACTGTTGGGCTAGTGTAGAACGCAAGCGCTTTGCCGCCTGGCGTCGTTTGCAAGTTCGAGTTGGTAATGTATAGGTTCGTTGGGGGAGTCGAAGGCGCCTTGCCCGTGCCGACAAATGCGACGTCGTTATTCGCACCGACCCACCGGTTCCCGTTCGCAAATCCGGTCGGGTATTCGATCCCGTCGTTGAGCGGAGTGGCCTTGCTCGGAAACTTCGCGGGATCGTCGCCTATGTAATGCGTCGCTCCACGCACCATCATAGTGCGAAAGTCCGCCTTGTCTTGCTCGGTCACGTAGCCGAAGGACGCGATTACGTCATAGGCGTAAATAGCCTCGCTGTAGCGGCGGTACGGTGGAATGACCTTCGGATCGCCAAACTGCTTGCGGCGATCGGCCATCCAATCGGCACTCAGCTTTTTCTTGAACGCCTCGTCGCCGTACAACAGTCCCTGGATTTCACCGCTCATCCCGCGCATGTTTGGCGCCGCATGGCCGGGTATCGCTTCGTAGCGCTTCTTGACTGCCGGCACATCGCTTGGGTCGATCAACAGTGCGGGGTGAGCGGTGACCGGCTTGATGGTGAACTCCGGATAAACAACCGGCCCACCTAGAAAACTTGTCCTGCAAATTTTTTCATGCATCACTTTTTCCATGTCTCTTTTCCCTCCCAAATCTTTCCTTGTGGGGTAAGAGGGGTTCGTACGGATGCCCCCACTTTGTGGGTAGAGAGAGGTGCTTTGCCGCAGCCTACGCCGGCTCGATGGCCCTTACCAGTTTGCTGATGGCACGGTGCTGGAAGCGAAGCCGCCAGGGCATCATCGCAGACTCGAAGATCACGGACTTGCTCATTTTTGAGTGGCCCGCGCGGCGCTCGGTGAACACAATGGGGGATTCGACAATGCGGCATCCCGAGATGGATGCGCGATAGGTCATCTCGACCTGAAAGGAGTAGCCGTTTGAATGTACCGATTCGATGTCAATGGCGCGCAGTGCCCGAGCGGTGTAAACCCTAAAGCCGCTCGTCGCGTCGTGTACCGGCATGCCGGTGATCCGCCGCACATACTCGTTGGCGCCCAGCGAAAGCATGATCCGCCGCAGAGGCCAGTTGATCACGGAAATCCCGTTGAGATAACGCGATCCGATTACAAGGTCTGCATGGCTGACTTCGGCAAGCAACTGCGGTATCGCCGCCGGATCATGGGAAAGATCCGCGTCCATCTCGACCACGGCGTTGTATCCGCCCTGGTCCAACGCCCACGTGAATCCAGCCACATAGGCGCGTCCCAGCCCGGATTTTCCTGGTCTGTGCAGGACATGCATGCGGCCGTTGCTCGCATCGGCCAGTTCGTCCGCCATCCGTCCTGTGCCGTCTGGCGAGTTGTCGTCTACTATCAGCAGCTCGATATCGCTGCTCGGAAGGCCGAGAACGGCTGCGGAAACGACACCGATATTATCGGCTTCATTGTATGTGGGAATTACGACGAGGCTTTTCATGTCAATGAAGATTGTCGCATATTATGCCTCAAAATTTCATTGTGGCAGTGTTAAGCCTTGTAGTGTGAGCGCTATTGTGCCCCATTCCCACGTCCTGCCTTGCGCGGTGCGTGCGGTGTGGGAGGTAGAATAAACCATTACGCTTCGCGGTTTGGCGGTTTGTGCGATACACCGGGGTGAGTGGGCCGCAATTGGCGTCGCAAGGGAAATCAGGTCTATGAATGGTTACGAAGTCGCCGTCGTTGGTGTCGGCGCAGTTGGCGAAGAAATGCTGCGGGTTCTGCGAGAGCGAAAATTCCCCGCAAAGCACATAAAAGTGCTGGCGCGGACGCCGCGCACGATACATGTTGACGGTTACACCTACGACGTCGAGGCTACCACGCCGGAGTCGTTTTCCGGTGTGGACATCGCTCTTTTTGCGGGAACGGAAGGCGAAAAGGGCGCTGCGGTGAAGTTTGGTGAAGAGGCGGTCAAGCACGGTGCCGTGGTGATTGACAACGGCGCGGACTTTAGAATGCGGGACGACGTGCCGCTGGTCGTGCCCGAGGTCAATGCCGAAGCGCTTGACCACCATCACGGGATCATTGCAAATCCAAACTGCTCGACCGCTCAGCTTGTTATGGCGCTGAAGCCGATTCACGATGCCGTTGGCCTGAAGAGAGTATGGGTGAGCACGTATCAGGCTGTCTCGGGTGCGGGAAGCGCCGGAGTTGGCGAGCTTCTCAGCCAGACGAAATCGTTGGCGTCGGGCGAGCCCGTCACTTACAAAAAGGCGTTTCCCGTCCAGATCGTTGGCAACGTCATTCCCCACATTGGCGGCTTCGACGATTTTGGGTATACCTCAGAGGAGATGAAGCTCGTTACCGAGACGAGAAAGATACTTGGCGACGCCAGCATCCGCATAGCGCCGATGGTTGCCGCGCGCGTTCCCGTTTTCACCGGGCACAGCGAGGCTGTTTACGTTGAGACCGAGCGGCCGATCATGCCGAAAGAAGCAAAGGAACTGTGGCGGCTGTTTCCAGGGGTGGTCGTGCTGGACGACCTCGCTGGCGACGATCCCAACGCGGCATATCCCACCGCGCTCGCCTCGGCGGGGAGCGACGATACTTTTGTAGGTCGCGTGCGGCAGGGGCTCGACGATCCGAACGCCTTGTCGTTCTGGGTGGTGTCCGACAACCTGCGCAAGGGAGCGGCCACCAATGCTGTTCAAATTGCCGAGGCGCTGATCTCGCGTGGGCTCCTGTCTCGTGATCGTGAGGTTGTTCATGCCGCCTAAACCAAGATTTGGCTCGGTCATCACCGCGATGGTGACTCCGTTTGCATCGGACTTGTCCATCGACTTTGACCAGGTCGACGTTCTTGTCAACCACTTGGCAGACCACGGCTCCCAGGGAATCGTCGTTTGCGGCACCACCGGCGAATCGGCGACGTTGAGCGATGAGGAAAAGGTCGCCCTTTATGCGCGAGTGAAGAAAGCCGTTGGAAACCGTGTCAAGGTCATTGCTGGCACGGGCTGCAACGACACTGCGGCAACGGTGACGTTGACACGTCAGGCAGAGGCTGCGGGAGTCGATGGGGCCCTTCTCGTGGCGCCCTACTACAACAAGCCGCCGCAAGAAGGCCTGTACCAGCATTTCGGCACCGTGGCCAAGGCGACTTCGCTGCCTATCATGGTATACAACGTTCCAGGCAGAACCGCGATCAACATATCCGCGTCCACCGTGTGTAGGCTCAGTGCCGATTTTGAGAACATAGTGGCAGTCAAAGAAGCCAGCAAGGACATGGAGCAGATCGCCGAGATCGCTGCGGGCACCAAGAACTTCGAGATCTACAGCGGTGACGATGGCACGACCCTGCCCATTATGGCATTGGGCGGCGTCGGCGTGGTGTCCGTGACGTCGCATGTTGCGGGAGACGAGATTGCGCTGATGACGGCGAAGTTCGCTCAAGGGGACCTCGACGGTGCCAGATGCCTTCACCTGAAGAGCCTTCCGCTCACTCAGGCGCTTTTTGCGTTCACAAGCCCGATTCCGGTAAAAACGGCACTCGAAGAGCTCGGCATTCTGAAAACTGCATATTTCCGTCTTCCTCTGGTGCAAGCTACCCCGGATCAGAAAACGGTTCTTCGCGCCAAACTTGGCCTTGCCCCACGCTGAGCATGCACACTTTTCGCGCCGGTCAACGTCCGGTGCAAAACTGAATAGCGATGCCGGCGTGTGTTACGGGAGAAATAGATTCAAAATGATTGTTGTTACTGGTGGTGCCGGATTTATCGGCAGCGTGCTCGTGGGAGCACTTGCGGACCGTGGCTATAACGA
>Ga0255356_1002150_pt1 | contig 11639 bp, 8 predicted proteins | sample HBST100metaG_FD_189944 | JGI IMG/M metagenome (GOLD analysis project Ga0255356, IMG submission 189944) | Peat soil microbial communities from Stordalen Mire, Sweden - H.B.S.T100 | ecosystem: Environmental > Terrestrial > Soil > Wetlands > Peat | place: Sweden: Norrbotten County, Stordalen Mire... | reverse complement strand
CCTTCTTGGCAGGGCTGTTCACGTACATTTACGGTCGGACACTCGGGTGGCGTCCGACGTCCGCCTTCATTGCGGGCGTTTTATGGATGTGCAGCGGCGTCATGGTCGCTTGGCAGATGTGGCAGGTGGTGGACGCCACTTTGTGCTGGTTTCCGCTGGCGCTTGCCTGTTGGGAGGAATTTCGGCACACGGATCATCCGCTGTGGGCCGCAGGCGCGTCGGCAGCGCTTGGTGTTTCGCTCCTGGCCGGGCACATGCAATTTGCATTTTATGGGCTTTGCATCGCCATCGGCTACATGCTTGCTCGTAGGAGTTCGCGAACAAAATGGCTGACGCACATCGCGACAGTGGGGGGAATTGCGCTGGGCACCCTCCTGCTCGCGTCCGTCCAGTTGATTCCCACGGCCGATCTGCTCTTGCACAGCCCGCGGCTCAATCCTTCGCTTGGCGAGCTGCTGGCGACGGCCATGCCGTGGCACCAGCTCGTGATGCTGCTCACTCCGGAGCTGCTCGGTGGCGTTCGCGACATGTATGTCCACCCGTACGTCGGCCAAGCGGGTTCGAATTACTATGAGCTTACTTGCTTTGTCGGTGGCACCGGGTTGACTTTGGCAATCGTCGGGTTGATGGCAAAGCAAACAGCGTGCCGTTGGTTTTGGGCGACGTTGCTGATTGTCGGAGTGCTGGTAGGATGCGGCACTGCGCTTTACGTCGCTCTCTACCACGTGCTGCCGCTCTTCAAATCGTTTCACGGAGTAGGTCGGGCTCTTTCAATCGCGCAGTTCTCGATTGCGATATTGGCAGGGTGGGGTGCCGAACACCTATCTGCAAATAGTGACGGTACCAGAAAAGCCGTTAAAATATCCGTCGGCATCGCCTTGGCGCTTTTGCTGATCGGATACCGATGTGCCGTTACCGGCGGCGGCGACGACGTCACCAATTTGTTGACGCACGAATGGCTGGCATATGGCGTTGTGCAGTTGCTGATCGCGGCCGCCGCCATTGGCTTTGTCGCCTTGATTCCGATGGCCGGCGCAACGTGGCGTGGCTTTCTTGCCGCACTGTTGATCGTCGCGCAGTCTCTGCTCTTTGCCGTGGGAGTCAACACGTCGGTGAGCCGCGCCGATGCCTTTCCTACGACGCCGGCAGTGACGTTCTTGCGTGACCATGCTTCCGAGGGGCGAGTGCTGTCCCTTGGTGACAACCACCCAGATCATGCTCAGAGCCGATGGGTGCCAAACACGGCAATGGCACTTGGGCTCGACGACGTGTCCGGTAGCGAGCCTCTCTCATTGCTCTCCTATTACACCGCGCAGTCCGCGATGAACAGATCGGCTTCCGGCTCGGACTGGCCCGCTGGGGTGGGCACCCTCGTCAGTTGCCAGCCGAACCAGATCAATTTGCTGAACACCGGCTATGTGATTAGCCCGATTCCCGTTTCTAAAGCCGGCCTTGTGCTTGTGTTTGGCGACGGTGTGCTGATCTATCGAAATGACGAGAGCAGAGGGTGGGCGTGGTTGGATCATTCGGACGACTGGTCAGTTGCCAGCGGAGGCGCCACGCTGCCCAATGCGGTTTCGGAGAACGCACCAGAGCACGTCACTGTCAATCGGCCATCGTCCGGAAGGATCGTTGCCGACGTCACTGCTGAGCGTCCAGGGGCGTTGATTGTGAGCGAGGCCTATGACGACGGGTGGCGAGCGACCGACCACGGAAAACCGATCCGCCTGTTTCAAGCCTACGGCGTTCTGACCGCAGTTCCGCTGATCGCTGGCAGCCACAACGTCGAGCTAAGCTATCTTCCGTCTTCAATTCGATTGGGCATTTATCTCAGTTGCCTCGCTTGGACTGTGTTCGCGTTCCTCGTTGGCGGTGAAATCGCAAAGCGAACAATGCGCGCAAAATCGAGATAGATCGCTTGTTCCCTTGAATCAACCCGCTTGCCATGTTAAAATAGTGCCTTCTGAAAGTGCCCAAATAATCCTCTGCAAGGCGGTATTGCGTTAATAAAATGGCTGACAATTTAGATCGAGACAGTTCGGAAGAGAATGTCACATTTGTTGACAAGCGAAGTGGAAGTACAGGGAACGGCGCGACGCCGACTGCGTCTGCTGCCGATTCTGGCGTGCCAGAAAGCGAACCTGCGCTCGATGATGAAATTGACGATGCGCAGTCCGGCGGGGCAGAACAGCCTGCTGCGCCGCAGAGCACATTTGGCCTGGTGGGATATGTCGCGGGCATGTTTGCTTCTGAGGCATGGACACAGCTCGGCCTGATTGCGAACCCTGCCACGGGCAAAGCTGAGATGAACTTGGTGAACGCACGTGCGGCCATCGACGCAGCGACCGCTCTGGTCGCTATCGCAGATTCATCTGCAAGCGATCTGCCGGAAGAGGCGCGCAGGGATCTTAAGCGCGTGCTCGGCGATTTGCGTCTCAATTTTCTTGATCGGTCACGTCAATCCTGATCACGCGACGTCAAGCCGGCTGCAATGTGCCTGAAAAGCGCCCTTCGCCCGCTGTCAATATGCCTGTAACCAACCGTTCAACCTGTAGCAGTTTCATCCGGCCACTGATGGTGCGAACGGACCAAGAGGCGCATCCCCGAAAGTGCGCGTGCCGGTTTGCAGCGCTGCACCGCCATGCGCGCATCGACAGGCTGAGGAATCGGAAGGCGCAGGAATTGTTGAAGGAGTTCGTCTGCCACTACGAATCGCTCACCGATGCGGTCTGCAGCGCGGCGCGCCACGGCATACGTGAGGAGCACAACCGAACGTACAAATTTTCCACGAACTGGATCAGGCGCCATCTTGGGGAAATTGGCCGCGTCATGTCTGGCAAATGCGCAACGGGCTCGGAACCGAGATCTGCAGCCACAAGCCCGCATCGGCCGATGTACCGAGACATGCTGAACCGGCTGGAGACGTTGGTTTCTGTGGAGACGATAGACCGGTTGCTGTGCGAGGATGACGGAACGCTTGTTTACAAGCTCACGCGGCTGAGCGAGCTCATTTACAGCTCGCTTGCCTGACGGAGGCGCGCCTCTTAGCGGCCCAACGCTTCGTTGCCCGCTATTCGGCCACTGGGTCGGCTGTGGGCGGCAATCTTCGGCCCGTTATTTCAGCCTGCGCTTCATCTTCGGTGCCGAACAACTGGAAAATCTTCACGAGCCTCGTTATTTCAAACGCACGACGGACAAAAGGCGTGGTTGCAACAAGCGATATGCTTCCGTCGTATTCCCGGACTCTCCTCACGGCATCCACGAGCACCCCAAGGGCTGCGCTGTCCAGATAAGGAACATGGGCGAGGTCAATGATAACGTCGTAGTTCTTGTGGTCGATCAGATCCCGCAGCGCATCGCGAAATTGAGCGCACGTATGGAGATCAATTTCCCCGCGAAGATGAATTACAGGTACGCCCTGCGCATTGGTTTGGATGTCAATTTCAAGTATCATACATTGACCATGATGAAATAGTAAGTAGGTGCAGAGCCAAAAGCACAGCGCCACATCCACAAGAAGCGCCTTTGCACGAAACTTCGGCGCTCTTGATACAAGTATACCTTAACTGTTCGGTGGCGAAACGTGGCATCGGCCCTATTCGCCAATTTCGAAACAGCTCCAGAGGACTTAAGTTAACCTATGCACTCGCATTTCTCACCGCGATCCACGGACCAGGGGTTTTTCATGACAAGTTTCCAGCGGTTTACCCGCTCTCTCGACAGTACGGCGTCTCTGATTGCAGCCGTGCTTATATCGTTGATACTCGCGTTTTCCGTTTTCGGCTGCCGTTCTTCCGAAACGATGTCTTCAACTGGCGCTTCATCAAGCGACTCGGACTCGGTGGCCGTGGTCAATCACGTGCCAATTTCCGAAGCGGACTATGTTTCTGAAATGCAGCACGTCGTGCCCGACACAATTCCGGAGGCCATGCAGAAGATTCCCGTCGGTCGCCTCGCGCTCCAGTCATTGATACAAAACACGCTTTTGTTGGAATCTGCGCAGACTCAGGGAGTGCAGGTGACGCCCGACGAAGTGGACAGCCACTACAACGACCTCAAGCTGGTCCAAGACCAAAAGACGACCAGGAAGTTCGATGATCTGCTGAAAGACCAGGGGTACACGGTAGATCAATTCAAGAACGAGGTGGTCAAACCTGCCGTTGCCCAGTTCAACTTGGTCACAAAGGGTGTGGCAATCACCGATGCGGATTTGCAGTCTTACTATCAAGCCCGCAAGAACACAGACTTCAACCTAGGGCCGACAGTCCACGTGGAACGGATAGTGGTCCGAGACAAAGCGACGGCAGACAGCGTCTATGCGGCCGCAGTGAAGGACGGCAACTTGAACGCGAGCAGCAGCCTGTCATTGGTGTCGCCCTCTGAGGGAGGCGCCAGCCCTCTTGATTATCCGGTTTGGATCAATCCCGTGTTGTCTCCACAGCTCAAGACGGTAAGCAAGGAGATGGTAAGTGCCAGTCCTGGCGGCATAATCCATCCCGTGCTTATCGACGGCGCGTGGTGGGTAATGCGCGTCATCGAAACTCGACCTCTCGTCCAGCTACCGTTCGATCAGGTGAAGAGCATTGTCCGGTGGGACTTGATGAGCTCAAAGTCGGACCCAACGGCTTCGGACAATCTTCGACAGTTGATGCAGCAGACATTGCAGAGTGCCAATATCACGGTCAATCTTCCGCAATACCAGGATCTTCCGGCACAGATGAAGGGGCCTGCGGTGTCAGCCATTCCAGTGCCGCCTGCCACGTCCTCTCCCGGCAAACCATAACATGTCGTCGAAACTAATTGTAATCGGTCTTGGCACCGGAGATCCGAACACGTTGACGGTAGGGGCGCTGCGCTCCCTCAAGATGCTCAGCCGAGCGAACGCGCCCATGTTCGTTCGAACACGGAGACATCCCACCGTCGACTGGCTCGAGCGAGAAGAGGAGATCGTGTTTTCGAGGTCGTTTGACGCGCTGTACGATTCGAAGGAGACATTCGAGGACGTCTATGCGGCAATGGTCGAGGCGATTGCACAGGCGCTGCAATCCAATCAACTTGTTGGTTTTGCCGTGCCCGGCCATCCGCTTTTCGGTGAATCTGCGGTAGGGACATTGATAGAGATGTCCAAAGAAGCGTCATGGACCGTAGAAATCGTAGAGTCTGTTTCGTACATCGACACGGTGGCGTGTGCAAGCCGCACACCGATAGATGAGCTCACGGTGGTTGACGCGATGAGCATCCCAGACGTTACAAACCCGTTTGCAACGAGCCGCCTGCCTTTCGACCCGCTAAAACAGACCCTGGTGTATCAGATCTATGACACGACATTGGCATCCGCAACAAAGCTCGCCTTGTTGGAAGTGTTTCCGCCTGACCACGTTGTAAAGATCATTGACGGCGCGTCGACCGAACCGGGCACGTTGTGCCGCGAATGCCCGCTTTCCGAAATTGACAGGCCCCGTTGGGCATGGGGCCATCTCAGCAGCATGATCGTGCCGGCACTCGAAGAGGAAATGGCTCCTCGCGATTTCCAGCAGCTCGTGGACATCGTCGCCAGATTGCGCGATCCCAACGGCGGATGCCCGTGGGATCGCGAGCAAACGCCAGAGTCGCTCAAGCGGTATATGATCGAGGAAGCGTACGAAGTGGTGGAGGCGGTTGACGGCGACGACCCCGACGCCTATGCCGACGAGCTGGGCGATGTCCTTCTTCAGGTTGCACTGCATTCTCAGTTGGCCCGCGAGCGCGGCGACTTCGACATCCAGAATCCCATAGATGCCATTGTCCGTAAAATGATACGCCGTCACCCGCACGTCTTCGGCGACGCAACTGCAAACTCATCGGCCCAGGTTCTCGCCCAATGGGCCGTCATCAAGAGGTCCGAAAAGAAGAAGAGCGATCACACGTCGATTCTTCATGGCGCCCCTGCGTCATTGCCTGCGCTTTCCTATGCCCAGGAGCTTTCACGGCGTGTTGTAAAAGTGGGCTTCGAGTGGCCGGACATTGACGGAGTAGTGAGCAAGCTTGACGAGGAGCTCTCTGAACTGCGCGAGGCAATCGCTGGAGGCGACATGGATCACGCGGCTACGGAGCTTGGAGACTTGCTCTTCACAGCGGTGAACGTTGCCAGGTACATGGGCATTGAGGCTGAACTGTGTCTTCGCTCGATGATCGCACGTTTTCGTGACAGATTCGCGTATATTGAAGAGGGGGCAAGGCTTCGTGGCATCGGCGTGGCGGATCTGTCTCCGAGTGAAATGGAGGAATTGTGGGAAGAAGCTAAGCAAACGATGAAGTAGCGTGCCCAATAGAGATTTGACCTGTGCAACGACTTATGCCACACAGCGAAGGAGGTAGCGATGAGGGCTTTTATCATGTCGGTGTCTGTTAACTTCGCTTTCTTGGCGGTGGCATTGCTCCTGATGTGCAGTGCGCCGAGCAAGGCGGATATTTTGGTGGGCAGGGGCATCACAGTGCCGCATCCCATCTCTCTCAGCGTTTCGGTAGGCAACGGAGCGTTCGCACCTGGCGATAACGTTCGAATCACCGTCTCGCTAACGAACTCCAACGCTCGCGCTGTCGTCTACACGTTTCAATCATCGCAGTCGGTTTTGTTGGAGATCAGAGATTCTCTTGGCAACACCGTGTGGGCCTGGAAGCAAGCGCAAGGGTTTAGCCAATTGATGAGAAAAGTCTCATTCCCCGCAAATTCCGTGAAGCGATTCAGTATGATCTGGAATCAGATGGACTTGAGCGGACGTCGTGCGCGTCCTGGTGCTTACCAGGTTGTTGCGGCGCTCAACGTGGTGCCGAGCATGGTTGTCACCGGTAGCGTCTTGCAAAGTATCGACAGTGATCCTGCAAACCTCGGGCAACCGATGAACTCGAGGGCCGCAAGGGGTGTCGACCAATTAGTGGACACCACGCCAGGGGGTGCTGCATCGGCTCGTTTTACGATTAACGGGAACTGACGCGCTGGGTGCGCCAGCAGCCTGTTGTGGAAAGCGACGGATTATGAACATACGTCAATATACGCATTATGGTGTGAGGATAGGCTCGGGAATTGCGGTCGCCCTTTCCGGGCTTTTGACACCGTTTGTTGTCTTTGGTCAAGTCCCAACTGCGCAAAACGGTACCGGCGAGGGCCCAAACAGCCAGTACAACCAGCAAAGCCAGAATCCGGTTGCCCGTCCCTCAGGCGTTGGTGCGCCGTTCCGCACGAATGTCCAGAGGTCTGTGGTTCCTGGTTCGTCGCTCATCCAGCAGGGCCTTATGCCGATACCCCCGCCGCTGCTTCCGCCAACGTCCGGTACCGCCAACGATGCTTCGTCTGGCGGCAACACAGCGCGTTCGCGCAGCAATTTGTCCGGCATCGGGCAAATGCCGATTGGCGTAGATTCGTCGTATGGTCAGCATCGGCACGGATATGGCAACTACCTGTACACGCCGCCCGTGGGATGGATCGGGTTTGGCGGCCCCTCCCTGTTGGGGGGCTTCTATTTCTCGAACTATACCGTTGCAAACACCGGTGCTTCCTGCTACCCTTCCGTTTACAGCATATATTCAGGGTTTCCTGGATATATATACAGCCCGGATGTGTCTAATGTGGAGATTGTGCCGGGTGACGCCCAGTTGTACTGGTCTGGCGGTTATATCCCGTATTCGCAGCCGATTTACAATCAGTACAACCAGTATAACCAGTACAACTATTACGACAGCGCGGCCGCAAAGCCCGCGTCCTCTTCCGACGCTCAGAATCCTGGCGTCATAATCATCAAGGACGGCGATGCTCCTAGCAGCACGTCGGCACCAGCGGGCGCTTCTGTAGCTCCGGGCGCGACGAGCGGCGCGCCTGCTGCACCAGCGGCTGCGTCACCATCGCCTGCGGCGCCGGCAGCAGTGGGGGATGCGGCGTTGCAACAGGCATTCGCCGATATCGTCAAAGGCTGGCAAAGTTCCGATTTTTCGTTAATTAAGAAACACTTGCGGGATGACGATGTCAAGATAGCTATATGGATTGACGGTAAGTACGTGTACTCGATCGCGACAAAGGACTACACCGACATCACGCGGGACGCGCTTGATCGATTGACCACTGTTTCGTTTGACATTGGCAAGCTCAGGAAGCTTGAAGACGGTGGGTACATGGGATTCGGGACGCATAGTTACAAGTCGTCGTCTGACGACACGACAAAACATACAGTTTATGTGTCGTACACGCTTGAAAAGCACGGTGCCGACTGGTATGTGACCGCAGTGGATTCTTCATCAAATCCACTTGACACAGCAGATTCGACGTCTGACGCGGCGCCTGCGGCCGCTCAGGCGACGGCAAAATAGAATTCTGACGCCTGCCGCCCGTTAGCCGTTTTTTTGGCTAATGACGCGGGCGTGCATGCGCTTGAAGGCCAGCATTTGGTGGGCTCGAATCAGCCCGCCATTTCTTTTATTGGATAGTGGAGGACATATTGCCAGGGTTTCACAATGTAGTTCGTATTGTTCGGTCGGTTTTATTGGCGTTATTGCCAATCCTGGTCGTATCGATTGCAAGTGCAGACAGGTCGCCGATCATGATTTATCGTGGTGCCGCAAGTTCCATGGGCACCAACAACGGTGTGTCCTTTTGGCTCTATAGGGACGGCGAGGGCGGAGATCTAACATGCCGCCTCATGTCTTCTGACGGGCGCGCTCTAGGTCTTCAGCCCGTGTATGGAAGCGGCGAGGACACCGAGCCCTTATGGCCGAAGTGGAACTCGAATCCAATCTCTCTTGCCACGAAGGGCTGGGTTCATGTTATCATTCCGGAAAGCCAATTTGTCTACGAGCCGGCCGTCAATGAGCAGCCCCAAGCGCAGCCTGCGGGCAAGTTCTCGGATATCGACACGTTCGGCCTTGTCACGAGCAGACGAAAAGGCAAGCTGTTTGTGGACGACGTGCGTTGGGTGACATTGGACCAGGCGGGCACTCCCACTAATACAGGTGCGGTTGTAGACGATTTTGAAACGGGAGACGTCGCTTCCTGGCGAACCCACGGCACTCCCGAGGCGCTCTCATCCATGGTGTACGGTGTCACGACCTACAAGCCCGCAGTGAAACAGGGCGCCGTATCGTTCAAGCTCGACTGGATTGACTACGCCAAGAATGTTGCGATGGCGAAGGAGAGCTTTGACCGCGCCTTGCTCAGCTCCGAAAAGCCGTTGTTTGTTTGGGTGCCGACGTCCCCGTACGAACGCGTCCTACCAGACACTGTGCCGTCACCGAGAGAGCTCAACACCAGTGTTGAGACGTTTGGATGCGCAGCACAGACCGTCTCCGGCTCTTTTTGCGTTTACTCTGACAAGGAGCTGTCCAATGTCACTGTGTCGACTGAAACCGACCTGATGGGAATCGGCCGGGTCATTCCTGCGTCCGACGTCTCGATATTTGTGGTCAAGGCGTGGGAGAAGCTCGGCGGTGCCGTCCTCCGGGATTCCGATGCAAAGGGATTCTATCCGGAATTGCTGGTGAAGGATGACCGTGCCAAGCTTGATCTTGACGGCTCGTATCCTCCCGCTGTTCGACTAACCGGCGCCCCCGTCGCGGACATACCTGCAAAAACCGAAAAGCAGTTTTGGGTGAGGATCAAGATTCCGGATGGCACGGCACCTGGAGATTATTCTTGTCAGCTCGTGATCACGTCCGCCGAAACGCCCGCCGTCCATATCAACCTTGGAGTAAACGTTCTTGGTTTGCGTTTGCTGTCGCCGTCCAAACAGTACGCGATCAATTTCACGGGCATATTGGACCCCAATGCCACGGCGCCAGGGCCGGAATCCGCTCTTTCGACCGAGCAGTATTCGGCTCAGCTCGAGGACATCGCCAACCACGGGTTTCGATACGCGACCATCACCCAGGGGCCAGATACGCTGGGCAGTGCCGTGGATCTGTATAAGGCGGCCGGCCTCGCGTCGCCCATCGTCTACTCATGCCTGCGCGATCCTTCTCCGATCGATCGTGTCGAAGCTGTCGAACAGGCGCGCCGCGCTTCGCAGGACGATCCCTTCTACTACCTCGTTCCGCCAGGTGACCTGCAGGACAAATCCGCGGCGACGGTACGGCGTTCCGGCTCACTGGTGGGAAGCATTGTCGCATCGTCCAACAGTTTCGACGCGTTGAAGAACGATCTTGACCTGGTGATCTATCCAGAGGACGAGCCATATGTCCAGAAGCTTCTGCGCACCGGTGGGCAGCGATCTGTCAACATTCGCGATTGGTGGGTCTGGCCGAGCGCCCAAGTAGATCCGCAGATTGCGCGCCTTTATTCTGGCTTTCTCTTGTGGCGCTCAGATTTGTACGGTGCTTTTGTGAGCGACTATGAAAGCACATATGGTGCCGACCCGTACGATGAGGCTTCCACACCCACGGATGCCGCGTCGTTCCCGTATCGCCCGGCCATGATGACGTATCCAGCGGCGGGCGGCGTCATAGACACGGTGCAATGGGAGGCCGCTAGGGAGGGTGTTAACGACGTTCGGTACCTGACCACAATGTATGCGGCCATGCGCGAGTGCAAGGACAACCATGTTGCTCCAGCGCTGGTGCTGGAAGCATCCACCTATGTCAACAACTTGTTGGGACGCCCGCTTTGGGGCATGACTGACGCCGATTATCAGGACTGTCGCCGCCATATCGCCCACTATGCTGTCTTGCTGCGTCAGCAAGTGGACAGCTTCTATAAGGCGCACCCTAGCCAGTAAAAGGCATGAAATTCGGGACGGTTGGGCGAGGGGGGTACGTTAATTTAAGAGTCGGGCTGATCGCGAAAGGCGGGATAGGGCATGCGGCCTCGGGTAACAAGGTCTGAATTTCTATTGGCGATAGCGATGGCGATGGCGGCGCCCGGCGCGTGCCTGGCGTCGGGCAAGAACCGGTACGAGACCGCGATCGTTGTGCCGGAATCCGCGTGTGACGTGGTGAAACTTGCCGCGCAGGAGCTTCAGTACTACGTGGAGAAGGCCACGGCCGTCAGGATGCCGATAGCGACGGAGGGAAGCGTACCCAGCGCGACGACAAGACGCATCTACCTAGGCGCCACCAGAGCGGCGCTCGCGGCCGGCGTCGACGCCGCCGGACTGCCCCGCGATGCGTATCGGATACGAATCGGCGACGATGCTGCGTATCTTGTCGGACGTGACGGCGACGGCGATCCGCTGACGCTTGGCACCGCTGCCGGAACGCTCTTCGCGGTCTACGATGTGCTCGACGACCTCGGTGTGCGCTGGCTGTGGCCTGGCAGCTCGGGCGAATTCGTTCCGAAGCGCGCGGCATTCGCGATTCCGAACCGGAACGAGACGGTTCTGCCCCGGTTTCGGTTTTGCGGGTTGCGTACCAGCCGGCCCGAGGAACTGCTCTGGATGCGCCGGATGCGGATGCATGGCGCAGACGGGATGGAGTACGGCCACTCGTTCGGAGCGTGGCCTGCAAAGTACTTCGCGGCGCATCCGGAATGGTTCGAGATGGACGCGAATGGCGTCCGTCACCCTGGCCGGTCGATGTGCGTCTCCAACCCGGGCTTCCAGAAGCAGATCGTGGAGAATTGGTGGGCCGAGCAGCAGAGCCACCCCGGCTTCAGGACGATCATCAACGTCTGCGAAAACGAC
>Ga0255356_1002149_pt1 | contig 11640 bp, 8 predicted proteins | sample HBST100metaG_FD_189944 | JGI IMG/M metagenome (GOLD analysis project Ga0255356, IMG submission 189944) | Peat soil microbial communities from Stordalen Mire, Sweden - H.B.S.T100 | ecosystem: Environmental > Terrestrial > Soil > Wetlands > Peat | place: Sweden: Norrbotten County, Stordalen Mire... | reverse complement strand
AACTGGGCCTGGGCGCTGAGCTGACCCCCTCGAACGACGATGATCGCAAGACTTGCATCCTGGTGCGCAACCGTCTGGTTCCCCTGCCCGACGGCCTGATGTTTCTGGTGCCCACCAAGCTGCTTTCCACGGCGCTGACCCCTCTCTTCAGCTTGCCCACCAAGCTGCGCATGGGACTCGAACTGCTGTTGCCGCCGCGCCCCACGGGGCTGCCGGACGAGTCAGTGGCCGCGCTGGTCGAGAGGCACTTCGGCCGCGAGACCGTCGAACGACTGGCCGACCCGCTGCTAAGCGGCATCTATGGCGGCGACGCCTCGCAGTTGAGCGCAAGCACTGTGCTGCCGAGCCTCGTCGAGATGGAGCACAAATACGGTTCGCTGACTCGCGGCATGTTGGCCGCCCACCGCCAGATGCTCGCCCGCGCCAATAAGGCCGCCAAAGATGGGAGCCGACGCGAAAGCGCCGCCATCTTCACCGCGATGCGCGGCGGAATGCAGCAGTTGGTCGATGCGGTTGCCGCGCGGATTGATCCAGACTCGGTGCGCCTCTCCACGCTCGTCAGCGGCATCGAAAAGTCCGCAAGAGCCTGGAGCGTCGGAGCCAATGGTAAGACCGAATTCTACGATGCGGTCATCATGGCCGCGCCCGCCTGGGCCGCCGCTACCCTGCTCAGCCAGGTGGACCCCCTGCTCGCCAATGAACTGAGCGGCATTCCCTACTCCTCGTCGATCACCATCAATTTGATTTACGACGAGAGCCAACTAGGCCATCTGCCCGATGGATTCGGCTTCCTGGTACCAGCCAGCGAGGGCCGCTCGATGCTGGCCTGCACCTTTGTCCATCGCAAGTTTCTGGGCCGCACGCCGCCCGGCAAGGCTGTGCTCCGGGCTTTCCTGGGCGGAATGAAAAACGAGGCTCAGCTCGGCGAATCAGACGATGCTCTTGTGGCCACCGTCCGCCGCGAACTCAGCGAGATTCTCGGCGACAGGGTTCTTCCGCTGCACGCCGAGCCGGAGCACGCACAGGTCTCGCGCTGGCATCGCGCCATGGCCCAGTACGCCGTCGGCCACCTGGAGCGCAAGCGGCTCATCATCGAGCGTGTGACGGCCCTCCCTGGCCTGCGCCTGGCCGGCAACGCCTACAGTGGCATCGGCGTTCCGGACTGCATCCGCCTGGGACGACAGGCGGCCAAAGAGCTGATCGCGGATAACTCCTAGCCATTAGCTCCGTGCCCTGTCATTCTGAGCGAGCGCAGCGAGTCGAAGAACCTGCGTTTCGTTTTCTGGCGCAAGGGTGGGAAACCACAAATCCTATCGTGGCACCAACGGCAGCACCAGAGCGGAAGGGTGCGCTGCATCGTGGTAGACAATGTTGGTCGCCTTCACGAAGGCCGCGTCCGTGCTCGCGGGCTTGCCCGTATTCAGGTTGCGGTCGAAGCGTGGAAAGTTACTGCTGCTCACTTCCAGCCGGATCACATGCCCCTTCTGAAAGACGTTGCTCGTCGCCCACATGTCGATCTTGTACTCATAGATCTTGCCGGGAACGATTGGCTTGGCCGCGTCCGTTGAGTCGCGATAGCGCGCGCGCAGAATGCCTTCCGTCAGATTCTGCGCAAAGCCGTTGGGCCACACGTCCACCAGCTTGGCGGTGAAGTCCGTATCAACAGCCGAAGAGCTGGCATAGAGGTCAAGCGTCACCGGCCCCGTCACCTCCGTGTCGCGATCCAGTGGCGGCGTGGAATAGACCAGCACATCCGCGCGTTCTTCCACCTCTTTCTGGTCGCGAGGACCGGGCGCAAGGTGAGCGGCGTCGCAGCAAAGCGGCCCGCCAACCGTGGGCGCCGGGTTGGCCGGATCGTAGATGTAGCTGTCACGCCGCTCGGCGCGGAATTCCATTTTGCCAAGATAGAGGAATCCGTCGCCGGAGGCGCTGTTGGCCTTGCCGGCCGAGTGCAGAAAGTAACGCGTTTCCTTCGCCCGTTCCAGCGGCCAGGCCGCCTCATCGCGCCACTTGTTCTCGCCCATGACGAAGATTCTCACCGGCTTGTCGCTGGCAAACTCGTTCTTCTTGCCCTGGAAAAGATAGTCGTACCAATCGAGAGTGATGTCGTTCTCGTCAAAGGAAGCGTCGGGACCGAAATTGACATCGCCGATCATGCGCCCCCAGCCGGAGTGGCCGCCGATGGCGACGACAAGTCGTTCGTTGCCGCGGGCCGCCTCTGTGCCGCCGTGGGCCTTCAGTCCCAGATAATTGCGCAGCGATCCGCCCAGGAAGATGTCATACCAGGCTGTAATCGTAAGCGCGGGGACATTGATATTCTGATAGTTTTCTTCAATCGACCACTGCTTCCAGTAGCCGTCGTATGCCGGATGATCCAGCCAATCCTGAAAGTACGGCGCCAGGGAGTGAGTCAATCCCACACCGTCCTGGGTTGTCTTGATGTTGAAGACCGGGTACCGGCTCAAGGGCAGAACCGTGCTGCCAACCAATGGATTCATCTCTTGCTGGATGGTGCGGCTGAAGGTGTCCGGCGCCAGCATCGTGGTCCAGGATTCATTGAACCACTGTTCGAATGCCCCGCCCTGATACGTCCAGTTCTCATGGTAGTTGCTGGCGGTAACAACCGGGCAGATTCCCGCCAGATGCGGCGGATGGCTGATGGCCGCGAGCATCTGCGTTGCGCCAACGTAAGAGCCGCTGGCCATGCCTACTTTGCCGTTGGAGTGGGGCAGCAATGCCGCCCACTCGACGGCGTCGTAGCCATCGTCTTTCTCGTGCCTGAAGGGGTACCACTCGCCCTCCGATGCATACCGCCCGCGCACATCCTGCGCTACAAACACATAGCCGCGCTCTGCAGCCTTGCGCGCCAGAATGGCCGACGAGTCCTTGTTGTAGGGAGTGCGCTGTAGCAGCACGGGAAACACTCCGTCTCCGGCCGGCCGGTAGATGTCGGCCATGAGCGTCACGCCGTCGCGGGTCTTCATGGCAACATTGCGTTCAATGACGATGCTCGGCGCGGCAGCGGAAGCCTCCTGCCCCCAGGCAGAAATGCCCGGCAACAAGCTGGCGGTAAGCAAAAACAGGCACACAGATTTCTTCAGCAAGACGTTCCCTCAAGGGCAAGAGCCGAACCCATTTTATCGGTTGAGAGCATTTTCACTGTTTCAGTAGGGGTGAATTTGCGGTTTCCCACCCATTTCACAAAAAACGTGAAATGGATGGGGCACGGAGGTTCGTTACACCATCAGTGAAAATGCTCTGAATCCTGCAGCAGAATCTTCGCGCTGGGGAAGTGTTTCTACATTCCTCCCTTGCCCAGCAAGAAGCCGATGCCGTAGGTGACCGCGCCTTCCAGAGCCCCGACGAGCGTCATTTCCAGGCCGGAGGACCACCAGGAGCGCACGGTGATCAGCGACTTGGATGCGCCCACGGCAAAGTGTGCGGCCAGCGAAATGATTGCCGCGACGATAACGGCCTCAATGCCATTCATAAAGAAGAACGGAATGATGGGAATGAATGCGCCAACGGCCGTCGAGAGCGCGCCCGAGCTGGCCGAAACCAGCGGATTCGCCAGCGCCTCTTCGCTGGTGCCGAGCCGTTCGTTGGCCAGGATGCGGAGCATCTGCTCGGGGTCGCGGGCAATGTGGTCCACCACGCCGTCGGCGTCCTGCTCGGGCAGGCCCTTCACCTGGTAGTAGAGCGAAAGCAGTTCGCGCGCCTCGGGGCCGTTCATCTGGATGGCCTCGCGCTCCCTGGCCAGTTCGGCCATGTAGATCTCGCGCTCGCTCTTGGCGGCGAGATACGCCCCGGAGCCCATCGAGAGCGCGCTGGCGATCAAGCCGGAAATGCCGGCCAGCAGCACGTATTTGCTATCGCCGGCGGTAGCGCCGCTGACGCCCGAGACAATGCCGAAGATTGCGCCCAGGCCGTCGTTGACGCCGTAAATGGCGTCGCCAATCCAGCTTCCCGGCTGCTTGCGGCCCTGGTTGCGCTTGGCCAGCAGTTCGTCCAGCACCGCCTTGGCGTCGATCTTGTGCGCGCCGGCGGGTTGCGGATAGTGGCCGCGCAGCAGCGACCCCAGTTCCTTGTAGTGGTCTTTTTCGTCCTCGATAACGTGCTCGAGGATGGCGATGGATTCCGGGTCGCCCAGGTCTTTGAGTTGCTCGCCGTAGCTGGCGATGGCGCGGCTCTCCTCGATCTCCAGCCGGCGCAGGGCCATCCGCACTCCGCCGGCGCGGTTGGCCAGCGAGTTGGCCTCGCCGCCGGGGCTGCCCGCGTACACAGGCTCCCCTCCGCCCAGTTCGGCGATGCGGCCATGCCACAGCGCGGCGTGTTCCCACTCAGCGCCGGCCAGGTGGCGCAGCACCTGCGCGCGCACCGGGTCCGTGTCCCGGTCGGCCAGGGTCTGGTACGTGTGGTACCCCTCCATCTCGGCCTGCCAGTTGCCTTCCAGCGCAGCCAGCACCTTCTTCAGCCTGGCGCCACTCAACGTTCCATTCGGCATCGTTTCCCTCGCTTTTTATTGAGGATACGGCATCCTCGCCGCATCCGGCACTCCCCCCTGCAGGCCGCGGACTGCCCACCGCTTCGCCGTTGCGTCCGTCACTTCCCCAGCGCGGGGTTGCCGGTATAGTGTTGAGTGCAGCAAAATACCGGGATTCCCGGACAAGAGTGAACCCGCTGGCCCAAAAAACTCGCGGCCGTTGTCCTGTGTGTCTTCTGTGCCCGGAATGTGTGAAAAAGCCCGAACAGGGCAAATTTTGAGGAAGCGGAGATTTACGTTTTATGGCAACACAGCCCAAGCAATCGACGGCTCTCACGTCGCCCGGATACCTTGTCCCGTTTGTCACGGTGACCGCGCTCTACTTCATCTTCGGGTTCATTACCAACCTGAACATGCAGTTGGTGCCCCATCTCAAGTCCGTTTTCGATCTTCCGTGGCTCAAGGCAGCCTTGGCCAACGGAGCCTTCTTTACCGCCTATTTTGTCGTTGCATCCCCAACGTCGCGGCTGATTGAATCCATTGGCTACAAGAAGACCATGGTGGTTTCGCTCTTTGTGCAGGTCGCGGGAGCGCTCTTGTTCCTTCCGGCCGCGAGCCTGCCCAATTTCTGGCTCTTCCTGACCGCGGTGTTCATCGTGGGTTCCGGCGTGGCCATGCTTCAGACCTCGGCGAATCCCTATGTTTCCGCCCTCGGCCCGGAGCCGTCTGCCCCCATACGGCAGAATCTGGCGCAGGCCTTCAATTCCATCGGCGGAATGATTGCTCCGGTGGTGGCGGGCGCGCTCATCCTCAAGCACAAGGTAGTGATGGATGCGGCAACCCTTGCGACCAAAACGGCGCAAGAGCAGTTGAACTACAAGATCAGCATTGCCAGCACGGTGCGGATGCCTTATCTGGCGATTGCGGCGGCCCTGGTGCTGCTGGGCATAGCGGTTTCCTTCGCGCATCTGCCCGCCATCCAGGCAACGCAGGAGTTTCGCCCCACCAAAGACGGGGTAGGGCTCCTGGAGCAGAGCATCTGGAGTTACCGGCACACGGTTCTGGCCACCATCGGCATCTTCTTCTACGTCGGCGTTGAAGTTGGCCTAGCTCAGTTCATGGTGGGCTACTTCGGTTTGCCGGAACTCGGCGGCATGGTTGCGGCGGCCGCGGCGGCCTTCACTTTCTACTATTGGTTCGGCGCGCTGGTCGGCAGGCTGCTTGGCTCCTGGATGCTGACCAAGATCGACGCGGGCAAGCTGCTGGGCATCTTCGCCCTGTTGAACGTGACCTGCGTTCTGATCTCGATCAGCACCTCTGGACGGGTTGCGGTCGTGACCCTGCTCCTGTGCGGATTCTTCAACTCCATCATGTTCCCGAACATCTTCGCGCTGGGCATCACCGGGCTGGGACCGATGACCAGCAAGGGATCGGGCCTGATTATGACCGCCGTGGTCGGCGGCGCGGTCATCCCGGTGATTCTGGGTGGCTTGGTTGACCAGTTCGGCTTCCGCGTGGCAGCGATTCTGCCGATCATCTGCTATCTCTACATCGCCTTCTATGGCTTTGTGGGGCACAAGCCGACGCGGACCGCGGCATAAGCTGGCTCGTTGTTTCTTCTTGATTGAAGGCCCTTTGACATCAAGTCAAAGGGCCTTCGTCTATATGGGGCCGTCCGCTCCACCCCACCCGATTCTCCACACATCCCCGCGGCAATTCACAAGCCGGCTTCCGCCCCTTCCGGCCTAAACTCGAATGCATGGCCACCCTTCCCAACCTGGCATTCGACTCCGGCCTTCCGGCCAATGTCGACGCCGAAAAAACCATTCTCGGCGCCATTCTCCTCGACAACGCCTCCCACGCCGAGGCTGCCGAAAAGCTCGAGCCTGACGATTTTTTCCTGGACTCCCACCGCCTCATCTTCCATCGCATGAGCGAGTTGATGAACGCCAACCGGGCCGTGGACATTGTCACGCTCGCCGACGAACTGGCGCGCGCGAAGGAGATTGATACCGTCGGCGGCGTGGCCTACCTGGCCTCGCTCACCGAGGGTTTGCCGCGCCGTCCGGTCATCGAGGAGTACATCCGCATCGTCAAGGACAAGAGCCTGCTGCGCAAGCTCATGCTCATCTGTTCTACGGCCATCGCCCGCGCCGCCGACCAGAGCGAGAGCGCGCTCGGCGTGCTGGACGAGACCGAGGGCAAGCTGCTGGAAGTCAGCGAGAAGGGCCTCACCAACGGCCTTCAGTCGCTCGACCAGATCGTCCAGAACTCCTTCGGCACCATCGACAACCTCTACAAGCAGAGCCGCGAGATCACCGGCCTGGCCACCGGCTTCACTGAATTCGACCACATGACCAGCGGCCTGCAAAAGGGCGATCTCGTCATCATCGCCGCCCGCCCCTCAATGGGCAAAACGGCCTGGGCCATCAACATCGCCCAGAACGCCGCCATCGGCGGGCAGGCGAAAGTCGCCGTCTTCAGCCTGGAAATGAACAAGGAGTCGCTCTTGCGCCGCATGTTGGCCTCCGAAGCCTGGGTGGACCAGCAGCATATCCAGAAGGGCTTCGTAAGCAGCGAGGACCACGGCAAGCTGCAGGATGCCTTGAACAGGCTGGTTGAAACGCACCTCTTCATCGACGACACAGCCGGCATCTCGCTGGCCGAGATGCGCGCCAAGGCCCGCCGCCTCAAGCAGAACGAGAAAGGCCTCGACCTCATCGTGGTGGACTACCTTCAGTTGATGACGGCCACGGTGCCCTCTTCCGGCAAAAGAAACTACGAGAACCGCACCCAGGAGGTTTCGGCTGTTTCCCGCGGCCTGAAGGCTCTGGCCAAGGAGCTGGAAGTGCCGGTCGTGGCCCTTTCGCAGCTCTCCCGCGCCGGTGTGCAGCGCAAGGACGACCACCGCCCCATGCTCAGCGACCTGCGCGAGTCCGGCTCCATCGAGCAGGACGCCGACGTCGTCGCCTTCATCCACCGCGAGTCCTACTACAGCCACGACGAGGAGATGAGCGCGGCCGACAAGGCCAAGTCCGAGATCATCATCGCCAAGCAGCGCAACGGCCCCACCGGCACCGTCTTCCTGAATTTTGTCGGCAGATTCACGCGCTTCGACAACCCCGACTCCGGGCACGATGTTTAGGGCATTTTCGGGTTGACTGTCTACAGTCGAGATTGATTTCTGTGCTCTCCCACCCTTTCCGCGATGAAGCTGCGGAAAGGATGGGGCACCCAAAGTTTTGTTAAAGGTTGAATCGAAAATGCTATCGTGCTGCCTCACGGCTCATTCAGAATCAGCGCAATGCGGCCCACAATCAGTTCGCTGGGCGCTTCGCAAGGATTGAGTTCGAGCAGATCCACGGGGAAGCCGATATTGTGCGGCCGCAGAACCAGCCGGTTCGACACAAAGTCCACATACCGCAGCGTCAGGTGCGCCCCGTGCCGCACCGCGTACAGGTTGGGCCGGTTCGGCCGGTAGGGCGTCAGCGAAATGTAGTGCCGGTCGATGAGCGTGATGGCCTCGGGCAGCACCAGCGGCTCCATCGGCAGGGCATCGGCGCCCGGAATCCGCACAGCTACAAACCGCTGCCAGGCCCGGCGCTGGTTTGAAACCCTGGCCCGAAGCGACTGCAGCAGTCCGGCGGGCAGGCGCAGCACGCCCTGCGCAGCCGAGGGCCGGATAAACGGCTCATAAAGCGCCGCCGCATGGGAGACAACCGGAACCACGCTGCTTTCCCCGTCCTCCGCCAACCTCTCGCTCTGGAAGTTTGCAGGCAAAAGATCCCCGGCCGTCATGTGCTGCGCCGCCAGAATCCGGTCCAGCGCCTCCAGCGAGAGCTGACGCCGGCTGTGCAGAAAATTCGACAAATGGGATTGCCCAAAGCCGGTCTGGCGAGCCAGCAGCGAGACGCTCAGCGTCCCCCGCTGTATTCTACGCAGCAGTTCCATGCGGAGTCGCTCATGCATTTGGGTAAAGTTCATCTGTGGATAATCCGCCACCGGCAATGGCGGCGAACGGTCTTCGTTTTCCTCCTGAAAAACTAAAAGGGATGATTGGCCTCCATTTTCGGCGCTTGGACGAGGATTGGAAAGCACCGAAACGGAAAGCCTCTGTGGAGGATTGACGCAAGAGAACCATCTCACTAGATTTGCTTTACTTAATCCGCTACCGGCTGTGGGAATTTCAAGGGAAACGCTTCGTTGCCGCAAGGTTGAAGCGGGCGAAGTTTTGCCCTCTTCAGCGGCCAAGGAACAACTGCCGGAGAGTGAAATCTCTCCGGCTTTCTCATCCCTCCCCCCAAGCGCTCACGAGAGGCGCCGGGGGATGGCCGGCCACGGAAATTCCAGAATCTGCGCGATGAACATGACAACAAACGGGAGAATTCGGGCGGCTATCCCCCATCAGGACGCTAGAAACCTGAGAAGCCGTTTTCGGTTCTTTCTACCCCGCGGAGAAAAAATCTCAAAGCAAAGCCGTCGGGAAACAACAGGAACACGGAGAATCCGTCATGGAATTGCGCGTGCACTTGAAAATTTGCGAGGGGTGCGGCTGTCTTTGGTACCGCGCCCAGACCCAGGGGAGTGTTTACTGCAAGGAATGTGAAGCCGTACTCAAGGACTTTCCATCGCCGGAAAGCCGCAAACGGCGCGGGCGTCCATCCCGCAAATCGCTGGTCAAGGCGTGGACGATGGCTGAAGCGATCGGGGGTGCCGAATGAGCGCAGCACTCGCCGCACTACAGTTGCCAGTGATTTGGGGAGTGAGCAGTCCACAGCCGGCATGGCAGGAAGACAGGAGGAATTGGAAGAAACCACCGGCATCAGAGCCGGCGGCAATGCCGGCCGTAAAAGCGCCTGCTCAGGAGCCGTTGGTCAGCCTGGGCTTCTACAGGAAGCATACCGAGAGCCTGCTGCGGCGGTACCTCTACGCCTCCATGCAGGTGGGCCGGGCGCCGTCCATTCTGGGCGACCCGATTGCCAGGGGGTGGTGTTCCAGCCGCCCCATCCGTACCTTCGAGGACGCGGTCATCTTCGTCCTCGACGTGGAAAAGTGCCTGGACCAGCTCAACTCCCTGGACCGCATGATGCTGAGCCGGGTCGTTCTCCAGGAGTACACCCAGGCAGAAGCAGCCACCTTGCTGGGGATGAGCGTTCGCACCATCTCCTACAAGTTTCCCAAGGCCCTCGACAGGCTGACGGAAAAGCTGCTCGAATCCGGACTCCTGGTTCTACCGCACTAATCGAACAAAACAAGCCGGTCAATGAAGGGGAGGGCGATTGCAGCCCTCCTCTTTCTTTTGCTCTCTGACCGCTTGAAGCTGTATCAGCGCTGGGTGCCCCATCCATTCCGCGGCATCATCGCGGAATGGGTGGGAGAGCACAGGTCTCAATCTCAACTGTAAACAGCCAACCCGAAACCACTTTGAGGTACATAATCATGCGGTCAGGAACCTTGCGGACTGATTGAGGCAAAATGCCGTAAAATCGATTCTTTCCGAGGAACCTCCAATGAAATCCATGCCCCGTCCTGCCGCCTTTCTGCTTCTGCTGGCCTCTGCAGCGCTCGCCGCCCAGCAACCCGCTCTTCACCCCACCACTGCGGCCGATGCGCCTGCCCGCGACACCAGTTACATCGATGCCCAGGGCACGGCCCACGTCACCCGCGTCGTTCCCGTCCCGGCTACCATTAGCGTCCAGGCGCAACAGATACTGAGCCGCGCCGAGCCCGACCAGGGTCCGCCGGAGACGCTGGCCCTGCGCCGCAGCCGCACGGATGCCTGGGCGCTCACAGCCGCCGTGGCCTGGAGCAAGCTCTGCCCCAACCAGCTCGTTGAAGACAAGATCGCAGGCATTCCCGTTCGCATCGTCACCCCCGACGGAATGCCCGCGTCCAACCGCGACAAGGTCCTCCTCAACCTCCACGGCGGCGGCTTCAACTCCGACTCCGGCTCTTACACCGAGTCCATCCCCATCGCCGGCTACGCAAAAATCAAGGTCGTCGCCGTCCTCTACCGTCTGGCGCCCGAGCATCCCTACCCCGCCGCCGTGGATGACTCCGTCGCCGTCTACAAGGAACTGCTCAAGAGCTACAAGCCCGAACACATCGTCATCTACGGCACCTCGGCCGGGGCGATTCTGACTGCCGAAGTCGCCGCCCGGCTCAAGCAACTCGGCCTGCCGCAGCCTGCGGCTCTGGGCATCTTCAGCGGCATGGGCGACTTTGCCCGCGACGGCGATTCGCGCGCCTTGTTTGCACTGCGCGGCTTCTCCGGGCACCTGGACCCTCCGGGACCCGAGGCGCACGATCCCGACTATGTAACCACCACCAACCCCAAAGATCCCATCCTCTCGCCCATCTACTCCGACCTGCGCGGCCTGCCGCCGACTCTGTTCGTCACCAGCACCCGCGACCTGCTGCTCAGCGGCACAGTGAATCTCCACCGCGCCTATCTGAACGCCGGCGTCGATGCGCGCCTGGTGGTCTTTGACGCCCTGCCGCACGCCTTCTGGTACGACCCTCAACTGCCTGAAGCGCTGGAAGCCAACCATCGGATGGCCGATTTCTTTGTAAGTAAGTTGGGAAGATAATGCGGAAAGAATCCGAAAAGGCATGTGCCCCAGGCGCCGGGCGAAGTGAGCACAACCACTGAAGATGGGTGCCCCAGGTGCCTCGCTTTTGGGCACCTGGGAGAACACGAACCTTAATCCAGCAAACTGACCACTGACAACTGATCTCTGTTCTCTGATCTCTGTTCTCTGATCTCTGCCCCCTGATCTCTGTCGAGAAACCACAAACCCCATGCGAGCGATAAGCGAGCAGTTGGCCGCACCGCAGGTGCTTGCAGATCATTTCGGCGGGTGGCCCAGGTGCCGGGAGAAGTGAGCACAACCACTGAAGATGGGTGCCCCAGGTGCCTCGCTTTTGGGCACCTGGGAGAACACGAACCCCAGGCCGCTTTGCCGAAGGCAGCTGGCCCCACCGCAGGTGGTTGCAGATAATTTCCCCACTTTGCCGCACAATCATTCTCAGGGGTTTTCTCCCATCGCGCCGGCGCAGCCTGTCAGCCGGGTGCCCCATCCTTGAATCGTTCTTTGATTCAAGGGTGGGAGACCACGAACCTCGACCAGCGCATTTCTGATCTCTGATCTCTGCCC
>Ga0255356_1002147_pt1 | contig 11647 bp, 13 predicted proteins | sample HBST100metaG_FD_189944 | JGI IMG/M metagenome (GOLD analysis project Ga0255356, IMG submission 189944) | Peat soil microbial communities from Stordalen Mire, Sweden - H.B.S.T100 | ecosystem: Environmental > Terrestrial > Soil > Wetlands > Peat | place: Sweden: Norrbotten County, Stordalen Mire... | reverse complement strand
CACCATCACAGCCTATTTGCTCTTCCCCAACTGGCACGCCTTATGTTCGGCTATGGTTCAGGGAAATGCGCCCCCGACCTAAATAGCACAGTCGTTACTGATCGGATTCCGACAGTTAGAACTGCTGCACCTGTCCATGGATACTGGACTTTGGCAGTGCATCTCCCTTTGTGCTTTGCGGCCCAATCGTCATGGCTAAAGACCCGAAAGTGGGTTGGCGTGAATTTCTTCCTCGCAATCAACTGAAAAAAGCCACTTTCTTCAAGTTCAAGCAGTCCCCTGCGAACTTGGCTTTCGCTGTAGTTAAAATATGTGGCTAGCGATTCAGCGGAGCCGTAGAAGCGCCTGTCAGCGAGTGGGGTGTCCATTCCTCCACTCACTCTGAAGGCAAACGGGTATATCAGCGAGCAGACAGGAATGAGCCGGGCTATATGCCATTCCCACGAGCAATGGTAATACTCGTTTTCAAGGTTGAGTTCGAGGTGAGTGTCCATTAGTTGGACTGGCGCGGTTGCGTTTTCAGATGCAGGCTTGATTTTCATTCTTCTTTTTCTCTCTTTCTGATAGTTAAATGTTGTCTAGTCAGTAAACTGCTGATTCTGCGTTTTCTTGGTCAGTCCAAATAATGGATGAGTTATGGTGAAGCGCAGAGCGGAAACACTGGGGACGGATTCGAGTCGGCGTGCATAATGTTCGCCAATCCGCTACCCAACACGCGCCGGACAGCTTCGACCAAGGGCACGCCCCATTCGGCAGACAAGGCGTCCAACTGGTGCCGGTAGGCTGGGGCCACATAGACGTTTATTCGCTGCCGCTGATAATTGCCGGTTGACACATGGTTGGCCGGACGCTGGACGTGTGTCGAGGTAGCGGCAACATGGCCTGCTCTGCTCATGCCGCACCTCCCGCAGGGGTTGCTGGCCTCAGCCCGGCTTCAATGAGCGCCAGACAGTCTTCCATGCGCAGGAAGACCCGGCTGCCCAGTTTGATAAACGGTACGCGGCGCTTGAGCAGCCAAGATCGCACGGTTGACGGTTTGAGCCGCAAGACTTCACTAGCTTCGTTGACGGTGAGAAGTTCGGTTTTCTGATTCTGTTGGGTCATTCTCGCACCCTCCCTCTCTTTTTTGCTTTACATAATGCTTTGCAATATGATATTCAAATAGTAGAGCAATTTTATCCTGAAGGGAAGAGCCTCTCTTTATGAAGGTGTCAAATCGACAAGCAGCCAAAGACAGAAGCGGGCAATTTGAAGCCCTCGCAGCGTTCGCAAACATGGGCGACACACCCAATGAATGGCAGAAGTTTAAGCTGAAATACCCTCGATTCTTTCCGGACGAAATGCCATTTGAAAGGGCTGAACTATGGTTGAACCAGACCCTCGAACCGTTCCGCCCCTACACAACGACCCGACTTCTCTTGCATAGAGATCATTTACGAAGGGTTTGGGCCAAGAACGATCAAGAAGGGGAGAGCCTGACAGTTCTCTATGGGCTTGAGAGGAAGCTGATTCCTGTCGAACCGGAGAATGTCCAGTTTGGCGAGCCTCCAAAGACTCATCCGCTGCTCATAGGCGGAAAGAGTCTTCCGGACGATGAATTGGATCGAGGGATGTTGCCGGAAGGCGAGCCAGTGATAGATGGCATTTCTGGTGAAATTAAGTGGAAATTTGGAAGCGAATTTCAACGGTCGCTTTATGAACTGATGCGGGTCCGTTGGCGCGCTAGGATTTGTGCTCAATGCGGACGGTATTTCGTAGCAGATAAGACGGCACAGACCTTTTGTTCCTCAGATTGCTCGAACAAAGCAAAAGGGGCTCGTTCTCTTGATTACTGGCGAAGACAGGGAAGTTTGAATCGAAGGGCGCGGAAAGAAGGGAGTTCCGAATGATCTACAAGCGGGGAAAAGTCTACTGGTACAAATTCACTTGGGATGGACAGTCAATCCGCAAGTCCACCAGACAGGGCAATGATAAGGTTGCCCGCCAGATGGAAGCAGCACATCGGACATCCCTCGCGAAAGGGGAAGTCGGGATACGTGAAAAGAAGAAAATTCCCACGTTGGGTGCGTTCTGCAAGAACAGGCTGGAACCGTGGGCGAAGTCCACGTTTGAAACGACCACGCCGAACACATGGTTTTGGTTCCGGACCGGCGTAAAGGTGATTTGCGAAGACAAGCCGTTGTCTGCCCTTCTGCTGAATGAGGTCAACAATGAATCCCTTTCGCAATTCTCAGCTAGGCGGCTTGAGCATGGAAAGAAAATCTCTTACGTAAACAGCACCATTCGGGTAATCCGGCGCGCCCTTCACCTTGCCGTCGAATGGGACATTCTGGATTCTGTTCGCCCAATCAAACAGCTTTCAGGAGAGAATCACCGGGATCACGTCGTTACACCGGAAGAGCAGCGGCAATTCCTTGCACTCGCCGAAAAGCATGATCCAGAAATCGGACACGTTGTCCTGTGTCTGGTTGAAACCGGACTCCGGCCTGAAGAGTTCTATGCGATGCGCTGGGAGAATATCAACTGGATAAACGGAAATCACGGAAGCCTTTTCGTTCCCCATGGGAAGACCGCTGCGGCGCGTAGGACTATCTTCCTGTCTCCAAGTGTCCGGTTTGTGCTGGAATGCCGCTGGGAGCTTGCAGGCTCGCCCTGTGAGGGGTGGGTGTGACCCGCAGCAACGAAGAGTGGGCACTTCGAACAGTCCACCATCAAAAAGCGACTGGAGAAGAATTTACAGCGGTGCGAGCAGGCAGAGAAAGAAGCTAAGCAGGATAAGGGCAGTAACGTTCAGAAACCTGTTCATGTCCGGCGGTTTATTCCGTACAACCTGCGGCACACCTTCCTTACCCGCTTGGGCGAATCCGGCTGTGATGTGTGGACGCTTGCCAAAATCGCTGGACACAGCAACATTTCCATTGGTTCCCGTTACGTTCACCCGTCAGAAGCGGCAATGGAAAAAGCCTTTTCCTTTATGGGTGGGCACAGAATTGGGCACAGTGAAGAAACAGGCAGAAATAACGATGGAAGTGAAAAGCCTATAAATATTGCAAATAATAAGGTTGTCTGGTGCGCCCGGGGGGATTCGAACTCCCGACCTAACGCTCCGGAGGCGTTCGCTCTATCCAGCTGAGCTACGGGCGCGCTCTTTAAGCATACAGCACTTTGGTTTGCTTCGGCATTACAGGCGCCAGGAGCTTTTCACTCCACCTGTTGACCTTGCGGCCGCTTGCAGGGGGCGCTTTACCGCCCAAAAAGGCTGTCCGGCTTCTCGAAAAAAGCGGAAATGAAGATAGCGGGGCCTCAAACCGCCTTCTGAGCCCCGGCGCTTGGCTGCCGATCCCGGCTTTTTTGCGCCTCCAGCTTCTCCATCACCGACTGGATCAGCTCCTTGGCACCCTCCATGCCACCCAGAACCGCCTGCAAATCCAGCGCAGGCTTGGCCGGATTGCGGCTGGAGGCACAGTAAACCCCATGCTGCCCCACCATGATCAGAGCGTCGGTCAGCAGGTCCAGCGCTACGGCCAGACGGCCACGCTCCACGCCCATCATGAACTCGTGCTGCTCCAACTCCGCACGTTTTTCGTCAAAGATGTTCATTTCCCCAGCTTATAGCGGAACCAGGGTAGATGCACCCCCGTACATTGAATGCACTCAGCGATGGCACACTTAGTTCCACCTATGGATCCGGCAATTAAATACTGCCTTCGTGCCACCCCATCCTAGCCACAAAAACAAGGACGTGGCGAGGATGGGGCACCCGAACATTGTTGATATGTATTTGCCGAAGCAATAGATGCCGCTCCCCTGTTTACCGATTTTTGCCGGTAGACAGGGGAGCGGCGTGTATAGACATTTTCTTTATACGTTCAAACTACGCACGTACTCGGCATTCAGCCGCATCTCTTCGATCGGCTCCATTTCAAACTTTTCCTGCTCCACGAAGTAGTACTTGAGCCCCTTGGCAGCAGGCATAATCGGGCGATAGTCCACGCTGCCCTTGCCCAGAACGGTCATCAGTTCCGTGCCGTCGGGCTGCCGCACCATGTCCTTCACGTGCATCAGCGGGAAACGCTTCGGCATCTTCGTCAGATAGTCCACCGGGCTGTGGCCGGAGGCGTATACCCAGCCGGCATCCATCTCAAACACGACCAGCTTGGGATCGGTGAGCCGCAGCAGTTCGTCGTACACCATGACGCCATCGATCACGGCCAGCTCCGGCGTGTGGTTATGGATGCCGAAGGTCATGCCCGCAGCCTTCACCTTTTCGCCGATGCGGTTGAACTCGCCGGCAATCCAGCGCCAATCGTCCAGCGTCGGCCCGCCCTTGGCCGCCGGGTCGCGATGCATTCCGCCCGAGGACGAGCAGACGATGTATTCGAGCCCCAGCGTATGGCCGTATTCAATCCACTGATCGAGCTGCGTCTCCAGCACGCTCAGCGAGTGGTGTGTGCTGACGCAGCGCAGACCAGCATTGTCCATGGCTTTGCGGAAGTCTGCGGCCTTGCGGTCGTAGTAGCCGGCCGCTTCCGCCACCGTGTAACCCACCGACCGCAGCTTGGCCAGAGTTCCCTCAAAATCCTCGGCCAACAATGCACGCACCGAATAGAGCTGCAAGCCAACCGGTAGCTGGAGCGGCTTGGCGGCCAACTGCCCAATGCCGATGCAAGACGCGGCCGCGATGGCGCCCGTGGCCTTCAAAAAACTTCTGCGCGATGGATTACTCATTTGTTCGTCTCCTCAAAAAAGCGGAAAGGCAACTGCACCATAAACGGTGCACCGCCCGATTGGATTACACTGCCGTGGCTGGAACCAGAAACGCACATGCTCGTTCGCGCCGCGAAAACGGACCGCGAAATTTCACCGAACATCATAGCAGCCTGCTGTGGAAGCGGCTTGATGCGCGCAGGTTCGTCATGTATTTGGAAAAACGGCGGAAATGGTCAGCCCCGGACGGGGATGGTTCCCGGCCGGGGCTGTCGTTTTGCGTCTCGAAAGCCTGGAACAGCCGTCGAGACTCAGAGTATTCGGCAAAAGGACCTGTAAGCCGAATTCTGTCGTGTGCGGTCATTCCTCTAGGCGCCGCGTTGCCGCGGACACTCATCAGCGACCTACCCGGAGGTTTCGGCAATTGCTTGAGCCGCCTGGGCGCACCGGGCCGGTGCGCAGCGCCGCCTGACTCTTGGCGACACTTCCCTCCCTATTTGGTCTTGCTCCGTGTGGGGTTTACCTTGCCCCAACCCTTACGGGCTGAGCGGTGCGCTCTTGCCGCACCATTTCACCCTTACCCCGGCGCTGAGCCAGCAAGCTGTCCCAGGGTCGCCCTCCCGAAAGAGGGGTGGCCGAGGCGGTATCTTTTCTGTGGCACTGGCCGTCCACGGGTTTTGAAGCCCGCGTCCCGGACGTTATCCGGCACACTGCCCTGCGGAGTTCGGACTTTCCTCCCCCGGGGGAACCCGCTTGCGCGAGGCCTCCGGCAGCGACCGCCCGGTCCTCCTGCCAGTGGTTAGTGTACCCCAGTTGCGCGTTTACCAGTTGCGGTAGGGGATTTTGGAGGAAACGACTTCGACGGAAAAGATACCCATTTGCTTGAGATTTATTTTTAAGCGGGTAGCCACTTGGTCTTTGTCTGGGGCAGGCCCAACGACAATCCTCTTGAGTGGAGAGTCTTGGCCTTTCAGGCCAAGGAGTATGGCTATATGTGGCGTTCGCCCAAACGGCCCATCATGAAATTCAATAAGGCTGCTATTACTTTCAGCCGCAGACATTTGCAGGACAAATCGCCATTCACGCTCTTCATAAAATGCCTTGTTCTTAAACATCGCTGCCCATTGCAAGACCTGTTCCAGAATCTGACCGTTCACGAATCCAACTAACATGCTGGCAATCGCTTTTCTTGTTTCCTTGCTTTCCTCGGTCTCGCCATAGAGGCACTTTATGAGTTGAATAGGATTCGGTAACTGCTTATCGAATGATCGAGCTCGCTGCTGCAATTTGCTTCGGCAGAACCCTAAGCTGAAACCTTGGCTTTTTTCTCCGTATCCTCGCCATAGGGTCAACCTATCGCCAGGCATCTGCGAAGCTGATTCGTCAGTAAAAGAGACAAAGTACGCATCGGTCGATTCGATCTGTGCTCGAAGCGTATTTAGAATGTTGCTCCAATATGCTTGGCGCACAGTCCTGGCTATGTCAGATTGCGGAAACCTTGTTGAAGAAAGCTGTTTAGCTTGCGCCTCAAACAACTCCGGAGCTTCCAGGCACTCAGAGAGATCATTCAAAAAGCGATAGTGCGTGGCCCAGATGGAGTCGCTTTGGAGAATGCCATACAGACCCTTTTCTGTCGTGTAGTGGTACAACAACTCCGGTTCGGCTGGCTTTAATATTTGTTGACTCTCTTGCTCTTCTATCATCTTTCCTCGAAAACAGAAAAAGGCCAAAACCACTCATGCTGGTTTGACCTCAGACATCGCTTTGCAGATCTCCGAGCACCTTCGCGATCTGCTGGCGCAGTTCTGGCAGATCCACTTGCACGGAATCCCAGATCATTTCCACGCTGACGGCAAAATAGCCGTGCGCCACTCGATTTCTCATGCCGTAGATCTGGGCAAAGGGAATCGATGGATATTTGGCGGCAAACTCCGGACAAGCCTCAAGCAGGTTTTTGGCAGCTTCGCCGATGATCTCAATGTTGCGGACAACCGCGTCCTGCATCATCGGACTGGCAAGAAATTCTGCCTCACTCACGTTCGCGGTGTACTCGAGGGCACGATCCGTGGCTTCGAGCATGTGGAGCAGATAGTCCTTGGCGCGGAATTCGTGCTTGTTCACAGGGATCTGGCCTCGGCGAGAACTTTACTGCGGAAGCGGGGATGAAGCTCAGCGGGGGTACGAAGATCGATCTTGATTCTGGTGGCTACTTCCAATTGTGACTGGAGCCTCACCATGGTCAGCAGGCTGGCTCTGGGCGCGGGATCGACAAGAATATCGAGATCGCTGTCTTCGCGGTCCTCACCGCGCGCCACGCTCCCGAAGACGCGCGGATTCGCCATGCCCGCCTGCAGCACAAGCTGGCGGATCGTGTCCCTATGCAGCGGCAATGCTTCGGACGGCCTCATGCGGGTTACTTCCTCAATGCGACTCCAGTTTACTTCCGAATCAGCCCGCCGCGGGAGGAGATATTCGACTTGACGCTTTGAATGCACCCGCCGCCTGCTTTGTGCGATCATTTTCTTTCAACGGAAAGGTTTTCAAAATGAAACGTCTATTTCTCTTTGCCTTGGTTCTTCTCTGCCTGGCTCCGCTCAGCGCGCAGAGCTACCAGCCCACATGGGATTCGATCGACAAGCGGCCCACCCCGGGGTGGTTTACCGACGCCAAATTCGGCATTTTCATCCACTGGGGCGTTTACTCGGTGCCCGCGTATGCGCCGGTGATTCCGGGCAAGCTGGCCTACTCCGAGTGGTACTGGCACCAGATGACCGAGGGCCGGGACAATCCGAAGGCGGACGCCATCGAGACCGGCACATGGGCCTATCACCAGAAGATGTACGGCGCGGACTTTGCCTACCAGAACTTTGCGCCGCAGTTCAGGGCGGAGTTGTTTGACCCGGACCAGTGGGCAGACTTGTTTGCGCGCTCGGGCGCCAAATACGTGGTGCTGACCTCAAAGCATCACGAGGGCTTTGCGCTGTGGCCCAGCAAAGAGGCTTCAGCTACCTGGGGAAGACCGTGGAACGCTGTGGAGGTCGGGCCGAAACGCGACCTGCTGGGCGACCTGAGCGACGCGGTTCGGCGCAAGGGGCTGCGCATGGGCATCTACTACTCGCTCTACGAGTGGTACAACCCGCTCTGGCTCACCGACAAGCCGCGCTACGTCAGCGAGCACATGTTCCCGCAGTTCAAGGACGTGGTGACGCGCTACAAGCCTTCCATCATCTTTACGGACGGGGAGTGGGAGAGGCCCTCCGCCGATTGGCGCAGCACGGAGCTGCTGGCATGGTTGTTCAACGACTCCGTGGTGAAGGACGAAGTGGTGATCAACGACCGATGGGGCAAGGACACGCGCCACAAGCATGGCGGCTATTGGACCACGGAATATACGGCCGGCATGAGCGGCATGGAGCATCCCTGGGAAGAAAGTCGCGGGATGGGTTCCAGCTACGGCTACAACCGCGCCGAGCGCTTGCAGGATTACCACACGGGGCGCGAACTGGTGATGATACTGGTGGACATTGTGAGCCGCGGCGGCAACCTGCTGCTGGACATTGGGCCGAACGCCGACGGAACGATTCCCGTGATTATGCAGGATCGGCTGGCGCAGATCGGCGACTGGCTGAAGGTGAATGGCGACGCGATCTACGGCACCAAGCCATGGAAAACGTCGCGACAATGGAGCGCGGGTGAGGTTCCCGGGGTCAAATACAACAGCGAGTTCGCGTCGGCCTACGACGTGTCCAAGCTGGTGAACAAGCCCGAGGCAGGCAAAGCCGCCATCGACGCCTTCTTTACCACCAAGGGCAACGATCTGTATGCGATTCTGCCGCGCTGGCCGGGCAGCAGCTTTCTGCTCAAGGACGTGAGCGGCGTCAAATCGGTGACCCTGCTGGGATCGGCGGAGCCGCTGAAGTTCCACACCGCCGGAAACGCAACAGAGGTGGAACTTCCCAGCCTTCCCGACGAGTTGCTCCATCAACCGGCTTGGGTGCTGAAGGTGAGCCGGTAAAGCTCCTGCTCTGGCTGCGGCGGACCCACCCTCCGCTGCATGGCTACAATCGAAGCAGCGATGATTCAGTATCTTTATCTCGGCCGGATGGGTTACGACGAGGTGCTGCGTGTGCAGGCGGAGCTTGTCGAGCTGCGCCACCAGGGGTGGATTGAGAATGTGCTGCTGCTGCTGGAGCACCCGCCGGTGCTGACGCTGGGGCGCAATGCGCATCGTTCCAACGTGTTGGCCTCGGACGCGTTGCTGGCCAGCCGCGGCATTACGATTCACGAGATCGACCGCGGCGGCGATGTGACCTATCACGGGCCGGGGCAACTGGTGGGCTACCCCATCTTCGACCTGCGCAGCCTGCGCAACGCAAGCGGCGGACGGCTGGGTCCGGTGGACTTTGTCCGCATGATGGAAGAAGCGCTGATCCGGCTCTGCGCTATCTATGGGGTACAGGCGGGACGCATCAAAGGGCTGACCGGAGTATGGTGTCCTGCGGGCGGTCCTGCGGACGGCAGACTTTTGGACGAGAGTCGTGGAACAACGACCAAGGCGTCCGTAACACCAGGACCAGAAGCGAAAATTTGTGCCATCGGCATCCACGTTTCGCGCGGCATCACTTCCCACGGCTTTGCTTTCAACGTAACCACCAACCTCGACGACTTCAAGCTCATCATTCCCTGCGGCATCCCGGACCACCCGGTGACCAGCTTGGCGCGGGAGGTTTCGCGGACGGCGGAGTTGCCCGCTCTGGAAGTTGTGGCGCACGAAGCGGCTCGGCAATTTGGGCAGGTCTTCGGCCAGCAGGTGCTGGCAGTCGAAAGCCTTGTGGCGCTTCGCGCACAGGCGGAAGCCGCCCACGGGAGTGCGCCGGAGTTTCCGGCAGAAGACACTCCGCTGCAAGTTCCGCTTGAGGTCGAGCGCCTCAGAAATGCAAAAGATCGGCCCGTTCAGGCTTGAGAGCCGCTCCTTTTCTGCTTGTGCTTTGCAGACTCCGGCTTGGCCGACCAGCGGAAGCTCACACGGGCCAAAGTGCAGCTATTTATAATCCAGCTTGAGCCGGATGTGTAATTACAGTCCCGGATCGCGGAGAGGGGAATCCATGCCAACCGACGTAATCATGCCGCAGATGGGCGAATCCATTGTTGAGGGCACCATTACCAAATGGCTCAAGAAGCCCGGAGACCGCATCGAAAAAGACGAGCCGCTGTTCGAGATCTCCACCGACAAAGTGGACGCCGAGATTCCCGCGCCTGTGGCCGGCATTCTTACTGAAATCAAGTTTCCCGAGGGAGATACGGTCGGAATCAATACAGTGGTCGCGGTGATTGGCCAAGCGGGTTCGGCAGTTGCAGCAACTCCTGTTCCGGCAGCCGCACCGCAGGTTCCACAAAGCGCGCCGCAGGAGCAGTTGGCTACACCGCAGGTGTCGCAAGTACCACAGGTGGGTGGAACCAACGTGGTGATGCCGCAGATGGGCGAGTCCATTGTTGAAGGCACCATTACGAAATGGCTCAAGAAACTGGGCGATCACGTCGAGAAAGACGAGCCGCTGTTTGAAATCTCTACCGACAAGGTGGACGCCGAGATTCCCGCGCCCGTGGCCGGCATTCTTACCGAAATCAAGTTTCCCGAGGGCGATACGGTCGGAATCAATACGGTGGTCGCGGTCATCGGCGGCACCGTCGGATCGGTTCCGGCAGCACCAGTTGCATCTGCCGCAGCAGCCGCACCGCAGGTTCCACAGACCGCGCCGCAGGCGTCGCAGGTGTCGCGCATTCGTTCTTCGCCGCTGGTACGGCGCATTGCCAAGGACAACAACCTCGATCTTCGGCAGGTGGCTGGAACCGGGTCGGATGGCCGCATCACCAAAGAAGACATACTGCGCCACTTGAGCCAGCATGGCTCCGGCAGCGCCGCACCGGTTTCATCCGCACCGGAGGTTCCACAAAGCGCGCCGCAGGCGCAGTTGGCCGCACCGCAGGTGCCGATGACGAGGATGCGCGCCATCATTGCGCAGCGCATGGTGGAAAGCAAGCAGATCAGCCCGCATGTGCACACCGTCTACAAGGTGGACATGACGCGCATTGTGCGGCTGCGCGCGCGGGAGAAGAGCGGCTTTGAGCAGCGCAACGGTGTCAAGCTCACTTACATGCCATTCATCGCCGCCGCTGTGATTGAAGCACTGCGCAAGTTTCCCATCGTCAACGCGTCTCTCGAAGGCAGCTCAATCCGCTACCACCGGAACATCAATCTCGGCATCGCCGTGGCGCTTGAATGGGGCCTGATTGTGCCGGTCGTTCAGCAGGCCGAGGAGCGCAGTTTCCTGGGACTGGCGCGCTCCATCGCCGACCTGGCCGAGCGTGCACGCACCAAGAAGCTGATGCCCGACGAGACCACCGGCTCCACCTTTACGCTGACCAACTCCGGCATCTTCGGCGACGAGTTCAGCGCGCCGATCATCAACCAGCCCAACGCGGCCATTCTGGGCATCAGCGGCCTGAAAAAAGAAGCCGTGGTGCTGACCGACGCCGAGGGCAACGACGCTATCGCCATCCGCTCCATGCAGAACTTCTGCCTGGGCTTCGACCATCGCATCATCGACGGCGCAGACGGTTGCCGGTTCATGCTGGAGTTCAAGAAGACGCTGGAAAGCTGGAACAGGGAGATTGGCTGAACCGGCTGCGGAAAAACTCGTGGAGTGTGCTTTAATGGAGCATTTCTCCTAGATGAATATCAATCTTGTTCCGGCATAGAGCATGATGCAGATAAAAAGACGGTTGTGGAAAGGAAAGATCCCACAGGGGCTAAAGCCCAATGTCACTTACTTTACAACTTCGAGCAGTGTGATTTGGATTGCGTATGCAAGGGATCGGGTGCAATCTGGAGTTGCTCTGGAGTTTTCCGCGCATGAGCGGGCATGCAGACAGAGGTTGA
>Ga0255356_1002144_pt1 | contig 11659 bp, 7 predicted proteins | sample HBST100metaG_FD_189944 | JGI IMG/M metagenome (GOLD analysis project Ga0255356, IMG submission 189944) | Peat soil microbial communities from Stordalen Mire, Sweden - H.B.S.T100 | ecosystem: Environmental > Terrestrial > Soil > Wetlands > Peat | place: Sweden: Norrbotten County, Stordalen Mire... | reverse complement strand
CCCATAGGCAGCACCGCGCCGTTTCCCGCTAAATAAGCGGGGCAATCGCTTCCGCGAGAACCTGGTGCGGGGTTTTCCGACCTGTCGGCCAAGCGAAGGCGTGCCGGAAAGCTGCTTCTTGACAGGCTTGCAGCGTTTTGAAGTCGATCACATCCTGCGTTAGCAGATTCTCGAACTCGAAGGGCAAGCGGACGTTGTGAAGTCCGGCGTTGTCCGTGCAGATCGCGATGTCGATGCCATATTCCCGACAGCGCGAAAACACAGTCTGCAACGCCGCGAGGCTGCTCAGCGTGCCGGTCTTGAGATAAGTCGTGGGACAGATCTCAAGGCACTGGCGACGTTTTGCCAAGTCTGGCAGAAACTCGGGGTAGCGCAACGGGATCTGAATGCCATGCCCGATACGGTCGAGATACGGAAGCAATCGAGGGTCTGCCCCGGCAGTCGTCTCGAAGAGATGCGCGGTGGTCTTTAGGCCTTGGGCCTTGGCGTAAGCAAAAAGGTCCAGCCATTCGCTCATTCTTGCCGCGTAAAGCACGTCCGGCCCCGCCAAGTCGATTCCGCACACCGCGTTCGGCTCGCTCGCCGCGAGGTTCACCATCGCGCGGTTGACGTCATAGGAAAGACGGCTGTGCAGGCAGATGATCTGGCGCATGAACACCGGGTACTGCGGATCTCTTCCCGCTTCCGCAATCGTGCGCACAACGTCGCGCATTTGGGATATCCGGCTATGTTCGTCGAGCTCGGGGCTGGTTCTCAGATATGGCGTGTGCCTCAGCTCCAGATAGCAAATGCCCTCGAAAACCCATGCGCCGCGTATCAGCTTGGACACAAAATAGGGAATATTCTCAAGAGCCTGCACTTTCTCCACAAGCGTGTGGAGCTCCAGATAGTCTTCTAGCGACCCTCTTGGACGGGTAAAGAACGACTCAAAGGCTTCGTAGTCTGGATAGCGGGAGGCAAGAGGGTGTCCGGTGCGCATAAGAAATCGCCAGAACACACGTGGAACCACCGCCCCACCAAGATGTCGGTGCAACTCTGCATAGAGGGCCATGCGTCATTTTACCCGTTAGCATGGGATGCCAGAAGGGTACACTTTCAAACATGGTTTGTCGCCGTTGCCTGCTACCACTTCTCGCCATGATTTTCGCGATCTTGGCCATGCCCGCACAGGGCGATCCACGTGTGCTGCCGGCAACAACGAGTGTGGCCGCAAGTGAGAAGCTCAGAGTGTCCGCAGCCTACGCCCATCTCATGCAGGCGCACCGAGACATAGAGGCGCTCCCAGTGGGGATTTCTCCGGCTCGCGAGCAGTTGATGTCAAGGCTGACCGAGGACATACGGGAGGCAGGCCGGATACGGGACGCTATTGAAAGCCGCCAAGCTCAACGAACCTCGACCGTGCCGTCCTTCAGGCCGATGCATGCGCCTGTGGCCAAGCCGACGAACAAGCCGACGTCGACCACGCCGGTGCATGATTTGAGCAGGCGCTCCAATCTTTGAGGATCGTTGATTGCACCAGGGGCGACGTCCAGCGTGTACAGCGAATCATCGCTGACGAACACCGAGCCATCGGAATTTCGGCGAAGCTGCGCGGCTCGCCCGCAGATCGCCTCGACCCGATCCCGTGTTGTTTCCCAGCCAAACGGCACGATGACGACAGGCAGGCGAAAGGTCTTGCCGAGCGTTTCAACGGACTTGCGCCAATCGGCGATGATGACCTCGGAACGGCTGCGAACAGCGACGAGCTTTTCGCGCAGAAGTGCTCCGCCACCGCCCTTTATCGTGTTGAGATGGGGGTCGATCTCGTCCGCACCGTCAATCGTCAGGTCGAGAAGGCCGGTAGTTGAACCAAGCGGGGAAACGTCGAGTCCGAGCGATCGCGCTAAAACGTCGCTATGGGCGGACGTGCAGACGATGGTGTGGAGTGTGAGGGCTGGCTCGTCCCGTAGGCGTTGCGCCAGTGCGACTATGGCAAATTCAGACGTGGAACCGCTACCGAGGCCGATCGACATTCCAGGAAACACGAACCGGCGAACTGCCTCGATTGCGGCCGCACGTTTCGCCTCAGCGGGTAGATCGGCTGTCATTATGATATATTAGATCCGATCGCTGATACCTGCCACTGAAATAACCTATCGCGTTTTTCTAAAACTCAAGATAAGCAAAGACTATCGCGTTCGCTAATGCTCAAGATAAGCAAAAGCGCTATCGCGTTCGCTAATGCTCAAGATAAGCAAAGACTATCGCGTTCGCTAATGCTCACTTGATGGTGCCGAGGACGGGACTTGAACCCGTATGGATTTCTCCACACGCCCCTCAAACGTGCGCGTCTACCAATTCCGCCACCTCGGCATATCGTTAGGCAGATATTATACATACAACAAATTGGCGTGTCAAGCGATATGCTATAATTAGCTGATGCCAGATGTACCTGAGGAGCAATTGCCGTCAAGCGATGCGCCGGGGAACCGCGACGCTTCGATCGGCGGCGTAATGTCCGACCCGGCGCCGCCGTCAACAGTTGCTGCAGCCGTTTCGGGTTCACGCGCCGGTACGGGGGTGGGTGAATTCGAAGAGATACTAAAGCGCCTGATCGAGCGCATCTCTCGAATTCTTCAGGCTGAGAAGTGCGTCTTTCTTCTCTACGACGCGCACCGCGCGGAGCTGCGTGCGGTTCTTCCCGCGTTCGGCTTCACTCCGTTCGAGGTCTACCAACTGCGGACGCGGGTGCAGAGCAACACTCTTTCATCGCATGTCTTCCGCACGGGAGACTCGGCGATCGTTTCCAATGCAAAGTCTGATTCGCGGGCGATGGCGGAGGGGCTGGCACGCCGCTTCGGCGTTCGCACCAGCGTCTCGGTGCCACTTACGGTGGAGAAACGCGATGGGACGTCGCAGTCCACCATAGTCACCACCATCGGCGTTCTTCATGTTTTCGACAAGGCCGGCGGTGCCGCGTTCAACGAGGACGATGTCCGATTGCTTCGGAGCATGTCGCTCAACGCATCGACGTTGATATCAGGTGCGCAGAGCTACCGTGCGGCGGTGCAGGAAAAGCAAGAGCTCATCAGCACGATCCAGGGTCTTTCGATCGGCTTTGTGGTGGTGAACATGAGCGGGCGCATCCTTCAAGTGAACACTGCGGCACGCTACCTGCTGGATATCCCCGTGTCGTTTCCCACTGTGGGAATGTACTACAACAGCGTGATACACCACGATGTTTTGTGCAGCATCATTGCTGCGGCTCTGAATGGGGACGCGCAGCTTGAAACGTCGGGCGAGATCACGCTTTCTGTTCCGCCGGGCGATGACGACGATGCTGATGCCGAAGTGGAGGCCAGCGAGCGCATATACCAGGTGCAATGCTCCCCCCTGCGGGGCGCCGAGGTGAGCGGGATCGTGGTCGTGCTGAACGACATAACGGTCATCCGTGGCGTCGAGCGCATGAAAAATGCGTTCGTATCGATGGTGTCGCACGAGCTGCGCACCCCTCTGACAAGCATCAAGGGCTTTGTGGCCACGCTGCTGGCCGACACCCAAGGTTTTTATGACAAATCGGCCCAACAGGAGTTTTTTGAGATCATCGATGCCGAGTGTGACCGGCTGACACGACTCATTGACGACTTATTGAATCTCTCGCGGATCGAGCAAGGGCACGCCATGCAGCTTGTGCTTTCGGACGTGGACATTCCACAGGTCGCGGCCAGGGTGATTGCGGCCCAAAGGCCCACTGCCGAAAGCGACGGATCGACACTGGTGATGAATTTTCCCGACGAGTTTCCGGCTGTCGAGGCGGATTCCGACAAGATCGAGCAGATACTTACCAATTTGGTGGGCAATGCGGTGAAATACTCTCCGGCGGGCGGTGAAATCACTGTGGCCGGAGTGGTCGACGTCTCAACCAATGTCGTGATGATTCGCGTTACAGATCATGGAATAGGCATACCGCGGGAGCATATCGGGCGCGTGTTCGAGAGGTTCTATCGTGTGGACAACCGAGACAGCCGAGACACTCCCGGTACCGGAATCGGCCTCTATCTTGTAAAAACCCTCTCCGAAGCGCATCACGGCAATGTGCGTGTTGTTTCCGAACCCGGTCGAGGCACCACGTTCACCGTGACCCTTCCCATGAAACAGCCAAGGCCAGAGTATAGCGCCAGCACGTAAACGCGGGACGGCGGCCCCAGTTCTTGGGCGTCCTTGTTCCATGCGAACGGGCACGTGTCGCCACGTGCCCGTTGATCGTCCTACCGTAAACGAGTGCGCCTGACCTATGGCGCCGGTGCGCTGCCCAGAGCCTCGCCCAGTACCTGCGAGATGTTGCTCGCCAGCACGAACGTCATCTGGTCGCGAATCTCCTGGGGTATGTCCTCGTCCAGATCCTTCTTGTTGCGCTCGGGCAAAATAACTTCCTTGATACCGGCGCGGTGAGCGGCAAGTATCTTCTCCTTGATGCCTCCCACGGGCAGCACCTTGCCCGACAACGTGATCTCTCCCGTCATCGCCAGCAACGGCTTGATCGGCCGCCCTGTTAAGAGCGATGCGATGGCCGTGGTCATCGTCACGCCGGCAGACGGGCCGTCCTTCGGAATTCCGCCGGCCGGCACGTGGATATGCAGATCCGTGGTGCGGTAAAAGTCTGGGTCAATCTCCAACTCGACAGCATGTGCCCGCACATACGAGAGCGCGGCCTGCGCCGACTCCCGCATCACGTCGCCCAGTTGCCCGGTGAGCTGGAGTTGCTTGCCACCGTCCATTTTGCTTGCTTCGATAAAGATGACGTCGCCGCCCACCGGCGTCCACGCCAGCCCTGTGGCAACTCCAGGTATGGCGCCCCGCTCCTGCACTTCCTCAAACTCGAATCTCGGCTGGCCCAGGTACCTCACTACCTGATCGGTATCCACCCTGACCGGCTCTACGCTGCCCTCGGCGAAGCCGCGCGTTGCCTTTCGGATGACCGACGCTATTTCGCGCTCGAGGTTTCTAACACCGGCCTCTCGCGTGTAACCACGCACGATCGCCTTGATTCCCTCTGTGGTGAAGTTCACTTGCTCCTGGGTGACCCCATGTTCGGTCAACTGCTTTGGCACGAGGTGCCGCATCGCAATCTGCGTCTTCTCCTCTTCCGTGTATCCGGCGATCTCGATAATCTCCATACGGTCGCGAAGGGCTGGTTGGATTGTGTCCAGCATGTTTGCCGTGGTCATGAAGAACACGCGCGACAGATCGAACGTGACGTCAAGGTAGTGGTCCCTGAACGTGGCGTTCTGCTCTGGGTCCAGCACTTCCAGGAGGGCGCTGGACGGGTCTCCGCGAAAGTCTGCCGACACCTTGTCGATCTCGTCGAGAACGAACAGCGGATTGTTCGTGCCGGCTCGCTTGAGGTTTTGCACAATCTGCCCCGGCAGAGCACCGATATACGTCCGTCGATGCCCGCGAATCTCGGCCTCGTCGCGCACGCCGCCAAGTGATATGCGCACGAACTTCTTTCCCATTGCCCGCGCAATGCTCTTGCCAAGGCTGGTCTTTCCCACGCCTGGAGGGCCTACCAGGCAGAGAATAGGTTGGCGAAGCTCGCCTTCCTTTTTGAACTTTCGCACGGACAGGTATTCGAGTATCCGGTCTTTGATTTTTGTAAGCCCGTAATGATCCTCGTCAAGTACGGTTTTCACCTCCGCGATTTCAAGGTTGTCGGGGGTGGAAACATTCCACGGGAGGGCAACGAGCCAGTCCACATAAGACCGAGAGACGGTGTACTCTGGGGAACCTGGCGACATGCGCTGCAAGCGGTCGAGCTCACGGTTGGCCTCATGCGCCGCCTCTTCGGTCATTCCCGAGCTGGCCACCTTTTCGCGTAGCTCCGCAACTTCCGCGCTTCTGTCGTCGCCCTCGCCGAGCTCTTTTTGAATGGCCTTCATCTGCTCGCGCAGGTAATAGTCCCGCTGCGTCTTGTTGATCTCGGTAGAAACCTGGCTTTGCAATTTGCTGCCAAGCTCCAGCACCTGTATTTCGCGCGTCAGCACCGCGAGCAATTTTGTCATGCGTTCGATCAGCGGCACCACCTCGAGCACCTCCTGCTTTTCGGCGGCAGGAATGGGCATGTAGGCCGCGATCAGGTCTGACATCTGGCTCGGATCCAGTATGTTGGCGGGCAATGCCGCAAGCTCGTCGGGCATGGTGGGCGAGAGCTGCACGACGCGCGAGAAGAGGCCGGAAATTTGCCGGCGCAATGCCTCCACTTCCATCGCCGCGTCGCCTTCATTGGCAGCCTGTTCCTCGATCACACGGACACGCGCCTTCAGGTACGGCTCTTCCTGCGTTATCGATATGATCTCAAAGCGCTGCAGACCCTGGACGACCATTTTAATGCCGTCCTGAGCCTTTGCCATCATGCGCACCACCACGGCACAGCCTATCGTGTACAGGTCGTCGGCCCCTGGCTTATCGACCGTGGCGTCGCGCATGGTGACGACGCCGATCACCCGATCACCAGCCGCCACAGCTTCGTCCACTAAATGGACGCTGCTGTCCCGCGAGACGCCGATTGGGCTTACAAGGCCCGGGAACACCACCATTTCACGGAGTGGAAGGATGGAGATCTCATCAGGCACCACCAATTGTCGTTCTGGATCTGTTCCAACGGGCTGTCCGCCGTCGGCTTTGGATCCCTCGACCGTGATCGATGGATTTTGTCTTGATTCGTGGTCTGTGTTTCTTTCCTGGTCAGTCATTATTTATGTCGCTTCCTTTCCGGAAGACTCGGCGTCTGTATTGTCGTCGTTGTTTGCGGCTGCATCCTCGGTGGTCACGTGTATTTCCACGGGCATTGGCTCGTGGGGCAGCGGGCGCTTTAGAATATGAACCACTAGAAATCCGTCAAGGTATTTCGCCTTTATTTCATTTCGATCTACCGGCAGACCCTGCGGCAAGGGAATGACACGCTCGAACGGACCATAGTAAATCTCGATGTGATGACATTTCGTGCGGCCTGCGCGCTCAATGGGATTTTCGCGCCGCACGCCGCTGATTGCCAACGCGCGGTCGTCCCCGGATATCGAAACGTGCAGATCTTCGGGGCGCACACCCGCTAACTCAACCTTAACCACCACATGCGTAATTGTCTCCGAAATATCCAGGGCAGGCGACCAGAAACGATTGCCACCCATGTGATGGTCGAAGAATCCGCGGAGCATCTCATCGCTCAACGTCTGCATCTCCCGCTCCATCTGGTGGATCATATCTCGATAGTCTTTAAACGTCATTCGTGTGTACTCTCTTCCAGGTCGGCCAACATCGGCCGTTTCGTCTGCCCATCTCAACCAAATCCAGCAACTCTCGTTTATATTCTGAGGTTAGTTGAGTATATCCTGCTCATATAATAATGTCAATGACCATGAATTAGTTCCACGTGGTGCTGCGCGTTTCATGTCGCGCAAGGTCCATTGAGCTGCCCGCACGATATGGTTTACCCAGTTATTGTTAATAAGGGCGCATTATACGCGTCTCGCACTGAACGTCCCCGCGCGATGCCCAAGCCATTCAGAAGAGCAACGGCGCGCTGTGCACGTGAACCGCGAAGACCTACAAACTAATTTATGTATTAAATCAAAGTTTTAATGTGCAATTTGACATAACGGTGTAGGAAGGATCGCGTATTAACGATACAATGAGTAAGATGAGTTTTAGGTGCCGTGGCGCCAATTTTTGATGACTTCTTTTTGCTAACGCGAAAAGAAAAAGGTTTGGTATGATGTCTGGGACAGAGCCCACTCCCTCTGAATATGACGACGGTGCGAAATCGGGCGCGAATCGTACTATTAACTCGAAAATGATCGCGAGCCTATGGGGCGTGTTCATCACATTTGAGGACGATGCGTGGACGTACCATCAGTCATCCACTCGAGCAGGCGACATATCTCTTGTATCGCCGAACGTCCACAACCGACCAGAGGTGCCGTTCAGTGTGGTAATTGACCGTATCAACTCAATTTCCACGCCGCGAAACAACGCTTGGTTTTTTGTGGTCGCCGGTGCCGCCTGCGCGATACTGGTCCATATGTTGCACCGCCCGCTTTTCGCGGCGCTTCTGCTGGTTCTTTGTCTTTTTCTGGCGTACAGGGCCGATCTCTATGTGCGAAGCCGTGGCACCTTTATGCTGCAGTACCATCGTTCGCCATTGGTTAAGACGCGCTGGGACGCGCTAAACCACATGTTGACTGCGCTTGCAAAGTCCAATGACGTTTGGTCCGAGCCTCCGACTGCGGATGCGGAGATCGAAGAGGCGCCGCATTTGGCCATCTCGATAAGCCGCGCGTCACCGCCCCGCATTGTATCCAGCCTCGTCCCGTATCGAATGATAGTCGCCGGTAAATCGCTGTACTTCATGCCCGATCACCTTTACACGGTTGAGAACGGCATTGTCAATGCGATTGCCTACACGGAGGTGAACGTCCAATGGAGCCAGAGGTATTCGAAGAACGAAAAGGAAGCGAATCGCTCTGGGGCGAGCAACCGGGACGAATACGAAGACCCGGGGTACGGCGAAGACGAGAACGTGGTCGAGATCGGCGAGTCGATGGGCATGTCTGACGAGATCAAGGAAGGCTCCGTGTCTACTTGTGGCGCATTGCGCATCTCTGCCGACTTCGGGTTGGACTTCACCCTCTATATGGGCAACCCGGAGCTTGCCAGGCGGGCTGCTTCGGACTATCGGAAATTTCTAAAGGGCGAGGCGGTGCCGCGAGACGTCGCCAAGGCATCGGCACGTAAGAAGAGCCGGGCTGAGTCGAGCTCCAATGGCACGGTGCCGTCGCATCTGTTCGAAACGCTCGGAGTGGCGCCCAATTGCACCAAGGAGGAGGCGGCGGCACGCTACCGGGCGTTGGTGGAAGCATACCACCCCGACAGAATCGCCAAGATCGCCCCTCAGTTCAAGGACGCGGCAAACAAGCAACTGGCCACGATCCATGATTCGTACAAGGAGCTCTGCCGGCTTCGCGGCTGGTAGGCCGCAAGAGTGCCGCTTGACGGGGGCTTGACGCGCATGGTATACTCCCCCGACCCGAAAACCGTAAATAAACATGACTTGCGTACAGTGGGTGCGCAAATGGAGGAGGCGGGCGTCGATTGGCCCGCCGTGATTATGTCGATACTGAAAGAAAAGAAGACCGATATCATCGGCACATACAAAATTCATGAGGGTGACACTGGTTCGCCCGAAGTGCAAGTTGCGCTGCTCACAGAGAAGATTAACCAACTCACCGAGCACCTGAAGCTGCATAAGCATGACAACCATTCCCGCCGAGGTCTCCTGATCATGGTCGGCAAGCGACGGCGATTACTCGGCTATCTGGCCGCAACCGATATCGCACGCTATCGCGAGCTGGTAGGTCGGCTTGGCATCCGCAGCCGCATTTGAGCGGTTGTCCCGGTTTGGACGAGAGAGAAATCTGGTCCAGATGCCGTCAAATCCTAACACGGCTCATCTTATTTTCAAGCCTCCCGTGTCCATCAGTGGTGCGACGGAGGCTTGTGCCATTTCTGGCGGTCTGGCGTTTCCCTGCGGGGATATCTGAGGCTGCCACTACGGGCGGAAAACTCCGCCATTTGGAGTACAAAACACGAACGTATGGAACAAACTGTTGAGTTAGATTTTTGTGGCTCGCCTTTGCGCCTAACCACGGGCAAAGTTGCCAAACAGGCCAATGGGAGCGTGTGGCTGCAGCACGGGGATACAATTATCCTTGCCACTGCTACCATGTCCAAAGAGCCGCGAGTCGGCCTGGACTTTTTCCCGCTTACCTGTGATTACGAAGAGAAGAAATACGCTGTCGGCAAGATCCCTGGTGGATTCATCAAGCGCGGCGGCCGGCCGGGCGAAAAGGCGATCCTCGTTTCCCGTCTCATTGACCGCCCCATTCGACCGCTTTTCCCGAAGGGCATGCGAAACGACGTTCAGGTAATTGCAATGCCTGTTTCGATGCAGCCCGAGTTCCCCCCCGACGTTCTCGCTGTAACAGCGGCATCCGCTGCCCTCACAATCTCTGACATCCCGTTTCAGCGCCCCATTGCCTGTGTGCGCGTCGGCCTTGATGAGGAGGGCGGATATGTGCTGAACCCTTCCATTGCCGATCAGCAGGCAGGAACGCTAGACCTGCTCGTTGCCGGCACCGAAGATGCTGTGACGATGGTGGAAGCGGGCGCGTCGGAAGTGTCTGAAGACGTCATGCTGGGCGCGATAGACTTCGCGCTCGAGAAGATAAAGAAGCTCGTGTACCTGCAGTTGCAATTGCGCGAGCTGGCAGGAAAGCCTAAATCCGAAGTTGAGCTGCATCAGGTAGACCAGGGAATTCTCGACTTGGTGCGCGAGAGGTTCGCGGCAAGCCTGAGGGCCGGGTTGGGCGATCCCGACAAGTCGTCGCGCGAGGCTGGCCTCACGTTGCTGATAGACGGTGTGGTGGAAGCGCTGAAGGAGCAGTATCCCGACAATATCGTCGACATCCGCGAAGCTGCGGACAAGGTCGTCAAGGAGCAGCTTCGTGATCTGATCCTAAGCGAAGGCAAGAGGCCCGATGGACGCGGTCAGCGCGATATACGTCAGATCTCCTGCGAAGTCGGCCTGTTGCCGCGCGTGCATGGTGCCGGCTTGTTCACTCGCGGCCAGACTCAAGTGCTAACAACGTTGACACTGGGCAGTGGCGAGGAAGCGCAGACCATGGACACACTGGAAGAGGAAGGCGAGAAGCATTACATGCACTTCTACAACTTCCCTCCCTACTCTGTTGGCGAGGTTCGCCCGTTGCGCGGCCCCGGACGACGAGAGATTGGCCACGGCGCCTTGGCCGAGCGAGCGCTTCGAGCAGTGATTCCATCCCGCGAGATCTTTCCTTACACAATGTTGCTCACGTCCGAAGTGCTGGAGTCCAACGGCTCGACGTCGATGGGAAGCACCTGCGGAAGCACGTTGGCCCTCATGGACGCGGGGGTGCCGATCAAGGCGCCGGTTGCCGGTATCGCCATGGGCCTTATCGAAGGTCCAAAGCCGCAAGACGGCAGCGAGCGACAGTATGCAGTGCTCACCGATATTCAGGGAATGGAAGACTTTAGCGGTGACATGGACTTTAAGGTGGCCGGGACGAAGGACGGTATCACCGCCCTCCAGCTCGACACCAAGATCAGCGGCATTCCGCGCCACGTGTTCGTCGAGGCGTTCGAGCAGGCTCGCGAAGCACGGCTTTTCATCTTGAACAAGATCATAGAAGCGATCAGCGCGCCACGCGAAAGCCTTTCGCAGTACGCGCCCCGGATCATCACGATTCAGATTGATCCTGAACAGATTGGAACCGTGATTGGCCCGGGCGGCAAGATGATCAAGAAGATCACTGCCGAGACCGGTGCAAAGGTCGATATCCAGCAGGATGGCACTGTGTTCATCGCCGCCGTCGACGGCGCCGCAGGAGATGCGGCAAAGAAGATGATCGAGGATCTGACACGGACGCTCAAACCCGGTGACGTCTTTGACGGCAAAGTCGTGCGGTTCCTTCAGTTCGGTGCGTTTGTCGAGATCCTGCCGGGCAAGGACGGCCTTGTGCATGTCTCCCAACTGTCGGATAGCAACGAGCGAGTCAACAAGCCAGAGGACGTGGTCAAGCTTGGCGAC
>Ga0255356_1002141_pt1 | contig 11665 bp, 8 predicted proteins | sample HBST100metaG_FD_189944 | JGI IMG/M metagenome (GOLD analysis project Ga0255356, IMG submission 189944) | Peat soil microbial communities from Stordalen Mire, Sweden - H.B.S.T100 | ecosystem: Environmental > Terrestrial > Soil > Wetlands > Peat | place: Sweden: Norrbotten County, Stordalen Mire... | reverse complement strand
ATGAACGCACCGATCATCAGTGCATATACCGGCAGTCGGGCGGAACAAGACATCAACGGCGCAACGAGAATTGTTACAAGGCGCGATTTTCGGTCGTCAACGGTTCGGGCAGCCATTATGCCCGGGATCGCACATGCAAAGCTGGACAATAGGGGAATAAACGATTTCCCGTGTAGGCCCACTTTGGACATTACCTTGTCCATCATAAATGCAGCGCGTGCCAGATAACCGGTATCCTCAAGGAGGCTGATAAAAAAGAACAAGATCAAGATTTGTGGAAGAAAAGTGACAGTCGTCCCGACGCCGCCCAATACTCCTTGTATCACAAGATCTCTCAAATCTCCAGGAGGCATCACGACAGCGAGCACCGCCCCAAGGCGCTCAATTCCATAGCTTATCCAGTTCATGGGAATCTGCGCCCAGGCAAAAACGCTTTGAAAGACCAACGCCATGACGCCGATGAAAATAACAAATCCCCAAAACTTGTTGAGCAACACGCGATCTAGCTTGTCTGTAATTGTGTTGTCAGATTTGCCGGCGATCCCGTCTTTCGAGATAACGCTTTTGCATATTTCATCGATCCATGCGTAGCGGGATTCGACTATGATCTTCGGTATGTCGAGGTCAAGTTCGTCGAACTGTTGTTTATTTTGGGCAAGATGTGCGAGGACAGGCGGTGCAAGGCGGTCGGAATCCTCTTTGGTAACGGTGTCGCTCATCAACAACGAAATGGCTTCCGACAGTATCCGTGCTTCAGTCTGCTCTGGGTAGAATTGTTTTAGCAGCGTGCACAGCTCTAGGCATTCCTTCCGAACGACGGGCGGCAAATCGTATGGCAGGTCGCGCGAACCAAGGCAACAGGACTGTAATTGGGATATCTGGGAGGGTATTTCACTCACACCCTGCTTGCGTCGCACGTTAATGGGCATGACCGGAACGCCGAGTTTTCGCGACAGCGCAGGAACGTCGACCTTCATGCCCCTTCGCTCGGCCACATCGTTCATCGTCAGCACGATGAGCACGGGCAAACCAAGCTCAAGCAATTGGCTGGTGAGATAGAGGTTCCGCGGCAGGTTCGATGCATCCACCACGTTGATTATCCCGTCGGGCAGGGGGGTATCGTGCTGTCGCCCAAGGAGAATGTCTCGCGCAATGCGCTCATCCGGGGAACGAGGCGTCAGCGAGTACATCCCAGGAAGGTCAATCAGTGTAAAGTGCGCACCAGTTGCCGGGTCGCGCAGCACGCCTTCCTTCTTCTCAACGGTAACTCCCGCATAATTCCCCACTTTTTGGCGCAGGCCGGTCAGTGAGTTGAACACGGTTGTTTTTCCGCAGTTCGGGTTTCCTACTACTGCCAAGCGGCGAGTGGCGAATACGGCGGGCGTGGTGTCATTCAGTACCTTGGCGTGTACCATCAAATCGAGCTCCCGAGATCCTGTTGCACAAAGTCACGCACTATCACGGCTTGGCTTTCCAGCCTTCTTAGTGAAAGACGGTAGCCTCTGAGACGGATGTCCATTGGATCCCCAAGTGGAGCGCGGCGCAATACTTCAACAACAACACCTGTTGTGAAGCCCATTTCCAGAAGTTGATGCCTCAAGCCGCTTTCTCCATCAAGCCTGACCACCTCGCCAGCTTGCCCCGGCTCAAGATCCCCGAGGGTTCGTTCGACGTTGTGAGCGTGACTCCTCATATTTGTAATACGACAACCTTGCTAAAACCATGAGTCTCCGACCAAATTGGTCGGAGATATTACCCGTATTATACGGTCGAGATTTCAGCTTGTCAACGGTTGTGTGAAGTTTTTCACAAAGTCGGGCACTGCCGCGCCCTCCGCAACAGGGTTTTGCTGCGGAGGGCGGACTGATAGTCGCTGAAATGCACGCCTAGACTGCCATGCGTCGCAGAGTGGCGTTTCGTCCATTTGCGTATTGCTTTGCGGACTAGTCCTTGGCCCAGAACATCGTTCCCGGCTTTTCTTGGACAACTGCGGCCTTGAGCGTTTCCACAGCCTTGTTGAGACCTTCGGTGGTTGATAGAAGACCGTCTTCATGCTCGATGCTAAGCACAGCGTCATAACCTATCATACGAAGATTCGAGACAAAGTCCTTCCACCAGTGTTCGCTATGCCCGTATCCCACGGAGCGAAATACCCATGATCGATGCAAGATATCCGAGTAAGACTTCACATCCAGATTGCCGTTGACGCCTGAGTTGTACGGATCGATCCGTGTGTCCTTTGCGTGAACGTGAAATATGGCACCGGCGTCACCAAGGCTGCGAACTGCGGCAATGGGGTCAATACCCTGCCACCAGAAGTGCGAGGGATCAAAATTGGCCCCGATCTGATCGCCAGCGAGTTTGCGGAGCTTTAAGACTGTTTCTGGATTGTAGACAACAAAGCCAGGATGCGCTTCGATTGCAAATTTGACGCCGTGATCCTTGAGAAAGCGGTTTTGTGCACGCCAATGGGGGACGACCTTCTTCTTCCATTGCCAATCGAGCACGTCTCGATACTCATCAGGCCAAGGACAAGTGATCCAGTTGGGATTTTTTGCGCGAGCGTTGTCTCCTGGGCATCCAGAGAACCCGTTGACAACAGCATCTTCCATTCCTCCGTCTGCAGTTAGCTTTTCCGCAAGCAACACCCCATTGACAAATGCCTCGTGATGATCAGATGCGATGCTCCGTTCTGGATGAAGCGGGTTACCATGAACCGATATCGAATCAATGGTCAAGCCGCGATCGGTCACCATCTTTATCAACCGCTTCCTGGCTCCAGCATCGTCAATCAGCGTCTTGATGCCACCGAGATCGTCAATATGGCGGCTTCCGGGATATGCTCCTGCGCCGAATTCTACTGCTTGGATGCCCGCTTCTGCTATTGTATCAAGTGCTTGCTCTATTGGCCGGTCGTGAAACAGGGCGGTAAATATACCAATTTTCATCAGTATCGTAGCTCCTTCGCTATAAAGTGACATTCGAGGTGAATGGAGTTTGCCGTTCGGCAACCAGCGTCGTCGAACTGCGCATTGTTTTATGCTAATTCGCGATTTCTGCCGAATATTCCTTTCTATTGGGGCAAATTCGGGTGTGATTTTGCGCTAAACGCCCGTATGTACTCATGTAGTGTTATGTTGGCAATGCAGGGTAAAATCAAAAACGTGGTGACTTGGCGACAACACAACTACCGGCGCAGGCTGCGTTGGTGTGGAATAGTGATGGCTCTCGTCTGTTTGTGGATGAGCTCCGTTGCTATGCTCAGCCACTCGGATGATTTGCCGATGTTCGGAGGGCACAGCGCTCCTGCGTCTTCGGTCTCACATTTTCCTGTTGTCGGCCCCGACATGTGCGCCGCATGCATGTGGAACGGTACCGCGCGCACCGCTGCTGGAGCAGAAGTATCGATATTGTTCGTTGCTTCGGTTCTTCCCACGAACATCCCCTGGGTTTCGTTCTACCACGTGCCCGCACTTGTAGGCAACACGTGTCTCCGAGCGCCGCCCGTTCTCATCTGACAATATAGCTCAATGTGACCGGGAATATCGGTTCCCGCTCCTGTTCTTATGCCTGCGTCATTATGACGTCTGGCTGATTTCTCCCTACCTGAAGATCCGGTCGTTGGCACGTGCCAGTTCGACCAAAAGTAAATAGAATATGCTGACGAAGATACGTACGTCGATGACATCGAACGTGATGGTCAGCCGGCTGCTGCTGATTCTGACGGCTTGTCTGCCAGGAACGTCTGTGTTTGCAGACGCCCCGGCTTTGAGCACGCCGTCTAGCCCAACGCCGGTGATCACGATCAAAGTGACCGGGAAGAAACGCGCGTCGGTTTCCCATCCGTCGGAAAACACGACCGTTATAACGCGCGCAAAGATCGAGTCAAACCCGGGCGCGACGACGCTCAACCAAGTGATCGCCGCGAGCGTCGCAGGCGCTGCTCAGGCACCAGACGGCGATATTCATATCCGTGGATCGCACGGCCAGTACTCGTACTATCTTGATGGCGCTCCATTGCCGGCTGACGTCACCGGCTCGTTCAGCGATCTCATAAATCCTAAGGATATCGAAACACTAAGGGTTTACACAGGTGGTTTTCCGGCGCAGTACGGCGGCCAGATGGCTGCAATTTTCGACGTTACCGCTAAGGCTGGCAGTGTAGGCAAACCGGAGGGATTTCTGCAGCAGGTTGTGGGCGGAGATGACCATTATGAGACAACGGGCCAGTACGGTGCCACAGACGGCAAGCTCTCGTATTTTCTTTCTGGCGTCGCAAATACCACCGATGTTTATTTGAGCCCGATATCGAGGCAACCGTACCACGATGCGGGAACAAACGATGTTGGCTTTCTCAAGCTTGACTACCAGCAGAGCCCAAATGATCGATGGTCGTTTGACGTTACGCGGAACGCGGCGAAATATCAAATTCCAAACACACTGGATCGCCAAGGTGTTGGCCAGGATGACGACCAAAGCGAAAACTCTGGGTTTGCGAACCTCATTTGGCGGCACACGGTTGAAGATGGCTATACACATGTGGCCCTGTACTCGCACCAGTCGCACAAAGACTATGCGGGAAGCCCCGGCGACCTGATACCGTCATCCAGCGAGCCCGCAGGATCGGGCTTGATAAGCACGAGCGACATACAGACGGCAAATGAGATTGGCCTTCGCGTAGACAGCGGCCACAACATAGCTCGACATAACCAGCTTTCCGAGGGCTTCGATATCAGTGCGGTAACAGGAAAAGTGGATTTCTCAATCATTTCGCCGCCCTCGGCAAATGTTCCGCCCATCACGGACATTGGGCCTCTCTCGGGTGAGGATAAGAGCGCATATCTAAGTGACGACTTCACGACAGGACGCGAGAACATTAACTGCGGAGTTCGCTACGACCAACATAAGGCCGATATCACGACAAGCCAGTTTTCTCCACGGTTGAACACAACGTACCAGGCTGGCAATCGGGACTCATTTATTTTGAACTATGACCGGCTTTTCCAACCTGCCTCGGTCGAGGACGTCAAAGATCTCGTTGGAAACTCGAACATTGGACAGGGCGCGACTTATGCGCCGTTCCAGCCAGAGCGAGACAATTTCTACGAAGGGGGCTGGCAGCACAAGTTCGGCACCACGAATTTCTCGTTCGACACCTACTACCGTGATGAAAAGAACACGATAGACGACGCTACGATCGGTAGCACAGAGATCGACGTTCCGGTTAATTTCGTCAAAGGTTTTACAAAAGGCCTCGAGTGGGCGTTGGACGGCGACTTAGCGAAAAACGTAACGTACTACTTGAACTATGCTAGGTCATGGGCCAAGGAAGCCGGGCCCATAAGCGGCGGTTTAACGAGCGGAGTGCCGACAAGCTACTTTTACGATGACCATGACCAGACCAACACGGTTTCATTCGCTGCGACTTACAGCAAAAGCAAGCGCTTCGTTACGGTGGACGGAGAGTACGGCAGCGGTTTTCCTTATGGTCAGGTAAACAACGCGCAGGGCAATCCTGTTTTGCTCGATTATGTCTTTGTCCCACCCCACCTCACGATTGATCTTGGAGGTGGTTTCAGCATCCGCAACACGGATATTGCGATGACAGTCGACAACTTAGCCAACCACTTCTACATAGTTAAGGAAGCCACGCCATTTTCCGACGTGCAGTGGTCTCGCGGGCGAATATTCACGCTGAAGATAACTCAGAATTTCTAAGAGGACAGATATCAATGTTAATGATTGAAGACTTTATGCGACAGGGAGGCTTTATGATGTGGCCTCTCCTTATCACTCTCGTGATAGTGATCGGCATTGTGCTCGAACGTGCCATTACATTCCGTCGATTTACGGCGGTGCTTCCGGACGAACTGCTAGACGACCTTAAAGAGGCATGCAAAAAGGATCCGTCGCGAAAGCTCGCGCTTGATATCTGCAAGGCGACCAAATCGCCCTTTGCAAACGTCTTTGCGCGCGGACTGAAAAACGCGGACCGAAGTGCGGACACAATGGATTTGGCAATGTCGCAAGAGGCCGGGGTGGAAGTTCCTAATTTGGAAAACTATCTCACCGGTCTCAAGACGATTGTCGGCATCGCTCCTCTGCTCGGCCTGCTGGGTACTATCGCTGGAATGATACTTTCCTTCAAGGAAGTGTCGGAGCACGGCCTTGCGTCGCCAACAGCGGTGATGAAGGGCGTGGCGGAAGCACTTGTTTCCACGGCGACCGGCATTGCAATTGCCATCATAGCGTTGATCTTCTACAACTACTATGCCAGCCTAGTCAAGAAAATCGTAGAGGACATAGAGTATTACGGATCCGAATTGACCAACTTCATGACCGGAAGGGTTGCCTGACAATGCTAAAAGTAGGTCGCCCCCATAGGTTAGACGATGCAGAAGTGATCATCATTCCGATGATCGACACCATGATGTTCCTGCTAATGGTCTTCATTGTCGCATCGCTCGCGCTGGCGGTGCAGCAGGGGATACCCGTCGATCTTCCAAAAGCCTCTACATCGGTTGCTCATCAGGCGCAGAACGTCACTGTGACGATCACGGCGCAGAACCGGATATATGTCAATACGACGCCAACGAACGTTGAAGACGTCGCGACACGCTTGGAGGCGCTTAAGGTGACCGATGCCAGCCTCGTGATCATCAACGCAGACCAAAACGTCAAACACGGGCTTGTAGTTGCCGTGATGGACGGGGCGAGAAAAGCCGGCATTCTCCGTTTTGCCATTGCCACAGGAACGAGCTAGGGAAGAATAATGAGAAGGCGCCGTCGATCAAACCCGCTGCTCGGGAAAATGATGTTGGTTTCTGTGTTGGTCACCGCATGCCTCGTGCCCTTGATGGCCTACTTTGGGCTGTTTAAGTCGGTGCCGGCACGCTATTATCAGGTGTCTCTTATCAACGAGCCGCCTCCTCCGCCGCCTCCGCCTTTGGCCAAGCAGCATAGGGAGCCGCCCAAAGTGCGACCGCACAGTACGACGCATAATGGAGCTATGAAGTCGGCTTCCAAAGCGGCGCCGCTTCCCGTTCATGTCCAAGCTGCGTCAAATGGTGGCACGGCTGACGACAACAACGCCATTCAAAACGGGCAGAACACGGCAATAGGCCAAGTTCCAGTTGCCCCACGGAACACGGTCCAGACGCCGGCGCCGGCGCCAGCACCTGCTCCTGTGGCGCCAGCCGCGCCAGTCAAGATCGCACAAGTGCCACTGCCTCCGCCACCACCTTCGGTAGTCGCGCCGCATGCGCCAACATTGATCGAGCCGTCTTTGGTTTACGGGCCAAAGCCTACTATTCCTGACGACCTGTTAGGAAGCGATCTAGACACAACCCTGCAAGCGGTGTTTACGGTGCATGCTAACGGGAACGTCGATGTGAAGTTACTTAAGTCCAGTGGGAACGAAGAGCTCGATTCGATTGCCCTGGGCACGGCGAAGACGTGGAAGTTCAGCCCAGCCACCCTAGACGGCAAACCCGTTGAACAGCAGGTGCGATTAAATGTCGAGTTTCAGGTGCAATAGCCCAAACCCGCCAGACGGCTTGGTGCCAAGGCTGCCTCGAATACACGCTCCGGCAACGACCTCGCGGCAGAAGGCGATACCTGGTTGCAACGTTGATCTTTCAAGCTTAAGCGCCAATTCGCCATTTTCGCCAATCGTAGCCGTGCCAGCCGTAACATCGAAAGATCTGCAGTGTCCGGACAGGCGTTTTGAGATAGGGTGCCCGATAGATTTTTAGCGGCGGCATTACCACGACTTTGTCGAACACTGCCTTGCAATCGTCAAGGTGGTCAGGGCCATCGCTATCGTTCACAAGTATGGCGTTTTTTCCGCGAAGTTGATTGGGATCTGCCCAGAACATATACTCATTGGTGCGGTCGTGGAGAAAAAGCGAATAAGTGCTGGGGTGCCCTGGCAGATAAAATGCCATTTCCGACGGCATTCGGTAGTTGATGCCGAAGACAAAGCTCTTGTTTGGCCCGCCAACCGCTGATTGCTCCGTTGCCACGCGGTTTGCCAGTTGTCGCCAGCCGTACAACTCCATCGTCCGATCCTTGTTGGGGCTCATTTTTATGCCCAGGCTGTAAAGCACACTTGGATAGAGAATGCACAGACTCAGGACTGCGGCAAGAACTAGCCCGGTGATATTCCATCTTCTTGCTGAAGAGCGGCTCCATGAGCATACTATGGCTCGCGCAATCAATATCGAGCCCCCCACAAACGCAGTCACCCCCCAGTTTCCCTCGACCTTATTTCTCAGCGCCAGGCCCACGGTTGCAATCAGGGTGACCGATGTGCAGCTCCAAACAAAGAGATCCTGTGCCACAGTTTCTCGCGAGCGAATTGGCTTGAACAGACAGACGAGCAGCGTAATGAACAGCAATGGCGACAAAAATAGCGCTTGAGATCCGAGATAGTCTCCGACCCAACGAACGGTAAACCCGTGGCCTGTGCCTCTGCCGCTCATTGCGTGCAAGTGCACCCAGAACATGTTGCCATGTGCATGGTTCCACCAGAGGAACGGTAACATCAGAGCACACGCGACAACGGTCGCGGCGTATGGCTCCCACCGTGTCAGCCATCGCCTGTGATCCGGCGATACCGCACAAAAAAGCGCAATTGACGGGAGCATGAACAGTCCGTTGAGCTTTGACATGCCGGTTAGTCCAACGAGCAGTCCTGTAGTCAACCAGGCAAGCGCGGCTTGGTCGTTCTGCGAGTTTACCGCCCACCAAGCACCGACCAGAGAAAGGGACCAGAATGCAATCTGCACCGGGTCCTGTGTCATAATGATCGCGCCAGCTCCGCAGATAGGCACGATGTTTGTCACTAGCACGGCAAAAAGCGCCGTGGTAGCGCCGTACAAGCGGTTCGCCAGCACATATATCGCAATACTCGCAATTGTGATGCAAACAATTGCACCCATGCGGACTCCCAACTGCGTGTTGCCCAAGAACGTGGTGAAAATCCTAATGACGAAGGCTACCAAGGGCGTGTTGTCGTAGTATCCTGGGGCCAAATGACGCGACCATTGCCAGTAGTACGCTTCATCCTGCAGTAGCTCGTGCCCCGAAGCGTAAAACATTCGTTGAATGAACAGAGCGATGAGAAAAATGGCGACGGTGGCTGATTGGCGAGGTATCGGTTTTGTGAGCATAGTGCGGACGGAGTTGAGGCGGTATCGGTTGTCACGACGATTATACCTTGTAGCCAAAATGCGCTGCCCGAAGCGTCGTGCCTCGGGACGCTAGCAGATATGCTGTCTTGCAATCGGGCAAGTACCTCGTCATTCACCCACCTGCTGGTCCAACTATAACCGGACGCTGGTACAATACCGCGACCATGGACACTCACGCCCTCATCACCCTGGAATTCGACAAAGTCGCGAAAAACGTGGCTTATTACAGCTCGACGCTTGCAGGCCAAGCCGCCGTGTCAGCCATGCTGCCGTTGACGGACAAGCGCGTGATACAGCGTAAGCTCGACGAGACGACGCAGGCCCGTGAGCTTCACCAGCTTCGCGGTCAAATGCCCTTTGGCGGTATCGCGGATGTTAGCGATGCCGTAAGGCGAGCCGCCGTTGGAGGCCTGTTGGAGCCGAGCGATTTGGTCGATATTGCCTCGACCCTTGTGGGAGCCCGTGCCCTTCGCGGATTTCTGACCAAAGAAGCTGATCCACCGATCCCATTTCTCGCTCACGTGGCTCGTGACATCGCTGTTATTGAGTCTGTTCCCAGTGCAGTTTATCGGGCAATTGGCGGAAGAGGGGACGTGCTCGACAGTGCATCAGTGGAACTCGGCCAGATCCGCAATAAGAAGCGCGGTGCCGAAGCAAGGTTGCGAGAACGATTGAATACTATCGTCTCTGGCTCGATGAAATCGATGCTGCAGGATCCGGTAGTTGTAGAACGGGCCGGAAGATGGTGTGTGCCCGTGAAGTCGGAACATCGATCGGCTTTTGGCGGCATAGTCCACGATACGTCTTCCAGTGGCGCCACACTTTTCATTGAGCCCGCTGCTGTCGTTGAGGCGGGCAATCAGCTTCGCGAACTCGAGGCTCAAGAGATAAGGGAGATTGAGCGGATACTGCTTCGTCTTTCGGCAATGGTGCAAGAGCATGCATCGCCAATTCTCCTGTCATTGGCGCGTGTGACCGAGCTTGACGTCATTTGCAGCCGAGCACGGTACGCCGACGCGGTCAACGCATGTGAACCGGTGTTGAGCGACAAGCCTGTTGTCCGCTTATTGTCCGCCAGGCATCCGCTCATCGATGCAGCAAAAGTTGTGCCTACCGATATCACGGTAGGCCAGCCGGAGAACCAGGTCGTATTAATTACCGGTCCAAACACCGGCGGAAAAACAGTGGCGTTGAAAACGGTTGGCCTAGCGTGCCTTATGGCGCAGTCTGGCCTGCACGTCCAAGCCGAGCGGGCTGAGCTCGGTGTCTTCCAATCCGTTCTTGCAGACATAGGGGACGAACAGAGTATTCAACAGAGCCTTTCCACATTCGGCGGCCACATGAAAAACATCGCGGAGATCCTCTCCAACATGTTTGAACCGGCACTTGTGCTTCTTGACGAGATTGGAGCTGGCACTGATCCAGAAGAAGGCGCGGCGCTCGCGCGCGCAATCCTCGAACATATGCGTTCTGCAGGCGCGAGAATCGTCGCTACAACGCACTATGGGGAATTGAAGAGCTATGCGTATTCCACGCCAGGCGTTGACAACGCAAGCGTGGAATTCGACCAAGCGACGTTGAGCCCAACATACCGGCTGATGCAGGGAATACCGGGAAGCAGCAACGCGCTTACGATTGCGGGCAGGCTGGGAATCCCCGCATCGATTATCGCGGAGGCGGGCGCAAAAGACGAGCACGCCAAAAAGAATGCGGGGGAGTTGATTGCGCAGATTGAGACGGCGCGCTTGGGCGCCCTCCAAGACCAGGAGGCGGCGAAAGCTGCCCAAAAGGACGTCGAGGCGCTGAAGATCCGGCTGGAACGACAGCTTGCCGAATATGACTCATTAAAAAGGGAACTCCGACACACCTTGCTCGCTGAGGCCCGGGCTGCGATCAAGGACGCGAGGACAAAAGCGGAAACCGCAATTGCAAAGGTGCGCGAAAGCGGCAAACATGCGGTGCCCGCAAATCTCAAGGGTGTGATCGAGGAAGCGGAAGCAACGGCGATTGAAGAGATCAACACGATTCTAGAGGTGCCAGAAAGCGATTCCCGAGACAACGCCATTCTGGACGAGGGCGGCGAAATCAAAGTTCGAGATATGGTGAAAATCGCGGGCATAGGGGTGGTCGGCAAGGTCCTTGAGGATGTTACGGACAGTGAGCGTGTAACGGTGCAAGTTGGTGCTGTTCGAATGCACGTGCCTCTTAGGACACTGACGCGCATGTCGGCATCGTCTTCAGCGAAGGTGCGCCCATCCATCCGGTCTCAGCCTAGCTCAATGCTTGCAGTCGCCGACGTGCCGTCGCAACTGAATCTGATCGGATACCGCGCGGACGAGGCCGGTTCCATGCTCGAAAACTACCTGAACGACGCTAAATCAGCGCACCTTGCTCGCTTGAGAATCGTTCATGGCAAAGGTAGCGGGACGTTGCGGCGAGTCGTCCACAGCCAGTTGCAACATCACCCCTAT
>Ga0255356_1002139_pt1 | contig 11688 bp, 18 predicted proteins | sample HBST100metaG_FD_189944 | JGI IMG/M metagenome (GOLD analysis project Ga0255356, IMG submission 189944) | Peat soil microbial communities from Stordalen Mire, Sweden - H.B.S.T100 | ecosystem: Environmental > Terrestrial > Soil > Wetlands > Peat | place: Sweden: Norrbotten County, Stordalen Mire... | reverse complement strand
ATAGGAGCTGTACTGAGTTGAATGGTTCCGCCAAAGCTGGTCGTCTGCGCGACCGTTCGTCGGCCGGATGTAGACAAACTCGTATTTTGCTAGGTCAGCGCTCGCTCGAAATGCAACGCCGACGAAGCCGCGGGCATCTGCCGGAGCCCCAACGCGAGGTTTCCCGGCAACCTCCAGTTCAATAGTCCCGTTGTGGAAGAGAACATTCGGAACAACTACGATCCCACCACCAGTACCATTGGGATGGGCGACCGTCATCAGCGCTTCCATGCCGTCCAGACTCATGGTTCCCAGCGTGGTCAATACCTGCCAGCGGCCGTCGGGAGTGGTCTCGTTTATTTGTTCGCCTTTCGGCGCTCATACCCCCACGACCGAGTCATCTGCTTGGCACCCCGCTTTCGTCGAGGAACGTCAGCTTCCCAAGTCATCCCCTGGACGCTGGGAGCAGAGGGAGGATTTTTGCCGTCGGTCTGCCCCAGATCGAAGACGAAACGGTTCTGAATCCGTAAACCTGAGTCGCCCCTTACATAACTAAGCCTACCAATACCGGCAGCAGTACATAGCATTGAACTGTCGAGATTAAAACCATACTGGCGACTTGTTCCGGTTGGGTATTGCTAAGCCGAGCGAACAGATAATTAAATACGGCTACTGGCATGAAACTCTGGATGATCAGCACGCCACGAAAAGTTTCGTTCAGGCCAAACGTCGTGGCAACCAGCCAACCGATTCCAGCACCTCCAACGACGCGAAGCAACGACAACCAGAAAATGCGTCCGAAATTCTGGATGTGAAGTTCACCCAGAGCGACGCCAAGGGACAATAGCATGATGGGCACCGAGAGTTGTCCCGAGAGAGAGGTGGTGTTTTCGATCCACAGTGGCACCTTCAGACCAAGCAGCTTGACCATGAGGGAAAGCAAAAGGCTATGCATAACGGGCGATCTGATGAGGCTTTTAAAGTCGAAACGACCTGCCGCTATGGCCGGCCCTAACGTGAATTGGCCAACAAAGCTAATGGTCATGAAGCCCACAGCTAGAGTCATGCCGTTTTGCCCAAAGGCAAACATGCAGATGGGAAGGCCGAGATTACCGGTATTGGGAAATATCAACGACGGCAAATAAACACGAATGGGCAGATGTCTGGCCTTGAGCACCACTATTCCCACCAAAGCAAACAGTACATGGCAGGCCACTGCGGCCGTTCCAAAAGTAAAAAGCGTAGATAACGCGATGGTCGACTGGGTTAGCGAGGTAAAGATCAGACAAGGGATCGAGAATTTCGCAACCAGATCGGTGACCATCGTTTGGTCGAAAGAAAGCGCTCTCTTTGTCCAGAAAAAGCCAGCCAATGTAACAAGGAAAAACCGGGGCCACGATGGCGGCTATGCCTGCATAAAATTCCATAATTTTCCTTTCCCCACGGCCCGCTCGCATCGTTGCCCGAGGTCTCGACAACCTCTATGCCGCGACAGAGCCCCCTGAAGCCATGACAAGTGACCATGAGATGAGTAGCGAACCCAGACAAAAGTCCTCGAATCTGTCCGCCTTGTCGACAAGAACAGATGGTCGGAAAGAGGAGCAGCTACGCTGGTAATAGGCCGATTCGGCAAAGCGGATGCGACCGCCGGGCGCGGTTTCGGCAGCAACTGACCATAGATGACCTTGCAGACCCACGACGTGCCTTGGCACCACAGCTTGCCTAAATCGACGTCGTGCCGCCACTTTCCGACATCAACATAAATTTAGAAAGTAATACCATCGAAAGGAGTCAAATAAATGGACCCATATTTATCTAGTATATCTCGAGCCTTCCCCGTCGGTTTTCCATATACAACCAAACTCTTCATGTCCACCAAACTCAAGAACTGCTCAGCAAACGGTGAAAATGTCTCTTCAACGTGCGACACGAGCCATAATCGTCACGGTAACGCTCAAAAATATGGCGCTCCACCACTTCAGGCGTTTTCGCATTCCGCCCGTCTTCCGGCTGGTCATCGTCTGCCTTTTTCTTGCCGACAATGGGGGCGAGAATCTTGATTGCTAATCGCCATGCTGATCTTGAAGTACCTGCAGATGAAGTTTAGCTTCAGCGGGTCGCTTTCCAATCCGGTGGCTCTCGTGCGCCAGCAACTTTTCATCTTCAGGGACGTGTGTGCATGGTTAAACAATCCGATGGAGAGGCCGAAGCGCGCACCTTGCTGGAGGCAATGAATACCGGGCACCGTGGCACGCTGGCCACCATTCACGCCAACGGGGCCAAAAATGCGTTGCATCGTCTGTCGTAGTTGGGTTCGTCTTCATCGATCCATTTGATGATGGCAACGGCCGCATTCACCGATTTCTGGTCCACCTCATTTTGTCGAAACTTGGATTTACCCCGCCTGGAATTCTATTTCCTGTATCGGCGGCCATGCTGCGTGATCGGCTCGCCTACGATCAGTTTTGGAAGGCTTCTCCGGCTCGATCATGCCGTTCATTCACTACGATCTCGACCTGGAGCATTGCATGACCGTGCAGAATGACATAGCGCATCTCTATCGACATTTCGACGCGACGGCCCAGGCAGAATACCTCTACCGGTGCATCGAAGAAACCGTCCACCACGATTTGCGCGACGAAATCGGATTTCTTGCGGTATTCGATGCTGCGCTCTGCGCGACTCTCAATATAGTGGATATGCCGAATCGCCGGGCATCGCTGTTGGTGAGGCTTATCCTGCAGAACAAGAGAAAAATTTCCAAGGGGAAGCGTGTCTCCTTTTCAGAGATAACCGACTAGAAAATTGACCGGATTGAAAACGCTATCTGGGGAGCATGGCAGGAAAGCCGGCAAGATCAGCCTCCAGAGGAGCGCTGATCCGAGAAGCCGCCATGAACGACAACTAAAACGCAATACGTTTCGCAAAATGCAAACCGTAATTTACGCAAGGCAACTTGCGAGGCTGGATAAGTGACTCGGCGATTTATTACGAATCGAGAGCTGATGCATTAAGGACTGGAGATTTCGATATGCAAAAAGCGTTTACTGAGACTCATCCTCTTCACTCGATCCGAGGACATTGCCCCACTGTCAAGTCAATGCTCAGAGGTCTTCATTCGCAGGTTGGCGAAATACGCCTCGGTCCCGACACCGATCCATAGCGCTACTGCTCCACTGCAATCGCCTAACTTGAGATCATTCACGAGCAACGTAGGCTGCAAAGCTCCGTTTACGTAGAGCCGCATCTTGATACCATCGACTTCTATCTTGAGGTGAGTCCACTCGCCGGGAATGATGTCTGTGTACGACTCATACTTGCCGGGTGATTCAGTGCGCAACTTTAGCCATTCGTTTTCAGGAAAAGAGGCGTACTGTGTCGAGTGGTTTCGCCGCTCCTGATCGTCGGCCCGTCCATTCGTTGGACGTATGTAGACGTAGTCGTATTTGGAAGCATCAGGTGGCACGCGGAACGCAATTCCAACAAAGCCGCGCGCCAGTGCCGGCGCATTGGCCTGAGGCATTCCTGCCACGTCCACTTCTATAGTACCGTCATGGAACGAGGAACCTTCAAGAACAACGATGCCGCCTCCTGTTCCTGACTTCTGCGCATCAAAGACCGCATCCGTACTCGGCAGTGACCTCACTCGAACAGCATTTCGTCCTCGATAGGACAAGCGATCCACCGTTACGTTGTGTGGCCGCAACCCCTTGTCGAAGTCCAATAGATATAACTGAGCGGCAATTCCCGTGGGCACCAGAAAGGTCATTATGAGGACCGCACACAGAGGCAGTTGCTGGCTGATCCGAGGTACGTTAGAACACATAATGTCGAGTCTCCTGGGTCATGTTGGTAGTCCTACTTAGCCGGTTGTGAGAGTGGCATACCTTTCGTCCTGGCGTAAAAGACGATAAAGATCGCCTGCTTATCGCCTACGATACCCCGATGCGCGGTGTTGACTGTCTCCGGCATCACTTCTCCTGCTGTAAAGTGCTTCTTATTTCCCTCTTTGTCCTCAACGGTGATCTCACCGGAGAGAATATAGGCAAAGCTAGGCATCGGATGAGAATGCCAGACTAATTCCTTGTGCGCCGGAATGATGATCTTCGCCACGACTGGTTCTGCTGTGCCCTCCGGGTACGTGCCGTACGCGACGCCATTCCACGAAGAGTCCGCACGCATCAATTCCTGCACTTCAATACCGCTGTTAGCCTGTCGATTCGTGTTCACATCTCCTCCACTCCCCAGGAACATATTCGATGCGTCCGCGGATAGCCTGATCTGCGCGGCATCGTAAGGCAGGATGAATCCGGCTTTCAAGAGATCCTGCGTGGCTTTTTTGACCTCTCGAACATAACTGGCGTGATCGTGGTAGCGTGCTTTGAGTTCGGCGGAACTGTAGTCATGATGAAAACCAGAGAGCCTGCATGTTCCCGGTCCTGAGTTGAATCCAGAAGTTTTTCCCTTAGGCGCTACAAGTTAAGGCAAGCGTATGCCGCCCAGCAATTCTCCATCCATATCGCGCTTGAGAGTACCATCCGGATTGCGCTCGAACTGCGGTGCGGCAGGAGCGGCCGTGCCGTCTTCGATCCATCGATTCAAGTGTTCGTACGCGGCGTTGAGAACAAGTTCGGTTGGCACGTTACTCCATAGAGGATTCTGCTTGCACCCTATAGTCGTTTGTGTGACGGATACCGGCTTGCCGTCGGAAGACTTTAGGAATCCGTCTCGTAGAGTTTCCACATCGATGTATTCTTTCATCTCCGGAAAGCTCACATGCGATGTGACGGCTACAGGCCAGCGGCGCAGAAAAGGACCATCGACCGCCACGCTGATGACGGGGAAAGTAGCTCCAAACTCTGTTCCCACGCTGATGGCCGGAGCCTTTGTGTCGCCGCGCAGACTTCCGGCGGCGTCATAGTACAGGAATCCCTGATAGAGGTTGTGAAGGGGCTGAATTGAATTGTAATAAGCTGTGAGACGTAGGGCTGATTGCGACTCACCGGCGGCGATCAGACGCTTGATCGCAAGTCCTGCCAGCGGATCACTCGGCTCCTGGTGGCTCAGGAGGGCTGCGCCGACCTGTCCGAAGATGTTCCACGAAAGCACATCGCCACGGTCATCCAGCGTCCCACCTTGAGGATCATCGTTTGAAGCTTCGGCGCTCAATGTATCGTATCGAGCAGGGCTCCAGGCATTCAATTGTTTGATGCCGACACGCTGGGCGGAGACGCCCACCCACACGTATCCTTCCCGCATGAGGTAGTCATGCGATCCTCCCCAACAGAAATCAATATCCTGTCCAGCCGATACGTTGTACCACTCAACCACCACGGTTCCATTGAAGCGCTTTGGATCCGAGGGCTTCCGAACCACGATCCTGGTTTTGTACGGATGATCGCTGTCAACAATCGTTGCAGTATCCAATGGGTTCTTGATTCGATACCGATTTGCCGTTCCGCTGGCGTAATACTCCTGCTCTTCATAACCGTGCTTTGCCAGGTCAACAACCGATGCATCCAGCGGATGAGTGCCCGGAACAACGACTTTATGAATCTCTGCCCGAAGGCCCAGATCGGAGGCAAACAGCGAAGCCGACGTCAGGCTGGCAAACGTTAAGACGGTTGCTGCAACCATTATGGACGCGAAGTACGAAATCTTCTTGATCACAAAGCTCTCCTTGTCAATTCATCCCCTTGTTACACTCTCGGTTTATCATTCTGTGTCATCCCATTCCTCTCTCGTTCTACCTTTTGACGACGCGCGAGATCTTTCTATGAATATCCGCCAAAAAACTCCCGCGCGACGTCAGAATGTACTCAGCTTACAGCCAGCTCGGTTTGGCATCCACCGGCACGCCATCGGTTTCCGTAAAGCCCTTCAGACTGCCTGCCTGAGTCTGAATACAGACGTAGCTCAGAGAGGAGTCGGCGTCAGCCTTCACGCAGCGAGCAGCCGCCGAATCGAGCCGCAGGACATCGCCTTTTGCTACGGCAAACTCCTCGCCATCGATGTAGAACTGCCCTTTGCCCTTGAGAATGATGTATAGCTCTTCGTTCTGCTTGTGTGTATGCACAAACGGAATGCTTACACCCGCGGGCAGATTGTTGACCGATACCTCGGAGCCAGTCAGCCCGAGTTCATTGTGCAGCGTCACGCGCCCAATCTTGCTGATTTCTCCGATGGACGATACCTTGAAGTTCTTTCCCGTCTTCACCATATTGCTCTCCTTGGAATCCAATGGCTGCAATGGAATGGAGCGGCGCTTCCTCGATTCTTGTCTCGATTCGATCCGGTCCGTTCCTTGCAGCGAAAGTTTGTTTCGCTTCTTTAGACGAGGCGGCGCGGAGCAGTGTGAAAATTGAATAGGAACAGGTTTGATTTCACACCTGGGTAGGCAGAATCGTCCAATGATCGGCTACTTCCGTGCAGCAAGCGCACTGTAGACCCCTGAGAGAAGAAGGAGAATCAAATGCAGAACGAGATCTATTCCATCTACCACGTAACCGTGGAGCCGGATCACTTTTCGGAATTCAAAGCGCTGGTAGCGCAGATTGTATCCGCCACAAGCAAGGAGCCGGATACTTTGACGTATGAGTACGTAGTCAATGCCGACCATAGCTCTGTTCACATTATTGAACGCTACCGCACACCCGGTGTGTTGCCTCATATTGAGAAGACATTCGCTCCGTTCGCCGAGAAGTTTCTGTCTCTGGCGAAGATTGAGAAGCTGTTTGTCTATGGTGAGACAACTCCAGAAATCAGAGCCAAATTGGATGGATTTGGCGCGATCTATCTGACGCCCTTTGATGGTTTGAACCGATAAGAGCAACTCGGCATCATGGCTCGAACTTATCGTGCATCGAGATGCTGAATGCCACAATATCGAAGAGAAGAGCAACTTCTAGCTGTCAAAAGGAGATCGCAATGGATTTGCAACTGAACAATAAGACCGCACTTGTAACCGGCTCGACTGCCGGCATTGGCCTTGCTATAGCCGAGAGACTGGCCGCCGAAGGCGCAACTGCCATTATCTGTGGCCGAAACCGCGAGAAGCTGGACGCAGCCGCAAAACGCGTAAGCCAAATGGGGAACGTACGTACCGTCCTGGCGGATCCTGCCACTGCAGACGGTGCCGCAACGCTTTTCGAGTCAGCGCCCGACGTGACATTCTCATCAATAATCTCGGGATCTACGAAGCCAAACCGTTTGTTGAAATCTCCGATGAAGACTGGCATCGCATTTTCGAAATCAATGTCGTCAGCGGAGCTCGCCTGGCCCGCCACTACTTCCCGAAAATGATCAAGCGCTCCTCTGGACGCGTGATCTTTGTGGCGAGCGAAAACGCGGTGCTCATACCAGCAGAGATGGTCCATTACGGTGTGACAAAATGCGCACAGCTTGCTGTCGCGCGTGGGCTCGCTGAGCAAACTCGAGGAACGGGTGTAACAGTCAATTCGATTCTACCCGGCCCTACCCGCTCTGAAGGAATCACTGCCTTTATCGAGTCAGTCATTCCGGATACGGGGATTACGCAGCCGCAGCGTGAATCCTTGTTTTTTTTCAATGGGATCTGTTTTACAAACGCAAGCTCAGACAGCTTCTACGAATATTTCCACCGACGCGCCCGGAGGATCAGGCCTGCCCGACGCTCCGTCTGCATCCCCGACGCCTCAACAAAATCCTCAGCCAAGCATCCCATTTCAACCACCTCCGTTTAGTCGGAATATGACCCTCGAAGACAAGTTCAAATATTTGGTGGAACCTGAGTTCGGCCCTCGCAGCCTTTTCACGAACGTCTTCGGCGCAGGAATACGCATGGCGAACCCTCCCAGCCACTACCCTCCAGAATGGCACGGGGGAGCTCAAGCATTTGGGCGTTTTTACGGTGACAGTTTTGCCCGCACCGGAGCTGAAGGCATCGGACGCTTCACGGTTTCTGTCCTGCTGCATGAAGATCCTCGCTATCGGCGTTCTGAAAGCAAATCCTTCCCTGTGCGCTTGGGCCACGCTTTCGTCTTCTCCTTCGTCGATCGAACTGATGGAGGGCATACCACAATCGCTATCTCGAACTTTACAGGTGCAGCGGCTGGTGGCTTTATTGGTAACGCGTACCTACCCGCTGGCTTTGACAATCTAACCCATGCAGGACAGAGATCTGCAATCGCGTTCGGAGGCATAGCTACTCAAAATGTTTTCCAGGAGTTTTCTCCAGAACTGGGCCATTTTCTGAAAAAGATACACGTACGCCATATACCGATGCCCCCGGTGTGGTGGACAGGAGACAAGTAGCAATGTGGATTTGTACTGGATGGTTTGTACCGCATGCAGCACAGATTATCGCGTTGAGCCTGGATTCGAGTTTTGAACGGCAATGCAAATCAGAGAAGGACATGGAATGCTCTGATTTAGAGCCTGCATCGGAGAGAGCGTGTCGCATCGCTGATTCCATAATGACAAACACACGGATGTATTTATCGCGAAAAACTCGCCAATGTAATACCACCATAGCTCAATCAGCTCTGTGCGCCGTTGCCGCTGCTCTTGTGGCGTTCGCGTATGCCGCTGGCGCTGGCTGGGGGCAGAGTTCGCAGCAAGGTTCCGTTACGCGTGCCACACAATTTCCGCTCTCCGGCCATCAGCAGGGCGGAGCCTCCGTGCAACAGTCGGCTACGCCTTCGACCGCATCGAGCGTCAATACACTGAACACGCAGGTGAGCAACCACGTCCAACATCGCCACTGTTGCGGAGGGAGACAGTGCAAGTCGTACCACCTTCTGTTCCGCAAGAGGATACGAAACCGGTTGGCGACACAAAGAAGTCGCACCATGTACGGGCGAATACAAAAATCGGTGCTGCGCATGAGCGATAGAAGATCTTTTAGAGTCCGCTCAGCGAAGTACAGTATCCGGCATAATCGCGGATGACTGCAGATTCTGTCTATAGGGAAGCGGGCAGGAGGCGCTGCTTCCAGATGTCTGGCAGCCAGAGGTGCAGTTCACTCTGTTTGATAACTGGCATGTTGGTGATCAACTGTGTCAGATAGAGTTGCGAGTCGATGCCCAGTCTGCGGCAGGTGCTGGTTAAGCTTGACAGGATGGCCATCGTTCTTCCGCCCCGTTCATTGCCGACGAAGAGACTGTTCTTCCTGTTGATCATCACCCGCTTCATTTCGCGTTCCGATACGTTGTTGTCAAGTGGCACAGCAGCATCGTCCAGGAAGGTAGCCATGGCCGCCACTGGTTCAGCGCATAGTTGACTGCATCCGCCATAGGATGCTTCGGCAGTAATTCCAGCTTCCAGCGCTCCAGCCGTTCCCGCAGCGCAGTCACGATGGGCGCAGACTTTTCTTTGCGAAGAGCCAGTCGTTCCGCAGGCTTCATCGCCTTGGCGGCATGCTCGACCGCATACAACGCGCGCACTCTCTCAACCACGCTCAGAGCGATCTCTGGCGCGGTGCATTCTGCTTCCACGAACTTCCTCTTCAAGTGCAGTCAGCATCCTGCGCGTGTCAACGCGTTGCCGGTCACCACACCGTTGTAACCAGCATAGCCATCAGCTAATAACACCTGGTTATAATCTCCCAGGAAGTTGATTAGCCCCTCGCGATTGCGGCTCGTGCTGAAGTCGTAGATGTTGTAGGGGTGCTCTTCGTCACTGATGTAAACCCACATATAGACCCGTGTGGATTTATCCTTCGCCTGCATCGGCATATGCGTATCATCGGTGGCGATCAGATGCGATTGCAGCACCCGTTGAATCATCCGCTGATAGAGCGGCTCCAGAAGATCCGCCACATCGCCACACCATATCGACTGCGTGGAGCGCGAGATGCGGAAGCCCTGCCGCTCGAAGAGACTCTCCAGCCGGTAAAGCGGCAGATACATGTCATACTTCGATGTCACGATGTAACTGAGCAGACCCGGACCAGGCAAGCCTTTGTCGATGGCGGCTGCGGGCTTATCTGCGCTTTCGATGCGGGGATTCTCACCCGTAGCATCGCAACTTGCGCAGCCATGCTTTTTGCGCACATGATGCAGGCGCTCGAAGTGGCCGGGATAATACTCCAACTGCCAGTTCACATCCACGCTGATCTCCGCGCGCTGCTTGCCACAGCAAGGGCAAGTACGCTCGGCTTCACTCAGTTCATACACGAGTTCCTGCACCGGCAGCTTGTCGAAGTTCTCAAGATTGCGCCGACCACGTGCTTTGCGAACACGACGCGGAGACTCTTCCAGCTTTTCATCTTTCGGCAGATCGTCTTGATTGATCGGCCTGCTTTCGAACGCCTCACCAAAAGCCAACGACATCTGACCAAGCTCAAGTGCCGTGCTCAACTTGTCGGCGCGCAGTCCATAGTACCAGCGCTTGAAGCGATCCACCTGCACCTGTAAACGGAGATTCTCGATGTAAAGTTCATCCGACTTCTTCTGTAAAGAAGCCGCAAGGGATGATTGCTGATCGGCCTGTCGCTGTAGTACATCTGCTCGCTGTTTTTCCTGCTCACGCGCAGCCATCAGCAATAACAGCATGGCATTGAGCGATGCCGCGTCATCGGGGAGTTCGACGGACTTTATCTTGGTGGGTGGCACATTGATATAGACATTCTAATTTTCCATTCCGTTGCACGTTCAGAGAGCATTCATGCACCCTTTATCGATCTCAGAGATGTTTCTCTCATAGCGTGGCATCCGCTTTACGCGCGACATGTCGATGCCATCGAGTAGCATTGCAAATTCACTTGGACGAAGCTCGATCGAGGAGGATCCACGCTGGATCTGTGGCCACTTGAAGACGCCAACTTCGAACCGTTTATACCACGGCACATAACCATCACGATCCTATTGCAACACTTTCAAGCGATCTCCGCGCCGCGAACGAAAGAGAAAGAGATGTCCATGAAATGGATCCTGACCAGTCACGGCCCGAGCCTGCTCGGCAAGACGATCGAATCCGCAGCGCATATCAACCGGCAATGCTGCTAGCCAGATGCGCGCCGATTGTTGATGGTCAAAAGTGCGAAGTGTGGGAAGGCCTATCACGGCACCATCTCCAGCACGCCAATCAGACGGCCAAGGTGGTTCGCATCGAAGCCTGCGCTTACCCAGAGTTGATGCCCGCTGCGCAGCTGTACGCGAATCTTTGTGCCAGAACAAGGAGATTCGCTGGGCGGATCCGCCAACTGAACAGAAACAAATGATGGCCGTGCCGCCGGGCTGGACCTGAGATTCGGTTGTGGTGCAGAAAAATCTGAAGTCATTGCTGGGGAATCTGAATCCGACTGCGCAATGCGCTGTTTCTTCCGGGCCGAGAAGAAGCTACTCGGCCGAATTCCACGCTCTTTACAAAAGCCACTGGCACTCAGACCGCTCGTTGCCTGCGCCGCCAGGATCGCCTCCCACTCCACGTTACTCACTCGATGCCGGTATCCATGACCTGAATCTATGGCAGTTCCGCAATGGCCACAAGATGCGGTTCATTGAGTGGACTCCGTTTTTACGTACGGTTTCACATATTGTGCTGGCATCAGTCGCACTTTGTGTCCTTGCTCGCGCAAAACCCAGCCCAGGAAATGCGCACCGCCGCAGGCATCCATGCCAATTAAATCGACGTACAGGTTGGCAGTGAACTGCAGCGTTGCCTGCGCGAGAACTTCTTGTGCACCACAACTTCGCCGCGTAGGTTAAGTCCAACCAAATGAAAGACGGT
>Ga0255356_1002130_pt1 | contig 11731 bp, 11 predicted proteins | sample HBST100metaG_FD_189944 | JGI IMG/M metagenome (GOLD analysis project Ga0255356, IMG submission 189944) | Peat soil microbial communities from Stordalen Mire, Sweden - H.B.S.T100 | ecosystem: Environmental > Terrestrial > Soil > Wetlands > Peat | place: Sweden: Norrbotten County, Stordalen Mire... | reverse complement strand
TCCTTGCTTAGGACAGCTTCAATCTGGCGTACAGCCGCGTCGGTGGCCTCGATCTTCGCTCCCTCCGGCAGCCAAACGTCCATGACAAACTGATCCCGTTCGGCCAGGGGAAAGAAGAGTTGCGGCACCAGGCGCAAGATCGCCACCCCGGCCACAAAGGCCACCACGCTCGACAACAGAACCAGTTGCTTGTGCAGCATGGCCCAGGTAATAACGTGGTTGTAGCCCTTTTGCATGTGGTCCAGCGGCGTGAGCTTGCGCGGTTCGCCTGAATCCTCCAGGCTGTGGTCCACAAGGCCTTTGCGGATGAAGAAGCGCGCCATCAGCGGCGTCAGCAGCATGGCTACGAAGAAAGAGGTGCCCAGTGAGATGGCTACGGCGATCGGCAGCGCGCGGATAAATTCGCCCACGGCGCCGGTGAGCAGCACCAGCGGCGCAAAGGCCGCGATGATGGCCAGCGTGGCCGTCAGCACGGGCACCGACATCTCCGTGGCGCAGCGCTCGGCCGCCTCGTCGACTGGCACCTTGCGGTCCAGCAATCCCACATAGTTGTCCACAATCACGATGGCGTTGTCCACCACCATGCCCAGCACCACAATCAACGCAGAAATCGACACCTGGTGCAACTCGATGCCGCACGCGTTCAACATGCCGAAGGTCATTGACACCGAGACGGGAATGGCAATGGCCGAGACCAGCGCCACGCGCATCGGCAGCAGCAGCATGGTCACCAGAATGACAGCGACGATGGCAATGCCGAACTCGCGGAAGAAATCGCCGATGCGGTCGGAAACCACCTTCGGCTGGTCGGCTACCAGGTCCAGTTTCACGCCTGGCGGCAGTGTGCTTTGCACGTTCTTCAGCGTAGCGCGCACCGTGTTGCCGAAGTCCACAATGTTGTTGCCTTCGTGCATCTCGACGGCCATCAGAATGGTCTGTTCGCCATCGATGCGGGCGTACTCGGCGGGGTCTTTGTACACGCGCTCCACGGTGGCCAGATTGCCGACGGTGACTGGCTGGCCGGTGGGCGAAACATCCACGATGACTTGGCGAATCTCGTCTTCGGTTTGCAGCCGGCCGCCCGATTCAATAGGCACCTTGCTCTGCCCAGCCGGCACGCGGCCCGCGTATTGCGGGGTGTTGCGTCCTTGCAGCGCCTGCATTACCTTCAGCGGATTCACCGAGTATTGCGAGAGCCGCTCAGACGAAGTGCTGATGTCGATCTCTTCCTTCTGATCGCCGATGCGCTTGATCTTCGATACAGCCGGAATGACGCGCAACCCCGTCTCCACAGCCTGTGCGTAGTCCTTCAGCTCGCGGTAGCCGTAGTGCCCGCCGTGCACCGCAATCAACACCGCGACGGTGTCGCCGAAGTCGGAATCCACGATGGGCCCGCGCACCCCTGCCGGCAGTTCGGTGGCCTTTAGCTGCGCCATGTCCAGGCGCAGTTTCGACCAGAACTCGTCCGCGTCTTTGACTTGCTTGTTGAGCTCGACATTGACGATCACCATGCCGTTGCGGGTGGTGGAGAAGGTTTTGTCGCGCCGGACTTCCTCAAACCGGAAGAGGCGTTCCTCGATCTTGCGGGTGACCTGGTCTTCGACCTCGGCACTGGTGGCGCCGGGATAAATGGCCGCAACAATGCCGGTGCGGATGGTGATCTTGGGGTCCTCGCGCCGCGGCATCGTCAGCAGCGCATAGAAGCCTGCCATGAACAGGAAGCCGGAGAGGACCAGTGTCACCTGCGGATAGCGCAGAGCCGCACGCACAGGGTTCACAGGCCGCCTCTAACGATGTGGACCGACGATCCTTCGCGCACATTCTGCTGGCCAGCCACCACTACCTGCTCACTGCCGGCGAGTCCACTGCGGATTTCGACTTCGTTCGAGAGCGGTGCACCCACCTCCACCCGCTGTGCATACACCCGCCGCTGCGTTGGTTCGTAGACGTACACATGCGTGACGCCCCTCGCGTCGCGGACAACGGCATCACCGGGTACGGTGATCGCGTTCACCATCGTCGAGCCGTAAATCCGCGCCTCGCTTACCATCCCCGCGCGCAGCAGCCGCGCTGGATTCGCAACCGCAATCTTCGCCGTGTAAGTGCGCGAAGCGGCGTCGGCCGCCACGCCCACCACTTCCACCTTTCCTTCAAACTGTCGGCCGTCGAGCGAGGGAATCGCGACCGTAGCGCGTGCCCCAGGCGCCACCTTGCCGATCTCCGACTCTGGAATCGCCACACGCACCTTCACCGGATTCAGGTCCAGCACGCCGATCACCGGCGCTCCAGCCGCAACCGTATCGCCTACATCGATGCGGCGCATTCCCACAAAGCCCGCAATCGGTGCGCGCAGTTGGCAGTCTCCGAGTCGCTTCTCAGCCTCGCGCATTTGGGCCGCCGCCGCGCGAGACTGTCCTGCCGCAGACTCCTTATCCTGCACCCGCGTGCCTTGTCGAGCCATCTCATACCGCTGCTCGGCGGCCTTATATGCCGCTTGAATCTTTTCAAAGTCGTTGGCCGCAAGACTCTTGTGTTCGTAGAGGAACTTCATGCGCTTGAACTCATCCTGCCGCTGTTCGTAGTCGATGCGCGCTTGTTCCAGCTCCTGGGTCCGCGGTCCTTCCTGCGCCTTGCTGTCCACCGCCCGCGCCGCATCGGACTGGGCCTTCGCCGCGTCGTAGGCATTGCGGTAGTCGGTCGAATCGAGCTCCGCCAACACTTGGCCCTTGCTGACCGCTTGGCCCTCCTCCACAAAAACTCGAGCCACACGTCCTGCAATCTGGAAGGCACCCTGGGCCGTCACATTGGCCTCGATAGCCCCGCTGGCTGCCACCGAAACCGGCCGCTGCACCCGATTCGGCACGCGCAGCCGAACCGCAACCGGCTGATCGGCCGCTAACTGGGCCTTCGGCCCGCAACCAGCCAGCGGCAACAGCGCCAGCAGACACACGGCGGAAATGGATGTTGGAAGGTACGGCTTGGAAGGGCGAACCTTTAAATTTTCCTGAAGATTCGAGCGAGTGAGTCGTGCTTGGGTCATTGTCTTCTTCCTTGACAAGAATAGAATGACACGTCATTCTATTCTTTACAATAGGTCTGAGGATAAAAATGGCTTACCGGAAAACCCCAGCTACCGAAGCCCGCAAAGATGCCCGTCGAAGGACGATTCTTGACGCGGCTACCAAGCTCTTTGGAAGCTGTGGCTACCACTCCAGCACCGTACCCATGATCGTTACTGAGTCGGAAAGCTCAGTGGGAAGTTTTTACGCCCACTTTCGCAATAAGGAAGACGTCTTTGCCGCTGTCCTTGAAGAGCTTGGCCAGAAGGTCGACGAGATTGTTCGGCAGGCCATGCTTCGCCATCCGAACCCGTTGTTGGCGATTCCGAGTGCTGTTGAGTCGCTGTTTCTCTTCCTTGCAGACAACCCTGGGGACGCGCGCATTCTCATTGTCGAGTCCTCTGGCCTGAGCCCGCGCTTGGAGCAGATCCGCCGAGCTATCCTCCGCCAGCAGGTTGAGGCGGTGTGCCGCTCACTGCAGTTGGCCACGGACGAAATCTTCGTTGCCGACCCGGCTATCGCCGCCCGCTGCCTTGTGGGTGCCGTTTTTGAGGCCCAGACAAGTTGGCTTGAAGAGAGTCCGGAACATCGTGCGCCGGCCACTGAGGTCGCCCGTGCCGTGGCCGACTACAACCTGCGGGCACTGCGGCGCTGACTCCCCGATGATCGGTACGACATCGCGCCTGCCGTACACTGTATCCGTGCGAATGTGGTTCCTGGAGGGTGAGCCATGAAGAAGATTGGCGTCCTTTTCGGCGTGGAGAACAGTTTTCCCGGCGCACTGGTTGAGCGCATCAACGCCCGCAATATCGATGGAATCAAGGCCGAGTTTGTCTCGATTGGCGCCGTGCAACTCGACAAGGCTCCGAGCTATGCGGTGATCGTGGACCGCATCTCCCACGACGTTCCTTTCTATCGCGCCTTTTTGAAGCATGCGGTACTTAACGGAACCGTTGTGCTCAACAATCCCTTCTGGGCTTCGGCCGATGACAAGTTCTTCAATTACGCGCTGGCCAAAAAACTCGGCGTGGCCGTGCCGCCGACTGTCATTTTGCCCCACAAGCAGCTCCCCAAAGAGACTACCGACCGCTCCATGCGCAATCTGGAGTTCCCGCTCGACTGGGAGGCCGTCTTTTCCTACGTTGGCGAGCATGGTTTCCTGAAGCCGGTCGATGGCCGCGGCTGGCGCGACGTCTCCGAGGTTCACAATCGCGACGAGTTTTTCCGCGCCTACGATCAATCTCGCGACTTGTGCATGGTTTACCAGAAAGCCGTTGATTTTCAGCAGTACTTCCGCTGCTATGTCGTGGGCCAGAAGAAGGTCCGCATCATGCCCTACGACCCGCGCAGACCGCACGCAGAGCGCTACGTTGAGAACGCGCCGCACAGCTACAAGTCGCTGCTCAAGCGCATCAAGCAAGACGCGCTCAAGCTCTGCCGCGGTCTCGGCTACGACTTCAACACTGTCGAGTTCGCGGTCGAGAACGGCATCGCCTACGCGATCGACTTCATGAACCCTGTGCCCGACGCCGACTTGCACTCCGTGGGCCAGGCCAACTTCGACTGGATCGTCAAGGAGATGGCTGACCTGGCGATTGCCAAGGCCAAGGCAGCATCGCAGACGCACGAACTGCGTGGGTTAGCCTTGCTCGGCGCCAACGCTCTCCCCGCCAAGGCCCCAAGAAAGAAGAGAGCCACGAAAAGGCAGGCAAAAGCAGCAAAGATCAAGCCGAAGAAGACAAAAAAAGAATTCTCCGAGGCGGCTACAGCAAACTCTGGAACGTAGGGCGGCCTGCTCCGCCCTGGCGATCGGAGCATGAAGCAGAACGGAAGTGCGGTGAGAATGGCCATGGCCGTGCTGGAAGACCTCTTCCTCTACCGGGGTTATCAAGTCGTATTCACGGAGTGATTTGTGAGAGCGTAGCGCGATCTTTGTGTGCAGGACTCTTGCATTGGCCCTGTGTAGGAGCTAACATGGGTTACCGCTAGGAAACTTTAGTGCCATGGAGTTTGCGGGAAAACTCCCGTAAACTGTGCATGGCCCTTTTTGGGTTGGGGGATGCAGTCTATGGATGCACCGAAATCCGCATCACCGCTTAACTCTGCTCGACCTCGACCGGTCCTTCAGCGGCAGGAAGTGCGTTGTGCTGTTCGTTTTCCGATTGCCCTGCCTGTGGTTTTGTCCTCCGGCAAAGGAGAAATCGCCGCGCTAACGCGGAATGTTTCCGCCAGCGGCGTGGTTTTTGAGATGGAAAGCTCAGTGCAGACAGGGTTGGAAATTCATTTTTCCATGCGCATGCCTGGACCGGTCTTGGGCACACCTCATGATGTTCTGGTTCATTGTCAGGGGCGTGTGGTACGCTGCTCAATGAACCAAAGTAACTATCTGGCTGCCGCTACCATTGACGAGTATCAATTCGCCGAGCAGTGATAGCTGAAGTTGGCTTGGTAACACCCAATTTTGATTTGGCAAGAACGGCTTATGGATTTTTTGGACGAACCTACAGACGGAGAAATACTCGACGCCCCGGTTAAACCGGGGACAATTCGTGTGATTCTTGCTGATTCCCAGGCGATTTATCGCGTAGGTATTCGCAAGGTTTTCGCGCTCGAAGATGACCTTCGCGTCGTGGCCCAGGCAGACTCCATTGAGAATCTGCGGGCGGCTATTGAGCGCTATCCCACGGACATCGTTCTCATGGAAGGAAGCCTGCTGGCTGGTACGGCCAACGTCATTCCCGAACTACTGCACATAGCCCCTGAGGTGAAACTGATTGTCCAGGCTGTGGCAGCAGACGAAAACCAGACTGTCGAGCTTTATCGCCGCGGCGTTCGTGGTATCGTCTCCCGCTCCATCTCGCCCGACCTGCTGGTCCGGTGCGTGCGTCGTATTGCCGCAGGCGAAACATGGATCGACAATCAATCGGTGAGTTGGGTCATTGAGGCCTATCGCGCCCAGGCCGCTGCTTTGGTCAACCCGCGCACTCAGCCCAAGCTTTCGCCCAAGGAGATGTCTATCATTACCTGCATCACCCAGGGTAAGCGCAACAAAGAGATTGCCTTTCAGTTGGGAACTACCGAGCAGGTTATTAAAAATTATCTGCGGAAGATCTACGACAAACTCGGCGTCAGCGACCGGCTTGAGCTTGCCCTCTATTGTTTGCACAACAAGATTATTCAGAGCGATGCGGATGAACAATTGGTGGCTCAGAAGGTAGTCAGCCAGTAGCAGCGCGTCGTTCAGCCAGCCTGGCCTGAAGACTCCTTATGCTCCCCCGCAGCCTCCCCGCTACAGCTTGGCAAAGCCTGTGGTTCTTCATTGCGCCTGCGCGCCAACTCCAGCAAGCGAATCAGCTCTGCTAACTCCGCCTTCTCCAGATGTCCAAGCAGTTCCCCGGGAAGGCGAAGAATCACAGGATCCATCTCCTCGAGCAATGCGAGCCCAGTCTCGGAAATTTGCGTCCAGAGCAGACGCCGGTCTTGCCGGTCGCGCTGCTGGCGGATGAGCTTGAGCACCTTCAGCCGTGCCAGAAGGCGCGTAATGTCCGGCTCGGCGGTAATCATGCGGCTGCCGATCGCTGAACAGGTAAGCCCGTCCGGCTGTGCACCACGCAGAATCCTGAGCACGTTGTACTGCGTCGAGGTCACGCCCCAGTCGCGGGTCTTCAGGTGAAAGGCGCGGTTCAGGCAGTCTGAGGTGCGTAGCAGATTCAGCAGAGCCTCTCCCTCCAGGCTTGCGAAGGGGCGTTCCTGCACGATTTCCGTCTTCAGTCCTGCCATCGACCATCTCCCGCAATTCGCCAATTTATGTGCTTTGAAAGGCGCGGTCTTAGCCACGCCCCTCAAAGCCAGCCTTCTGTTGCGCTTACTGCTTGATGATCTCCAGCTCGATGATCAGTTTGACGTCGTCGCCGACCAAAGCAGCGGGAAAGGCAGTCCCGATGCCGAAGGCCGTCCGGCTGATCGTGGTGGTGGCTGAGAAACCGGAGTGAGGTTTATGGTCCATCATGCCCTCAACCGGCGTGCTGGGCCCCTCGACATCGAGCACCACGGGCTTCGTGATGCCGTGCAGGGTCAGGTTGCCGTTTACCGTGAGCTTATTGCCGTTCTTTGCCACGCCGGAGCTGGTAAAGGCTGCAATAGGAAACTTGGGCACGTTAAAGAATGCATCGGATTTGAGATGCGTGTCGCGAGCAGGCTCGCCCGTATCCACGGTGCTCACGTCAATGGTGACAGTCACGGTGGACTTGGTGACATCGGCCTCGTTGTATACAAGAGTGCCTGTTACCTTGCCAAAGCGGCCATGTACGTTCGAAACACCGCCATGGCGGATGGTGAAATCGACTTCGCTGTGGGCCGGATCGGGGGCCCAGGCAGAGGTTTGCGCCAAGGCCAGGGGAGCCGCAAGCGCCAGAATGCCAGTTACGAGTGCCAAACGCTTCATCGTTCAATCCTTTCGCTACCGGGCCGGAGGGCCGCTTTTATGTTGCCTGCAATGCTCGAGGTAAGAGCCTGCCGGGTGAGCGGGACAATAGCCAATGGCGATCAATCCCGCGCAAAATCATCTTGTTTATGTAGGATGGTGCCGCCAAGGTATTCGTTGCAACAAATAATTATTTTTCTTCGGCTAAGGTAGCGACCGGGCAGGGGTAGAGACAGAAAGCGTAACGGCCGACCGGTTTGCGCTTCCCTATTCCCCACTCCTTGTTCCCTGCTATTCTCCCGTCTATGTCTGTGTTGACCGACTTCCGGCGGCTTACCCGGTCCCAGCAGCACACTTTTCTGGCCACCTTCCTGGGCTGGACGATGGATTCGCTCGACTTTTTTCTGCTCATCTTCTGCGTCAAGGCAATCGCCGCGGATTTCCATACCCAGCCCTCGGCAGTTTTGGGTGCCGTACTCCTCACGCAGGTCTTCCGGCCGGTGGGCGCGGTGATCTTTGGCATGCTGGCGGATCGCTACGGGCGCCGTCCGGTGTTGATGGGGAACATTCTCAGCTTTTCGGCGATTGAGCTGGCATGTGGCTTTGCGCCCTCGCTCGCAGTGCTGCTGGTGTTGCGCGCCCTCTTTGGCTTGGCAATGGGCGGCGAGTGGGGCGTTGGTGCGGCGCTGGCCTTTGAGACGCTGCCCACTGAGGGCCGAGGGGCATTCTCCGGCATTCTGCAGGAGGGCTATGCAATGGGCTCCATTCTGGCCGCGGGCGCTTTTGCACTCTTCTTCCACTGGATTGGCTGGCGAGGGCTTTTCATCCTCGGTGCTATGCCGGCTCTGCTCGTCTTTTATGTGCAGGCGCGTGTTACTGAGTCGCCGGTCTGGCTAGAAGGAAGAAAGAAGCGGCTCGCGCGCTCTGCCCGCGACACTCGGAGTGCCAAGGCTGGGGACCTGGCCCGTCTGTTGGCCTTCTTGCCCACTTTCCTCTTCCTCGTATTGCTGATGACTGCCTTCATGAGCTTCTCGCACGGCACGCAGGACGTATATCCCACATTTCTTGCAACCCAAGCGCGGCTCACGCCTCAGATCGTCGGACTGATCGGCGTGCTTTACGGTCTCGGGTCTATCGCAGGCGGCTTTGTCTTTGGAACGCTCTCTGAAAAATGGGGTCGCAAGCGGGCCATTATCGTTGCGGCGCTCTTGTCGATCCCCGTGATTCCTCTTTACGCTTATGGACACTCAGCCGTTACGCTGGGCATCGGCGCGGTGCTCATGCAGTTCATGGTGCAGGGGGCCTGGGGTGTGGTGCCGGCTTATCTGACTGAGTTATCGCCGGCCCCGGTACGGGCTACGGCTCCCGGCTTGGCATACCAGTTGGGCGGCCTCATCACCTCCTGGAACGGCAAGGCGCAGGCCCTTGCCGCTGAGCGCACGGGCAGCTATCCCGCCGTGCTGGCCATTACCGTGGTCGTGGTGGCGCTGTCGCTTGCCGGGTTGGCGCTTGCGGGGCGTGAAGCCAAAGGGCAAGACATGATGGCAGAGTGAGGCAGGGACTTCTGGCCTACTGGTGATAGAGCGCAATCAGCTCGCCGTGCGCCAGGACGTGTCCTTGCATCGCTGCTTCCACCTGCGCTCGCGTTGCACCCACCGGCAAATTCAACTTTGCGTCCAGCGCATAGAGCGTGAAGACATAGTGGTGCGGCGAATGGCCCGGAGGGCAAGGGCCGCCATAGCCGAGGTTGCCAAAATCGTTGCGGCCTTGGCGGGAACCGTCGGGAAGCTGGTACTGCGTTGGCAATCCTTCGGGAAGCGATTGCGCTCCGGCAGGCAAGTCGTAGAGTACCCAATGCACGAAGGTCCGTCCCGGCGCGTCGGGGTCAGTGACGATCAGCGCCAAGCTCTGCGTGCCCGCCGGAGCCGCGGACCAAGCAAGTTGCGGTGAGATTCCCACTCCGTTGCAGGTGAACTTCGCCGGGATCTGACTGCCCTCGAAGCTGGTACTGGTGAGCTTCATCGTCTGCCCCCTCACAGTGGAACCGTGGCAACCCGGCAATGCCGTAGTTGCAAGCAAGAGCGTCGCAACGCTCCAAGCTGCCTGCCGCAGTCTTCCGCTAACAGATTCCCAGCCCATTCTTGCTGAAGCGTGCACTTACACTCCTCCTGGTTGCAATTCTGCCGATCGAGGGGATTCTAGAACATTTTCTCCGTTTGTGTAATGCGGCCATCCTGCGATCCCATCATCTGCACAAACAGCGGGGGAGAGAACAGGCGCGTAGCCAACTTCTGCGCTGATCTATTATTTCGGCCGGACGATTTCAATGCGGTCCTGTGTCCGCACCCAGGTGTTGCCGGCCATGCGGCCCACGGCGTCCAGACCCGTTGGATCAACGCGAAAATCTTCGACCAGCTCAGCGCGCACGTGAAACCGAACCACCTCGCCCAGGACAATGACACCGCTGCGCGGAGCGTGGCCGGTGTAGATGACCTGAAGCAGTTTGCACTCCATCTGTGCGGGCGACTCGGCAACGCGCGGCGGGCGGACAACCAAGCTGGGAATCGGCGTCAGCCCGGAGAGCACGAACTCGTCCACCTCCGGTGGCACTTCGGAGGCGGAGTTGTTGGCTGCTGTAGCTATCGCTTCGCTGACCACATTGATAACAAATTCGCGGGTCTCCTCGACGTTGCGCAGCGTGTCTTTTCTGTCGCCCAACTCCGTCGAATCCGAGGGACGCAGCGCTGGGCAGAAGAGCACTGTAGGCGGCACGGCTCCCACCCCGGAGAAGAAGCTGAAGGGCGCCAGGTTGGCCACGCCTTCCCGGCTCATCGTCGAGACCAGCGCCACCGGGCGCGGCACGATGATGCCGGTCATGATCTTGTAAATCTCTCGGGTTTGGTACTCGGCCGGGTCCAGGCTGAGCATCGAGCTTCCAGAAGAGCGCACGGTATCCATGATGATAGCCTAGAACATTGTCGTCGCCGGCGCATCTAACTAGCATTGGCCGATGCTGCCTGCCGGGTGTGACGATTCAGGTGCATAACCAGATGCGTAACCGGGAAATTTGTCTGGCAGTAACATTGCATCATGCACAATGGAGAGATAAGGGAGAATAGTCGTGCCTCGTATTCACTTTCAAATCCAACTCGCCGAACTCAAAGACAAGCTGCTTGCCATGGCGGCCCTTTCGCAGCAAGCAGTCGAGTCCGCAGTGGATGCCTATCTACAGCGCGACAAAGGCCTGTGCAAGTACGTCAAGCAGAACGAGGCGGCCATTGACACCGCACAGCGGGAGCTGGACGAGATGGCTTATGAGCTGTTGGCCAAGGAGCAGCCCATGGCCATCGACCTGCGCTTCATCTTGGCGGTCATCAAGATCAATGGCGACCTGGAGAGGATCGGTGACCAGTCGATGGGCATTGCCCGCCGCACCAGGGAGATTCTGAAGCACGAAGAGATTGATTTGCCGGTGGATTTCGCGGCTATGGGCGAGTTTGCCGGTCGCATGATTCGCTCGGCGTTGCAGTCGCTGCTGGAGGGCGACGCGCGCCTGGCTGACTCGGTGCGCGAGATGGACGACGAGATCGACCGCATGAATCGCCGCGCCCACGCCGACTTGCTTCATCTCATTCAGGAGAAGCCGGCCTTCACCCCGCAGGCAATGAACGGCATTCTGGTGGCGAAGAACCTGGAACGGATCGCCGACCATGCCTCGAACATTGCAACTGACGTTATCTTCTGGATTCGCGGCGCTGACGTGCGTCACCAGTTGAGCATGTCGATGGATTGAGAGAAGCTGGGAGCAGAATAGAGGCCTTCAGCTTTCAGAGCGGTGCAACGCGCTAAAGGAACGGCGTGAGTTCATCCAGCGGCACCGGGCGGCTAAAGAGGTAGCCCTGGAAGCTGTGGCAGCCCAGACCTGCGAGGAAGCCCCGCTGCTCTTCCGTCTCCACGCCCTCGGCCACCACGGACAAATCCATGGCACGACCTAGCGAAATGATGGTTTGCGCAATGGCCCCGCTGGTCGCATCCACAAGCATGTCGCGCACAAAGGCCCGGTCGATTTTCAGTTGGTCCAGGGGTAGGCGCTTGAGGTAGGCCAGCGAGGAATAGCCCGTGCCAAAGTCGTCCAGGGAGAAGCTCAAGCCATGCGACTTGAGTTCGGTCATCTTGGCGATGACGTCCTCGAAATTCTCCACCAACATGCTCTCGGTGAGTTCCAGCTTGAGGTTTTTCGGGTTAGCTC
>Ga0255356_1002129_pt1 | contig 11732 bp, 10 predicted proteins | sample HBST100metaG_FD_189944 | JGI IMG/M metagenome (GOLD analysis project Ga0255356, IMG submission 189944) | Peat soil microbial communities from Stordalen Mire, Sweden - H.B.S.T100 | ecosystem: Environmental > Terrestrial > Soil > Wetlands > Peat | place: Sweden: Norrbotten County, Stordalen Mire... | reverse complement strand
CCGCCATGCCCATCGACATTGCGCAATGGTGGGCCCCGTGACGACGGCAGCAGGCTGGCAGGCGCGACTCTGCGTTTGCTGGAAGGATTGCCGCAAGCGGCCCCAACCAGAACAACAGAATCAAAAAAATGGAGAGTACACGCCTCATCGTAGATTCTTCGTATACGGGAACCAAGTCGCCAGTGTCAAATTCAGAGCCAACGCGCTCGGTCAAAGGACATCTGAGTGCTGCGTAATCCATAGCACTGATGAGAAAGACTCTCTTTGTCCGAAGTCAACTTATCACGTTCGCCGCTACCGCTTTCCGTACAAGGTCCCGAGCGTAGCTCCGGCAATGGAGCCAGGATCGAGCGAGTTAGGAGACAAAGCATGGATCGTCGTGGAATGTTGTTTGCAATGGGAGCGGCTGTGGTTTTGGCAAATTCTCTGCCTGGAATCGGCCAGGAAATGCCGCACCACCACAGGGGCGGCGCCGCGGCTGCGGATCCCGAATGCACGATAACGGATGCTCACGGTCAGACACGGCATCGGCCTGACCGGAGACAATCGAACTCAATCAAAACATGGCGGTGAGGTTGATTGATACGGAGCGGCCCCGGCCAGTGACCGGAGTCATGTTGCCTGTGGCACTATAGATGTCAATGTTATTGCCACCAAGAGGCATTTCGTAGAGGCGATTGAAGAGGTTATCTGCCCGGAAGCCTCCCTGCACATGCCTGGTCTTGTAGATAGCATGAACATGAAAGAGCGCATAGCCGGGGGTACGCAACTCTATGCGGTTTGGATCGAGGCGCGACTTGCGATCCACCAATTCCGAACCAACTCCCACGTTAAGCGCCTTCATCTCTTCGTCAAAGCCAAGACGCAGATTCAGTGGCATCATCTGGTAAAGCGGGGTGTCCTTGTCGGTGCGGGCGCCATGCAGCCAAGCCCCGCCGGCGCTCAGTTTTCCTGTCCCAACGGCGTCGCTGCGCCACAGCGTGGCAAAACCTGAAACATCGCCGCCGTAGATGCGGGCGTCATGATTGGCGAAACGCAGCAGCGGCGTTCCCATTCCCATCATGCCCATCGAGGCAACATCCACATCGATGTAGTCCTGGATGTAGTTGAGGTGGGGTATCAGCTTTACCTCCCAGGGTTTTGGCGCATGGCCATGCAGCAGCAGAGTACCGCTGACGACGTTACCGGTCTCCGGTTTCAAAGCGACGTTGCCGTAATACATATTGCCGTCTCCGAACCAGCCGATCATGCTGGCCGCCATCATGCCGGTCGACCACGTATAGCGCTCGTAAAGATTCGGCGAGCGGTTCTTCCGCGCGTAGCCGAACTCAAAAGCCGCGTACTGATTGGCGTCGTAGCGAGCCAATGCGGTCAAGTCAAGGTTGACGTCGGTGCGGGAGTGGTTTTCAGCGTTGAATGCTGCTGCATCGGCTGCGTACATACTGGAGTAACCCTGCACGTTGTCCGCATCAGACCACACCGTGTCATTGCGCACACCGAGCAGAGTGGCCCAGTGCGAATTTCAGTGGCTGAAGAATTCCGCGTACGTTCCAAGCCGGGTGCGGCGGCCATTGTTGATGTTGATAAAAGCGTCAGGTCCCATCATGGGAGCCGCTCCGGCGACCGGTGGCCACCAGTCGTCCAGGCGGAGGCGGTGTAGTTCATTGCCGGCTCGAAGGGTGTGGCGCGCGGAAAACGCAGACTCATAGCGCACCGAGTATCCCAGGTCGCGGCCGTGGGTATTCATCGGCATGGATGCGCCCGCGCCGTCGATGGCTACCTTGTCTGCAAGGAAGTTCATCTCATGGAGAGTGTTCTGCCAGTAGACGCGGGCATCCACCGAACCCACGGACAGCGTGCGGCGGTAGTGCGCATTGAGTGACGTGGCATTGTTGTGGGTGAGGTCCATGAAAGCGTTCACAAAGCCTTCGAAAGGAACATGGTGGTAGCTTCCGGTTGCCTCAAAGAAGTTGTGACCGCCCTGCGCCGCCAATGTGAGGGCATGGTCCGTGCTCTGTGCGTAGGTTGATGTGACCTTGTGACCGGTGCCGTCGGAGTAATTATCGGTTGTGGTAAACGCGCCGACATAGCCGAGGCTGAAGTGTTCGCTGGCGATTGCTTCGTTGAGCGACCCGCCCCAGTTATCACCGTTGGAGCGGTAGAAGCCTGTGAAGGCTCCCTGCTGGCGCAGCTTGCTTCCGGGCTCGGCAAAAACGGGGGCGGAGGACTCGACCGAGATGGTGCCGCCCAGGCTGTCCCCGCCAAGGCTGACCGGCGTGATCCCAGCCAACACTGTCATCTGCGCGGCCTGAGCCGGAGTGACATAGCCGAGTGTGGGGTTCATGTGGTTCGGGCAGGCGCTGGAGATGGTCATGCCGTCCACCACGATCTTGGTCCGCTCATCGCCGAGGCCATGTAAGAAGGGGATGGTGGCCAATTCGCCGTTGCCATGCAAACTGACGCCTGGCGCGTCGGCCAGCAGTTCGGCGCTGTTGTGGCTCTGAGAGGAGGATTGCATTTTTAGATCCCAAGCTGCGGCGGAACTGGCGTCCTGCCCCTGGACTTGAACGTTGGTGGCCACGACGGCGATGGTGAGCGAGAGATCTTCGGCGAGTTCCTTGCCGGCTGCCACGGTGACGGAACGGATCTTCTGGCTGGCAAATCCCGCAGCCGTGACGGTTAGCTGATACTCGCCAACCGGGACGGAAGCAAAAGAAAAATGGCCCAGGCGATCGGAGGTTCGGGTTTTGTTGAAGCTTGATGCGGCGGAGCGCAATTCCACGCGCGCCCCGGCAATGACCGCACCTGAAGGGTCCTTGAGCACGCCGGCAACGCTGCCGGTGGAATTGGAAGCTGGTACAGCGGGTTGTTGTGTTTCCTGGGCGGGACTTTGGCCCCACATCGACGAAGCAAACAGAAGCGCAAGCACACATAGAAGAGCGCGCACAATGACCTCCTCCGGTCTGGAAGGGCGTTCGTGGTGAGCTACGAACGCGCGGAATGGCAGACGCACACGGCGGGGAGCAGACAAGGGGGATCCTGTCTTGCGTGCCGGGCGTCCAGGTTAGAGGAGTTGTGACTGGGGTGGGCCGCGCTTGGACCGCGAACGGTCGCGCGAAATCCTGCGCTTTGATTCCCACTGCACGACGCCATGCGGATGGCTGGCAAGCGAGATGAAGCTAGCCGGAATTGATTGATAGAGCGAGAACGGGGTATGAGCGGCCTTGGGTTGAACAGGGAAGCAGGGGCATTTGGAGGCGGGCGCCGTCCAATGCGGGTGACCATCGTCGAGGGCAGCGCGCTGCGCCATGTTCATCATGCAATGGTGCTTACCGCCCCTGCGGCAGCACGCGGGCAGGCGCGACTCCGCACTGGCAGGAACGAGCGCCATCAGCGGCCCGAGCCAGTACAGGAGAACGAGGCAAATACCCACGATGCGACGCATGGTGCTCCATCTTACCCCGCGTCTGTTCCGAATTGCTCACAATTATGAAATTGAGCGGGAATGCCAGACTTGGACAAGGATTTGCGACATGGAATCGCTCAGTCGTTAACGACGCGTTGTTCGGGTCTCTTGCGCCGGCTTGAACAGCGAACCTTACGTGAATCGGTTCCGCGCAACAGAATCGTGTGCCGCGGGGCGGGTTCCGGGATGGCGGATCGTCTCCCTTCGACCAAGCCCCCGTTGCACCCTGCGCCGTTCCACACTCAGACCCCTGCGGGCTGTTGCGCGGGGTTGGTAACGGATTCGATGACCACGCGGTTAAAGGCCGGAATGTCGTCTGGGTTGCGGCTGGTGATGAACTGGCCGTCGGTGACAACCTCCTTGTCCACCCAGTGAGCGCCGGCATTCTTGAGGTCGGTCTTGAGCGAGGGCCAGGAGGTAACGGTCTTGCCTTTCAACGCGCCTGTCTCCAGCAAGGTCCATGAGCCGTGGCAGATGGCGCCGATGGTCTTTCCGCTGGATACGAACCGCTGAACAAACTTTACTGCCTTGGGGTTCATACGCAGTTGGTCGGGGTTTATCACCCCTCCCGGTAATATCAGGGCGTCGTACTCGTCCGCGTTGGCGCTGTCGAGCGTCCTGTCGACCTTCACCGATTCGCCCCAACCTGAATGGTTCCAGGCCTTGATCGTTCCGGAGTTGGGGGAGACCACTTCTGTGTGCGCTCCTGCTTCTTCAAATGCCTTGCGCGGTTCCATCAGTTCCGCCTCGTTGAATCCGTCGGTTGCCAGAAATGCGATCTTCTTGTCCTTTAAGTGTGAAGCCATGTTTTACCCCTCCTTGGGGTTTTCCGTACTTTCATGGGACGCCAGAATTGCGCCGCGGGTTTGCTCGCGGCAGGCCCGGATTCAGCTGCTGGAGCCGCCGGTCTGCTACTGTCTCCGCTACGGGGTTCAATCCGAACAGCTTGCAGGCCTCCGTTGCGGCAGATGGCTTTCTTCGAAACAGCGCTGATGGAAGTGCCCAAGATTCAGGCTGAAAGCCGCGTGCCCTCGATTCTTGCCGCACTTACTTACGGGACAACGAGAAATGAAGTGATTTCACATGAGGCCGAGATGGATCACGCACATGGACTTTGGGCTAGACTAGGGTGCTGCGGTGATGAGCTTCGGAATTCATCGTAGCCGGATCGGGCCTTTGCTGTTTGACCGATTGGAAACTGTCCCGGCCACCAGGTTGCCATGCGCTCCAAGTTAGCTCTGTCAGCCGAAAACGTGCAAATCTTCCTATCGGAAAACCCCCAAAAGATAGCACACCAGCAAGATCACCAGCACCGTGCCCAGCCCGATGCCTGCTCCTCCGCCCGTGCCCCACCTCCCATAGCCGTAGTATCCTCCGCCAAGGCCGAAAACTAACACCAGAACAATGATGAGTATGAGCATTTCAGATCTCCTTCAATCCGGGGCAATGCCCCAATGTCGTGCCGCTATGTTGCTTCGCTGCGAGGTTATCGAAGAGTGCGCGGTTCTAACCTACGCGTAGGCAATTGGGCGTTGGCTCGAAGCCATCCTCTCGATCGCCTGGACGGGATAACCTAAGGGTGCGGGTTGCATTCGAGTGGCGGTCGCTTCTACAAATGACCGCATGTAGGACTGTGCAACTCGATTCCAAACCATGGATCGTGCATAAAGGTAGGCGCGTTCGCGCATCGCTTGGCGTGCCTCATCGTTAGCCAGGAGTTCGATTGTCGCTGTTGCGATTGCGGCTGGGGTCTCAAATGGCACCAGCATTCCGCGTCCTTGGTCCAGCAGTTCCGCGGCATACCAATACGGAGTGGAGATGATGGCCTTTCCGGCGCCCATGGCATAGGCCATGGTCCCCGATACAGCCTGCGCCTCGTGACAGTAGGGCGTGATGTAAATGTCGGCCGAGCCCACCAGCGAAGCCATCTCTTCAGGACTGACGAACCGATTGACGAACAGAACCTGTTGTTCCACCCCAAGCTTCTTGGCCAGGGCCTGTAACTCAAGCCGGTATCGATCTCCTTCCCGAGCACGGATCTGCGGGTGAGTGGCGCCTGCAATCATGTAAACTGCGTTGCTGTGACTGTCTAAAATGCGAGGCATAGCTTGAATTACGCTCTCAAACCCTTTGTTCGGTGACAGCAGACCGAACGTAAGAAGGACACTTTTGCCCTGACAAGAGAAGCGTTTCTTAAACATGTCCGGCTGCTCAAATGGCATGTCGGGAATGCCGTGAGGAATCAGGTCAATCTTTGCGGCCGGGACCCTGAATACCTCCTGCATAATACGCGAGGAGTATTGGCTCATGACGATAAGGTGCTCGGAGCGTGCGGCAATCTTGTGCATCACGACTCTCTGGTCCAGATTCGGCTCTCGAAGTACCGTATGGATGGTTGTCACCACTGGCATTTTAAGGTTCTTCAGTAACTCCATGATATAGTTTCCGGATTTGCCCCCGAAGATTCCATATTCGTGTTGCAAGCACACCAAATCGACATTTTCCGCATTCAAGAATTCGGCGGCGGATCTGTAGGATGCGAGGTCGCCTTCGCGGATCTCAAATCGCACTCGCTCGGGGTAGCGGTAAGATGATTGACCATCGTTGATTGCTATCACCGATAGTTGGGCGGCTCCGTATTCAGCAGTGATCGCGTTGCATAAATCTGTCGTGAACGTCGCAATTCCACACTGCCTGGGAAGGTGGTTCCCAATCACCGCTATCCTGATCGGGCGCTGTGGACGAGGCGCCAGTTGGAAGGAGGTTGCTGAATTGACTCCAAGCACTTTAAGCCGGGCCTTTGAGTAGATGGGACGATTTGACTGCAAATTCGACGAGATATTTGAAGCGGCCATTCCGGGTGTCTCCCATGATCTTCGGGTGGTGCGTAATAATGCTCTGAGCCTTCAGAGCGGGAAGGACTCGGTCCGCCGCCTCTAGAGATTTCTCGGAAGGCGCTATCGAATAGTCCTGAGCCTTGATCTCCGCTCTTCGGCATCTGCAGTTTTCCACGTCGCATACGAAGACGCTGAGCAATCGTGTACATCACCACAAGGATGCTTCAGAGTTCTCAGTTCCTGGTTGGAGCAATGTAGCTGCCAACCCATTTCTAAGCAATGGTTCAGATGCGTTCCGGTCACAATTGACCGTACTTGAAGTCATGTTCTCTTGGATAGTACTCATGGCAGCCCGCGGTAGTCTGCCTCGTCTGGGCGTGCTGAGGAGTGGACTATGGACGCAACTGCCGTTGAGAAAATCACACCGCTAAAGACTGAACCATCTAACCGCGAGCGCCGTGTCCTTCCACCATCCCTTGGGTTTCTGGTGAAGTGGGGCCTGTTTGCGTTGGTTGGGATTGGGGTCGTTCTTTCGGTTATTCTCGGACTCGTCCAAAAGTGGCTATGGATGCGGCAACTCGACTATGGCGGTATTTTCTGGACACTTCTCTCTGTCAAGTGGGGAATGTTCGCGGTTACCTTGATCGTTGCGGTGTTTTATCTTTGGCTTAATCTTCGCTTCGCTGCAAAGAACATCAACCTGGTGGATGGAGAAAGCTTCTTCAGCAGAGCTTTCACGCACCCCGCTGATTCAAGCAAGACGATCAATGTCGACATCAGCCCCAAGCTGCTGGTCTTCGCTATCGATTTCGCAATTGTGGTTCTTTCGCTGATCTTTGCAATGAGCGTGTCCGGTCAATGGGACACCTTTCTCCGTTTCAGGTATGGCGGCTCGTTTGGAATCGCGGACCCGCTTTTTGGGGTTGACCTGGGCTTCTATGTGTTCCGCCTCCCATTCTATGAATTGCTACAGGGAAGCATTACTGTTTTGACCGTGGCTGCGCTTGCGGTTCTCACCTTTTGTTCGGTCTTCGGAGTCCGGCAGTCGAAGTCGAGCGGAAAGATCACGATGCCCGATGGCGCTCGGCGGCACTTTATAGTACTTCTGTTTATTCTCGTGGCTAACTTCGGCTGGGGCTTCATTCTCGACCACTATGAGCTTGTCTATTCGACCATCGGCGTGGTCCATGGGGCTGGCTATGCCGCAGCACATGTCACGAGAGTCGCACTTTGGGGGATGACCGCGATATCCGCACTCGCCTGCGTACTCCTTGCAATTGGATTTGTTCACGCGCGCACGAGGCACATTGTCGCGGGAGCGGTTGTGTACGTGGCCCTCTATGTAATAGCAGTGATGGCGCTTCCTTTGTTGTTTGAGAGCTTCATGGTAAAACCCAACGAACTGAGCCTTGAAACGCCATACCTCAACCATTACATTGACTTCACGCGCAAGGCCTATAAACTGGATGGGATTCAGGAGACTGCTTACCCTGCTCTCTCCGATCTGACCCCGGATGTGATCGCGAGAAATCAGGATACGATCCAGAACATCCGTCTCTGGGATTCACGGCCCCTGCTTCAGACCTATCAGCAGACACAGGCGATTCGGCTTTACTACCAGTTCTATAACGTGGATGTCGATCGATACCGTCTGGCGGATGGCTACCATCAAGTGATGCTTGCGTCCAGGGAACTGGCGTCGCAACTTCCGTCAGAAGCTCAGACCTGGGTCAACGAGACTCTTCAATTCACCCATGGAGAAGGGCTGGTGATGAACTCTGTCTCGAACACGACAGGCGGAGGTCTCCCGCAATATCTGGTTGACAACGTTCCTGCAGAATCGCAGTTCGGACTGAACATAACTCAACCGGCCATTTACTTCGGAGAGGTCGCGCCTGGGTACAAAATCGTCTCGACCGGCATCAAAGAGTTCGACTATCCCAAGGGTAATGAAAACGTCTATGCAGGCTATCAAGGGAAGGGTGGAATTCCACTTGACAGCATTTGGAAAAGGCTGTTGTTCGCCTGGACGCAGAAGGACATCAATATTCTGCTGACTTCCTATCTGACACCGCAAAGCCGAATTCAGATATGGAGAAGCGTTCAAGAACGCGTCTCTCAAGTTGCACCTTTCTTGCTTTTGGACCATGATCCGTATGCGGTTTTGAGCGAGGGAAAGCTTTATTGGATTCAGGATGCATATACAGTCTCCGATCGCTACCCGTATTCGAATGTGCAGACAAGTGGCTCGGCGCGGGGAATGAACTATATCCGCAACGCTGTCAAGGTCGTCGTGGATATGTATGACGGGAACGTCTCTCTTTACGCGATGGATTCCAAGGACCCTGTTCTTGCCATGTACGAGCGGGCATTCCCAGGGGTCTTCAAAGATCTGAACGATCTCCCTGCGGACCTTAAGGCTCATTTGCGTTACCCCGAAGATCTGTTCGGAATCCAATCGACGCAGTACGAGACCTTCCATATGACCGACCCGCAGGTGTTTTACAACCGCGAAGATCTCTGGGTCCCTCCTCAGGAGAAGTACGATGGGGCGGTCAACCCCATGGATCCCTATTACATGCTGATGAAGCTCCCAGGAAGCGGGCAGCTTGAATACCTCATCATGACTCCCTTCACGCCGCAAAAGAGGGACAACATGATTGCCTGGCTGGCAGCGCGATGCGACTTTCCCGACTACGGAAAGATGCTGTTCTACGAGCTTCCGAAAGACAAGCTGATTTTTGGACCGAACCAGATCAGCGCGATGATCGACCAGAGCACGACCATCTCGCAGCAACTTACTCTCTGGGATCAAAAGGGATCGGGCGTCATTCGCGGCAAACTGATCGTCATTCCGATCGAGAGTTCATTCCTCTACGTCGTTCCACTGTATCTGAAGGCTGAAGGTACGAGCTTCCCCCAACTGAAACGGGTGATTGTTGCCACGGGCGACAAGGTCGTGATGGAACCGACACTCGACGAAGCGCTTGCCTCGTTGTTCGGAACGTCACAGGGACAGCCGGTACCGTTGTTCGAAAAACAAGTGGGAGCGCAGTCGCCGCTGTCGAAGGCAACGCGAGATCAGGCCGAGGCCCAACTTGCCGAGGCACAAAAAGCAATCAACGCGCTCAAGCAACTGCTGGCCACTCCGGCTCAGTAGCTTAACGAGCTGAAATGCCCGTGAGGGGACATCAGCTATCCAGAACCAGAACAGGAAGCGAGCAGGCTCAAATGAATTCGCACTTGCTAAAAGAGACCGTGAAGTTGCTCTTCGCAGACGACAAAGGACTGCTTGCCATGGATGAGAGCAACGGAACCTGTAACCAGCGCTTCGAAAAGCTGGGAATTCCGCAAACTATCGAGGCTCGAAGGACGTACCGCGAATTGATCGTGACTACCCCAGGTCTCGGTGAGTCGATAGGCGGCGCAATCCTGTACGACGAAACCATTCGTCAGCAGAAGAGCGACGGCACACCTTTTATCCAAGTCCTCATTGAAGCCGGTATTACGCCAGGCATCAAGGTGGACACAGGCGCCAAGGAACTGGCTGGCCATCCCGGGGAAAAGGTCACAGAAGGCCTGGACGGATTGCGCGATCGCCTTCAGGAGTATTTTCAAATGGGTGCGCGCTTTGCCAAGTGGCGCGCTGTGATCGCAATTGGCGAAGGGCGCCCGAGCCGGGGCTGTATTGAATCCAATGCCCATGCTCTGGCTCGTTATGCGGCCCTCTGCCAGGAAGCAGGCCTCGTTCCTGTCGTAGAACCTGAGGTCATCATGGATGGCGAGCACACATTGAAGCAGTGTTGCGAAGTTACCGGCGAATTGCTGCGCACGGTGTTCGGCGAGTTGTTCGCACAACGGGTCATGTTGGAAGGAATAGTCCTGAAGCCCAACATGGTGCTTCCCGGGGTAGCCTGCATGAGCCAACCGGCATTGGAAGAGGTGGCTGATGCAACCGTGAGCTGCTTCCTTCGATCGGTGCCCGCTGCTGTGCCGGCGATAGCGTTCTTATCCGGCGGTCAACCGGCAGAGTTAGTCTCCGCCCGCTTGAATGCGATGAACGCTGGATTCAAGTCGCGGTTGCCATGGGCATTGGCATTCTCTTTTGCCCGCGCCATCCAGCAGCCGGCCTTGGAAATTTGGAATGGCCACCAGCCCAACGTCGCGGCAGCCCAGAAAGCTCTGTTTCATCGTGCCCGCTGCAATCAAGCTGCGCGTCGTGGCGAATACTCACAGGAGATGGAGACGAAATGACAGGAAGCAAGCACAATCTGGAAGGCAACAGTAGCGACAAGGGGGAGCCCGATCCCGGTCCTTACTGGCGACGGATGCATCGGGACTGGCGCTTCTGGATAGGCGCTGTCCTCATGGCTGCCGCGCTTAGTATCTACGTTTTGAGTGGCGACCTAGCGTGGGTTCCAAACGGCCATAGACAGTCTGCGATGCCAGCGCCTGCAGCGAATTGAAGCTAGCCTCGGCTGCCCGGTCAGTGCGGCTGTATTCATCTGAGTACAGCCGTATCGCTCGCGATAGAACCTTCTCGGAATTGCGGATTTAGATATTGAAAGACGGGCACAATGGGCGAAACAAGATTGTATCCTCTGCGGTTCGAACCGATCTATCAATATCGCTTGTGGGGCGGCCGTCGCCTGGCCAGCTTGCTCTCAGCGCCGCTTCCGGGCGATGGACCGATCGGTGAAGCCTGGGTACTGAGCGACCGCTCCGACCACCAAAGCCAGATTGCGAATGGTCCGCTCAAGGGCCAGACGCTCGGCCAGGTGATGAAGCAGTTTCCAGAGTCGTTGATGGGCAAGCTGTCTTCGCATTTCACCCGCTTTCCTCTGCTGCTCAAGTTTCTGGACGCTCACGAGATGCTTTCCGTTCAGGTGCATCCCAGTGACGCACACCCAGATCTGATTCCTGCGGGCGATACGGCTAAGACCGAAGCGTGGGTTGTGGTTGAAGCTGAAAAAGGAAGTCATATTTATGCTGGCCTGAAATCGTCTACAACTCCGGGCAGCCTGAGTGAGTCGTTGAAAGACGGAACAATCGCGGAACGTCTTGTGAACATTTCCCCAAAGCCCGGCGATGCTGTCTTCATCCCTGCGGGAACCGTTCATACTCTGGGCAACGATGTTGTGGTTTTTGAGGTTCAGCAGAATAGCGATGTGACATACCGTCTTTACGATTGGGGCCATATCGACTCTGTGACCAAAGATCTGCGGCCACTTCAAGTGGATCAAGCTCTTGCCTGCATAGATTTTGGATCGAGAAACAGTGGCTTGGTCACGCCCCGCGCGGAGACTACTATGCCGGTTGAGCGCGAAAGACTCTTCGATTGCGCCGCCTTCCTGTTGTGGCGGGTACGTGGGCAAGATCAGTTCACCGTTGGAGCGATAGCAGAGCCACACGTGTTGGTTGGCATCGAG
>Ga0255356_1002127_pt1 | contig 11735 bp, 10 predicted proteins | sample HBST100metaG_FD_189944 | JGI IMG/M metagenome (GOLD analysis project Ga0255356, IMG submission 189944) | Peat soil microbial communities from Stordalen Mire, Sweden - H.B.S.T100 | ecosystem: Environmental > Terrestrial > Soil > Wetlands > Peat | place: Sweden: Norrbotten County, Stordalen Mire... | reverse complement strand
CTACGGGACCATTGGGACGGAAGACAAGTACTTCCTGCGTTGGAAGGAAAACGAGGAAGATAACAGCCGCTTCAAGCTAGATAAATACCTTCTCAAAATGTGCCGCAAGGACCGGCTGATTGAACTGATGCACGACTTCGTGCTCTTCGATAGCGGCAAGAAGAAGCTGCCCCGCGTTCACCAGTACTTCGGTATCAAGGAAGCACAGAAGCATGTGATCCAGAAGAAGGGCGGAATCATCTGGCATACACAAGGCAGCGGCAAGAGCATTGTCATGGTGCTCCTGGCCAAGTGGATTCTGGAGAATAATCCGAACGCCCGCGTGGCCCTCATCACCGACCGCGATGAACTGGACAAGCAGATTGAACGAGTCTTTACCGAGATGGGCGAACCGATCAAGCGGACCACGAGCGGTCTTGACCTGATGCAGCAGCTTGGTCAGGCTACGCCGCGCTTGCTGTGCAGCCTTGTCCACAAGTTTGGTCGCAGAGGCGTGAATGATTTTGATGCCTACATCAAGGATCTGGAGGCTAAGCCTAGCCAGACCTTCGGCGAGGTCTTCGTTTTTGTGGATGAATGCCATCGTACACAGAGCGGCAAGCTGCATCGGGTGATGAAGGCGATGATGCCGAATGCAATGTTCATCGGTTTTACCGGCACTCCGCTGTTGAAGAAGGACAAGACGACCAGTCAGGAAGTCTTCGGCGGCTACATCCATACGTATAAATTCAGCGAGGCCGTGGCGGATGAAGTAGTGCTTGACCTGATTTACGAAGCGCGGGACATCGACCAGCGGCTTGGTTCTGTCGGGAAGATCGATGCTTGGTTCGAGGCCAAGACCAAAGGCCTGAACGATTGGCAGAAAGAAGAGCTGAAAAAGCAATGGGGCACGATGCAGGTTGTACTCAGTTCGAAGTCGCGCATGGATCGCGTGGTGAGCGATATAGTCTTCGACTTCAGCGTGAAGCCGCGCCTATCCAGTGACCGCGGCAATGCCCTGCTGGTTGCATCGAGCATTTACGAGGCTTGCAAGTATTACACGCTTTTGCAAAAGACGCCGCTGAAGGGCAAGTGCGCGGTCGTCACCTCATACAACCCGATGACCAAAGACGTGACGTTGGAAGAGACCGGGGCCAACACTGAGACCGATAAGCAATTTATCTACAACACTTACACGGAACTATTGCAGGGCGTTGCAGCCGCTCCCGGCACCAGCAAAACTGAGACGTACGAAGAGCAAGCCAAGGCGCAGTTTACCAAGGAACCAGCGAATATGAAGTTGTTGGTCGTGGTGGATAAACTGCTCACCGGCTTCGACGTGCCACCATGCACGTATCTATATATCGACAAAACGATGCAGGATCACGGTCTGTTTCAGGCCATCTGCCGCACTAATCGGCTGGATGGCGAGGACAAGGACTTCGGATACATCGTGGATTACAAGGACCTGTTCAAAAAGGTCGAGAAAGCCATTGCGGTGTACACGTCGGAATTGGATCGCAGTGCAGGCGGAGCTGACCCGGACGTGCTGATGCAGGATCGTTTGACGAAGGGCAAGGAGCGGCTCGATAACGCGACTGAGGCGCTTACCCTGCTGTGCGAACCGGTGGAACCACCAAAGGGTGAGTTGGAGCACATCCACTATTTCTGCGGGAACACTGAAATCCCAACTGATCTTCAGGAGCGGGAGCCGCAGCGGGTTGCTTTCTACAAGGGATGTGTTGCACTGGTTCGCGCCTACGCTAATATCGCCGACGAACTAGACCGCGCCGGGTATAGTGCTGGCGACATCGACCGCATTAAAAAGCAGATTGACTACTACCTGAATATTCGTGAGATCGTCCGCAAGGCCAGCGGCGAGACGCTTGACCTCAAGCCGTATGAGGCCGATATGCGGCATCTGATCGACACATATATCGAGGCCGACGAGCCCAGGAAGATTTCCTTCTTCGACAATATGGGATTGCTGGAGTTAATTGTAAAGACCGGCATTGCCAATGCCATCTCCACGCAACTCGGCGGCTTGAAGGGAGACAGAAATGCGATCTCCGAGGTTATTGAGAACAATGTCCGCCGGAAGATTATCAAAGAGAATCTGAACGATCCCGCTTTTTACGAAAAGATGTCGGCGTTGCTCGACGAGATTATTGCAGACCGCAAAGCTAAGGCTATCGAATACGAAGAGTATCTGAAACGCATTGCCGCTTTGGCTGCAAAAGTTGAGGCTGGCGTCGCCGAGGAAATGCCAGAGGAGTTGAATACTCCGGGCAAGCGTGCTTTGTGGAACAACCTCAGCCAGAATGAAGATCTGGCCTTGAAAATTGATGAATGTGTGAAGCATGTGCGGCCTGATGGATGGCGCGGAGTTCAAGCTCGTGAACAAGTCATCAAGGCCGCAATCTATGGTGTTGTACAAGATGCCGACGAAGTTGAGCGCATATTTCTCATCGTAAAGGCCCAGGGGGAATACTAATGGCAGAGCGGCTGGATCTCGGCGAGATTGCTGTGGATGTGACGTTCAAGAACATCAAGAACGTCCACCTTAGCGTCTACCCGCCAGCCGGACGAGTGCGCATCTCCGCACCGATGCGGATGAGCCTGGATACAGTTCGCGTTTTCGCAATTTCGAAACTGGGCTGGATAAAGCAACAGCAGAGAAAGATTCGGGATCAGGAGCGCGAGACTCCTCGTGAATATTTGAATATGGAAAGCCATTACCTCTGGGGAAGGCGTTATTTGTTGCATGTAATTGAAGGAAATCTGCATCCGACGATTGAAGTTCAGCACAGCAAGCTATTGCTGCACGTTCCACAGAAGACGACTGAAGAGAAGAAGCAGGAGATTGTTGCCCAGTGGTATCGCAACCAGTTGAAGGCTGCTGTTCCCGCTGTAATCGCACGATGGTCGCCAGTTTTGAAAGTTCCAGTAAATGGCTTCTATGTGCAGCATATGAAGACTAAGTGGGGAAGCTGTAATCACGGTGCAGGGACGATTCGTCTCAACACTGAATTGGCAAAGAAGCCGAAAGAGTGTCTTGAATACGTCGTGGTGCATGAGATGGCGCACTTACTCGAACCAACGCACAATGCCCGTTTTATTGCTTTGATGGAGCGCTTCATGCCAAACTGGCGTCTACGGCGGGATCATCTCAACCAGTTGCCAGTTCGCCACGAAGAGTGGGGATACTAACGTCGCCTTGTTTCTACTTGATCCTCGGCAATTGCATAGTTTCCAAAGAAGCTTTGATAGCCCTACGCGGTACAGACCAGAGTAAGTGGACACAATTGATACTGATGAATGCTTCGATATCGCGAAAATTTAAATGAAGTGCTCAAAGGTGAGTGTCCGGAGGAAAAGCTCGACAAGTGCCAAACACGCACCATCGTTTGGCGCGCAGCCGAGCTCCGAACGGACGGAGAAGGCCCGTTTAGCGCACGTTTGCAGCGCGCTGGGCCGTCCACCCGAGGGCGCGTAGTGGGATGAAAGGAACAACCTGCAAACGAACTCAGCGGCCCCGCCAGGGACGGCTATGGCAGGCTGTCACGAATGCTTTCTGTGGTCTGATTCTGAATTTGAGCGGGACAGAGTGGCTGGCTATGGACCGCTTATTTCATAATGAAGATATGGCTGATACTTGGTTCACGTCCGACTTTCACTTCGGGCACTTCAATATCATTCGCTACTGTAATCGACCGTTTACAAGCACGGAAGAGATGGATACGTGCATCGTGGATCGGATGAATCAGTGCGTCAAGTCAAACGATACGCTCTATTTTCTTGGGGACTTTTGCATGGGAAGCGTTGAAAAGGTGGCGGCCTATCGCAAGCGTATAAACTGCAAAAAGGTTCATTTCGTTGAGGGCAATCACGACAAGGTGACGCGTAAACTCCAGAGTGCTTTTGCTTCGTGGAGTTCTATGTCAGAGATTCATGTTGGCAAGCAAGGAATCGTTCTTTGCCATTACGCGATGCGCGTCTGGCCGCATTCTGGGCGCGGTGCATGGCAGCTCTATGGCCACTCCCACGGTAACTTGCCCGATGATCCGCTGTCGCTATCGATGGATGTTGGAGTGGATACGCATGACTTTTGCCCGTGGCACTTCGATGAGGTACAGGCGATCATGAAGGCAAAGACGATTGCGAGAGAACAGAATTGTGCTTGAAACAAGAAGATGCCTTCTGGAAGAACACCAATTATGCAGTCTTTACTATGTCCGCAATGGCCTTTTCAAGTGGGCTGAGGTAACCTTGAACACTTTGTAGCCAATGTTTGCGCTCATCCTTTGGTATCTGTACCGATGCGAATAGAAGTGCCCGTCTCTGCCATGCATCCATATTCCCAATGGAAGACTTTAAGTTCTGCAACCACGGTGTGGCCTGAGATGTTTCGCGTGCAGCTAATATGATTTCACGCTTTGCAAGATTGCCATAAGAATCAAATGACTGGACGAGCTTGTCAATGTGGTTCAGAAGCGAAATCCGACTAAATAGGCTTAACAGGACGATTTGCAAATATTCGTTTCTCAGGACGACCGCCATTTGAAGAGCATTCAAGAGCGCATCTCCAAGTTGCGGCCAATCTCCCTTATATGAGTCCTTAGCTGAATTTAGATACGCAGCTGCGTCGCCAACTGCTGGAAGTAGGCTTTGTAAGCGTGTTACGACGCACTCCACAGCGGTCGGAACGCCTGTCTGCGAAAGTCTGCGCAGAAACCAGCGCAAGCGTATGTAATTTGGTTGATCGGCATTGAGGTATGATTGCAAAATCCCAGCGATATCCGCGCTTTGTATGACAGATAAGTCTGAAGGCGAAAGTTCATTGAGTACTATTCTCGTGTATGGACCAGCCTTACTCTGAATAACTCTAAGTATTTTCTTCTCTTCTTCATTGATAGGGTTATCGACAAGCATAAGTGAGGCCTTCTGCTTCAACTGCTCCGAGGTCAGAATCTCTGTTTTTTGTCTATTGAGAGATAGTTTTTGAGATTTGTCGAGAAAGTCAGCAACTTCGTAGATGGCGGCTTGTGCGAGTTCTCGGGATTCGCAGAATATATGCATATCGTCCACGAATCGAGAGAAGGCTACGCCCTTAAGACGAAGGTAGTCATCAAGCGGTATGAGTGACATTTCCGCAAGCAGATGAGAGGCATGTGGTCCAACTGGGATTCCGCGCGAAACATTTGCTGACGAAAGCTTGAAAATATTTAGAAATGCCCGTTTAATGTCTGGATTAACCCCTGAAGAATCGAACTGATTTTCAAGCGTATGGTGGTAGATTTGGTTGTAAAAATCACTTATGTCTATCACTGCGATAAACTTGTCATTTCCAGAGCGGCTGACAGATGTATTCCAAAAATCTTTCCAAGGATTTCCTTTTCTATACATTGATCCGTCGGCTTGGGGCGAGAAGCGATAGCTAAAAACGCATTGCTCGGCTATTGGGCGACGCCGTGCTTCAATTGCGCTTCCAATTTCATGAACAAGTGCGCTAAACAAAACAGAGTCCAAGGGTTCCATTCTACATGCACGACGAAATGACAACTCCTCTTTAGGGACGAGAACATTCTGAACAGGCTTCCATTTATACTGTGCGACATCCAAGCTAACCAGGTCTTGCCTGAGGGTGTTCCATGAAGTCTTGATTACTTCAATTTCGAACGGACGTGGGAAGAGATCCCCATCCCCTTCAAAAATCAAGTGCTGCAACGCCCAATCCAGAGAAGTTCCGTCAATTGTGTGCATGTCGTCTCTGCTTCCTCCGAAATACAGCAATCATTCTTGCACAAAGACCTTGATTTGTCTCATCTGCGCAATAGGCCAGGGTACTTCTTTTGCCGTAGCTCCTAAATTGCGCGGTCTGTTTGCTTCCACGGTTGACTATTGCTCTGTAGTTTCTAAAACGCGCAGCCGCCGTTTGATTCCATCGATGATCGAACTGGCAATCTCATCAGGAAATTCCGATGGAAGCTCTGATAGGACGCGGCCTATTGCCGATGGAAATCCGCTCAGCAATTCCTCAATCAGAGTTGATACAACCTGCTTGCCCATCCCTGCTCGGTTGACAGTCTGAGCAAAATGTCGAGGAGCAACCTGGCGCATCTCGTAGTGGGGCTTGTCGCCGAACGACATCGCCAGCCGGAAGTGCTTCCATGGTATCTGCTTCGAATCGATGCTCGGTTGTGCGGAGATCACGTCGTAGAACGGCGCTAGCTGAAAACGCCCGCCGGGATGGAGCATGACACTGAAGTTTTTCGCGTGTCCGTCGGTGGCTCCAAGAAGCCAGAAGACGATGTTTGCTTTGAGAAAGCGCTGCTGGTCGGCGAGCGACTCGTCACTGCCGCGAAGCAGTTGAAGAATCTGCTCGATGCCCGGGCCACCATCTGTCTGATATTTTCTCGACGGCGGAACGGAAAGCGCCTGACAGCAATCCTCCTGTGGCAGTCGAAGAAGCCTTCCATCTGCTGTCCAGATTCGGTCGAAGCGTTCGACGATCAACACGCTTTTTTCGCCGAAGGTTTTGACCTGCGCCTTCGCCGCATCCATGCCCAGTGCCGCAAGCAGCTTCAAGCAGAGATACTCATTCTCTGCGCTCGATGTGAGGTCAATTCCATTTGAGAGTCTTCCAATGGATGGTTTCAGAATGTGCGTCGTCGCCGTCGTGCCATGGGGCTTGAACCACTGTCCATTACGAAACAGAAGCGCAGTCTTTTCCTGCGCGCCCGCCAAAGAAATTCTGAAACCTTCGTCCTCTGTAACCCCCAGCGGCGTGGTGGCAAGATTCGAAATCATCGCTGCGATTTCCTCATCGTCGAGAGGCTGACCTTCAACGCCACCCGCCGGGCCGGGATCGCGTCCGTCCTGCAAAAACTGAAGCGCTCCAACACAGTCGTGACCAATTGCGCTGAGCAAACTGTAAGCGTCCGTTCCTTCCGCGCGCGTTCGAGCAGCGATCTGACGCCGCAGATCATTGTTGTCTGGTAGCAAGTTGTCGAATACAGCGATGACAGGCGCTCCGCTGTACGCCTGATCGCGCAACGGCAGCGAGAGCGAAACAGGCAGAACGTGTTCCCACGCCAACCAGCTTGGGTCGTACTGAAAGGAGACTGCGCCGGAGCGTTCACGGAGAAGCCGACCGACGAGGCGGCTATTGAGAAAAACATTCAGCGGTTTGTAACGAGCGCGCGGCATTAAAAGATTTCCTCCATTTCACTCGCTGAACTTTTGGTTCGGGTACTCACGACAAGTTCCTGATCGAGCGCTGCGAGTACTCTCAAGACGGTACTGAGCCGTGCATTCCCGGTGCTCTCCAACTCCGAGACAGTTTTTTGACGCAAGCCAACCGTCGCGGCGAGTTGCTCCTGCGTCAAACCGAGTCCGCGGCGCGTCTCGCGGATGTGGTTGCCGAGTTGAAGTGGTGTGCGAGCAATGGTTTTCATCGTGTTCATACGTGTTGCACATAGGCGCTATTCCGCCTATCTAAACAATAGGCGCATATCCGCCTTGTGTCAATATAGGCGCATATGCGCCTATTCGGAGATACTGTATTTTGCCGGAATTGCCATCGCTCCTTGAACACACGGTTCGTCGGTCGGATAGAGAACGAAGTTTTCTTGAGACGGCGTCACACATATAGCGTCGACCAAAAGCAAAACGGCGGCGGGTTCTACGATTATTCCTTTAGTCGATTCCGTTCGATCACAGCCATGGGAATCCGGTTTCAAGCCAGATTCTCTCCAGGCGCAATCGGCGTTTGAACTAAGTCGCTGGCGCGACGGACGCTGCTGCATGGGCGTTCCCCTGGCATTGATGACTGTGTAAGCTTCGGGTCACAGGAGGTTTACCGTGACCCATCTTCGGCAACGCATGCTGGATGAACTCCAGCGTCGCAACTATTCTCAGAACACTGTACGCAACTACATTGGCGCGGTGGAAGACTTTGCGAAGTACTTCCATCGCTCGCCTGAGCGCCTGGGCCCGAGCCACATTCGGGAGTACCAGGTTCATCTGTTTCGCGATCTGAAGCTGTCGCCTCGGACCATCCGGAGCCGGTCTTCGGCGCTGCGTTTTCTCTTCGTCAAGACCCTTCGGCGGCCATACCTGCTCGATGAGATTCCGTTTCCCAAGTGTCCACGGAAACTGCCGACTATACTTAGCCCGGAAGAGGTGGCTCGGCTGATTGATTCGGCTCGGAACCTAATGCATCGCACCATGTTGATGACCCTCTACGCGACCGGACTGCGCCGTTCCGAACTGTGTCACCTGAAGGTCTCCGATATCGACAGCGAGCGTATGGTCATTCATGTTCACGGCAAGGGAAGTCATGAGCGCGACGTTCTGTTGACCCCTAAGCTGGTCGAGACACTGCGCGAGTATTGGCGCTGGATGAAGCCAAAGACCTTTCTATTTCCAGGCACAGTGAAGAACTGGCGAGCAGATGTGCCCATCACGGAGAAGATCGTCTGGGACGCTGTCGCCCACGCGGCTAAACATGCCGGTATCAAGAAGCATGTATCTCCGCACACGCTCAGGCATTGCTTTGCCACTCACATGCTGGAAGCCGGTGCCGATCTGCGCACCATCCAGGTGCTTCTCGGACACTCCAAGCTCGAACACACGACGGTTTACCTGCACCTGTCGCGACGCCATTTGCAAGCGATTCCCAGTCCACTGGAAGCCATCGAGGTTTCCAGCCCCGATGAAGTAAAGCGCTCCAGGAGGCTGATGAAGCGATGAGTCGGCCCACCCTCGAGGTGGCCGATATCGTCCGCGCAGTGGGCAACAGATTCTGGGAAAAGCACAAGGCACACTTGGCATGGGTACACCGCAAGGTGCTCGATGCTATCGTCCGGTGCCGCACCGCGGCACTGGGCGCTCATCTGGAGAAGTGCGTCAACTGCGGTCATCAGGCTATCTCATTCAACTCTTGCCGTAATCGGCACTGCCCCAAGTGCCAGGGCAACGCGCGCGCAAAATGGCTGGCGGCGCGCTCGGCCGAACTGTTGCCCGTCCCGTACTTCCACGTCGTCTTCACACTGCCGCACGAACTGTCCGCCCTTGTCCTCCAGAACAAGCGGCTGCTCTACGACCTGCTCTACCGCACCAGCGCCACGACCATGCTCGAACTGGCTCGCGATCCGAAGCACCTCGGAGCCGATATCGGTTTCCTTGGCGTGCTCCATACCTGGGGACAGAACCTCGAGCATCATCCCCATGTCCACTACATCGTTCCCGCCGGCGGCCTGGCTCTCGACGGCTCCAGATGGATCGATTCCTCGTGCCGATTCTTCCTGCCGGTTCACGCACTGAGCCGTGTCTTCCGCGGCAAGTTCTCGGAACAACTCCGTGAACTTTTCCAACAGGAAAAACTCCAGTTTCACGGCTCACTCGAACAGCTTGCCACACCTGGCGCATTCGGCAACTTCCTCCGGCAACTGTTCCGCCAGGACTGGGTCGTCTACGCCAAGCCACCCTTCGGCGGTGCCGAACATGTTCTCAACTACCTGGCCCGCTACACCCATCGCGTGGCCATCTCCAACCATCGTCTCGTGGCGTTTGAAAACGATCGCGTCTCCTTCCGCTGGAGAGATTATGCCCACGGCGGCAAGAAGAAGGTCATGACTGTTTCCGCAGATGAGTTCCTGCGCCGCTTCCTGTTGCACGTCCTGCCCGGCGGCCTGGTTCGCATCCGCCACTTCGGACTCTTCGCCAACCGCAGGCGGAGTGCCGCGCTCGACCGCTGCCGCGCTCTGCTCGGTGTGGCGAAATGCGTCGATCCGGCAGAGACACCTAGCCTCCGCTGTCCATCCTGCTCCGGCATCATGCTGGTCGTCGAACGGCTCACACCCAGCCAGTTGTATTTCCGTTCAGGCCTGACCCAGCCCGACCCAAGGAGGTGTCCCGATGACAGTTCATGAATCCCTCTCGGCCTGCCTTGTACTTATCCAGTCCTCACGCCGTCGTGCACCAGCACGCAACGCCGAAGTGCGCTCGACCTTCGAAAACAACCGTGACGACGCAGGTCTGGAGATACCACACATGCCCACATTTCGCCCTGTAACCAAAGTTCGCGGTCCCCGAACCATCGCTTCCCGACCCCACAACACCCCCAAGGCTATCTGCTGCCATTTGAAATCCCATAGGTAGATCACCGCGCCCGTCGCAAACGCCAGCGACTTACTTCAAACGTCCCTATCGAAACTGCCCCGGTCGGGAAAGCTCTGCTCAATTCAGCCTCATCTGACCGGGGCAGTCCCGATAGGGATCTAACGTTTTCGGGGAGTGATCGAGCGAACTACATCTAACCAATGCTGGATGAGTGGTTTGGCCTGTTCTCGGCAGACGAGAATTGGAGTTGTCGAGATCCGGTACGACTCCTCGGGAACGAGTCGGTCTGGCTTCGTGTCCTCTGCTAACCTTGAACATCGGACCGTCCCAAAGGAGCCCATGTCATCCTCTCGAACCCTCCCACCTTGGAGTTGGCCTTTCCTTAGCCTGTTACTCGTGGTGCAGCTTTGGGCAGCGCACGTTATCGCATTTTTTTCGCACGAATATGCTCACTCGTTCACGGCTTGGCTCATGGGGTGGAAGTCCAATCCGTTCGCGTTAAACTACGCTCACCCTACACTGAAAGTTCTATTAGCTCAGATGGGTATCGACCAGAATGTAAACGAGCTTCCCATCTTTGCAAGCGGTCATGGGCACGATGCCGCGCTGATTGCGGGCGCAGGCATGGTGGTAGGCAACGGACTCATCACCTATCCGTTGAGCCGACTTGCGTATGCGATAGCCATGCGCCGTAATCTGCGTGGATGGGCAATGTTTTTTTACTGGACATCTGTTGCGAGCGTCGGAAACTTCATCGACTATGTGCCCGTGCGAATCTTCTCCGCCGGCGGCGACATGAGTTCCATTGAACGGGGTTTGGGCTGGTCACCTTGGACTCTTCTGGTTGTCCTCGGCATTCCAACAACATGCACGTTGATCTACTTTCTGGTGCGCATCCAACCATCTACTGTGTTGTGGCTGTTTCCCCACTCTGCAGCGCGACGGGCTGTCGTTGTTCTGCTCACCGGAGCTGCTCTTTGGGGGTTCTACGGTGCCGCAGGGCTCGTAGATGGCGGTCCTTTGGCGTTGCGGATGTCGAAGTTCTCCTTGTTCATTCTGCTTCCGGTGGTCACGGTCATTTCATGGTTTGGCGCACAACGCGCCGCTGCGAAGTATTCATAGGAGATGCCCTCTGCTGGATTGCCACGCTGTTGTGAGGATCCGGCGATGGTCGTTCCCACAAGACGACGTTTCGGAAAGGTAGGCGAACTCGCTGAAACCCGACTTCTCCGGAGTCATCGGACGGCTAGCTAACTGAATGAGCTTTCACAGGTCAAATTTCGTACCATGGAGAGAGTATGGTGCCTCATTGCTGTCCAAGATAGCCCGATAGCTCTGCCGGTTTGAGGTGTGCGGTTGGGGCTGATCCCCTTTACTCTGGAGTGGGTTCCGGACAGGACCACATTCAGAAGAGAGAGGATCAGCCATGACTCAGGTATGCAGTGTGTATTCGCAGCTTTTGCAACTTTTTCCACGCGGACAGTTCGCATAGGCCGTCAAGCGTCATCAAGCCGAGTTCAACGCCAAAGGGTTCACCTGCTGGGAACAGTTCGTGGCCATGCTGTTTTGCCAGGTGGCGCATTTGAACTCGCTGCGCGAGGTTTGCCTGGGGCTGGCTGGATGCGAATCGC
>Ga0255356_1002126_pt1 | contig 11737 bp, 7 predicted proteins | sample HBST100metaG_FD_189944 | JGI IMG/M metagenome (GOLD analysis project Ga0255356, IMG submission 189944) | Peat soil microbial communities from Stordalen Mire, Sweden - H.B.S.T100 | ecosystem: Environmental > Terrestrial > Soil > Wetlands > Peat | place: Sweden: Norrbotten County, Stordalen Mire... | reverse complement strand
GCCTAGATATAGCCGGTAGTTAGTGCCTGGAGATCCACTCGCTGTCCAAGCGAAGCTCGCGTTAGTGCCTGGCAAGATGCTTCCCGGAGCCGGCTGAGTAAGAGCGGATACAGTCGGAGTAATTGGGCCATTCGCCAAGCTGACTAGGTTGGCATCGAGCGAAGCATTGATGGAAGTTACCGGTCCGAGGAAGTTACCGTATGTGTTCCACTCGCCGCCGCAGTTATATCCGCTTAGGGGTAAAGAGCAGACACCCACCACGCTAACAGCCTCCTTTCCATCATAGGCGTTGTCGCGCCAACTAACCAAGCCGAAATTTGATTGCTCAGTAAAACCATAACTCAGGTATGCCCACCAGTCGTAACCTACCCACGGGCATGAGTTCGTCGTCGTCGAGCACATGTTCCAATAATCTGTCATATCAATCTGAAACTGGGCTGCGCGGGCGGACTGAGTGGGATAGTCCTTGTAGATCGGTGCTTGAAGGGGCTGAGTCTTAAGAAAAGGAGCGACATCGGAATCAAAGTTCGCGGATACTGAGTACCAATTCTGGTAGGGCTTATCTCCAAAGCACTTGGCAATAAAGTCAAGCTGCGCCTGGGATCCGTCAAAACTCATCTGTCCGACATCCAGAACCTGCCCCGCCGCTTTTAATACCGGACAACGCGCTGGAGCCGACCAACTTCCGAGGGATGATGGTCCAAGGAACAGATTGTTAGGAGCATAGGTCTTAAACGCTTTTTGCATCGCGCTCAAGAAAGTAAATGCATACCCCTGGAGAAAGTTATCCAAGTCACTCTTATAAGCTTGGGTTCCCCAGGAATCAGGAGAAGTAGAAGTGTAAGGAGAGGTCGATATCCGCGGCGAATAATTATCCAGCAGGCCGGTTCCGCCGTTACCGAATCCGTTGTAGTAGTAGCTCACCGTAACAGGGCCCGTAAGGCTTGAGGTGAGGTTGACTTGCCTCGTTGCGTAGTTAATCGCCCCACTGGAGATTCCGCTGCCAATCAAGTTTGAGTTCCCGTCATCCCCGCCCGCGACGGTGCCACCTATCATTACAAGAACGGAAAGCTTATCGGGATTAGCGTGTTTCAAGGTGAAGCTTACGCTGCCACCAATATTAGAGACGCCAGTCACCTCGCTTGTTACTTGTGATCCACTGGACCCGAAGGTTGTATAGGAGCTTCCCCAAGCCGCGTTCAGGGCCTGAATTGTTCCATACTCATTCTGCAGAAACTGCGCTAGCTGCGCCTTGCTGTGATTGGTAATGTCGGTGAAAGGCATCGCCGGAGTAGAGAACGGATTCATTGTCTGCCGCGGAGCAGAGTTCAGAATAATCCACCCGGCGTGGTCAAAGGATTTTCCGGCCGGCGAGGTCTGAAAGTCTACTCCCGCTTCGAACCCAGTAAAGTAGTCGCTGTCCCCGGCGACTCCGCCAATGAAATACGGAGTGTTCGATGCTGTAGATGGCGAATAACATGCGCTGGATCCGCTGGATGAAAGGTTGCAATCGTTGGCGTATACGCTCATGACGACGCCAGAGTAGTTGGGGTCGTAGACATCGGTCAGGTGAAGGTTCGATCCGCTCCCAATCGTTGCATCGTAGAGATACCAGATATTCTTGCAGTTGGAATGTTGTTCGCATGTGATATGCGCGTTTGCCCCAAAGTAATTAATAAAAGGAGTAGGCGGCGCAACTATGGGGCCATATGGATCAAACGGATAGGCCATTCGATATCCACCCGGCCCAATGCCGTTGAATCCCCATGATCGAATGCGCTCGACGGCGATATTATTCTGAGCTTCGGCGCCAGGGTACTTGTTCGCGGTCACCGCGTCCCATGATTCAGGAATGAACGGAGATTCGGTGTGTGAATCTCCATAGCCGATGTAGTAAACGCCGCGATGGATGTAAGGGTGTCCCAGCGGATCGCAATAGACCCAATGATTGCCAATCTTCTCGGTATAGAAGTTTCCCCGTGCTCCTCCGGGACAGGATGCGTTGGCGACGCCGCTGTATTCATCCAACTGCGTTTGTGCTCCGGCACAAATCGGAAGGAGCAGAAACGCTGTGAGCAGAACGGCTATTTGGATGGCATTGCGCCGTAGAAGACTTGTTGTGAGTAGCACGGTGATTCTCCTTACTAATTGAGATCATCGGCTAGTCGGTTTATTTTCAGACGATTACGAAGGTAACTTTTGGGGATTGTGGGCAGTCGGAAGTACCTGACCGTTACAAAGGTAACAATCGAGCTAGGTGTTTGTACTGAGTAGGGATTAACGATGGCAGGCGGATACAAGGAATTCGCCACCATGCCGATTACAGCGGCGGCGGATGAACGCGGGAGGCTGCCTGGAGAGCCTCCCGCGTTCATGCATTACGAGTGCTTTTCTTTGATTACCATGCCAGCAGCGCGCGCACATCGCGGACGTTAGTTCCCGTATATCCGGTCATGATCGTGTCGCCCAGCGCGTCAAACAATGGGTAGGCGTCAAAGCCCTTGTAAGCTGCCTCAGGATTCAAACTCTTTGAAGTGGCGCGCGCGATCGTAGTTCCGTCCGCCACAGATCCTGCAGCCGGACTGGCGCCGTCTATACCGTCAGTGCCAGCGCTGAGCACGGTGATGTTTTCACCCTGAATCCGTTGGGCGCAGTACAGCGCGAATTGCTGGTTGCGTCCGCCCGCCCCGGGATTACCCTCAATGGTCACCGTGACTTCGCCGCCCGAGATCAGGCACACGCGAGATTCGCTCTTGCGAAGTTCGCGCACCCGCTCCAGCAGGTAATCGGCGGCCTTGCGGTAATCCCAGTCGTCGCATGAGTTATCAATATGAACGGCGAATCCATTCGCCTTTGCGAGCTCGGCTGCAGCCTTCTGCGCCGTGACATTGGAGAGCATCGGCCACCAGCACGCGCGATCAAAGAGCGGGTCGCCTGCCTTCGGAGTCTCTTGCAGCCCGTGCGACTGGAACAGATTGCGCACGCTCTGGGGCAGCTTTGGCAGCAGGTCATACTTCTCCACAATCTCATAACACTGAGCGACGGTGCTGCTGTCTGGCATCGTCGGCCCGCTGGCGAGGGAATCCAGTGCGTTGTCAGGCACGTCAGAAATCATGATGGAAAGCTGGTGCGCCGGTGCGGCGGCCACCGCCGCGCGTCCGCCTTTGACGGCGGAAAGGTGTTTGCGCACCGCGTTGATCAGGGCAATCGGCGCTCCGGAGTGTACAAGCGCACGGTAGGTCTGCACGAGATCTTCGAAGGAGATGCCGCTGATCGGCTTTTCAAAAATTGCCGAGCCGCCGCCGCTCATCAAGTAGATGACCAGCGAGTGCTCATCCAGTGGCTCCAAGGCCTGAAGCACGGCTTCGGCGCCGCGCATCGATTCATGGTTGGGCATGGGATGGCCGCCCTCGAAGTAGCGGAAACCTGCTACCGGGACTGCGGGCAGCGTGGGCGCGCACACAATTCCAGTCAGCCCCGCCTCGGTTCCTACGCGCGACATCAGGGCCTCCAAACTGGTGTGAGCCCCTTTGCCAATAGCAACCACGAAGACCTTGGAGAATGTGCCAAGGTCATAGACGTTATCGCCGAGTCTAAGAACGCCCCGTTCATAATGGAAGTCGCGAGCGAAGCCGCGTTCGATGCTGCTCTCCTCGACTGCGTGCTGAAAAATCTGACGGGCGACGTCGCGCATCTCGCACGCGTCGCTGGATATAGTGCTGGTCGCATTCATGGGCGCAATTATACGGCAGATATCCCACTCGCACTATCACTATCACCAGTCGCTGCACGCCTCGGCTACTCCCTCTTTAACGTCACTTTGTTGAGCCTGACAGTGGCAAGATAGCCGGTAGCCAGGACTTGAAGCCCGAATCGGCAATATTGCAGGAGATGAAGATGCTCGCCGACAGCGGCTGTACGGTTCTGATCATGGGTGAAACCGGCCGGCAAGGAACTCATTGTTCGCGCCATTCACAACCTGAGCAAGCGCAAGGCGCACACCATAATCAAGGTGAATTGTCCGGCGATTCCTTGACGATGAGGGAATTGATTCGGCTGCCTTGGCCAGGCAACATCCGCGAGTCGGAGAATTCAATCGAGCGCGGTGTCATCCTTTCCAGGGGCGCGGGTCTTCATGTTCCGGGTCCCGAGTTGCTTCACGCCCATCATCAATCGCCGCTGAAGTGATCCCTGCAGAGTGGATTACAGGATCAGCAGGATTAGTTACCAGATGAAGTGATGGCAAACACCATGCCCCACTACGTGCAATATAGCGATGTTGCTGGCCAATTCCCGTTGTGGAACATATTGCGGACAAGATCAGCGAACTCTTGTTGACAATGCAAGGGGCCGGAAGTAGAGTCCCGATGTCCGGACGTCACGACGTCTTTAGTCCATTCACTCCAGTCATGGATGTGCAGGGAATTTGTCGCTCGATTTTCAGGACAGCGCCTCATCGGGTCAGGACTGAAATAGCTGGATATGACTCCAAAGAACGAAGGAGGAAGGCATGAGCAATGTAGACAAATCAATGCTTAGACGCGTCGTAACTGCCAGTCTGGTCGGCGCAACCATAGAGTGGTACGACTTTTTCTTATACGGTGTTACCGCAGGAATTGTATTTAATAAGCTATATTTCCCAGCCCGCGATCCTCTTGTATCCACCATGCTTGCCTACGTGACGTTTGCAGTGGGCTTTCTCGCCCGGCCATTCGGCGGCATTATTTTCGGTCATTTTGGAGATAGGATCGGTCGAAAAACCATGCTCGTGATGACCCTCATGATCATGGGTTCTGCAACCGTGGGAATTGGGTTGGTTCCGACTTACGCGCAAATCGGTATTTGGGCTCCTCTCTGTTTGTTGTTTTTGCGTGTACTGCAAGGCATAGGCCTTGGAGGCGAGTGGGGTGGTGCAGTGCTGATGACGTTCGAATACGCTACGCCGGCCCGGCGTGGGCTGTATGCCAGCATCCCGCAGATAGGCTTATCAATCGGGCTGTGTCTTGCCTCCGGTGTGGTGGCCTTACTGTCCCATTTCCTTACAGACGCCCAATTCCTCGCCTGGGGGTGGCGTGCGGCATTTCTTCTCAGTTTCCTCCTCGTAGTTGTAGGAATGTGGATTCGCTTGAATGTCATGGAAACTCCCGAATTCCAAAAGGTGAAGAACGAAAGACAGGTAGTTAAGATTCCTTTTCTGGAAATGTGGCGGGGCTACACGGCTAATGTTATTGCAGGTATGGGGGCGCGGGCTATCGACGGTGTCTTCTTCAACATTTTTGGAGTCTTCTCCATTGCTTATCTGACCCAATCGTTGCATGTTTCCCGCACCGAAGCACTTTCGGGCGTAACTCTTTCTGCGATAGTAATGTGTTTCTTCATCCCCTTGTTCGGCCACATGTCCGACCGAATCGGCCGGACCCGCACCTATCTATGGGGTAGTCTGATCACCGGGTTTTCGATATTTCCCGCATTTTGGATGATGAGGGCAGGCGCAAGTAGCACGTGGACCGTTTGGTTATCTTTAATGATCCCATTTGGAATTTTCTATGCTTCTGTCTATGGTCCCGAAGCTGCATTGTTCTGCGAACTTTTCGATGCTCGCATCCGCTATACGGGCATATCGTTCGTCTATCAATTCTCAGGTATCTTCTTCAGCGGATTGACCCCAATTATCGCTACGGCGTTGCTCAAGATCAATGGCGGAAGTCCTACGTTGATGTGTATCTACGTTGCGGCCTCTGGTGTGGTCAGTGCTGCATCGGCAGTCTGGATTGGCCGTCATCCAACAGTCTCCGCGACGCCAACAGCGTCGCAGCTGCAAGAGACGGAGCTGGCCGCTGCCTCGCGCTAATCAACTACTTTTATCAAGATCACCGTTAAAGGAGCATCGATTTTATGTCTACCGCAGAATGTTGTGTCTTGTCGCCGCATGAGCAGCGAGTACTTGAGGAACAGCAAGGCGTTCAGCATTACGAAGGACGAGAGAGAATTTACGCGATATTGAATTCGTTCAAGAACATGCGTCCGACGATCGATATCGAACGAGCAAGGCTATTTACTGAGTCCATGCGCCAAACCGAGGGAGAACATCTCACTCTTCGCTGGGCCAAAGCGCTAAAACACATTGCGGAAAATATCACGGTATACATAGACGACCAGCAGTTACTTGTTGGGAGAGCAGGGTGCGAGGGACGTTACGGTATTCTCTATCCCGAACTGGATGGCGACTTTCTTGACTTGGCAATTGAGCAATTGCCCCATCGCACAGAATCCCCCTTCACCGTTTCCGAACAGGATGCGACGGCTGCAGTTAAGGAAATTGCCCCTTACTGGAAGGGCAAGACTTATCACGAGGCCCTGACGAAGGCCCTACCAAAAGAAACGGCAAAACTGACTTCTAATCCGCTGGACCCGCTACAATCCAGGTTCATAGTCAATGAAACTGCATCTTTCCGCTCGGCCCTGCAATGGGTCCACGACTTTGACAAGGTGTTGAAGAGAGGGTTCAAGGGTATCCGTGCGGAGGCTCAGGCAAAACTCGATTTGCTCGATCCTCTTAGCCCGGTTGACAACCAGGAGAAAGCTCCGTTTCTGCAGGCCATCGTCATCGTGTGCGATGCGATTGTCCTCTGGGCTAACCGTCACGCAAAACTAGCAGAGGAAATGGCGGCACGTGAACCAGATCAAGAACGTCGTCAGGAACTGCAACTCATCGCGGAACATTGCCGTTGGGTGCCGGAGAATCCCGCTCGCACGTTCCATGAGGCGATGCAGTCCCAGTGGTTCACCCAGATGTTCTCGCGCATTGAACAGAAGACTGGCACCATCATCTCCAATGGCCGCATGGATCAATACTTGTTTCCTTATTATTCAAAGGACATTGCGGAAGGCCGCATCACCGAGCAAAAAGCCACGGAACTTCTCGAATGTATGTGGGTGGCCATGGCTCAGTTTATCGACCTCTATATTTCGCCAGCCGGCGGAGCTATCAACGAAGGATATGCTCACTGGGAAGCGGTAACCGTAGGGGGATTGACTTCGGACGGCATGGACGCAACCAACGATTTGACTTACATTTTTTTGAAGTCGAAACGAGAGTTTCCGTTAAATTATCCGGATCTTGCCGCCCGTATCCATTCGCGGGCGCCGCAACGCTACTTCCATGAAGTAGTCGAAACCATCAAAGAAGGTTCCGGTTTCCCAAAGCTTATTAACGACGAAGAAGTTATCCCCTTGTTGCTTACCAAGGGAGCCAATCTCGAAGAAGCCAACGATTACGCGGTTTCCGGTTGCACTGAGGCTCGTATGCCAAACAGGGATACGTACACCAGTCCTTGTGCCTATATCAATTTTGCCGCGGCTTTGGAAATGGTGTTACGCAACGGCAAAATGAAGATATACGGCGATGAGGTAATCGGGCTCGAAACCGGCGATCCTCGTAACTTTACAACCTGGGAGGAATTCTGGAACGCGTATTGCGCGCAGCAGACGAATTTTCTGAAGCACGCGTTTATCCAGCAGCACATCATTATTCGCTCCCGCCCGAATCATTTTGCCAGTCCTCTCGGCTCGGCGTTGCACGACCTTTGCATGAATACCTGTAAGGATTTGCACAGTCCGGTGATCGAGGGCGGCATCAACATCGGTTATTTCGAGTTTATCGGATATGGTACCGTCATCGACTCGCTGGCTGCAGTGAAGAAGCTGGTGTTTGAAACAAAGAAGCTATCGATGGCGGAGCTTATTTCCGCCCTGGACTGCGACTTTGAGGGCAAGGAGTACATTCGACAGCTATTGCTTCATGCTCCGAGCTACGGCAATAACGACCCATATCCGGATGCCATTGGTAAGGCTCTGGATCTGGAAGCTCTTAAGTTCTCCAAGAAATATTCGGCTGAACTGGGCGGGCACTTCGATCTACGATACGTGCCATTCACTTCGCATGTACCGTTCGGCAAAGTAGTCAGTGCCATGCCCAACGGACGCAAAGCGTATACCCCGCTGGCCGATGGAGCGTCGGCATCGCAGGGCGCGGACGTACATGGCCCAACCGCGGTTTTGCTCTCCAATTACGCAACCAAAAACTGTAACTATCGTGAGCGTGCGTCCCGCCTGCTCAACATCAAACTAAGTCCCTCCTGCGTTGCTGGAGAGGAGGGAACACAGAAGCTGATTTCCTTCCTCAGAACCTGGATTGACCTGAAGCTCTGGCATGTGCAGTTCAACATTATCAACAAGGAAACATTACTGGCGGCTCAGAAGAATCCAGACAAGTACCGCGGCCTTCTGGTGCGGGTAGCCGGCTACAGCGCTTACTTTGTTGACCTGTCGCCCGATCTGCAAAATGACATCATTCGCCGAAACGAACATGGAACGATGTAAGTAATTTTTACCCTGAGAGTCCTGCGAGGTGCGGGACTCTTGGACTTTCAAGCAGGAGCTATGACCACAAGCATAAGTGTCGATCGAATGCGGCATGGGTATGTGTTCAATATTCAGCCGTATACGCTACACGATGGGCCGGGCATTCGGACAATGGTTTTTCTGAACGGCTGCCCATTGCGGTGTCAATGGTGCAGCAATCCGGAATCACAGTCTCCCCTTCCGGAATTGGCTTTGAAGGTGAGCAAATGCATCGGCATCGGGCAGTGCGGTCTGTGCATTCCAGTGTGTCCAACGCACGCTTTAACCGCCAATAAAGATGGCAAGGCCAGCATTACACGCGATTACTGTAATGCTTGTTTCGCCTGTACGGCGGAATGTCCATGTGAAGCACTACATGTGTTCGGATCGCTACGAAGCGTAGATGAAGTAATGCAAGCGGTCGAAGCCGACAGTGTCTTCTATGGAAGATCAGGCGGTGGGATGACGCTCAGTGGAGGAGAGCCACTGCTGCAAGGAGAATTTGCAATCGAACTCCTGCGCGAAGCGAAACGGAGAAGAATCGACACGGCGATTGAAACCTGCGGTTATGTGGACTGGCAAGTCCTAAAAGAGGCAGCCGTATACACTAACACCGTTTTCTTCGATATCAAGTGCGTAGACGCTGCGAAGCATCAGGCATTTACGGGCGTGGACAACACACTAATTATGAGTAATCTGTGCAAGTTGGCGGAGCAGTTTCCGCAGCTCTCTATTGTGGTCCGGACACCATTGGTACCGGGTTTCAACGATTCTGCGGAAGACATTACCCGGATCATTGAATTTCTCAGACAACTACGGGCCGTCACTTACGCAGTACTGCCATACCATCGCCTGGGCACGCCAAAATATGAATATCTGGGGCGTGAGTATCCCTTAGGCGACGCTGTACTAAATCCTGAAACGGAGAAGACCGTCAAGGAACTGGTGAACCAATATGCAGATTCGAGACGCGTGGGCCAGGGCGCCGCTCGACAAGACGACATTTCATAAAGGAGAACCTTACTATGGGCAAATTGCCTGTTGCAATAATAGGGTCTGGCAATATCGGCACGGACCTCATGTACAAGGTACGTCGAAGCGCGCTGCTCGAACTACAATTGGTCGCCGGAATAGATCCGGCTTCAGAGGGCTTGGCACGAGCTCGCGAACTTGGTTTCGAAACCTGTACGGACGGGATTGAGGGTGTTCTGCGGAATCCCAATATTAAATTGGTCTTTGACGCTACTTCAGCGCGATCTCACGTCGTGCATGCGCCACGCCTAAAAGCAGCGAATATTTTTGCGGTCGATTTAACTCCTGCTGGGGTGGGGCCTGGCGTCATACCTGTGGTGAATCTCGATGAATACTCTAGTGAATGCAATGTCAATTTGATCTCATGTGGAGCGCAGGCCACAGTGCCCATCGTGGCTGCCATTAATAAGGTCAGTCCTGTCCAGTATGCCGAAACAGTATCAACGATATCGAGTCGCAGCGCAGGGCCAGGCACCAGACAGAACATTGATGAGTTTACGCGTACCACGGCAAAGAGCGTTCGCAATATAGGTGGGGCGAAAGAATCGAAAAGCATCATCGTTATCAATCCTGCAGATCCGCCCATCATCATGCGAAACACAATCTACGCCGTAGTTAACCTTCCGGTCGATGAGAAGAAAATCCGCGACTCGGTTATGGCTATGGCCGAGAAAATCAAGTCTTATGTTCCGGGTTATAAGATCACGGTCGAGCCGTTCCTGAACGGCGACCATATTACGGTCTGCAACGAAGTGACCGGGGCCGGCGATTTTCTGGCCTCTTATGCCGGGAACCTCGATATCATCACCGCCGCGGCAGTGAATGTTGCCGAGCGTTTTGCGGAGACTCTATTGAATGGAAGGAAGGCAGCCAATGTCTAAGCTCACCTTTGTGGATGTTACGCTTCGAGATGGAAATCACAGTATTCGGCAGCAGTTCACGCCAGAGATAGCTGCAAAAGTAGCGGCAGCCCTCGACGCTGCTGGCGTTGACATAATCGAAGTCGGTCACGGTGATGGCGTTGGAGGGAGTTCCATTCACGTCGGAAGGACGCCTGTCCCCTACCAGCAACTAATCTCAGCAGTGGTGTCCTCGGTGAAGAGAGCGAAGGTGGCAGTCATGCTGCTGCCCGGATTCGGCACAAAGGACGATCTTCAACAGGCTTATGATTTGGGTGCCACTGTCGCAAGGGTCGCATGCCACTGCACGGAAGCAGACATCACCGAACAGCACATTCAGCTAGCCAGAAAATTGGGTATGTTTACCGCTGGTTACCTGATCTCGTTTGGCATGGCTTCACCACAGCGCATAGTCGAGGAAGCGAAGAAGCTGGAATCGTACGGCGCACAGTACGTGAATTTGGCTGAATCTCAAGGATACCTGGTGCCCAGTCAAGTCAGGGAATATGTTAATGCGCTGCGCGAGTCCATAAGCATCCCAGTGGGGTTCCATGGGCATAACAACCTCGGGTTGGCGATCGGCAATTCGCTTGCGGCAGTCGAGGCAGGAGCTGCGTATGTGGACGGCAGTCTGAAAGGCCTGGGCGGCGGCGCGGGCAATACACAAACCGAAGCGCTGATAGCAGCACTAAAGAGGGGAGGGTTTCCTACGGCGGTTGATCTCTTCGGCATTTTGGATGCCGCAGCCGTTCTTACGGATGAACTTAATAAGCATCCCAATTTGGCGAAGATTCCAATGCCTGTTGTCGACAACGATGCCATCATGATGGGCTATGCGTGCGTTTACGGAGGATATATCATGCCTGTGAAACGTGCTGCGCTGGAATACGGCTGCGATCCGAGGCAGCTCGTGATTCGGCTGGGAGAGCGCAAGGTAGTGGCTACGCAGGAAGATGTGGTCATCGAGGAGGCTAGGCGTCTCGCTGGCATTGCCTAACATAGAACGTAATTTCGCAATCAATTGAAGCAGAGGTCTACTTTTCACTAGGAGCATGCCATGAATCTTTGCTGTAGAGCGTTATCCTCATTCATACAAACAATTCAGGGGAGATTCAGGGCATGATCTTGGATATCAATAGTCCGATTCCGTTACACGTCCAGTTGAAGGAGTTCTTGCGGCAACAGATCTGCACTGGCCAGTATACCGAACAGATTCCAAGTGAGAAGGAACTTATGGAGACGTTCTCGGTCAGCCGCACGACAGTCCGGGAGGCGGTCTCTTTTCTCGTGCGAGAGGGGCTCTTAGAAAAAATTCACGGAAAAGGAACTTTCGTGACGGATGTCACGGTAAATGAATGGCTCGGAACCATAAGGAGCTTCACCGAGACCATTGAGAACATGGG
>Ga0255356_1002125_pt1 | contig 11745 bp, 13 predicted proteins | sample HBST100metaG_FD_189944 | JGI IMG/M metagenome (GOLD analysis project Ga0255356, IMG submission 189944) | Peat soil microbial communities from Stordalen Mire, Sweden - H.B.S.T100 | ecosystem: Environmental > Terrestrial > Soil > Wetlands > Peat | place: Sweden: Norrbotten County, Stordalen Mire... | reverse complement strand
GTGAGGCGGTGCTCGTCACCGGGCCCTCGGGCTCGGGCAAGTCCACGCTGTTCCGCGCCATAGCCGGAATCTGGCCGTTTGGCGCCGGCAGCATCACCCCGCCCAGCGGCAGCGTGCTGTTCCTACCCCAACGCCCGTATTTCCCGAATGGCAACCTCAAGCGCAGTGTCGTCTACCCGGCCATGGAGGCCGAGGTGACGGATGCGGACGCCATTGCGGCGCTGAATGCGTTCGGGCTGGGGCATTTGGTGCCGCGCCTGGGCGAGATCGCGAATTGGGGGCAGATCCTCTCCGGCGGCGAGCAGCAGCGCCTGGCACTGGCGCGGGCGCTCATCGCCAAGCCGGACTGGCTGTTCCTGGACGAAGCCACCTCCGCCCTGGACCCGGCGCTGGCCGCCCAGGTGCAAGAGACGCTGCGCGCCGCCCTGCCCGGCACGACCATCGTCTCCATCAGCCACCACGAGACCACCGCCACAAGCGGGCGGCACGTGACGCTGGCGGATGGGGTTTTGTCGCCTAACTAAGGGGCGGAAAGCCTGATGCCGACCTGACGGCTAGCGATGCGCTGGCGGATGGCCTCCAGCGCCGGGCCGGAGGCGCAGAGCGGGGCGCAGCTTTCGGCCTCGCGCCGCTCCTGCATGGCGCCGGGGAGCGCGATGATGGCTTCATCCGCATTGTCAAACACCCCGCGATGGCCGGTATCCAGAAAGGATTCCGCCGGGGTGCCCTCCGCGAAGATGACCGCGTGGCGCGGCAGCTCCAGATGGTAGTAGGTCACGCTGGCGGCATTTTGGTCTTGGCGGATGGTCGTCCAGTTGATCAGGTCTTTCGCCGGGACCAGCACGCCATCCAGATACAGCGCATGGTCCGGCGAGACGATGAGGTTGCGCGCGGGCATGCCGTCGGCCAAGGCATCGGCCTCGATGATGACGGGGCGGACGGTCTCGGGCCTTAGCTGGGCCGCGATGTTCACCTCGCGATGGCCGATCCAGATGATCGGCAGCTCCTCGCCGTCGCGCGTGATCAGATGATCGCCAATGGCGAGGCTTTCCACCTTCAGCTCTCCGCGCGGGGTGAGGATGCGCGTGCCGGCGGCAAAGCAGGGGTTGATGGTGACGTTCGTCACGCTGAGCACGGCGTCGGCGAATATGGTGTTGCTGTTGGGGCTTAGCTGATCGACGAAGGTGAGGTCGATTGTGGCCCCCGCCGCCTGCGCGGCGGTGCCGAACACCGCTTGCTCGATCTCGTTGATGATCTGGATTTCCGGGGCGCTGAACGTCACCAGATCGCCGACAAGGTTTTCGACCGAGCCGTCGGGCAGGATGTAGAATTGCTGCAGCCCGGCGCCGTTGGTAGCCTTGTTGGTGAAATCCGCATTGTAGGAGGCGGCGCTGGGAAAGACATCGAGCGAGGAGAACAAGGTCGCCACGTGCACGATGGTGATATGGTCGCCGGTATTGCCCGTCTGGTAGTTATAGCTGGGCTGGAAGTTCAGGATCTGCCCCCCGGCATCCAGATAGGCGCTGGTGGAGAGCGTGCCGTCCACCGTGTTGGTGACGACGTTGAAGGCGTTTGGTTGCAGAATAAGCCCGCCATCGGCCCCGGTATCGTTCAGGAACTCGATATTCGTTCCGCTCGGCGGCGATGACGATAATGTCAGCGTATATCCGGAGGCTATGCTGTAAGTCGCCATTCCCATTCCCGCCGTGTAACCAGTGAACCGCACAATGCGCGGCTATGCTCCACCGGCTTGTTACCTTAGATTGTACAGCAAGCCGTTAACGGCGCAACAAAACTTGTTATCAATTTAGATGATAAAACCGCCGCCGAGAATGCGCGAGCCGTTGTAAAACACCGCCGCCTGGCCGGGGGCGGCCAAAGCCGGTTCGGCCAGCAGCAACTCGGCACCGCTGCCCTGCGGCGTGATCAGCGCCTTGTGCAGCGTGTCCCGCGCGCGCAGCTTCACATCCGCCCGCATCTCGCCGGGCGCCACCAGCCAGTTCACGTCGCGCAGCTTTACCGTGGCGCTCTGCACCCCGCGCGGGCCGACGACGATGCGCCTTGTACCCGGCTCGATGCGCTTGACTACCATGTGCGCGGCCTCGTTAGGCAGGCGCTTGGCCTGGCCCAGCGTGTAGCGGGCGATGCCCTGATGCGCGCCGAGCACCGCGCCATCCTCGCTCACGATCTCGCCGGGGGCGAGGGCGTCGGGGCGGTATGTCTCCACCACATCGGCATAGGTGCCGGCGGGGACGAAGCAGATGTCCTGGCTGTCGGCCTTCTCGGCCACGGCGAGGCCCATTTCCGCCGCTATGGCGCGGACTTCCGCCTTGCTGGCGAAGCCGCCAAGCGGGAAGCGGCAATATTCCAGCTGCGCGCGGGTGGTGGCGAAGAGGAACCAGCTCTGGTCGCGCGCCTCGTCCACAGCCTTGTGCATCTCGGCGCCGTCCGGGCCTTTAAGGCGCCGGACGTAATGCCCGGTGGCCATGGCGTCTGCGCCCAGGTCGCGCGCCATCTCCAGCAGATCTCCGAATTTCAGGTGCTGGTTGCAGGCGATGCAGGGCACCGGGGTCTGGCCGTCGGCGTAGGAATCAGCGAAGGCGGAAATGACGCTCTGCTTGAACCGGGCTTCGGAATCTACCACGTAATGCGCGATGCCGAGGCGGTCGGCGACGCGCTTGGCATCATGAATATCCTGCCCGGCGCAGCAGGCGCCCTTGCGGCCCACGGCGGCGCCGTGGTCGTAGAGCTGCAGCGTCACGCCGATGACCTCATGCCCCTCGCGCGCCATCAGCCCGGCAACCACTGAGCTGTCGACACCGCCGGACATGGCGACGACGATTTTCATCCTGCCTTCTTGCTTGCGGGCAGGCGAACGGTAAGGCCATCCAGAGCCTCGGTGATGACGATCTGGCAGCCAAGGCGGGAGGTTTTCTCCAGGCCGAAGGCGACGTCCAGCATGTCTTCCTCGTCCTCGGAGGGGGATTTCAGCTTATCGAACCACTCCGGCGCCACGATGATATGGCAGGTGGAACAGGCCAGCGAACCTTCGCACGCGCCTTCCAGATCCACGCCATGCTTGTGGGCGACCTCAAGCACGGAGAGGCCGAGAGGGGCCTCAACCTCGCGCGGCTGGCCGTTGCGTTCGATGAAAGTCATTTTCGGCATATCAGAAACCCTTGAAGAATGCAGGCCGTGCTAAGCCGAAGCCGTGGCCGCGCGCAAGGCGCGTTTGGCCATGGCGGCGTAGGCGGCACAAAATTTCTCTACCGCGCCGGCGGGGGCGTTCCAGGGCAGGGAGACACGGATGGCCTGCCCGGCCAGCGCGGCATAGCCCATGGCCTCCAGCACATGGCTGGGGGCGAGCTTGCCGGAGGAGCAGGCGGACCCGGCCGAAACCGCGATCCCTGCCATGTCCAGCGCGATGAGCTGTGTCTCCGCGCGGATGCCGGGCAAGGCCAGGCAGGTGGTGTTGGGCAGGCGCGATGCCCCCGCCCCCAGCACCACGGCGCCCTGGGCGATGCAAAACGCCTCGATCTCATCCCGCAGCACGGCGATCCGCGCGGCCGGGTAAGGCTTGCCGATAGCCGCCGCCAGCCCGGCGATGGTTGGCAGAGACGGGGTGCCGCCGCGCCTGCCCTGCTCCTGCCCGCCGCCGCGGGTGAGCGGCTTGATCTCCAGCCCCCGGCGCAGGATGAGCGCCCCGGCGCCCATTGGCCCGCCAAATTTATGACCGGAAAGCGCGAAGCTGGCGGCCCCCAGGGACAGCCAGTCCTGATTGCAGCGGCCTATGGCCTGCGCGGCATCGACATGCAGCAGCGCCCCATGCGCGGCGCAGAGTGCGGCTATGGCCGCGATGCCGTGCAGCACCCCGGTCTCGTTATTCGCCGCCATCAGGCAGACCAGGGCGTTCGGGTGCAGCGTCAGCAGGGCTTCCAGGGCGGCGAGATTGGCGGTGCCGTCGGGCTGGACGGGGATGATGCCCGCCTCGGGCGCCGCGGCGCGGATGGAATCGTGCTCGGTGGCGCCGATAAGCAGCTTGCGCCCAGCCCCCAGCGCGTGAATGGCGAGGGCGTTCGCCTCGGTGGCGCCGGAGGTGAAGATGACATCCGCCGGGCTGGCGGCGCAGGCGCGGGCCACCGTCTCGCGGGCTTCCTCGAGGATCTTGCGGGCAGCCCGGCCGGGGGCGTGGATGGAGGACGGGTTGCCCACAGCGTCCATGGCCGCCAGGGCGGCATCGCGTGCCTCCGGCCGCAGGGGTTCGGTGGCGTTCGCGTCCAGATAGATCATGGCGTCAGATGTCATGTTTCTGCGGCAGTCTTGCAAGCCGGTGCTCCAGCTCCGTCAGCTCGGTGCGCAGCAGCTCCACCTCATGCAGCAGCGGGTCCAGGCATGGGTCGCAGGGGGTGCCGTAGGCATCGAAACGGGGCTTGCGCTCCGTGCGCTCCACCGCGCGGGCGGGGATGCCGACCACCGTAGTGCCCGCCGGCACCGCAGCCACCACCACGGCATTGGCGCCGACGCGGGCATTGTCGCCCACCGTGATCGCGCCCAGCACTTTCGCGCCGGCGCCGATGATGACGTTATTGCCGATGGTGGGGTGGCGCTTGCCGTGGTTCAGCGTGGTGCCGCCCAGCGTAACCTGATGATAAATATAAACATCGTCGCCGATCTCAGCGGTCTCGCCGATGACGACACCGAGCCCATGATCGATGATGAAGCGCCGCCCGAGCTTGGCGCCAGGGTGGATCTCAATGCCCGTGAGGAAGCGCCCGATATGCGAAATAAAGCGCCCCAGCGTGTAAAACCCATGCCGCCAGAAGAAGCTCGAAATTGTGTGAACCCCAACAGCGTGTAGCCCAGGGTAGCACAATATCACCTCCAGATTCGACCGCGCGGCGGGGTCGCGATCCCGGTAGGCCCGAACCGTCTCTGCTAAAAACATAAGGGGCATGCGAATTTCCGTGGCTAAACAGGCCAGAAGCAGTTTATATTAGCAGACCTGAGGGGAAACCCAATGTTAAACCGTCCGTAATGTCACCCAAGCCTGAGGAGCATTTAGTTATCCGGACTACGCTGGTCAACTTTCGGATGACTTGGAGCGACACCCTTTCAAGCTGACCCATACCGGGTTCGGCCTGGAAGGCGAAGCGCTATCTAAGGCATTGATTACGTACGGGCCGGCGTTTCTGCCCAGCGCGATGTGCAAAGGACGATCTGCCCCAAAAGGGGGCTGCGGTAAAGCCTCCCGTAGCAAAATTCTACTACACGGTATTGATGAAAGACGAGTTATAGAATGCCTGAAGTGATGTTCGCCGGCCCTGAGGGCCGTCTTGAAGGACGCTACCACCATGCCAAGGAACGCGGTGCGCCTCTGGCCTTGGTACTGCATCCGCACCCGCTGCATGGCGGCACCATGAACAACCGCATCACCTACTCCATGTACCAGGTGTTTCAGCGCCTTGGCTTCTCTGTCATGCGCTTCAACTTCCGGGGCGTGGGCCGCAGCCAGAGCAAGTTCGACGGCGGCATGGGGGAGATTAACGATGCCGCGGCGGCGCTGGACTGGATGCAGGCGCTCAACCCCGGCCATGGCGGGCTGTGGATCGCCGGTTATTCCTTCGGCGCGTTCGTGGGCATGCAGTTGCTCATGCGCCGCCCGGAAGTCTCGGGCTGGGTCTCCGTGGCCCCGCCCGCCGCGCATTACGATTTTGGGTTCCTGGCCCCCTGCCCCTGCGGTGGGCTGATGATCCATGGCGATGCCGACGAGCTGGTGCCGGAGAATTCCGTGCGCAAGCTGGTGGACAAGCTCAACCTGCAAAAGGGCGTGGCTATTGATTACCGCGTGTTCGAGGGCGCGGACCACGTGTTCGCCAACCATGCGGATAAGGTGGCCGAGGCCGTGGAGGGCTATGTCAGCCAGTCCCTAGCCCGCAAGCAGATGGCGCTGGCGGCGGACTGATCTGGCCCCCTGCCCCAACGAAAACGGCGCCTTCGGGCGCCGTTTTTTATGGCTTGTCACGGAATGACACAGGGTTTGACCATTTTCCGGGCCACGCCATGCTGCCTGCATAAACCACAAATAAGGAGGATCTCATGAGCCAGGTTTACAAAGGGGCGTGCTTCTGCGGCGCCGTGACGCTGGAGGCAACCGGCGAGCCGGAGGCGATGGGCTATTGCCATTGCCGCTCCTGCCGCTCTTGGTCCGCCGGGCCGGTGAACGCCTTTACCCTCTGGCAGCCCCGCGCCGTGCGCGTGACCAGCGGCGAGGCCGAGCTGGGAACCTACGCGAAAACCCCGGCGAGCCAGCGGCAGTTCTGCCGTAAATGCGGTGGGCATCTGATGACCGTGCATCCTGGCTTCGGGCTTGTGGACGTGTTCGCCGCCACGCTGCCGGAGCTGGCGTTCAAGCCCGCCGTGCATGTGAACTACGCCGAGACCGTGCTGCCTATAAAGGACGGCTTGCCGAAGCTGAAGGATTTCCCCGCCGAGCTTGGCGGCTCCGGCGAGCTTATCCCGGAATAAGCTCGGACTGTTCCGCCATGGATTGAACCGCGTCATCGGGCATCAGCGCCGGAATGGAGACGATGCTGATGATGCGGCTATCCATCATGATCAAGCCCTCGATAAACTCTTTCGGGGCGCCGGTGCCGGTTTCCGGGGTCGGCTGGCGCATGTCGTCGGTCACGGTGATAATGTCGCACACCGCGTCCACCAGTAGCCCGGCCACCTTATCGCCGCTTTCCACCACCACCACCACGGAAGCGGCGTTTGGCTCCTGCGGTGGCAGGCCGAGGCGCTGTGCGAGGTCGATAACCACCAGAACCGCGCCGCGCAGGTTGATCATACCTTTGATGAAGGACGGCGCGTGCGCCAGATGCGTGGAGGCGATCCAGCCCCTGATCTCGCGGATGGAGCGGATGTCCATGGCGAATTCCTGCGTGCCGATGCGCACGGAGAGCAGCTCGTTGCGGCGCTCTCCATGAGATGCGTGGCGCTGATAAACTTGGTCCATACTTAAAACTCCTTGGTGCCGGCGATGGCGTTCAGAACAGCTCCAGCTCGCCGGACTGCTTCTCCGGCTCCGGCGGCAATGGCGAGCCCTTCAGCCGGTATTGCAGATCTGACAGCGTGATGTTGCTTAGCGCGTGATGCGAGTTCACCTGCCATTCCTGCGGCAGCAGCCGGCTAAGGGTGAGCACGTAGCTCGACAACGCCGCGAGGCGCTGAGAAAGCAGGTCCAGGCTCTGCACATCCCTATGGCAATCCGGGTTGTTCGCCACCTGCATTAGCGCCGGGCTGAGCGATGCCTGAAACTGCTCGGCAAAATGGCCGAGCTCGCAAAACTCCTCGCCCAGCGCTTCGAGAACCGAATGCAGCGGGGCGTGATGCCGTTCATCTTCGCAGGTGCGGCCACTATCCATCCTGTCTCTCCTGCCTGGCGCCGCCCCTGTCCGGCGGCGCATCGTGAAAATACCTGAGCCAATCAGAACAATTCCACAGCGCCAGCGCTCGCCGGCGGCGGCGCGGGGCGGACTTGCTCGGCTTGCAAAATCTGCTCCGTCTCTTTTGCCAGCAACACCTGGCGGGCGCGGCCGGAGATTGGCCAGAACTGAATCCGCCGCCCCTGCTCGCCGCGCAAACTGCCGCCCACCAGCACGATGCCCTCCTCGCGCAGAAATTTCTCGGCAAAAGTCGCGTTCAGCTCGCCTATATCGGTGAGCCCCTTGATCATGCGGGCGCCGCCGAACAGCTTGGCCCGCATGCGGCTCTTCTGCCCGCCGCGGCGCAGCAGGTCGTTCACCAGCAATTCCATGGCATGCACGCCGAAGCGCATGGCGTCACCGCCGGGCTGCCGGTGTCTGGCGCCATCGCCCGGCAGCAGGAAATGGTTCATCCCCCCCACACCAGCCACGCCGTCCCATATGCAGGCGGCGATGCACGAGCCCAATATCGTGGTCAGCACCGCTGCAGGATCATCGCTCACGCAATGCTCGCCTTGCACGATGTTGATCTTCTTCTCGATGAGAGGCGGTGCACCGTGGAGTGCGATCGTCATAGCGCGTGTTCCTTGTGCCGTGCATTCGTGCTCAGCAATATACGTTCGGCAATGCGTTCTAGCGGCAATTGCCGCCCCACCGCGCCGATATCATAGGCAGCACGCGGCATGCCGTAGACCACGCAACTGGCTTCGTCCTGCCCTATGGTTTCCGCCCCGGCATGGCGCAGTGCCAGCAGGCCTTCCGCGCCGTCCCGCCCCAAACCAGTGAGAATCACCCCCACCGCCTTGGCCCCGGCGCAGCGCAGCACCGAGTTGAACATCACATCCACCGAAGGCCGGTGCCCGTTCACGCGGTCAGCGTTGCTCAAATGAATTTGCGGATTGAATGAGCCGTGGATTTCCATGTGCAGATCGCCCGGCGCCAGGAAGACACGGCCGGTTTGCAGCTTGTCGCCCTCCGCCGCTTCACTCACCTCCGCCGCGCATAATTTGTTCAGGCGCGCGGCGAAGCTTTTCGTGAAGGTGGGCGGCATGTGCTGACTGATGACGGTAGGCGGGCAATTGGCCGGAAATTTGGAAAGGATGGTGATCAGCGCCTCAACCCCGCCCGTGGAGGAGCCAATGGCGACGATGCGCCCATCCGGCGTGTAACCGGTGCTCGCCGGGGCCGGCGTGCTGCGGACCAGCCGTGGCTGCCGGCGCGATTTCGCCGCCGCCTTCACCTTCTCCGCCAATTGCTCGAAACTATCGCGGTTAAAGGATGAGGGCTTGGCCACGCAATCAAACGCGCCGATTTCCAGCGCGCGCAGATTCACATCCGCCCCGGCCTGAGTCAGCGTTGAGACCATGATAACCGGGGTGGGACGCAGGCGCATGATCTTTTCAAGGAATTCGAGCCCGTCCATGTTCGGCATCTCGATATCCAGCGTGATGACGTCCGGTGCTAATTGCTTGATGAGCTGGCGGGCCTCATGCGGGTCCGCCGCCTGGCCCACCACCTCTATCTCCGGGTCGGCCCGCAATGTCGCGCTGATGACAGCGCGCATCGTCGCGGAATCGTCAACCACCAATACGCGTACTGTCATTTTGTCCCGCCCCCGCACTTCCGGTAAATGGTGATTCCGTCGCTATGCAGATACGCTTCCGCCGGGCCGGATACGCGCTCGGAATGACCGATATACAGCACCGCATTGTCATCCATCAGCGGCACGAAGCGCGACCAGATCGCCTCTTGCGTATCGTTCTCGAAATAGATCACCACATTGCGGCAGAATACCGCCTGGAATTTCCCCTTCATCGGCCAGGAACCGATGAGATTCAGCTTGCGAAAGCTGATCAGCGAGCGCAGTTCGTCCTTGGCGCGCATCTGCCCGCCATTCACCGGCGTGAACCAAGCCTTGCGCATCGCCACCGGCACTGGCTCCAGCAGGGAGTCTTCGTAAATCCCCGCCTCGCCGGTTGCCAGCACGTTCGGGTCTATATCCGTGGCCAGGATTTTAATGTCGTAGCGCCCGGCATCCGGCATTTCCGACAGCAATGTCAGCGCCATGGAATAGGGTTCCTGCCCTGAGGAGCAGGCCGCCGACCACAGCCGCACGCGCTTGCCCGCGCGTGCCTGGGCGATGAGGCCGGGCAGAGTCTTCAAGCGCAGATGCTCGAAATGATGCGGCTCACGGAAAAACCGCGTGACGTTAGTGGTGAGCGCCGCCACCATCTCCTGGCGCTCATCCGCGCCCTCGCGGCTTTCCACCAGCGCGCAATATTCGGTGAAGCTGCCCAGGCCGAGCTTGCGCACGCGTTTGGCGAGGCGCGAGTAGACCAGATTCGCCTTGGCGCCGGTGAGCGAGATGCCCGCCTCCTGCATCATGATCCGCACGACCACGGCCAGATCATGCGCGGTGAAGGCGAATTCCGCATTTTCCACCAGCGTGGCCTGAGGCTTTGCCGCGCTGCTCATGGAAAGCTGGGCCGTCATGCGGCCTCCATCTCGCCCGTTGGCAGCACGTTGTCCAACCCGATCAGGCTGATCATCCGCCCGTCTACCGGCAGCAGCCCCTTCACGAAGGTTTTGACCAGATCGGAGAACACATCCGGCGATGGCTGGATGTTATTGTCGTTCGTCGTCAGAATATCCGAGACCGCATCAACAAGAAGCCCGATCTGCTGGTGCCCGATCATCACCACGATGATGACATTGCGCGCCGTCGGCTCCGTACCCGGCAGGCCGAGCCGCACCGCGAGATCAACAATCGGCAATACCGCGCCGCGCAGATTGATGACGCCCTTCACGTAGCGCGGCGAGCGCGGCAGGGCTGTTGCTGCGGTCCAGCCACGGATTTCGCGCACCATCATCACGTTGATGCAGAATTCCTGCCGCCCGACACGGAAGGCGATCAGCTCACGGTTATCAGCATCCGTTTGCATGGAACTAGCCATATCTACCCTCACATTCCGTCTTGTTAGTTTGCTTCCAGCACCGGAATCTCGCCCCGCCCCGCCTCGCTGCGGGCGTTGCGCACCACCGCGTCCACGTCCAGAATCAGCGCCACACGCCCATCGCCCATGACCGTGGCGGCGGCGATGCCGGGCACGGCACGGTAATTGGCTTCAAGGCTCTTGATGACGACCTGACGCTGACCGTGGATCGCATCCACCATCAGCACGGCGCGCACGCCGCCCTCGCCTTCCACCAGCAGCGCCACGGATTGCTCAGGGTCGACGAACTCCTCGCAATAACCAAGGGAGATGGCGACATCGACGATCGGCACATAGCCGCCGCGCAGGGCCAAAACGGATATCTGGTTGTCGAGCGGGAATACATCCGAAGCGCGCGGCTTCAGCGTTTCCACAATCGCCCCCAGCGGGATGATGAGCGTGTGTCCGTGAGCGGAGACCACCATGCCATCCAGCACCGCGAGGGTGAGCGGCAGGCTGAGCGTGAAGGTGGAGCCCAGCCCCGGCCTGGAGGCGATGGAAATCCGCCCGCCAAGCGCCGCCACGGATTGGCGCACCACATCCATGCCAACGCCGCGGCCGGAAATGTCGGAGACCTTCGCCGCCGTGGAAAACCCTGGCAGGAAGATGAGATTATCGATCTCGTCATCGGTGAGCTGCGCGTCCGGCGATATCACGCCGTTCTCGATTGCCTTCTCCCTCACCCGCGCGCGGTTGATGCCGGCGCCGTCATCCGAGACTTCCAGCACGATGCGCCCGGAACGGTGCAGCGCCATCAGCTTCACGGTGCCCTCCGCCGGCTTGCCGGTGGCGATGCGCTTCTCCGGGCTTTCCAGCCCATGATCGATGGCGTTGCGGATCATGTGCGTCAGCGGATCCGCTATGCGCTCAATGACGGTCTTGTCGACCTCCGTGCCCTCGCCTTCCGTGATCAGCCGCACCTGCTTGCCGGTCTGCGCCGCGACCTCACGCACCAGGCGCGGCATGCGCTGGAACACAGAGCGCACAGGCTGGGCGCGAATGGCCATCACGCTATCCTGTATTTCCCTTGTCAGGTGCTCCAACTCTTCGAGCGCCATGGCCACGCCCGAGGCGCGGGCGATGCCCGCCTCCATCACACGCTGGCTCAGCATTGCCTCGTTGATGACCAACTCGCCCACGAGGTCGATCATGCGGTCCACGCGGTCGAGATCGACGCGGATGGTGGCGCTAACCGCCGAGGCACTCTCCGCCTTCGCCGCCATGGCTTCCACGGCGGCGCTCTTGGGCGGCGGCGCCACGGGGGCGTG
>Ga0255356_1002124_pt1 | contig 11750 bp, 10 predicted proteins | sample HBST100metaG_FD_189944 | JGI IMG/M metagenome (GOLD analysis project Ga0255356, IMG submission 189944) | Peat soil microbial communities from Stordalen Mire, Sweden - H.B.S.T100 | ecosystem: Environmental > Terrestrial > Soil > Wetlands > Peat | place: Sweden: Norrbotten County, Stordalen Mire... | reverse complement strand
CCGAGAAGGTCGGCTCGCTGGCGGAACTGGAGGCGGCGCTGGGACGGGCGCGGACGAACGAGCGGACGCACGTCATCGTCATCGACACCGACCCGGTGGCCAGCACCGATGCCGGCGGCGCATGGTGGGACGTGGCCGTTCCCGAGGTCTCGCCGCGCGCCCAGGTGGTGGAGGCACGCGCCCGCTACGACGACCACACCACACGCCGCGCGGCGATCGAGTGACGGTTCATTCGTTATCCAAAGGAGATACCCCATGACTGTCCGTATCGGGGCCAATCCGATTTGCTGGTCCAACGACGACATGCAGGAGCTGGGGGGCGACACGCCGCTGGCGACCTGCCTGGCCGAAGCCAAGGGAGTGGGCTTCGAGGGCATGGAGCTGGGCCACAAGTTCCCCCGCGAACCCAAGGCGCTGCGGGACGCGCTGGCTCCGTTCGGCCTGGCCTGCGTCTCCGGCTGGTACTCGTCGGCGCTGTTGGAGCGCAACGCCGCCGCCGAGCTGCGTGCACTGCGCCCGCACCTGGATTTGCTGAAGGCGCTCGGCTGCAACGTCCTGGTGTTCGCCGAAACCTCGAACGCGATCCATGGCGACCGGTCGAAGCCACTGTCGCAACGGCCGGTCATGCCGGCGGAGGAGTGGCGGCGGTTCGGCGACCGGATGACCGAGGTGGCTGCGACGACGCTCGCCGAGGGGGTGCGACTGGTCTATCACCACCACATGGGAACGGTGGTGCAGAGCGAGGCCGACATCCACGCCCTGATGGAAGCCACCGGCGCGGAGGTGCACCTGCTGCTCGACACCGGGCACGCCATTTTCGCCGGCGCCGATCCGGTCGTGCTGGCCCGGCGTTATCGCGGCCGCATCAGCCACGTCCACACCAAGGACGTGCGCGCGGCGGTGATGGCAAAGAGCCGCGCCGCGGACTGGAGCTTCCTGGAAAGCGTGGTGCAGGGCGTGTTCACCGTGCCGGGCGACGGCATGATCGACTTCGCCGCGGTGTTCCGCGAGCTGGCGGGCTACGGTGGCTGGGTGGTGCTGGAGGCCGAGCAGGACCCCGCCAAGGCGAACCCGCTCGTCTATGCGAAGCAAGGCTACGCGCACCTCAAGCGCGTGTTGACCGAAACGGGGTTGCGCTGATGTCGCCTCTGCTCATCAAGCCCGCGCGGGACGCGGCAGACGGCCGGGTACATGCCATCACGCCGGCCTCGGCGGGTTGGTCCTACGTCGGCTTCGAGGTGTTCGACCTTGCCCCGGCGCAGGCGCTGGCGCAGGCGACGGAAGGCCGCGAGGTGTGCCTCGTGCTGCTCTCCGGCCGCGCCGCGGTGAGCGCGGCCGGACATGACTTCGGCACGCTCGGCGAGCGGACCAGCGTATTCGAGGGCGCGCCGTGGTCGGTCTATGTGCCGGCGCACGCGAACTGGCGGGTCGAGGCGAAAACCAAGGTGGAACTGGCGGTGTGCTCCTCGCCCGCCGAGGGCAAGCTGCCGGCCCGCCTGATCCCGCCCGGTGAGGTCGGGCAGGAAACCCGCGGCAAGGGCACCAACACGCGCACCGTGCGCAACATCCTGCCTGATACCGCGGCGGCCGAAACGCTGCTGGTGGTGGAGGTGATCACGCCGGGCGGCAACTGGTCGAGCTATCCGCCGCACAAGCACGATACCAACGACCCGCCGCGCGAGACCTACCTGGAGGAGACCTACTACCACCGCCTGGGCCGTGGCACGGGCTTCGCGGTGCAGCGCGTCTATACCGACGACCTCTCGCTCGACGAGACGATGGCGGTGGCCGATCGCGACGTGGTGCTGGTGCCGAAGGGCTACCACCCGGTCGGCGCGCCGGTCGGCTTCGACCTCTACTATCTCAACACCATGGCCGGCCCGGTGCGGCAGTGGCGCTTTACCATGGCGCCCGATCACGCTTTCCTGGGTTGGTGAAATTGCCGCAACAGGAGAAGACGATTTTGCAAGCAACGGTTCAGCACTCCATCGCCGGCCAGCGCGTGGACGGCGACGGCAAACGGCGGGGCGACGTGTTCAACCCGGCCACCGGCCAGGTGGCGCGTCAGGTGGTGTTCGCCACGCGCTCGGATGTGGACCACGCGGTGCGCGCCGCCGCCACCGCCTTCCCCGCCTGGGCCGAAGCGACCCCGCTCAGCCGCGCACGGGTGCTGTTCCGCTTCCGTGACCTGCTGGAGCGGCACGCCGGGGAACTGGCGAGCATTTTGACGGCCGAGCACGGCAAGGTGCTGTCCGACGCCGCCGGCGAGATAAAGCGTGGCATCGAGGTGGTGGAGTTCGCCTGCGGCATCCCCGACCTGCTGAAGGGCGAGTACACCGACCAGGTGGGGCGCGGCGTGGACAGCTTCTCGCTGCGTCAGCCGCTCGGCGTGGTGGCCGGCATCACGCCGTTCAACTTCCCCGCCATGGTGCCGCTGTGGATGCTGCCCATGGCGCTGGCCACCGGCAACTGCTTCATCCTCAAGCCCTCGGAGCGCGACCCCTCGGCCTCGCTGGTGCTCGCCGACCTGCTGGCCGAGGCGGGCCTGCCGGGGGGCGTCTTCAACGTGGTGCAGGGCGACAAGGAAGCGGTCGACGCCATCCTCGCGCACCCCGGCATTGCCGCGGTGAGTTTCGTCGGCTCGACGCCGATCGCCGAGTACATCTACCGGACCGGCACGGCGCACGGCAAGCGGGTACAGGCCCTGGGCGGCGCCAAGAATCATATGGTGGTGATGCCGGACGCCGACCTCGATCAGACCACCGACGCGCTGATGGGGGCCGGCTACGGTTCGGCCGGGGAACGCTGCATGGCGATCTCCGTGGCGGTGGCTGTCGGCGGCGTGGGCGATGCGCTGATCGAGCGGCTGGCGCCACGCGTGCGCGCGCTGAAAGTGGCGCCGGGTACCGACGCCGAGGCCGAGATGGGGCCGCTGGTGACGCGCCAGCACCTCGACAAGGTGCGCGGCTATATCGAGCGCGGCCTGTCCGAAGGGGCGAAGCTGGTGGTCGATGGCCGCGAGCTGAAACTGCAAGGCTATGAGGACGGATTCTTCATCGGCGGCAGCCTGTTCGACCGCGTCACGCCAGCGATGACGATCTACAAGGACGAGATCTTCGGCCCGGTGCTCGCGGTGGTGCGGGTGCCGACGTTCAACGATGCCCTGAAGCTGGTAAATGACCACGAATTCGGCAACGGCACGGCGATCTTCACCCGCGACGGCGACACCGCGCGCGCCTTCGTGCACGAGGTGCAGGCTGGCATGGTGGGCGTCAACGTGCCGATTCCGGTGCCGATGGCGTTCCACAGTTTCGGTGGCTGGAAGCGCAGCCTGTTCGGCGACCACGCCATGCACGGCCGCGAGGGCGTGCGCTTCTACACCAAGCTGAAGACGGTAACGTCCCGCTGGCCGACCGGCATCCGCGCCGGCGCCGAGTACGTCATGCCGACGCACGGCTAGCTGAGCTGAAGGTCTATTCGGAACGAGTCCAAGTATTACCAAGAGGATGGCATCACCCCCGCGCAAGCGGGGGTCCAGGCCACCCCGAGATGGTGCCGCGGCTCTGGATTCCCGCTGGCGCGGGAATGACGAGAAAGATCACGGCACGAGGAAACGTCACAGGGAGAGAAAAATGGTTCGCTTTGCGGTATTGGGCTGTGGGCGTATCGGACGCATGCACGCGCAAAACCTCGCCCGGAACCCCTCGGTGGAACTGGTGTCGGTGTTCGACGTGGTGGCGAACGCCGCCCAGGAAATCGCGCACGCCCTCGGCGCGCGCGCGGCGGCTTCCGTCGAGGAGGTGCTGGGCGATGCGTCGGTGGACGCGGTGCTGATCGCCACCCCCACCGACACCCACGTGCCGCTGCTCATTGCCGCGGCCAAGGCCGGCAAGGCGGTGCTCTGCGAGAAGCCGATCGACCTCGACATGGACCGCGTGCAGTCCTGCTGGAAGGAGATCGCGCCGCTCAAGCCCACGGTAATGATCGGCTTCAACCGCCGCTTCGATCCCTCGTTCAAGGCGGTGCGTGACCGTATTGTCGCAGGCGAGATCGGCGCGCTGGAGCAGGTGATCATCACCAGCCGCGACCCCGGCCCACCGCCGGTGGCCTATGTGCGGGTTTCCGGCGGCCTGTTCCGCGACATGACCATCCATGACTTCGACATGGCGCGTTCCCTGGTGGGCGACTTCGTCGAGGTGCACGCCACCGGCGCCAACCTGATCGACCCGGCGATCCGCGCGGCGGGCGACATCGACGCCGCCATGGTGACGCTGCGCGCCGCCTCGGGGGCGCTGGTGCACATCAACAATTCGCGCCGCTGCGCCTATGGCTACGACCAGCGCATCGAGGCGTTCGGCGCGCGGGGCATGCTGCAGGCCGGCAACCGTACCGCGACCACGGTGGAGGCCTGGAACGACCAGTACACCGGCGCGCGGGACGTGGTGCTGAACTTCTTCATCCAACGCTACCAGGAGGCGTACGTCGCCGAACTGGCGCACTTCGTCGCCTGCGTGCAGGAGAAGAAGGAGCCGCTGGCGAACTTCGCCGCGGGGGTGGAGGCGCTGCGGCTGGCCGACGCGGCGCTGGAGAGCCTGCGCAGCGGCCAGACCGTGCGCGTACAGAAGGGCTGAGCGCGATCGTTCACGCCGAGGAGGCCGCGATCAAGCGGCCCTGGCCTCGGTGCGCACGGCATCAAGCCAGTAGCTGCCGGTCATCGCCACCTCGAAGGCGAGTTCGCGCACGCCGGCCAGAGCGAGCCGGGCATCGCCGTCCGTCCAGCGCCAATCCGGCTCCGGCGCATACCAGCCGGCGGCAAGTCCGGGGCTCTCCAGGCTCACCGCGCGCCGGTCCAGCGAGAGGCGCGCGATCGCCACACCCAGGGACCGCGTGTCATCCTCGGCGGGCCGCATGTGCGCGGGGCTCCAGACGCGCGAAATCAGACGAATGGTCTCCGTCGCTTCAGGCAGGCGAACGCGCCAGATGCGCCCGTCGGTCGCGGCGGCCAGCGCGCGGCCGTCCGCCACCACGCGCAGGCCGGGATCGTCGGTCATGGCATGGCCGAGAACGGCCGCGCGAGTGAGCAGGTCCCGCTTCGCCGCCATCAGAAGCGGCCCATCCAGCACCAACTGGGCGCAGGCCTTTGCTTCCCAGACCCGGCGCGCGAAATCGGGATGGACCTGCACGACCGCTCCGCCGTTCGCGAAGGCGCCGCGGTTGCCGGTGTCGAGATAGCTTTCGCAGGGCAGCCCCGCGGCAAGGATCACGTTGTGCCGGTCCAGCTCGACATGCCAATAGGTCACGCGCGCGGCCTGCTCCTGGAGCACGGTCGCGCCGTTGACCAGGTAGCGCACGGGGATCAGCACGCCGCCCACGAACACGGCATGATCGGGCGAGAGGACCAGGTCGCGATGCGGTTGCCGGGCACCGAAGGTCCCGGCACGCACGCGCACCGGCCACACATCCCACGGCCTCGGGTGCCGGCGGCAATCCACCTCCCGATGGCCGAGCCACACGATCGGCGCCGTCCCGCCCCCGGCCAGCCGCACCCGATCGCCGATGCGAAGGTGCTGCACCCTCACTTCGCCGCGATCGGTCGCGATGGGCGTGCCGGCCGCGTAGCAGGCCGCGAGTTCGTTCTCGGCCAGGGTGGCGAGCGCCTGCTCGCCGGTCTCGGTCGGGTGCAGGTGGTCCCAGAACAGGTACTGGTCCTGCTGGGCGACGACGGTGGTCGCGAGCGATCCGCTGCCGGCGACGGAGTAGCTGCCGCTCCACACCGCCGAGGTGGCATCGGTCAGCCCATAGGCCGACGGAGTCGCGACCGCATCGTCGATGAGCTGGTAGGCATCGACCACATGCACGTCGAGCGAGTCGGCGCTGGCGACGGTGGCGAGCTGGCTGATGAGATCGGCGTTGAATTCGCTGGCGAGATACGAGGCCAAAGTATCGAACGTGGCCGAAGGCGAGTCGCTACCGTTGGCCAGCCCGTCCATGACGTCCGGCGTCTTGCCGAGATCGGGGACGTCGAGCACCAGCAGGTTTTTCGCCCCATCGCCGGCGAGATCTTCCACGAAGGTGATCTCGTTGGCGACAGCGTCTTGCACGTCGGTGGTCTGTTGCTGCGTGGTCAGGCTGGTGTCGGCGAGGATGTCGAGCAGGTCGTTCGAACCGATCGACAGCGTGTAGAGCGCGTTGGTCGATTGTTCCGACGCCGCCTCGTATTGCAGAAGCTGCGCGTGCAGCGAGATTGCCTGGATCTCTGTATCGCCTTCGTTCTGCGGCGTCGCCCCGGTTTCGGCGCCGCCATAGGCGAAGTCGTTACCGCCGTACAGACTGGGCGCGAGCGTGCCGAGCTTGAGGGCGATGGACAGATCCTGTACCCAGGTTGGCCCATTGCTGAACACGTTGGCGTTCAACAGACCGTATTGTTCCTCGTAGTACGGCGGCGATACCGGAATGATACCCGTGAGCGAGGTCGTGATCGAGAGGTTGCCGGCGTCCGACAAACTGTCGCCGAAGGCATAGATGGCGCTGTAGGTGGGGAGTGCCGAACTCTCCGACATGAACGAAATCCTTCTCCGAAGCCTCGCTATCCGCCGCGCACGTGCGTCGGGGTGGTTCCGTTACATTGAGCCATGGCACAACGGGTGGCGGATAGCTTCTATTAAGAATACTCCACGATAAGCACTCGATCAATACGAGCGACAATTCTCCGCGTCCACCTCACAGCATTGCGACTGTGAACAACAATCTGCGATTGCGCCGCGTTTGGCTCCCTCGTTTGTCAAGTTCACAGCGGTCGCTCCCTTGACGAAAGCAATTGTCGATACGGGCCTCAGGGACATGCGCGGAATTGCCGCCACGTGCCTGCGGGAGTCCGTGCCGCCAACATCCGCGCGCCGCGCCCCGGCTATGCCGCCTTGCGGCCCAGCGCCGCGGCCACCTCGCGCCCGCGCCCGAACTGCATCAGCTCTTCGGCCCGGCCGGGCTCCCGTTCGAGCTGCGCCGCGTAGGCCACGTGCGTGGCGGCCACGATCTCGCCGTGCCGCCCCAGCATGGCGTCGCCCATCTCGATGATGCGCAGGTTCGGCCACGCCTGCGGGCGGATGCGCAGAACCTCGCGCAGGATCGCCGTGGCCGGCAGGGCCGGCAGGGCCTGGGCCAGGATCAGCACCATCGAGGCGGTGGACCGGGAGATCCCGGCATGGCAATGCACCAGCAGGCGCGCGCGGGCGGATCGCTCCGCCGGCAGGGTACGGCCGAACGCCAGCACCTGGGCGACGTGCTCCGCGCGCGGCGCGACCTTGCCGGGAACCTCGTCGATCACGTCGTCGACGCGCAGTTCCAGGTGCGCGTGCTCGCCGAACGCGCCGAACACTTCCGGCACCGGCCAGTCGGGATCTAGAATTGACAGGACATGCGTAACGCCGGTCGAACAATAACCGCACAATTCATCAAGGCCACAAACACCAATCTCGAACGGCGCTATCATCGTTGCTTTTCCACTCCATTATCACTGCCCGGCGGGCCGCTCAGCCTCCAACATACCGAACAGGAGATGGCGACGGCACGTGACAAAATCTCGTATGACATCGCATGCCTGCACCGACGTTGACCGATGCCGCGACGGCGTCGATCCTTCGCCCCTGAAACGGCGCTAATAGGATCGGCATGAAGCACCTGCACCTGGACGCCCTCGGCGGCATCGCCGGCGACATGTTCATCGCCGCGCTGCTGGACGCCTTCCCCGCGCACGCGGCGGAGGCGATCGCGGCGGCGGAGGCGCTCGGCGGCGTGCGCTGCCATCTGCTGGCCCACCACGACGGCGTGCTGGCCGGCACCCGTTTCCGTGTGGAGGAGACGGGTGGGCACGAGCATCACCCGCACACGGCATGGCGCGACATCCGCGCGCGCATCGCGGCGGCGCCGCTGGCCGAGCCGGTGCGCCGCCACGCAACGGACATCTTCTCCCTTCTGGCGGAGGCGGAGGCGTGCGTCCACGGCATCGCTGCCGACGCGGTCGCCTTTCACGAGGTGGGCGCGGCCGACTCCATCGCCGACATCGTCGGGGCCGCCTGGCTGATCGACGCGCTGGGGCCGGCGCGCTGGAGCGTCTCGCCGTTGCCGCTCGGCGGCGGGCAGGTGCGCACCGCGCACGGCCCGATGCCGGTGCCGGCGCCAGCGACGGCGCTGCTGCTGGAAGGGTTCGACATGCTGGACGACGGCATCGGTGGCGAGCGCGTGACCCCGACCGGCGCCGCCATCCTGCGCCATCTCGGCTGCGGCCCGCGTGGGCGTATGCCCGGCCGGCTGGCGCAGAGCGGCCTCGGCTTCGGCACGCGCCGGCTGGAGGGCATTAGCAATGCGCTGCGCGTGCTGGTCTTCGAGGACACGGAGTCGGTCCCCCCGCGGCACGACGTGACGGTGATTGCCTTCGAGGTCGATGACCAGTCCGGCGAGGACCTGGCCACCGGCCTGGACCGGCTGCGCGCCGCCCCCGGCGTGCTCGACGTGCTGCAGATGGCCGCGTTCGGCAAGAAGGGCCGGCTGGCGACGCACGTGCAGGTGCTGGCCGAACCCGGGTCGGCCGAAGCGGTCGCCGAAATGTGCTTCCGCGAGACCACCACCATCGGGCTCCGTCTCAATCCGGTGCAGCGGCTGGTCTTGGCACGGCAGCGCCGGGAGGTGATGGTGGGGGAGCGGCGCGTGCGGGTGAAGCAGGTGGAACGGCCGGGCGGGCGCACCGGCAAGGCGGAAGCGGACGATCTGGCGGCGCTGTCCGGGCAGGCCGCCCGCGCCCGGCTGCGCCACCTGGCCGAGGCAAGAGCGGAAGGCGACGATGATGCGTGAAGCGAACGACCCGCTGGACCGGCTGACGCGCGTGCTGGCGCCGATGCAACGGGTCGCAGTGGCGGTGAGCGGCGGCGTGGACAGCCTGACGCTGGCCGAGGCGGCGCACCGGGCACTCGACGGGGGCGCCGGCATGTACCACGCCACCTCGCCGGCCGTGCCGGAGGAGGCAACGCGGCGCACCCGCGCGCTGGCGGCGGAGCGGGGCTGGGTGCTGGACGTGTTCGACGCCGGCGAGTTCGCCGACGCCGACTATCGCGCCAACCCGGTGAACCGTTGCTTCTTCTGCAAGACCAACCTGTATGGCGCCATCGCCCGCCGCACCGGCGCGCAAATCCTTTCGGGCACCAACCTGGATGATCTCGGCGACTACCGGCCGGGGCTGGAAGCGGCCCGGCAGCACCATGTGCGCCACCCATTCGTCGAGGCGGGCATCGACAAGCGGACGGTGCGCGCGCTGGCCGCCCGGCTCGGGCTCGGCGACGTCGCCGTGCTGCCGGCGGCGCCGTGCCTGTCCAGCCGCATCGAGACCGGATTGCCGGTCGAAGCACCGCTGCTGGCGATGATCCATGACGCCGAGCTTCTGGTGGGCGCGGCCTTGTCGCCGCACACGGTGCGCTGCCGGGTGCGCGCGGCGGCGGTGGTGATCGAGCTGGACGCGGAGGCGCTGGCGCGGCTGGACCCGGCGCAGGAGGCGGCGCTGCAGGCGGACGTGGCCGGACTGGCGACGGCAGCCGGGCTGCGCCGGCCGGTCGGCTTCGCCACCTACCGCACCGGCAGCGCCTTCCTGCGCGAGCGCGCATGAGCCCGGAAGAATACGTGCCGGACCTGCCGCGCGCGGCCCGCATCGGCTTCGGCGAGGCGGTGTATTGCGCCGGCAAGAGCGTGGCTCAAATTGCCGCCATCCTGGACGAGGCGAGCGGGCGTGACGCTTCCCTGCTGTTGACCCGTCTCGACGAGACGCGGTTCGCCGCGCTGGCGGAGCGGCACCGGGCGGGGCTGGACTACGACGCGGTGTCGCGCACCGCCTTCGCTGGCCCGCCACGGCCGCTGGCGGGCGCGACGCGGGTGGCCGTGGTCACCGCGGGCACCTCGGACATTCCGGTGGCGCGCGAGGCGGTGCGGACGCTGCGCTTCGAGGGGCTCGCCGCCGACGAGATCGCCGATGTCGGCGTGGCCGGGCTGTGGCGGCTACTGGCCCGGGTGGAGGAGCTGCGGTCGCGCGCGGTGGTAATCGTGGCGGCGGGCATGGACGCGGCGCTGCCGAGCGTGCTGGGCGGGCTGGTGCCGGGGCTGGTGATCGCGGTGCCGACCTCGGTGGGCTACGGCGTCGCGGAGGGTGGCCGGGCGGCGCTGGCGGCGGCGCTGGCGAGTTGCGCGCCGGGCGTGGTGGTGGTGAACATCGACAACGGCTACGGCGCCGCCTGCGCCGCCATCCGCGCGCTGGGCGGGCGGCCGGTGAGCTGACACCTACCAGACCCAGAACAACACCCCCCAGGCGGAGGTCGCGGCCACGCCGGCCAGCGCCACGCAGCCGGCCACGCCCACGCGCCGTCCGCCCTGCGTCCAGCGCCCGCCGATGCGCCAGGCCAGCACCACCGACCAGAGCAGCGCGCCCAGCAGCATCGCCGCCCGCCCCTGCTGCAGCCAGGGGATTGTCACGCCCTCGCCGCGTAACAGGCTCACCGTGGTCATCGACAGGCCCAGGAACACGCCTACCCCGGCCATCGGGATCAGCGATTGCGCCAGGTGGTGGAAGCGCGGCCAGGACCATGCGCCGGCCAGCCGTATCGCCACCGCCAGCAGCGCCGACAGCACCGCACCGAAAGCCAGCGCCGTCGCGCCGATGTAGGCGAGCAGCACCGCACCATCGAGCAGCGATAGGGTGTCGTTGCGCGCCGGGTAGTCGGTCAGCAGCCACCACGGCGCGGACCACTCCAGCGGCCAGAGAAAGCCGTGATCCACCAGCCAGTCGGCGACAAACTGCTTGGCGTCGATGAACCACGGGCTCGCCGTCCAGTGGAACGCGCCGACCGCGATGCCCATCATGCCGAACAGGATCAGCGCCGTCTCCCAGCGGTTCGGCGCCTCGCCCGCGACCGCAACCACCTCGTGGTTCGGCGAACGCGCCACCAGCCGCACGGCGTCGCGGAAGCCGCTGCAACGGCCGCATATGTGGCAGGCCGAGGCACCACGCATGGTTCGAATTGGCACCAGCGGCGCGCAGTTCACCCGCGTCGGCGGCGTGCCGGAGGTCCGCCACGCCCCGACATCGACGCGAAAATGCACCGGCGCCAGCTTCGCCAGCACCGCGAACACGCCGTTGACCGGGCAGAGATAGCGGCACCACACCCGCTTGTTGCGCCCATAGAGCCGCCCCACCGCCATCGCCCCCAGCGTCGAGCCGCCCAGGATCACCAGTACCGGCCGGGGATACTGATAGACGCTCACCATCTGGCCGTAGACCGTGGTGCAGACGAACGCCACGAACGGCCAGCCGCGCCAGGTCAGCCAGCGCGGCACCGCCCACCCCAGGCTGCGCCGGCTGACGATTTCGGTCAGGGCGCCCTCGGGGCAGAAGATGCCGCACCACGTCCGCCCCACCAGCACCATGCTGAGCAGCACGAACGGCCACCACACGCCCCAGAAGGCGAACTGGGCGAACAGCGTCAGGTTGTTCCAGACATGCGCCGTGCGCGGCGGCAATGGCAGGAACGCCGGCACCGCGACCAGCACGACATAGCCGCCGATCACCACCCACTGCACGCCGCGTATCGCCGTCTGATGCCGCGCCAACGAGTCACCCAGCCGCGCCAGCGCCTCCGCCATCCCCCGCCCCTCTTTACTTCGCGATCAGAGTTGCCTTGGCCTCGGGATGGAAGTCGTCGAAGAAGTCGTAGTCG
>Ga0255356_1002122_pt1 | contig 11763 bp, 13 predicted proteins | sample HBST100metaG_FD_189944 | JGI IMG/M metagenome (GOLD analysis project Ga0255356, IMG submission 189944) | Peat soil microbial communities from Stordalen Mire, Sweden - H.B.S.T100 | ecosystem: Environmental > Terrestrial > Soil > Wetlands > Peat | place: Sweden: Norrbotten County, Stordalen Mire... | reverse complement strand
GGGCAGGAATATCCCCACCGAGGCGACGACCGCGCCGGCCCAGCCGCGCACCTCCCAGCCGATCAGCGAGGCGAGCAGCGAATCCGGTCCCGGCGCCATGCGCGAGAGGGCGAACAGGGCGAGGAACTGCCCGTCGGTCATTCAGTGATGCACGCTCGCCGCTTGGCGGTGGACGTCGGCGATGATGCTCTGCCCGCCGCCGACGGCCAGGAACGACAGCGGCACGAACACCAGCAGCAGTTGCAGGAGGGGATTCTCGTCCATCGCATCAGGCGTCGCGCTGCGGGTGGCGGAAGGCGAAGGCGATGCTGATCGGCGCCGCCACCGGCAGCAGCGGCAGCCGGAAGGCGAAGATGGCGAGGAACGTGGCCGCCATGATGACGATACGGACGACGGAGGTAGCGGCGCCGCGAGCGGCGCGTATTCCCATCTCCAGCGACAGGCCGACGGCCGCTGCGGCGACGCCGGCGAGGATCACGGGGGCGGCCGGGAAGCGCATCAGCCGGTCGAACACCGCGAGCAGCGCCAGGGCGACGAACATCGCCGGCACGATCATGCCCAGCGCGGCCACCGTCGCCCCGGCACCGCCGCGCAGGCGGAAGCCCACCCAGATGGAGAGGTTCACCACGTTGACGCCGGGGAACGCCTGGGCCAGCGCGAGGCCGGTGAGGAATTCGTCCTCGCTCATCCAGTGCCGGTTGTGCACGAACTCCCGCCGCATCCAGCCGTTCAGGCCGCCGCCGAAGCTGGTCAGGCTGATCTTGGTGAAGGCGAGGAAGATCCGCCCCACGCTGGGAGCGTCGGCGCGTTCCGTCGCGGTACCCTGACGATCATCCACCCGGTATTCCTTCCGCCCGCCGCTGTGCAGGGGCGCCTCTATAGCCCGCACGCCGTCGGCAGCAAGCCGTCGCGGAGGCGCCATGCCCTCTTTGCCTATACGTCTGACACATCATGGTTCGGGGATAAAGCGGTTGATCTGCCAAGTGGCGCCGGTGACATAGGGCGCCAGGCTCAGCCGGCCCAGCACGTCGAGGAAACTGGAGACGTCGAACATCGTGCGGTCACCGCGTCCATTCGATTGCAGCGAGGAAATCGTGACGCTGCCGGACAAGCAAAGCGCCATAGGGGGCAGGTGTCTCCGGTCAAGCAGCCGATGGGAGCGGCCGGAACGATGAGAAGACCGTAACGATCCATCGTTTTCACTTGAAGAGGCCGCCGCCTTGCCAATCCCGCCACAGCCCATTCCTTCTCCGGCGGACGGCCTGTGCGGCTGAGTGGAACAGAAAGCCGGCATAAGGCTATTCAAAAGTCCCATGCGGAAGTAGGGTTCCTGAGCGGCCTGAGACCGCCATTCCTGACGGTGTCGGGTAGCGAGAAGTCGTCCCGCCCGAGGAAGTTGAGATGGCGCCAGATCAGCGGGGAGAGGTGGGCGACGTCGTCGTCGCGGACATTGATGCCGTCTAGCCTGACCTGTCGAATGGCTTCCTGCATGTAGATGGCGTTCCAATGTACGACGGCATTGAGGGCCAGGCCAAGGGCGCCAAGCTGCTCTTCCTGACCTTGCTGAAGCGAGCTTCTGATTTCGCCGCGTTCGCCATGATGAATGCGCCGGCCGAGGCGGTGACGCAGCTCCGTGTGGTTGAGCTGGGTCAGGATGCGCCGGCGGAACGCCGAGTCGTCGATATACTCCGACTCTGTGAGAATCCGGCTGCGGGCCTCTTGCCAAGCGGCGTGAGCTGGATTCTACCTGCCGCATGAAACGACGTGGCTTCCTGGACAAGGGATCGCGGCGAGACCTGACCGAGTTGGCGCGGGATGGGTCGGCGGCGCATCGTCTGGCCCGGCGTGCGAATGCGCTGGTGTTGCTGGACGACGGGATGAGCTGTGAGGCGATCGCGAAGGTGCTTCTGCTGGACGACGACACCATCCGCACGTGGTATCGCCTGTATCAGGAAGAGGGGATCGACGGTCTGGCGAGCTTCGGCCACGAGGGCAGCGAGTGCCGCTTGAGCGATGGGCAGCAGGATAGGCTGAAGGCCTGGATCACCGAGACGTTGCCGCGGACGACGCGCGAGGTTGGTACCTGGATCGAGAAAGAATATGGCATTGAGTATCAGGGCCGGTCTGGCCTGATCGCGCTGTTGCACCGGCTTGGCATGGAGCATCGCAAGCCGAAAGCGGTGTCGCGCAAGCTGGACCCTGAGAAGCAGACGGCGTTCATCAAGGCGTACGAAGATCTGCTGAGCCACATGGACGCTGATGAAGCGGTGCTGTTCGCCGACGCGGTGCATCCGACGCATGCGGTACGGCCGGTGGGTTGCTGGGCGCCGAAAGACGCCCCGATCGCGATAGCGCAGACCAGTGGGCGGCAACGCCTGAACATTCACGGCGCGATCGACCTTGAGACCGGCAATACCCGCATGCTGGAGGTGGCGACGGTGAATGCCATCAGCACGATCATGCTGCTGGTGGCGATTGAGGCGATGTATCCGGGCCAACGGATGATCCACCTGTTTCTGGACAATGCCAGATACCATCACGCGAAGCTGGTGCAAGCCTGGCTGGCCAAGCCGGAGTGCCGGATCAAGCTGCACTTCATTCCCGCCTACTGTCCGCATCTGGACTCGATCGAACGGCTCTGGGGGTTGATGCACAAGCACATCACCCACAACCGATGCTACGAGACGTTTGCGGAGTTCACCGATGCGATTCTGACGTTCCTGCGCGAGGAGGTGCCCCGAAAATGGCACGTCTATTGCGATGCAGTGTCCGACAACTTCCGCGTCATCTCACCCAAGAATCTTCGGATCCTGGCGTGAGCAGAGTATAGTGCAGAATATGGATTGTCTTGGCGATCCTGCCGACTTCGGAGAGTGCTCGCGCCAGGGTGGTTGGCTTATCCCTGACCTGGAGTGTCCGCATGATCCCGGCTGCCTTGAGATGCCCGAGTTTCAGCGAGCCGGCCAGGCGAATCATATCGGGCCAATTTTCACGGATCAGCATGAGATTTATGGCGCCCTTGCCGAGGCTGTCGAATGGCCCATAATCGGCTTTCCGGTCGATTTGCCACAGCCTGGCATCACCCAGGTCAGCCAGCCGCAGGCTGAACTGGTAGCCAAGCAACCAGAATAGGCCAAACACGGCATCGGAATATGCCGCGGTGTCGGTCATGAATTCCACCGGCTCCAGCTCGGTTTCCTGTTCGAGGAGAAGGGCGAGCAGTACCAGGCTATCCCGCAGGGTGCCTGGAACCACGATGCCATCCAGGCCGCTGAATTGGTTGGACAGCAGATTGTACCAGGTCACACCACGGGACTGCCCGAAATATTTCGGGTTTGGTCCCGCATGGATGGCGCTTGCCGGTGCGATGAAGCGCATTCCGTCTGCCGACGCGATGTCCCCCGCGCCCCAAAGTTTGACGAGCGGCAGCGCTGCGTGTGCGGACACAATCCGCGCGCTAGCGGTCGCGATGGTTTCTGGGCGGATAAAATTCTGGCTGATCCAGGCCAGACGCTCCCGCCGGAGTGCCGGAACATCCTACCGGCTGACCGGCTCGGTGCCAATATTGCATGCTTCGGCGATCAGGGCTGCGCTCAGGCTGGTCTCGAAATGCTCAACTTGGGCCTGCTGCTCACTGAGATGCGTGAAGGCGTTGGCGAAGCTCGTGCGCTGCATGACTTCCAGGAAGAGATCCGGTATGCTGGCCTTTGGCATTCTTCCCTGAATGGCGGGGCGCAACGTGCGCAGGCTTTCCGTATCGTCCAGTCGATCAAGCGGTGTGACGATGATGCGCGTTTTACCCTTCACGGTCTCAAAGCGCAGATCGGAGTTGCTTGCTGCCCGATCCGCGACAGTGCGGTAGGCAGCATCAAGCAACCGCGCCAAGCCGATGATCTCGGTTTCGGCATCAAGCGAGCGATTGAGCGCACGGCAGACGACCAACTTGGACGCCTGCCAGGTCGTCCCATCCAGCAGCCCACGCCGCGGATCGCCATATCTTGTGCCTGGGCTTGCAAAGATATCGCGACGCTTTATGGCGGTGCGCCAAGCGTCGATGATCGCAAACACATAGGCCTTGGGATCGGCCACGCGGCCTTCCCTATCCAGCACTTGCGACTGCCGGGCTTTCGGAATCGCCGCCATTGGTGCATCATGCATCTTCGCATTGGACCAGTCGGCAATTCTCGCGAGATAGCGAACAGCTTCCTGCACGGCCTTGCCACCGGGTGCGGCATCCATTTCCAACCTGGTGACAATGTTGAGGAACAGCCGACGCGCCCTGCGCCAACGGGTACGAAGCTCCGCATAGGGCTTGGCATCATGGGGCTTGGCAATCGTATCGACTTCAGCCATTGCCGCGAGAAGGTCATCCCGGGGAAATTGCTCGAACAGGGCTTTGCGCCATTGATCCAGTGGCAGCGCATCCTCTTTACAGACCAGCGTGGCCATGTCGCGCAGCAGAAGCGCGGCATCGTCGAGATCGCGCAGGCTTCTCAGTCTGGCCTTCTTGTCAGCAGCTTCAGCATCTTTGACAAGATCGGTGATCAACGCTTCAGCCAGTTCGGCCGCGTCATCCTGCGCCGCCGTCTCCAGTGTATGGAACAGCGCTGCCACGGTTGCAGTTCGGCGCGGTTCCTGAAGGGCGGCAATCGCGGAAGGCTTTCCTGCGCGCGCAACCCGCGCCAGCCTCTCCAGGCTCGCCACCGGAACGCCTTTGGGTGGCGACGGACGCAGATCGAACGCGCGAATAGCTTCAAGCCTGTCCAGGTGATGCAGGAATTCGCTGGAAGAGCGCTGTGTCGGTACCGTTCTGAGGGCATCCAGCGCGGCAAAGCTGCTCTCGCTGGCTTCACCGAACAGCTTGGCAATGCGTTCTCGCTGTTTCTCATCGAGGGTGGCAACAAGACGGTTCCAAAGGCGCTTCTGCGCCCGGTCCCGGATGCGGCCGACAAAGCGTTCAAGTACGCTCACGCCCGGCAGCAGCACCTTGTTGACGACCAGCCAGGACGTGGCGCGCTCGAACAGAGGACCGGGATGATCGTCGCCACTCCAGCACAACGCGTAAAGCCATCGGCTCAGGCGAAACCGGGCAGGTCCATTGTCGGTAAATTCCGTAAAGCCATAACGCTCCCGGATCATGGCAAGATGCCGGATGCGTTGGCCATTTTTATGATCAAAATAGCCCTTGAGGCAGGGCGCTTCCTTCAAACCAAGTTGGCTGATCAGGAAAGCAGTGACAGAGTCAGGCATTTCAAGATCAGCGCCAGGGAAGACGCCGAGAAACCTTGCCGAGCCCAGCATGAGCGCAAAGCCGAGGCGGTTGTGGTCACCACGCAGCCCATCGATGATCTCTCGATCGCTTCGATCCAGATGGAAATACCGCGCCAGCTGTTCCGGGGAAGGAGCGGCGGCAAAACTGGCATAACGTTGCCGCTGCTCATCGGACAGGTGGCGAGTGGGCAATATCGTGCTGCCTAAGTGTCCATCCGGGAACAGCTTGAATCATTGGAATCACTTGTGATTCGATGGTGGCGGTCCGATTCGCAGGAGCCGCCCGATGTGGACGAACGAAAACCGTGGTCGGTATGACCGCAGCAGGCTGCGCTACCCGAGTGATGTGACAGATGAAGAGTGGGCGTTGATCGGACCGCTGATCCCGCCGGCCAAGAAGGGCGGCAACAAGCGGACCGTCGGCGAGCGGGAGATCGTCAATGGGTTGATGTATATCCTGAGCACGGGGTGCCAATGGGCGTCACTACCGAAAGACCTGCCGCCGCGCAGCACCGTGAACGACTACTTCCGTCGCTGGAACTATGACGGCACACTCGATCGCATTCACCACGCGCTTTACGTGCAGTGTCGGGAACTGGCTGGGCGAGAAGCCAGCCCGACCGCAGCGATCATTGATAGTCAGAGCGTCAAGAGCGCGGAAAAAGGGGGATCTCGATCGATCCGCCGGGCTACGACGCTGGAAAGAAGATCAAAGGCAAGAAGCGCCATGTCCTGGTAGATACGCAAGGCCTACTGCTGCACGCCATCATCCATGCAGCCGACATCCAGGATCGAGACGGCGGCGTGCTGCTGATGAGCACGATATTCGGTGTGTTTCCGTTCCTGCTGAAACTCTACGCCGACAGCGGCTATCAGGGGCCGAAGTTCCAAGAAGGATCGGGGGCCGTTTGCAGTCAGATCAACGTGGAGATCGTCAAGCGGTCCGATGTCGGGAAGTTCGTGGTGTTGCCCAAACGCTGGATCGTTGAGAGGACTATCGGCTGGCTCAACCGCTGTCGTCGTCTGGCCAAAGACTGGGAATGTCTCAACCGCAACGGTCTCGCATTCCTACGTTGGGCCTCCATCCGGCTGATGGTCCGAAAGCTCTCTCAAATCACCACATGATCCCGGATGGACTCTAAGTGTCCATCCGGAAACTTCCGGTGATAATTCAATGAGCTGTGCCTTCTCTCGTCATTGCCGCGAAAGCGGCAATCCAGAGCCGTGGCACCATCTCGGGGTAGCCTGGACCCCCGCTTGCGCGGGTGTGACGCTATCCTGTTGAAAATACTTTGATTCTTTCCAGGCAGACTCTTAGATTGGCCGGCCGATCCTCATCAGACCCCATCAGGTGGCGGCTCAGCGCCGACCCCGGACAGAAGCAAGACACCGGCGACAGGATTACGCTTAAGGGGGATTGACCAACGACGGCCCGTTACAGAAGCGTTGTTTACCGAACAGCTGACGCTATGACCTCTGCGATGCCAACCGACGCGCCGCCCTCGCTGTTGAGCCGTCTCAAGCTGCACCAGCTCGCGCTGGTGCTCGCCCTCGACGAGATGCGCAACATGCATCGTGCGGCCCAGAGCCTGAACCTTACGCAACCCGCCGCCACCAAGCGGCTGCGCGAGATCGAGGCGGCGCTGGGGGTGTCGCTGTTCGAGCGCCACGCCCGCGGCATGACGCCGACCGTCTATGGCGTTGCCGCCGCGCGGCACGCCCGGCTCATCCTGATCGATCTCAAGAAGCTGCACCAGGACATCGAGGGGCTGCAGCTCGGCATCCAGGGCACCGTTCGCCTCGGCAGCATCATGGCGGCGATCCCGGAACTGGTGCCGGAGGCGCTTACGCTCATCGCGCGCGAGCAGCCGACCCTCTCCGTGGCCCTGATCACCGATACGAGCGACGGCCTGCTGAGCTTGCTGCAGAGCGGGCGGATCGACGTGATGGTCGGCCGGGCGATGGGTCTGCAGGATTCCAACAGCCTGCGCTATGAGCCGTTGAATGACGAGGAGTTGCGCCTGATCGTGCGCGCCGCTAATCCCCTGCTGTCCCGTCCGTCGCTGACGCTGCAGGACCTGGCCGGGGAACGCTGGGTGCTGCAGCCCGAGGCCAGCCCGATGCGGCGCGCGCTGGCCGCCGCGTTCATCCTTTTGCAGTTGCCGCTGCCGCCGCACCCGATCGAGACCTCCTCGATGCTCGGCACCGTGGCGATCCTGGCGCGCTCCGACTTGGTGGCGGTGGTGCCGACCACGGTCGCCACCTATTTCGCCGCGCTCGGCGTGGTCGGCGTGCTGCCGGTGACGCTGCCCTCGCTGCTGGAACCCTTCGGCCTGATCACGCTGCGCGACCAGCCGGCGAGCCCGGCGGTCAACGTCGTGCTCGACACGCTGCGCGACGTCGCCCGCCGGATCGGCGCCTATCCCACCACGCCCGCGCACGATCACCCGCGCCAGAGTGATAGCTTCTGGTAATTGGGGGATCGTGCATTTGCATTGGCCACGACTATACCCCGATGCTAAGTACCGGGACAAGAAACGACGAAATGACGGCGGCGGGGACCCTTGCCGGGTCTGTTGGCCGGCAAGGGAAGTCGATCCAGGGTTATCCTTCTTTCGATCCGTCGCGCCGAACTGGCGACGGCGACTGCTGCTTTTGAGGAACGCCACGATGCACATCATGATTACCGGGGCCGCCGGCATGGTCGGCCGCAAGCTGGTCGAAAAGCTGGCCGGGACGCGTACGCTCGCGGGTGCGCCGCTGGAGCGCCTCACGCTCCTCGACGTCATCGAACCGGCCGCACCCGCCGGGTTCGCCGGTACCGTGCAGCGGCAGGCCATCGACCTCGCCACCCCCGGCGTGGCGCAAACCTTGGTGGAGAGCCGCCCGGAGGTCATCATCCATCTCGCCGCAATCGTCTCCGGTGAAGCCGAGATGGATTTCGAGAAGGGCTACCGGGTGAATCTCGACGGCACCCGCCAGATTCTCGAGGCAATCCGGCTCGCGGGCCAGAAGGACGGCTGGTGCCCGCGCTTCATCTTCGCCTCCTCCATCGGCGTGTTCGGCGGTGCGCTGCCGGCGCTGATCGAGGATGACTACGTGCTGACGCCGCAGACCAGCTACGGCGCGCAGAAAACGATGTGCGAGCTGCTGCTTGCCGATTACACGCGCCGCGGCTTCATCCACGGCATCGGCATCCGGCTGCCGACCATCTGCGTGCGTCCGGGCAAGCCGAACCGGGCCGCTTCCGGCTTCTTCTCGGGCATCATCCGCGAGCCGCTCACCGGCAAGGAGGCGATCCTGCCGGTCGGCACCGACGTGCGTCACTGGATGGCCAGCCCGCGTTCGGCGGTGGGCTTCCTGATGCACGCGATCGAACTCGACCTCGCCCGGCTGGGCAATCGTCCGAACCTGACCATGCCCGGTCTGTCGGTGACGGTGGGCGAGCAGATCGCCGCCCTGGAGCGCGTCGCCGGGCACAAGGCGGTAGCGCTGATCCGCCCCGAGCCCGACGCGATGATCGACCACATCGTGCGGGAATGGCCGCAGGCGTTCAATCCGGCCAGAGCGCTGAGCCTCGGTTTCCGCGCCGAGAGCCGTTTCGACGAAATCATCAAGGTCTTCGTGGAGGACGAACTCGGCGGACGCGTTCCCTAGGCACCACCGACGGGGCGGCGCGGCGGCGGCCGTCCCGTTTCCTGCCCTGTTTCCTGCAAGGATTTGACCAAGATGGCGAATTGGCAAAACTGCAAGCGTTTCAACCGCGACAACTGGCCGGTTGCCGCGGCGATGATCCAGTACCCGAACCGGCTGCCGGACGGCAGCTCGGTGCAGGATCAGACGCCCGAGCAGTGGGCGGCGACGCTGCGTGATGTCAGCGACGCCGGCTTCACCGAACTCGACCCGACCGATTCGTGGCTGCGTCTCGCCGATCTCAGCCCGTCACGTCTCGACGAGTTCCTCGGCGTGACAGCCGATGTCGGCCTGACCATCCCGGCAATTTCCACCGCGCGGCGCAGTGTCATCGACCCCGAGCACGGCGACGAATATCTCGCCTACGGTCATCGCGTGCTCGATACCGCCGCCAAGATCGGCGCGCGCTGGGTCGCCTTCGGTTTCGCCGCGCCGCTGACCGAGGCGCAGCAGAAGGTGCTGTGGTTCTGGACCGCGCCCGGCTATCACGACCCCGACGACCGGGCGGTGTGGGACAAGGCCGTCGCGCGCATCCGCGAACTTGGCGTGCACGCCGGTGAGGTCGGCGTGCGCATCGGCCTGGAGATGTACGAGGACACCTATCTTGGCACCGCCGATTCCGCCGTGCGCTTCGTCACCGAGGTTGATCATCCGGCGGTCGGGCTCAACCCCGACCTCGGCAACCTGATCCGCCTGCACCGGCCGATCGAGCACTGGCTTTCGATGGTCGAGAAGACGGTTCCGTACGCAACCTACTGGCACGTGAAGAACTACTTCCGTGACGAAGACCCGACCACCGGCGCGATCATCACCGCGCCGGCCCCGATGGAGTTCGGTCTCATCAGCTATCGCGTCGCCGTCAGGAAGGCGCTCGAGCACGGCTTCGATTCCGCCTTCCTCGTCGAGCACTACGGCGGCGACGGGCTGAGTGTCTGCGCTACCAATCGCGACTACCTGCGGCAGATTCTGCCTCGCTAGGCAGGCCGCCGCAGACCGACGACCACGCTGCATCCGCCGCCGCCAGCAATGCGGTGGCGGACAATCAGAAAGAGGAAACATCGATGGAATCTACCAGCAAAACATCTATCCGCCGCCGTACCCTGATCAAGCTGGCCGCCCCGGCCATGCTCGCCGCCAGCCTGCCGATCACGGCGCGCGCCGCGGCCGGCAAGCAGCTCGCCTATCTGGCGCCGAAGGTCGATCTTTCGTTCTGGCGCTACGTCATGAAGGGCATCGAGGCCGTTGCCAAGACCAACGGCGCCACGCTGACCGCCTTCGACAGCCACAACAGCGCGCAGACACAGCTGCAGAACACCCAGGACGCCATCGCCCGTGGCGTTGACGGCATCCTGCTTTCGCCCGTCGACAGCTCCACCGCGCCGGCCGTGCTCGCCACCGCGGCGCGTGCCAAGGTGCCCGTGGTGATCGCCGACATCGGCACCACCGAGGGCGACTACCTTTCCTTCGTTACTTCGCAGAACGAAGAGGGCGCCTACCAGACCGGTAAGGCGACCGCCGAGAAACTGAAGGCCAAGGGCTGGACCAACAGCCCCTTCGGCATGGTGACGATTTCGCTCGCCCGCAAGAACGGCCAGCTTCGTACCAACGGCTTCCGCCGCGCCATGGCGGAGGTGGGTATGAAGGAAGTCGGCCTGCAGCAGATGCAGAGCTACACCGCCGACGAGACCTTCCGCTTCGTGCAGGACATGGTCACCGCGCATCCCGACATGCGGGCGCTGTACGTCGAATCCGACATCCAGACGATCGGCGCGCTGCGTGCCCTGCAGGCGGCACGGCACACCGAGGACATCCTGCTCGCCGGCTTCGACGGCGTGCCGGAATTCGTCGGCCTGCTGGAGAAAGGCGCCATCGCTGCCGCCGGCATGCAGCAGCCCTACCTGCTCGGCGAGACCGCTGCGCGCGCGATGTTCGACAGCCTCGGCGGCAAAGCCCCCGAGAAGGACATCCAGATTCCGGTGCTCATCGTCACGCCCGACAACATCAAGCAGAAGCTGCCCGAGCTGCTGCAGAACGTGTTTGCCGGCGAGACCGCCTGATGTCTGCCGCGACCGGGGTGAATTCGCCATGAGCCTTCTCGAACTGCGCGGCATCAACAAGCGCTTTGGCGCCACGCACGCGCTGGCGCAGGCGGAGTTCACCCTGGCCGCGGGTGAAGTGCATGCGCTTGTCGGCGCCAACGGCGCTGGCAAGTCCACGCTCTCGCGCGTGATCGCCGGATACATCCGCCCCGATCGCGGCGAGATGACGCTCGACGGCGAGCCGCTGCACCTTTCCGGCTCCCGCGACGCGCTGCGCCACGGCATCTGCATGGTCACCCAGGAGACCACGCTGGCGCCGGACCTCGGCGTCATCGAGAACATCATGCTGCCGCGGCTGGGCATGTCCGGCCGGCTCGACTGGCACAAGCTGCGCCAGGAGGCCGAGGCGCTGCTGGCGACCCTCGGTGGCGACGTGCGGCTCCCGCTGGATGCGACGGTTGGTTCGCTTTCCATCAGCCAGTTGCAGATCGTCGAGATTCTGAAGGCGCTGGCGCTCAACAGTCGCATCATCATCTTCGACGAGCCCACCTCCTCGCTTTCGCCGATGGAGCGCGAGCAGCTCTTTGGCGTGATGCGCGACCTGGCGGCGCGTGGGCACGCGCTCATCTTCGTGTCGCACCGCATGGAGGAGATCTTCACCGTCACCGACCGTGTCACCGTGATGCGAGAGGGGCGGACCGTCGCCAAGGCGCTGCCGACCAACAGCCTGGATATTGGCAAGCTGGTGGAGCTGATGGTC
>Ga0255356_1002121_pt1 | contig 11766 bp, 6 predicted proteins | sample HBST100metaG_FD_189944 | JGI IMG/M metagenome (GOLD analysis project Ga0255356, IMG submission 189944) | Peat soil microbial communities from Stordalen Mire, Sweden - H.B.S.T100 | ecosystem: Environmental > Terrestrial > Soil > Wetlands > Peat | place: Sweden: Norrbotten County, Stordalen Mire... | reverse complement strand
CTGCAGGTTATCTCTGGCTGCTTGTGCCCGTGCTCGGAGCCATTGTGTTGCTGTATCTGCTGAAAATTCGCGGTGAGGACATTCAGGTTCCCGCAGTTTTTCTTTGGCCCAAACTGACGTCGGACGTGCGGGCGAACGCGCCGTTCCAGAAGCTCCGGATATCGCTTCTCTTCGTTCTTCAGATTGTTGCGGCCATATTGATCATCATCGCCTTGGCCGCGCCGCAGCACCGTGTTCGTGGCCTGGCGGGCGAGACAACCGTGATCGTGCTGGACAATTCGGCCAGTATGGGCGCGACGGACGTCTACCCGTCGCGATTTGCGCGAGCGGTGCAGCGCGTTAAAGATCTCGTCAACTCGCTCTCCGCAAGCGACCGACTCGCCCTGATCGACGCGGGGGCGGACACGAAGATAGTCTTTCCGCTCTCAAATGACCGTGCGTCGATGGTCCGTGCGCTTGGACCGCTTCAAAGCGAGGATGCGCCGGCAAATATCGGCGAGGCTCTTCGTCTCGCGGCTGCCCTGTGCGCCGGTCGCGCCAGGTCGAGGATACTCGTGCTCTCCGACGGCGGGTTTCCTGCCATCACGGATTTTTCACCGGGAGGCGCTCAACTCACCTATGAGCCAATCGGCACCAGCTACAAGAACGTTGGAATCACGGAATTCGACTCTTCACTGATGCCAAACAGCAATTTGCAGTGCTTCGCATCGGTTCACAATTATGACGATTCTCCGATGTCCTCGCTGGTCGCGCTGACGGTCGACAACGAAATAGCGGATGCTCGCCAAGTGACGATTCCCGCAGGCTCGTCGCTCCCGGAGGTTTTCAATGTGCCCGGATCGGCCCGCGTTGCGCACCTGAGCGTTACCGCGCCCGGAGATATCCTGAAGGCTGACGATACCGCGACCATATTTCTCAAAGGGGTGGGCACGACACGGGTGCTGCTTGTATCGGCTGGCGATCTATTCCTCGAACGAGCGTTGAGTTTGGACCCGGCGGTGATCCTGGAGCGGTCAGGCGACGTGCCAGAGTACGAGCGTGCGGGAACGCCGGGGCCTGGGCGGTACGACGTTGTGGTTTTTGACAACACGCAGCCGGTGCCTGTCAAGGCGACTGCCGTCATGTCGTTTGGCGCACCGGCGCGTGAGCTTGGCGTTGCAGATGCCGGTATAGCTGCAAATCCTCGCGTGTCGGACTGGCAGCGTGACAGCCCCGTGATGCAGTTCGCGGATTTTCACGATCTTGAGATCAGCCATGCGCACCGTGTGTCGTTATTGCCAGGCTATGGTGCGAAAGCACTTGTGGATGGAAGCGACGGCCCATTGGTTGTATCGGCTCAGGCCGGTGGCCGTCGTTCGCTTTACACGAGCTGGAGCATTCTTGATTCAGACTTTCCTTTGCGCGTGGTCTTTCCGATCTTTGTGGCCAACAGCGTGGCATGGTTGACCATGGGCACCGGGAGGACGGCAAACGAGGCTGGGGGCATAATGGCCCGTCCCGGGCAAGCCTTTACGGTTGCCGTTCCAGGCTTAGAGGCAACGCTGGTCTGCCCCGACGGTCACCGTGAGCCGCTTGTGGTTGCAAATGGTGCGGCGACCATCAGATCGGCCGTCCATGTAGGCGAGTATCGCGTGGTCGGCCCACAGGTCAACACGGCAATTTCGGTCAATCTGCTGGACCAGGATGCAGGGGACGTGCGACCTAAGGCTCAACTGGATCTGGCTGGTGTGCGGCTTGCCGCGTCTCCGTCACCTGGTTTGATGCTTTCGGACGTCTGGCGTCCGATTGTGCTCGCTGCGCTGCTGATTCTCGCCACCGAATGGTGGGTGTTTGTGAGGCGCAGCTAATGGTGACGTTCTCCGACCCGCTCTATCTGCTGCTCCTTCTGCCTGCGCTTGGCTGGATGGCGTACTGCGCGCGGCACATGCGGGGAATGACGCGCGAACGGCGGATTGTCGCGATTGCATTGCGCACCATGGTGCTTGTCTTGCTCGTGCTTGCCCTTGCCGGCTTGCAGACCAGGCAGACCAACAGGGCGCTTGCCACGGCGTTTGTGCTGGACAAGTCTGCCAGCATGGCCGGCCCGCCGGAGCACAGCGCCGAGCAGTTCGTTCGCCAGTCTCTCAATGCGCTTGGGCCAACTGATCGGGCTGGTCTGGTGGTTTTTGGCAAAGATCCAGTTATCGACACGGACACAGGCTCATTGCACTCGCTTGGCAGCATCTACGCCAATCCAGATCCATCGTCCACCAACATTGCGGCCGCAATTCGTCTCGCGTCGGCCACCCTGCCAGACGGCTATTCGAAGCGTCTGGTGCTCCTCAGCGACGGAAATGAGACGAGCGGCGATGCGGCGGAAGCTGCGGAGGTGGCTGCGGCCGAAGGGATTCAGATTGACGTCGCGCCTGTTGCAACGGCGCAGTCGCAGCGCGGCGAGGTTTTGATCCAGAATGTCGATTTGCCGCCAACGGTCACAAAGGGCCAGCCTTTTGAGATGCGGGTCGATGTTCAAAGCACGCAGCCGTCTTCCGCCACGTTGCATGTCGACAGAGATGGCACGCCGGTCTCGTCCATGCCAATCCAGCTTGTTCCTGGCTCAAATGTGATCGCGGTGAACCAGACGGCTGGCGATCCAGGATTTTACAAATACAGGGTCACCGTGGAAGCGGCCAACGACACCGATCCGCGCAACAATGTGGGCATTGGCTATGTGAACGTGGTTGGAAGACCGCGCGTCCTGCTGGTTGAAGGGCAGGCAGGTTCGGCCAAGGCATTGGAAGCAGCGCTTGCCCCGCACGATATGGACGTGAGGCGTGTGGACTTTACGGGCTTGCCCACGCGTCCGGAAGATCTGCAAGGGTATGACAGCGTCATCTTCTCGGACTTTCCCGCCGAGCAGATTGCCGACCCGCAGATGCACTGGATTGCATCCGCCGTTCAAAACGACGGGCTTGGGTTTGGCATGATTGGCGGCGACAACTCGTTTCTTCCCGGCGGATACTACGAAACGCCAATCGCCGACGTTCTGCCCGTGGACATGAACGTCCGCCAGCGCAAGACCTTTCCAAGCACGTGCATCGAGATCGTTGTGGACGCTTCTGGCAGCATGTGCATTCCCGAGGACGGTGTTGAGAAGATAAAGCTTGCCGCGACTGCAGCGGCGTCCATGGTTCGGATGATGCCCCCTAACGATCTCGTTGGGGTGGCGGGAAGCGAAGAAACGATCAATTTCGTTGTGCCGATCCAACCTGCCATGGACAAGGACAAAATCGCGCAGGAATGCGGGTTGCTCGATGCCGGAGGTGCCGGAATTTTTGTAGAGCCGTCCCTGCAGTTTGCGGAGACCACAATGCAGCCCGTCAACACAAAGGTGAAGCACCTTATCTTGATGGCGGACGGCGACGATTGCAAGGGGCAGGAAGGCTCGTTTGACCTCGCGCGCAAAATGGTTTCCGAAGGCATGACGGTGTCGGTCATCGCTGTTGGAGATGGCAAGGACGTCGGGTTTTGCCGGACACTGGCGGCGATAGGGAAGGGGTACTTTTACTTGGCCAATCAAGCGAAGGAACTCCAGCGTCTGGTGACTCAAGATTCGTCGATATTGGCGCGATCTGCTATCGAAGAGGGCCCTTTTCTGCCCAAAGTCGACCCAACCGACGAGGTGTTGCGGGGCATCGACCTGCAAACCATGCCACCGCTCTATGCGTACGACCTTGCCAGCGACCGCCCGCTCGCTCGAAACCCAATGCGCACCAACAAGGACGATCCATTGCTTGCGTATTGGCAGTACGGACTTGGCACTACCATGGCGTTCATGTCCGATGCGCAGCCTAAGTGGGCGCGGCAATGGATGGGATGGCAGGACTTCAACTCGTTCTGGGCTCAGGCTGTTCGGGAGACTTTGCCCGCGCATTCGGCGGACCGGATCACGATGGACGTGCATCGTGACGGTGGAGCTGCCGTGCTCGACGTCACAGCGTTCGATCCGTCGGGCGCTGCAATCAACGGGTTGCCGTTGAACGTCAATGTAACCGACCCGAACTCGAACACCGAGCCTCTTAAATTGGAGCAAACGGGCCCTGGAAAATACCGGGCGACGTTTGACACGGGCGATACCGGCGGATACGTGGTAACTGCCTATCAGCCCTCGCCCATTGGCGGCAAGCCGGCGTTGATCCGGCAGGGCTTTTCCGTTGCATATCCGCCCGAATATCAGGCGATAGGCCCGAACACCGCTCTGCTTGCCGAGATTGCGAAAACAACGGGAGGGCAAATTCTCTCGCGACCTGTACAGGCGTTTCGTGAGGCGTCAAAGCCTGGCGAGCTTGTCCGCGATATGTGGCCGGTGCTGTTGTTTTGCGCGGCGTTGCTTTTTGTACTGGACATAGCGGTGCGACGGATCGCGATTCCGTTCGCAGAAATGCGCGTGAAGATCCAGAGCATGATCCGCGCACTTGCTGCTTTTGCCGCCAAGCGCCACGCGGCACGGGTGCCAAACCAGTCGTCACAGGCGAAAGCCATTTCCAGATTGAGCCGTGCGAAGGAGCGCGCTGATTTGAAAACCGATCAGAACGGCACGATTCCCACGAAAACGCTTGATGCCGACCCAAGCCCCAATCAATCTTCCCGTCCTTCAAACGGAACCGGCACCCCCAACCAACCTTCCGCACCCGGGACCACAACGCCCCAGAACACCGCGCAGCGTCTCTTGGATATCAAACGCCGAAAAAACCACGACTGAGCCCGCCCATGCGCCCACGTAAAACCCGTACGTTGGGTCATCTGCACAGCCTGTTGTAGTACGATAGCCGCACGGCAACCGCTACAAGCTCACCTGTATCCATTCTCTCCTTGCGGAATCGTGCAAACGCGCCGATAGACTCCGTACCTTTTTCTTGCCCACCGGTAACCTGCGGACGTTGTTAACATCCGGTTAAAACTCTTCTGGCACAATTTGAACGAAGCCCTGCCATTGGGCCACCTATGCATTGTGGCTCTTGTATGTGCGGCCGTTGCTGCCTCCGGGAGAGACAACTATGACAGGCACAACCTTAACACGTCGGCAATCGCCGCTACCGGCAGTGCGCGCCAGCTTCCGGGGCAACTGGCCCCTGTCGGATATCGTGATGCGGACACTGGCAGTAGCGGCGGTTGCCGCCCTGTGCGTTTTCATGTGGCTCACGACACTGACGCGAAACGGACGTGACGATTGGAGCCTCGTTGTCCCGGCCCGACGTCATGGGCTGATCGGCGGCTTGCTTTGCTCCTACACTCACTTTACGGGGCGTTTTACATGGATGGCACTTATCCAAGCTGTCGGTTGTTTCGCTCCTGCCCGCGTCTGGATTCTCACCCCAGTCTTGAATCTCTTATTTGTCGTGTCGTCCGTGTTGTTTTTTCGCAGTGTGCTGGGCCTCAAATGGAGCGCTTCAGTTGCGGCGGGCATATTGACGCTTCTTGCCGGCACAGTCTTGGTTCCGAGTTACGCCGTGAACTTCATTTGGACCTCGGCGGTGAGCAATTACCTCACGGGGGTGATCCTCGGCCTTTTCGCTGCCATTCTTTTGTTCAAGAAGCGACTCGGGCGCGCTGAGAGATTTGCGCCTGGCATTTTGTTCGTGCTGTGCTTTCTTGCCTGCGGGTGCAACGAAATGGTTACAGCCACGCTCCTCGTCCTGCTGTCGGCGGCCGCCCTGCACCGCTCGTTGAGGGGCCAGGGCCTTGCGGCAGGGGGCATTGGAGCGATAGTTGGCACGGCCATAATGTTGGCTTCGCCTGGCAACCGTTTGCGGCGCATCGGTGAGGATCCGCATCCGTTGCCGATGGCGCACATACCAGGTTTGGCGGCTGGAAACGTGATCACGTATGTCCAGCAGGCATGGGCTACCTGCACGGATGTTCCTGGCTTGGCGTGGCTATACTATCTGCAGTTCCCGGACCCGTGGCTTTACATTTCGCATTTACGCGGTTCGTGGAACGGGCTAGCCCCAATTGTTGTGTTTGCACTGGTCATAATCGGCTCTGCGCATGATCAGGAGACAGACTTGTTCAATTGTCTCCGATCAGCGGTTTTCGTGGGGCTTGCCACGCTTTTTCTCCTCTTCGTTCAAGCGGCGATCAGCGACTACTCGATTGGATATGCATGGAAATCATGGTCGTACTCGCCACCGGCGCTGACATTGCTATTTGGCGGTGCCGTTATCTCACATTTTCTTGGCAAATCCCTGCGTATTTGGTGTTGCCAAGTCCGTGGTGACATGCGGAGCATTGTCACAGTGCTCGCCGTCTGTTTCGTCGCAGTCAGCCTGGCTTCTCTGTGCAGCCTTGCACGCACTTATTCAACCGATGCGATGCTCGCGGATAAATTTCGGTTGGAACAGGACTGGTCGATTCCGGTGTGCGTCAGCCGTGTGCGTGTGGGCGAGAAGGCTGCGCTTGTACACGCTGTCGAGGCGTGGTACATGCCAAACGACAACAAGAGGCAATTGCAGGATTTGGACGAGGCGTACGACCTTGGCGTGAATCCAAACCTAGTGACGTTCAAACCGTCGAACTATGCCGACGAGGAACGCGGGTTTTGAAGGAAGCACGGCCGTATGCCGTTCTGCTCAAAGCGACGACAGTCTCCAACGATACGGTTCGCCCGAACGAGTCGCTGGAAACGACGTGGCCCCGCATGCTGCCCTTCCGCTGATTCTCGTACCAATGGCGCTGATTGGCCCGCACGTCTCCGAAATCTACCTCCGATAGTGGCAAACAGTTGCGTCAAGCGTCCTTGCGGATCGTCGCGTTCACGGCGTGCTTCTGGATTTCCGCGATAAGATCGGCGACATTGTTCAATAAACTTGATATGGGGAGGGTTCGCCGTTCGCTCTTTACGAAGCTGCCGCCAATTAGCTCGCCTAAATTGACCTTTACCTCGGTCACATCGTTCCATACGACTCTTGTTTTGCCGAACGGAGTGATTTTCGTGATCTCATTGTCGTCCAACACAATGGCAGATCGGTAAAACACGGCAAGGCCATAGCCAAGAAGCAATAGTGACGGCCCTCCGATCCAGCACAGTCTGGTGGTGGCGACGGGGAGTCCCAAACAGTATTGGCTGGCTGCGACGACGAAAGGGGCGATCACATACACAGCCGGTATTGCGAGGAGAATTCGTACCGTGCGGCTTCTGTACGAGTACCGCTTGCCGCCGCTATCGCCATTCCAAGGGCTTTGCCTGGGTTCAAGTGATTCGCATGCGCTGACTGTCCGCCATTTGTGGTGCGCCGCGTTCGTTGCATACGTCTCTACAATTTTGGTGAGGCGCGGGCAATCGTCGATCTCGAAGAAAAAGCAGATCGGCCCACTTCGCGTTTCGACTCGCGCTTGGTTCGAGATTTTGAGTATCCCGCCCACACTCGTTGTCCAGTAGTAGTCGATGACGTCGCTCCAACTTGCGGCAGTGACATCTTCTCCGCTCGTGAACGTCAACGTCTCCCGGTCTACTATTATCGATTCTGACTTTCTTCGCCTCAGTTCCTTGTACGTCAGCCACGGTGATGTACTTATCAACGCCCCATACAGTGTGAGGACCAGCGCCGTAAAGCCAAACATGGCGATTGAAAAACCGTCCTTGTGCCGAGCAACCATGCAAAAGGTTGCAAGCCAGCCATCGCCGCCAATCACCAAAACGACGCACGAAACCAGCGTATTGAGAGATCGCTTGGCCTTGCGCAGCGAATATCCAAACGTCTGCGGCCAGCCGTCCTCGTCCCGCGCTCCAAGGCATCCCCACGCCTTGGCCTTTGCAGCAGTCGCATGGCGCTCTACGGCCGCCTTGAGTTCCGCCGAGTGCGTCCATCTGATGTTGAATCCGATAGACGTCCTGCCAGCGACTATTTTCGAATTGTAGCCGCTGCTTCTCCTGTTGCTTGCCTCGTTGTAATAGTCGCGGACATCCGCCCACATTGCCTGGCCCGAGCTTTGCCATAGCCGCCAAGAGATCCCGTCTTCCGTCGCCACGATACGGTAGGTAAGCTGGCGGAAGGCAAGATAAAGCGCTCCTATCAGAAACAGTGGCGTGATGACGCCGAAAAACACCCAGGCGTCGCTTGTTCGCGGCGACCTGAGCAGCAGCCAGACAGGCAGCAAGGCGTAAACGCAGAGGAAGACCACGCCTGCCCACTCAATGCGGCTGGGCGTTGAAACCACAAGAGGGGTTGGGGTGCCGTTCATAGTTGTTCAATACAACTGTGAACTTCCCGTTTCCTGCCATTGGCGCGAAGGAAGTGACCATACGGTTCGATGGGGGACATTGCTTCGAATACGGGAGCTTGTTGCCCGCGCCTGTCGGCAAGAAGAAGCGATTCTTAATTGTCACATAATCTGCATGGCGCAAAATAACCGGCCCTATGGACGACCACCATCTCATGCCGACTCCAAGATCCATGTCCCGTTTTGCGAACCCGTACGTGCTTGCCAGCATTCCGGCGATTTTGCTGTGGATATTTGGCAGCGTCACCGGGCCTTATTTCTTGATTCCGAACCGTGGCGACCTCGGTGAGTACCTTACCTATTCGCTAGCTGTTTTCTCCGGCTACGTCCCCTATGTTCACTTTCCTGTCGAGTATCCTCCGCTCGCGCTGGTGCCGATTTTGCTGGCAAGAGCGTTTTCCGGTGGTGTTGCTGCCACGACCATGTCGTACTTGCAGGCTTTCCTCTTCGTGAACTGCGTCACTTATCTCGTCCTTGTGGGAACAGCGTTGTCGGCTGTGGAATCCGATTGCAAGACCGTGCGCCTTGCAACAATTGCATTTTTCTCCGTCGTCGTCATCATGTTCTTCCCGTTGATGCCGTGGAGGTTCGACCTGTTTCCTTCGATGCTCACAGGCATCACGTTCATCCTTGTGCTAAAAGGCAGAGCAGCGCCTGCCGGAGTCATGCTCGGGCTGGCGATTGCGGCCAAGCTGTATCCGGCAGTTTTGCTGCCGATTTTTGCGTTCGCATTGTGGCAATGGCAAAGCAAGCGTGCCTCATGGGTTTTTTCCGCATCGGCCATTGTCATCGCGGTGCTCTGCTTCATTCCATTTTTCGCGATGTCACCGCACGGCGTCATGCACATGTTCGTTTACCATGCCCGCCGAGGCCTAGAAATTGAAACGATTCCAAGCGGCCTCATTCTCTTGGCGCATGTGCGTGGATTGGGCTCTGTTGCGAACGTCTCGAATTACGGCGCTGTTCACCTCGCTTCTCCGGCGTCATCGGTCGTCCTAAAGCTGTTGCCATTCGCATTTCTTGCCTTGTTTATTTCCAGCACGATCGTCGGATGTCGCGCCATCGTGCGATTGGCCGGGCATGATCGCAGGGCAAGGGCCGTTGCTCTCTCTGCTGCGTCGGCTTGTGTGCTCCTTTCGTTCATTTTGGCTGGAAAGGTGTTTTCACCCCAGTACCTGATTTGGCTCCTTCCGTTTGTTCCTGCGTTGACCCCCTCCGTTCGCTGGTTCTTCGTTCTCATTTTGTTCCTTACAATCGCGATTTTTCCGTTTCTCTTCGATCTCTTAGGAGTCTTTGTGCCGCTTGCGATCATTGTTCTGAACGTGAGGAATCTCGCTGTTGCCGGGTTTCTCGTCTACCTGCTTCTTGCCCTTCGGAACAGGGCTTTGGTTCCTTCGCAACAGGGTGCGAACAACGGTCGAGATATCGGAGCTAAGCGAACAGGCTCTGTTGCGACGCGCTAGTGAGAAATGAGAGCGGCTTAACGAAAAGCCGCGGTGATAAGACAGTTGAAAACAAAAAACATAAGGCACGCGCTTATCAATGCCGTTCGCGCCCGATCTGAGCGTTCTGAGCCTCTTGTGGAACCTGCCGTGCCTGCGGACTTCACCGTCGGATTGGGCACCGAACCAGAGGCCGCAGGGCCCTTCTGGGCGAGCGCGGCACTTATCGGGCTTATCGCCTTTGTCTACGCTTGGAACCCGTTGGATGCCGAAAGCGACTTCTACGCACATGCGGCAATTGGGCGGTGGATGATTCAGCACCACCAGATACCCGCGCACTCGCTCTTCTTGTGGTCTTTTTCCGTTCCTTGGGTGGCGCATTCGTGGCTTTCTGAAATACTGATGTATCGAATGATGGCCACTTGGGGACCTGGCTCGGCCGTTTGGTTTGCTGCGTGGATGATAGCCGTCACATTTCTCGCCCTCTTCTTGTATGGACGCGGGCGTCACATGTCCGCGCTCGTGCCGCTTCTTTTTGGGATATCGATACTAGCGTCACAACCGCGATATTTGCCTCGGCCCGATCTGTTTACGGATCTGTTCACGGTTGTTGTGTTGATTCTTATCCTCGAATGGCCCCGTGTGTCCCGCCGCCGTGGAAATGGCGAGTTTGGAATCGTCGCTGCCGGAATGACGTTGCTGTTTGCCCTCTGGGCGAACCTGCACGGGGCCGTCATCAGCGGCGTCGCCATGCTTGCGATGGCCGGAACATTGGACCTGTTCCAATCTCGCTACCGTGCAAGCGGTGCAAAATTGCTGGGGCTCGCCGTAATTGGGATCTTGGCGGTCACGCTCAATCCATATGGCTGGCATTACTTCTCGATCTACCAACAGGTCGACTCTCACTTCTTTTCCACAATCAACGAGTGGCGGCCGGTCTATGCGATACCGTACTATGATATTGACAAGCTTTTCGAGCAGTACCTCGTTGCGGTTGTCGCGCTGGTCGCGTGGTTTAGGACAAAAGATCGAAGGGTGTCGCTTCCGTTGCTTGTGATCTACTCTCTCATTGCGTTCACTCAGGCGCGTCGGAATGCCCTGATATGCTCGCTGACGTCGTTGGCCGTGATCGTCGAATGCGCACAGGGGATCGACCCACAGGCAATTTGGGCTCAGATGCAGGCGGCAAAGCCACGAGCGAAGCTTGGCGCTGCCCCGCAAGTGTTCAACGCCTCAGCAGTGTCTGCGGTGGTTTTCGTGCTGCTCGCAGCGGTTCTTTTTGTAGCGCCATTTTGGCGGCGAGGTTGGCCGATGCAAACTGTTGAGCCTGGGGCGACTCCGCAAAAGCAGACCGATTTTCTGATTGCGCATGGTGTCAGCGGCGCAGTGTACAACGATTACAACACGGCACCATATCTCGAATGGCGGCTATATGGCCGGTCGACGTTCTATATCGACGGTATGAACGCTTATCCGGACAGCATCGACACCATCCTGAACCATGTCATTTTGGCCGATGACGAAGGCATCGACTATTTGAAGCGCAACCGCGTCAACTGGTTTGTGGGACGTAATCGGGACCCCGTGCTCGAACCCGACTTTCCGCCAATTTATCACGCCCTGCAGGCCAGCCCCGACTGGGCGCTTGTCTATTTCGATTACGACGGGCCAGTGTGGGTGCGCAAGGTTCCAGAGCTGAGGAGCGTGTGGCGGCACACGGTGGCACTGCCGAAGTAGTATCCCCGCACACGATCTGAAAGCGCTTAGGGAATGCGACTATCGGTTGACTTCCGTTTTGATGCCATGCTATCCTCCTTTATGCTTACCACCGAAACTCAGCGTGCTGATTATGTGTTTGTGGGCGGCGTTGTATACGACGGCCTTGGCGGCGAGCCCGTGCTAGCGGATCTCGCCGTCGCCTCAGACAAGATCGTCGCGATTGGACCGAGCCTTGAACGAGAGTTTCCTGGCGCGCTCGTTGTGAATGTTCCCGGTTTGTGCGTCGCACCGGGATTCATCGACATTCACACCCATTCGGATATGACGATATTGGTCAATCCTGCCA
>Ga0255356_1002120_pt1 | contig 11771 bp, 9 predicted proteins | sample HBST100metaG_FD_189944 | JGI IMG/M metagenome (GOLD analysis project Ga0255356, IMG submission 189944) | Peat soil microbial communities from Stordalen Mire, Sweden - H.B.S.T100 | ecosystem: Environmental > Terrestrial > Soil > Wetlands > Peat | place: Sweden: Norrbotten County, Stordalen Mire... | reverse complement strand
GACATGGTCGAAGAAGGGTCATGGGTGGATGCACGGCTCGACTCGCCCTTGCCAAACCGCTCTCCCGCCCCTCGCCCAGATATCCGTGCCATGCTTCGCCCTATCGGCCCGGTCGCGGTGTTCGGTGCCAGCAATTTTCCGCTTGCGTTCTCCGTCGCCGGTGGCGACACGGCATCGGCGCTTGCCGCTGGCAACCCGGTAATTGTGAAAGCCCACCCCGCTCACCCAGGGACGTCGGAACTGGTCGGTCTGGTGATTAAAGTCGCCGCAGCCGAAACCGGAATGCCGGATGGCGTATTCAGCCTTCTCTTCGATCAGGGCAAGGAGATCGCACAGGCGCTCGTTATGCATTCCGCAGTCAAAGCCGTGGCGTTCACCGGATCTTTAGGTGCCGGGCGAGCTCTGATGGACTTGGCCGCCGCCCGTCCCGACCCCATTGTGTGCTTCACGGAGATGGGCAGCACAAACCCGGTGTTTATTCTTCCCGGTGCGCTTCGTGAGCGGAACGCGGCAATAGCCAAGGGACTGGTCGGATCTATCACGGTGGGTTCAGGGCAGTTCTGCACCCAGCCGGGGTTGGTTGTGCTGCCGAACACCGAAGATGCGCTTCGCCTTGTCTCCCAGGTTTCCGAAGCGATCAGCGCTGCGCCGCCCGCAACAATGCTTACCGGCGGCATAAGCGGCGCTTACGCGGCGTCCGTGAGCGAACGCAAAGTTGCCAAGCACGTGAGCCTAGCAGCCGAAGCCGTGGAAACACCGACGTCACCCTATCAAACACGCCCTGCCGTGTTTCAGGTCGATGCAGCCGATTTCCTCAATGACCGTAGCCTTTCAGGCGAAATCTTCGGGCCGACGTCAACATTTGTACGCTGCACCTCTGCGGACGATGCAACCAGTATCGCCCTCGCGCTTGAGGGACACCTTACCGCGACGGTTCACGGCACCGACGAAGACCTGCAGAACGCCGCCGAGCTTATCTCGGTTCTTGAGCGCAAAGTGGGACGGATCGTGATCAACGGATACCCGACCGGTGTAGAGGTTTGCCACGCGATGGTACACGGCGGCCCGTATCCCGCCACATCCGATAGCCGCTTCACGTCGGTGGGCAGCAATGCCATCTTCCGATTTGTCCGGCCGGTGTGCTACCAGGACTTCCCGCAGCATCTTCTGCCAGACGAGCTGAAAGACGGCAATCCACTAGGCATTCACCGGTTTGTGGACGGGGAAATTTCGTTACGGCACTGAAACATGGGCCGTGCGCTCTTCGGACGGCGTTTCAGCAGCGAGAATATCATGCTCGCCGACGTTGGCCGGCGCTGGGCCGGATGGCAGCCATTGGTTTGCGATCAGGGCGACAACTGCGATGGACACGCCTACCCAAAACGGCAGATTATAATTGTGATACCGTTGCCACAGGTACGCACCGCCGATCGGAACAACGACAGCGGCTATGTGATTCATCGTCGTGCCCATTGCTAGGCACGGCGTCATCTCCCCTTCTCGCACGATGCGATGAAGGTAGGTGGTAAAGCCGACGCCAAAGCTGAAGAGGATGTTGTCGATGAGAAAGAGGCTGTACAGCGCATAGACGTTGCGAATGGTGGCATAGCCGAGGAAGACCACGATCAGACCGACGCTGTAGAGCATCAGCGGGGATCGCTCCCCCTTGCGGTCGATTACTTTGCCTATCGCTGGTGACGAAATGCCGATCAACACCGCGTTGACAAGTTGCAAAAGCAGCATATTTGCCAACGGCACATGATAGACCAAGATCAGCGCAAACGATGCGAAGATCGAGAAGATCTGTCGCCGACAGCCTTCGAGAAAGGTCAACAGATAAAAGAGGCCATACTCCGGGCGCAAGATCAGCCTTGCACGCTGGGGGCGATCCGGGTGTACCGACAATCCTGCGGCACAACCGGCGGAGAGCACAATCGATATGCTGGCCACGACGAAATATGGCGTGTACAGCGTTGTTCCGAGCCAGTGCGACGTCACCCATGCCGACGCAAGCGCGGCAAGAGTGGCCCATGCTCCCACTCCCGCCATGCGCCCGAGATGCCTTCCGCCCTCTTTGCCCCGAGCCAGCTCGAGAGTAATGGCAGACGAAACCGTGGTGTAGAGATGAAAACCGATGGACCAGCAGACTGTGACTATCACCAGGTCCCGGTACTGCGGCATGAATCCCGATATGCCGACGCCGATTCCTGTGATAAGCAGGCCGAGGCCCGCTACCCGTGTTTCTGCAAGGGCCACCAATGTGCCCGCAGTCAAGGCCGCCAGCAGGCCCGGCGTTTCGCGGATAGATTCCAGCATTCCAAGCTGCATCGGGCCGGCGTGATAGCGATCTCTCAGATAATTCTGAAACACCCCTCCATAGACGGAGAAGCCATACGTAAACAGAAACGTCAGGAGCGTCAGCAACGTCCAATCCCGCTGCTCGTGCGGCCGCTCCGCCAATGCTACACCATCCGGACTGACTGCCATTGGTGAGAGGTTACCCGGTTTGGCCCAGGAATTGCGGCGCTCACCAGACTTCGTTCATCGAGACGGAGACAATTGACTGCGCTGGGACGGTGACGGTCAGAGTGCGGTTCGTTATGGGCAGCGCATCCAAATGGACGAGGTCTTCTGCCCGCGACGTGCGGTAGAGTTCCGCAGATTTCGGGAGGCGGGCGAACTTGGACAGATCGACTGACTCTTGGCGATCAGCTTTGGTGCCGACCAAGACAATGGCCAACGTTCCTCTGTTGTGATCGTACGCAGCGATGGAATCGGTATCGTCAATGCCGATAAAGCGGCTGCCGGGGCGGATAAATCGCGTAAAGCTCTCGTACGCGTAGTACTTCTTGTTGACCGTGTACGAGGTGTCGGTATCGTTATTCAACGGTGCAGAAAGGCATCCCCATCCCCCGCCGCCGTCAACCACCTGCCAGAAAACCCACGCCGTCGGTTTCAAGCCGCGGATGTCCTCCACAATGCGGTGCGCCAAGTCCATACCGCTCGCATCACCGTCACCATACTCGGACATCCAGAGGCCCTTGTGATCGGCCAGCGCCAGCTCATACAACGCCTTGCGCTGGCTTCCGCCGTAGCTATGCGTGTTGATGCGCGATATAAGGGCCTTCGTGGCCTGAGAAAAGCTGCGGTACGCCGACACGGCGTTGTCGATCGAGTTTGAATCTGGCGCGCTGAGTATCGTCTTTGAGCCCGATGCCTTCAATCTTTGACCGACCACCGCCAGCAAGGCGTCCTGGCTGCTTTGCTCAAAATAGCAGCCTTCTTGATGGTTGCCATATTTCCACCAATGACCGTCCGGCTCGTTCAATGGCTCAAGAGAATCGAACTGGACGCCCCAATCCTTCTTGAAGTGCTGCACGACGGCGACAAGGTAGTCGGCAAAGGCCGCATAGTGCTCTGGTGCAAGATTGTCGTTGCCGTTCTTCTCACCGGTCGCGCTTTGGCTGATGGTCATCCAATAGGGTGGAGAGTTAGAAAATGCCTAAACATGGTTGACACCCAGCTTCATTGCAGCAGCGAGCACCCATCGCTGGCCGGCATCGGCCGACCAGTCCCATGTGCCCAGCACCGGCTCATATCCGTCCATGCGCTCACGATGCCCCATCGCATGAACTTCGGGATTTTCACCGCCGCCAATGTTGTACCTGGCCACGTTCAACCCCAAGCCAATTTTCGGATCAAAGATCTTGCCGATGATTTCCGAACGGTCAGGCTCCGGCCATCGGCCAACAACGTTGGCAAACCAGCACAGCGACGTTCCCCACCCATCAAAAACCTGGTATCTCTGGCCAGGATCGACAATTGTCATTCGAGTCACAACTTCCGTTTCGGCACTGTCCGCGTGTACAGGAAACAAGCTTTCGGGACTCGCCGTTATCATGATCGTGGCAAAAGCTGCAATTGCCACGCATCGGAGAGAGAACCGTTTCGGGAACATGCGCGAGATGCCGTTCATTGAAGTGCGCATTTCCCGACATACCATTTATATTCCTTCTGGCCGTCGAAGGAGATGTGCAGCGGCGGGAATCAGCCAGGGCTCGCCGGAAGATCTCCTCCGCTAACAGCTTTGCCATAAATCGGCACGGTGCGAACAGGCTTTCCATTCGCGCTAATCTTTTTGCAGGCTATGCCCTGACCGTGTTTCGTGGTCGGGCGCTGCAAAATGGGGAAGTGCGCCCGCTTACGACGAGCGATGCCGCTGGGGTATCCTACTATCGCCTTATGATTCCACTGAGCGACGACAATCCAACCCGATCATTCCCGATCATCACCATACTCCTGATCGCCTTGAACATAGCCGTCTACGTGCTTCAAGTGACAAGCGGTTGGCAGTTTGACGGGTGCTATGAAATGGTGCCCTACAAAATCAGTACAGGGCACGACATTGTTGGGCTTCTGTCGATAACGCGAATGGGCAATCTCGTGCTGCACCACGTGCCCGACTCGCCGCTCTTCTCCCCGCAGGGCAATCAGATCTATCTCGGGCCAAGCCCGCATCCGTTGTGGCTGACGATCTTCACGGCGATGTTCATGCACTCAGGGCTCCTGCATATTGGCGGGAACATGCTCTATTTGTGGATCTTCGGCAACAATATCGAGGATGTGCTCGGAAAGGTGCGCTTTCTCTTCTTCTATCTGGTCTGCGGCGTCGTGGCGGCTCTCACTCAGATTGCAGCAGATCCGCTGTCTTATATTCCAACATTGGGCGCTTCCGGGGCGATTGCAGGAGTTCTTGGCGCTTATCTGGTACTCTTTCCCGGCGCACGCGTAAACACTTTCGTGCCATTGATCTTTGTTTGGATAATTCGCCTGCCTGCGTTCCTGCTGCTGGGTTTCTGGTTTGCGTTGCAATACATGTCGGCACAGGATGCCGCTGGTGCGCCATCCATGGGCGGGGTCGCCTACTTCGCGCATGTCGGCGGGTTCATCGCCGGTGTCGTGATTATCGCTGTGCTGGGCGGCAGAAGCCTGATACGCCCGCGACGGACTCTTTATCGCGGCGGCCGATGACAAGCAGCAATTGCTTTTACCGGTCGCCGGTCAACTCCATATCGTTGTCATAGGACTATCTCACGTGTCTCGAAAGTCTCTTCTAATCGCTCTCATTGTCGTCGGCGTAGTCGCCGGCCTTGTCTCATCGCTTCACCGGCTAGCGGTCGAGGATAGAAACCGTCGGGTTGAAACCGTGGTGGACTATCCTGACGCGCTGGGGTTGGCGCTCGCCGATGGACAGCCGCTCGATCAGACGCTCGACACCCTGCGCGCTGCGGGGATCACATCGCTCGCGCTCTGGGAAGATCCTCTTGACAATCTCAGGCTGAACGGGGCGATGGCTGTGCAGGCGATCACGCCAAAGCTGACACGGCTGACGTTCTCACCGAATTTCCCAGGCCAACAGCAGCGCGTGACGGAATCGCTGACCAACAAGACCAGGGTGACGTTCACCAGCACGGCAAACACAGTGATGGTGAACGCGCCATACAGCGAGATTTCCCTGCTTGGCGTCGGTTTGGACCCAACGCAGATAGATATCGCGGTACGACACAGATTTTACATTTGCCCGCGCCTCTACAACTACGCCGGCGTCAACCCTGCGGCGATATCATGGATGCTGAACACGGTCAAACAGCAATGCCGCAACCGCGCGACCGTGCTGATTTTTCTTGGGCCGGACGTGCTTGGAAACAGAGCGCAGCTTAACGCCACAGCGCAGGGGCTGGAGGACACTGGCCTAAAATACGGTTCCGTGGAGTTTGGAAAGCAGATAGGGGACGAGGATCTTTCGGAATCAGCGGCAGACCGCACCGTGCGGGTCCATTCCATCGGGGGCAACGAGATGCCGACAATGGACGAGCCAACTGCCGTGGGCAGGTACGTTCTCGGCACACGCGAGCGAAATATCCGCGTGGCGTATATCCGCCTGTTCCTGACCAGCTACACCGGCGAGCCGGACATTCTTGTGGCCAATGTCAAATATATCGGCGAGGTTGTGCGCGGGCTGCATGACGGAGGGTTGAGCATCGGCCCAGCGCATCCTTTCCGGCAGGATCCCAAGCCCGGCATTGCGCTACGGCTGCTGTTGGCTTTGGGAGTCGCAGGTGGCGTAATACTGCTCAAGTCGCGTTTCATTGGTATAAACGACCGCATTTACGTGCCGATCTTTGTCGCCATAATGGTACTTTGCGTTGCATTGGCCATACCCAGCCACACGGAGCTGGGACGCGAGGGGCTGGCGCTGCTTGCGGCGATTTCGTTTCCATCAATAGGCATGCTGACTCTGTCGTTGCCCCGCCCCGATCAGCCGCCCGCCAGTCGCTGGAAGGCAGTGGAGCTGGCACTTCGCCGCTACGAGTGGGCGACAATGTGGACGGTTGCCGGCATTGTCATGGTCGTCGGCCTACTTGCGGACCGCCTTTTCATGCTGAAAGTGTACGAGTTCGCCGGAATACGGATCGCGGTGATCTTGCCTATCCTGGTGACTCTGCTGTATTACGGGCTTGGGCTAGGAGACATGGACGACCGTGCGGTGTGGCGCGACCGCAAAGCTCGAATGGTTCAACGCTGGAGCGAGTTTCAAGTGAGCCCGATGCTGATTGGCCAGGTGCTGCTGGGAATGGTCGCGCTTGCGATCATAATTGTCATTGTGCTGCGGTCTGGCAACGATCCCGGAGTTGGCGTCTCGTCAACCGAGTTGTCGTTTCGAAGCCTTCTCAACAAGATCTTGTTCGTGCGCCCGCGAACAAAGGAGCTCCTCTTCGCTCATCCCATTCTCGTCATGGGCCTCGCCTTCGCGTTCGCCGGCAAGCGCAAATGGCTTCTGCTGTTTCTTATCGTCGGCGCCATCGGACAGTCTTCGCTTCTGAACACGTTCTGTCACATTCACACACCCCTGATCATCTCATTGCTTCGCGGCGGGATCGGGTGGACGCTTGGCGCAATCATAGGGATCGTCTTGTACGCCCTGCTAACGCGACGTGAAGCGACGGAGGAGACGATAAAGTCCGTAGAAGCTCAATGAGAATTCTTTTCAGCGGATATTATGGCTTCGACAACGCAGGCGACGAGGCCGTGCTTGCCGGCCTGGTACACAGCGTGCGCGGGGCAAGCCAAGGTGAGCGGCTCGGTATAACGGCATTGTCTTCGCACCCAAACGTGACCGCACGCACCCATAATATCGCATCGCGCCAGCGCATGCAGATTGTGCCAGTCTTACGCGCCATTGCCGAATCGGATCTTGTGGCAAGTGGAGGCGGAAGCCTTCTGCAGGACACGACGTCGGAAGTCAGCTTGTTCTACTATCTTGCCATCTTAAGGGCGGCGCAGATAATGAACAAGAAGACCATGGTGATCGCCCAGGGAATCGGTCCGCTCAACACGGGACGTAGTAGGCGGCTAACCGCCAGAGTCCTAAAGCGGACCCAAATCATCACGGTGAGGGACGAGCAGTCGGCGAGCCTCCTGCGCGACATCGGGGTCACCGACGTTCCCATTGAGGTGACCGCCGACCCGGCCCTCCTTCTCGGCACCTCAAGACCCGACACAGCGCCCAGCAAGCGGCTTGCCATCAGCCTTCGTCCCTGGAAGCACCAAACAGAACAGATCATCCAAGCTGCGGTGGACATGGTGGGATCGCTCTTCTCTGGATGGAGCGTCGCCTCAATCGCCATGCAGCCTGGCATGGACACCACGCCAATGGAGCAGTTCCTGGAGCGGCTGCCCGATTCCGTCGTGGACAAACGACTGGTGACTGGAAGCTACGACACTTGCCTAGATGCCATCAGAGCATCTGACCTCACAATCGGCATGCGGCTGCACTCGTTGATCTTTGCCGCAGCGTGCCATGTTCCGACATTGGCAATTTCGTACGACCCAAAAGTAGACGCGTTTATGCAACAGATCAACCAGACTGAGTTTACATGTCCGATATCCTCTCTAACCACGTCGCGCCTATGCGATACGGCCGCCGCGGTCATGTCGAACCTTGGATCGGTTCGAGACGGCCTGTGCTCTGCGATGCCGAGTTTGCGGGCAAAAGCCCAGCGAAACGGCGACATAGCGGTGGCATTGGCAGCACCTGACGCCGACGGCAAAATATAGGTGAATTGACGGTGCATGCAACCGTTCGCATCGTCTAAAGATCCCTGGCAATTACCCCGATAATTAGGTTCGGAGGCGGCACTGAGAAAGGAGCACTATGGCATGAATTCTCTCTCTGTCACTCCCGCGCTATCGACCGTAGCAAATAGGACGGTCCCAAGCGCCATCCGACCAACGCGAGCGAGAGAACCTGCATTGAAGCTGACGAGGCGTGAAATCGAGGTTCTCAAACTTGTCGTTCAAGGCATGTCTAGCAAGAAAGTTGCCGACATGTTGTTTGTCAGCAAACGGACGGTTGACTTCCATTTGGCCAATATCTACGACAAGCTGCATGTATCGAACCGAGTTCAGGCATTGAACAGGGCAACTCGCCTTGGCCTGATCCCCTATGAAGTGCAGATATCTGAATAGTTCTCGATTCAAAATGGTTCGTGGCGAAGAGGCGAAATGGCAGGAAGCTGACGGATACCGGTTCATCAGGCAAATTGGTTTGTGTGCGGGCTGCGGGTTTGACGTGACAGTGTGTTATGGCTCTTCAAGGCTACCGTTAACTGGCGCCGTGTTCGATCTACCGTGGTCGACCGGCGCCAGATCTTTTTGTGGCTGAGATTCCCGGTTGGCGCACCGGTTCCACCAGCTCGAAGATATCCGCTGTCTTCCGAGCACTGTCATGCTATAATGTCGGCATGCCTCCATTTGGATTGCGCGCAGGGCTTTGTTTGTGCCTCTTCCTCGCTTTGGCCTTTGTTTCGTCCGGATGCACAGCGTACGACAAGAGCGCCAAAGAACAGCAAACCACCGATACGATCAACGAAGCTGACCGCTATTATTCCCTTGGCAAGAATGCCGAGGGGCTAACCTGGATCGACCGCGCGATCGCCCTTATGCCTGACGATCTTTCCACCTATATCGGCCAACCAGGCTCCCCCGGCGTGGTGGGTGTCATGCAAAAATACTGTCAGTACGGCGATCTGATTCCCCGATTGTCGAAGGCACTTAAATACCGTGACATCCGCAGCTCGGTGACGGTTTACGAAGCGCTTATCGACGCCCAACAGAGGGTGGCCTCCCCTACGCAGGCAGAGGCCACCGCACGGCAGATGCTCGCACTGGTCGAGCAGTTGATGACGAAGCCGACGGGAGCCGACAGCGACTACTATCAATTTCCGTTGCTGGGATACAAGGCGGAAGCGGAATGGTTCGCAGGCGATCACGCTTCAGCCACAATTGATTTTCGCAAAGCAATCGCCACGACGTCGGGAGACAAACGCGACTCCCTTGAAAATGACCTGGCCTACAACGAGGCGGTCGCCGGTGCAGATCTTCCCGAAGCTCTGCAACTCGCGAAGGCTGCCGTTAAGGACGCTGGAAACAATGCAACGGACAGCGACGGGCAGGAGATCGTTGCCGAATTCACCGACACGTTGGGTTGGGCAGAATACAAGAGCGGCGACTACAAGGATGCGGTGTGCGACCTTGAACAAGCCATGGCGGGCCTGCCGCAGATGGCTGACACGCATTTTCACCTTGCTGAAGCCTACCGAGCATCTGGCAGATACCGCGAGGCACGGATCGAGTACAATCGCGCCGTGATGCTCGACTCAACGAACAAACAAGCGGCTGCTCAGCTCAAACTGCTGCCGCTCGCGACAAGTTGAAGAAATCACGCCGAAAAGTGGGGTAAGATTTTTGCACAAGACACCTATGAGCATGGTTACTTGGGGACGATCTACGGAGAAACCACATGATCTTTGATCGAAGCGCCATTACTGTCGGACGCACCATCCTCGACTTTGGCCTTTGTGACACAAAAGGCGTTTATCAAACTACAACCAAGCTTCGGACCAGGGGATGGTTGGTCGTTGCATTTATAGATCCTGTCGATTCCAATTCCGCCAAAGCGGCGGAAGCACTTTCCGGATGGTCGGATCTTCCGCAAGACAAGGTGACGATTCTCACCGTTTCACTTGCAGATCCCAAATCACCTAAGGTCTCGGGGCTTTCCCTTCCTGGCATCGTCGTTTGGGATTTTGACGCCTATGTGGCAGGCATTTGGGGTGTCAATGCCGTGCCAACCATCTTTGTGGCGAACGGCGCAGGCAAAGTGCTGGCGAAAATGCACGGATTCTCAGCCGAAGAACTCAGCGGTGCCAAGGCTCTCCTGAGCGTGGACATCAAGAACACCGAGGACGCCGCGCAGGCCGCTGCAGCAACTGCCCCAGCTCGTCCCTGAGAGCATTCGGCGGGACACAAAAGAAGGGCGCTACAACTAAATTGCAGCGCCCGCCTCCAGAAACCGAGGCAACTTTAAGGAGATCACACATTTATAAAGACGTTATTTGACGAATTAAAGTTCCCTTAACGATTAACGGATCTCAGACGCGTATAACGTCGGGATTTTGTTGCGCAAGGCGTTCTACGCAAGGGCGTTTGGGAGCACGTCGTCCATGTGCTTAACGGGTATGAAGCGAATGGACGATGTGACGTTGGCCGGAACGTCCTCAAGGTCGCGTTCGTTCTCTGCCGGAACAATCACCGTAAGAATGCCAGCGCGGTGCGCCCCGAGCACCTTTTCCTTCAAGCCACCAATGGGCAATATCCGTCCTCGCAAAGTGATCTCGCCTGTCATCGCCACATCGCGTCGCACCGGTCTACCCGTAATCGCAGAGACAATCGCCGTTGCCAGCGTTATCCCTGCAGATGGGCCGTCCTTCGGAATCCCTCCGGCCGGAACATGGACATGGATATCGGTATGCTCGAAGATCGTCTCGTCAATACCGAGCTGTTTAGAGCGTGAACGAACATAGGACAACGCCGCTTGCGCCGATTCCTTCATGACGTCGCCCAGTTGACCGGTAAGTGTCAATTTTGGCTCCGGGCTTGGGAGAAGCGTCACCTCGATTGTGATGACGTCACCACCGAACTCGGTGTAGACCAATCCGGTTGCCGCACCAACCTGATCCTCGTCCTCGCACAGACCGTACTGGAAGCGTCGTCGTCCCAGGTATGCCTCAATATCCTCGGCGCGAACCGTGACCAGGGCCTCGGCACCTTCGGCAACTTGGCGCGCCACCTTGCGGCATATGCCGGCAAGCTCGCGGTCGAGGTTTCGTACACCCGCCTCGCGCGTGTACTCGCGAATAACACGCCGCACGGCATCGGTCTCTATGCTCAGCTTATCGCCAGACAGACCATGATCGCGTTGCAGCCGCGGCAGGAGGAACTGGCGTGCAATCGCCGCCTTTTCGTCTTCCGTGTACCCGCTGAAGGATATCACTTCCATGCGGTCCCGTAGAGCAGGAGGGACAGGCTCGAGCAAGTTCGCCGTTGTTATGAACATCACGTCGCTCAGGTCGAACGCCACTTCCAAATAGTGGTCGGAAAACTCGCTGTTCTGCTCGGGGTCCAACGCTTCGAGCAATGCCGACGACGGATCGCCTCGGAAGTCAGAGCTGAGCTTGTCAATCTCATCGAGCATAAAGACCGGGTTGCGCGTGCCAGCCTGCTTGAGGCCCTGCAAAATACGGCCCGGCAATGCACCTACGTATGTGCGCCTATGCCCTCGGATTTCCGCCTCGTCGCGGATGCCTCCCAAGGAAACGCGCACGAACTTCCGTCCCAGCGCTCTGGCAATCGACTTGCCGATACTCGTC
>Ga0255356_1002115_pt1 | contig 11785 bp, 10 predicted proteins | sample HBST100metaG_FD_189944 | JGI IMG/M metagenome (GOLD analysis project Ga0255356, IMG submission 189944) | Peat soil microbial communities from Stordalen Mire, Sweden - H.B.S.T100 | ecosystem: Environmental > Terrestrial > Soil > Wetlands > Peat | place: Sweden: Norrbotten County, Stordalen Mire... | reverse complement strand
GAACTCAAGGCGGCCGGCGCGACGGTGGCCGCCGTCAGCCGGCTTGAACGCGACGGCAAGATTCTGCGGCTTAGCCGTGGACTCTACCAGCTTCCTGACGCGCCGATCGAGGCCGATCATGCTCTGGCAGAGGCGAGCAAGCTGGTTCCCCGTGCGGTTGTTTGCCTGACCTCTGCCCTTGCCTTCCATGATCTGACCGACAGAATGCCGGCCAAGGTCTGGATGGCGATCACCCGGACCGATCGTGCCTCCCGCCACACCCAGCCGCCCATGCGGTTCGTCCGGTTCTCGCCACGCCGTCTGACCCATGGGGTCACGACCCATCGGATCGAAGGCGTTGCCGTACCCATCACTGATCCGGCCTACACCGTGATCGACATGTTCCGTTATCGCAGCGCGGTGGGTCTGCCGCTTGCGATTGAGGGCCTCAAGGAGGCACTGCGCACCCGTATGACTACTCCCGCCGAACTCGCCCGGATCGCGACCAAAGAGCGCGTCTGGAGCGTCATGCGGCCCTATCTCGAGGCGCTCGCACATGACGGTTAAGCCGCCTCCGCGCAACATCGGTGCATCGGTCCGTCAGCGCCTCCTCAATCTCTCTCGGGCTGGTGGTCCGCCCTTCAACATTCTGCTCACGCGCTACGTGCTGGAGAGACTGCTCTACCGCCTCACACTCACGCCTCATGCCGGCCGGTTCGTTCTCAAGGGCGCCATGCTGGTAACGACCTGGTTCCCCGATCCACATCGGCAGACCCGCGATGTCGACCTGCTCGGATTCGGCAACCCGGCTCCCGACGCCATGCTGGCCGTCTTCCAGGATGTTTGTGCGATCCAGATGGACGATGGCGTGAACATCGATGCCGCCGGCCTGCGGGTCGATCTCATCCGCGAGGCGCTCGAATATGGCGGACTGCGCCTCAGGACGACGGCGACCGTCGCCGGAGCCCGCGCCAATATCGTCGTCGATATCGGCTTCGGCGACGCGACCGAGCCAGGCATCGAGGAAGTTGCCCTGCCGGTCCTGCTCGACCAGCCGGCTCCTCGACTGAAAGTCTATGCGCGCGAAACCGTCATCGCCGAGAAGTTTCAGGCAATGGTCGCCCTTGGGCTTGCCAACACCCGATACAAAGACTTCTACGATCTGTGGGTATTGTCGCGCGCCTATACATTTGAAGGTGACCGGCTCGCCCGCGCGATCCGCGCCACGTTCGAGCGACGTCGGACTGAAATTCCCGCAACACCGCCGGACGCGCTGACCCCAGCCTTCGCCAATGATCCACTGAAGCACCAGCAATGAGCCCGCTATATCGAAGATCTCGAATCGTCCGGCCTGGATCTGAGCCGGGTGATCACCGACCTCTCAGCTTTCCTTATGCCCGATGCCGAGCATGCGCGCAGCCTGCCATAGCAGCCCGTTGGCCTTCATGCTGCCCGATGGTGGGCTGGTCATGGTTCTTATCGTCTTGATTAGCGAACAAACCGCCGTCCTCGCCCTCAGCCTCCAGCCGGACCCCTCCGCCTGAACCCCGACTTTCTCAACGCGCTGCTATGGGCCGGCTTCCACTGTGTCCCGTTACGTAACGCTATGCAGGCCCCCCACGCCACCGGAGCAACCTTCAATCAGCCAGAGACTGCAAGAAGGGGCTTACCTGCCGAACACACCTTCTTGCCTGACCCAAAAATGGAAGCGCTATGCAACCTCAGCCGAGCTTATTAAACTTCTCGAAATAGGTGCCATGTGAGCAGGTGCCTGCGTCTGGGATACAAAAAGATCGCAGCCAAAGACTTGATCTTCTATGTTGCGGGCACCCGAGTTCCCCGCGGGAAATGGCTTCAATTTCAGGACGATTAATAAATGCCGAACTCGGCTGTATCAAAGTCCTTGATACGTTCCGGACAGTCCCGGGCCCTCATGCAGTCCGCCCATCCCCTCAGTTTAAGGGGAAACGCTGCCGTAGCTCCGCCACCTGTTCGGGGGTAAGAAAGCGTATGTGACAACCCCGTAGCATCAGATGAAGCCGCGCTGTCTCCTCCAGCTCCTCGGCGGCGCTCGCCGCCGCGTCCAACGACGTTCCAGAAACCACTGGCCCGTGATTGGCCAGTAGCACTGCGGTATGCCGTCCCGCCTGAAGACGCACTGCCTCGGCCAGAGTCTTATCGCCCGGCGGGTGAAATGGAATCAGCGGCAGCCGCCCGATCCGCATGACATAGTAAGCGGTGATCGGCGGCAGCACGTCCTCCGGATCCACATCGGCAAGACAGGAAACCGCGACCGAGTGGGTCGAGTGCAAATGCACCACGGCGCGCGCATTCGGTCGCATGTTGTACATGGCGATATGCAGGAAGCGCTCCTTTGTCGGGGGATCGCCGGCGAGCAGCCGCCCCGCAGTATCCAGCCGAGTAATACGGGCGGGATCAAGTCGGCCGAGGGAGACATTCGTTGGCGTCATCAACCAGCCATCGTCGAGACGAACGCTGATGTTGCCCGAGCTTCCGAAAGTCAGGCCACGCTCGAACATCGACCATCCCAGCCGGGTGATCTCGTCCCGCAATGCAACTTCCGTGCTCATGCTACCATCTCCAAAGCCTGCGCGAAGAAGTCCGATCCGCCGAAATTACCGGACTTGAGCGCGAGCGCCAGCGGCTCGCTGCCGATCGCGGCAGTCCACGGCACGCCTGGCGCGATCTGCGGGCCGATACGCAACGCCGTGACACCCAGGGTCTGCACCACGGCCCCGGCGGTCTCTCCTCCGGCAATTACGAGACGTCGGACGCCCGCCTCGCGCAGCCCGCTGGCGATCGTTGCAAACGCCTGCTCCACTGCGGCTCCGGCTGCCTCGCGGCCAAGCATGGCCTGCGTAGCCTGCACCTGCTGCGGCGGCTCGCTCGAATAGATCAGAACGGCGCCTTGACCGAGCCGTCCGCGTGCCCACTCCACCGCAGCGGCGGCTGTGCCCGCCGCATCCCGGGCGACAGCGCGAGGATCAAGAAAAAAGGCTGGATGCTTCCGCGCGAAGGTTGCCACCTGGTCCCGCGTTGCCTGCGAGCACGACCCGGCAAGGACGGCGCTCGAGCCGCCACAGACAGGCAGGGTGTCGACCGCCTGCCGTACGGCGAGTAGCCCGGCGCGACGGAAATTCTCTGGCAGACCCAATGCAATGCCGGAGCCACCCGTCACCAGGGCGAGCTCGCTGCTTGCCGTCCCGATGTCACGCAGGTGTCGATCCTCCAGGGCATCGACGATGGCGCAAGCGAGCCCTTTCTCGGACAACGAGTTGAACGCCCGGCGAATGGCATCGGGGCCGTCCCGCACCACGTCGTACGGCACCAGTCCCACCGGCGCCGATGTTTGCCGGCCAAGTACCCGCAACAGATTGGCATCGGTCATGGGGTTCAACGGATGACGGCGCATCGGCGAATCGGAAAGCAGGGCGTCGCCGACAAACAGATGCCCCAGATAAACGGTACGGTGGTTCTCCGGGAACGCTGGACAGGCAATTGTGAAGCGTGCGCCCAGCGCCTGGCGCAGCGCATCTGCCACCGGGCCGATATTACCGCGATCTGTGGAGTCAAAAGTCGAGCAATACTTGAAAAGAATCTGGCGAACTCCTTGCGTGCGCAACCAAGCCAGTGACGCCAACGACATCTGTACTGCCTCGTCAGTCGCGATCGTCCGCGACTTGAGCGAGACCACGACGGCGTCCGCAGGTGGAATCACGAAATCGCCAGAGGGCACCCCAACAACCTGAATGGTTCGCATGCCCCCACGAACGAGAGTATTACAGAGGTCAGTGGCGCCGGTCAGGTCGTCGGCGATCGATCCAAGCAAAGCCATTACGGTATCTCCATCTTATTCGATAACTGCCGTCCGACTGCCGCTGCCGCTCGCCGCAATCTTCCGGGCGCCTGCGGCCCCATCATCCACCAGCACCGGCCAAGCGGTCGGACAGCTCCTGCGATGATTTGTTCCTACTGGACCAAGCGATGCTATACTCCGTCTCCCATGGTGGATAACGTATACAGTGAGAAATGATGACTGCCACGCTGCAACGGTTCAAACGGGTAGACCGCCGACAAACACTCACCGACCAGATCGCCGCCGTCCTACGCGAGCGCGTACTGAGCGGCGACCTCGTCGTCGGCGATCGGCTGCCCAGCGAACAACAGCTCGCCGAGGCATTCGAGGTAAGCCGTACCGTGGTTCGCGAAGCCTTCGCCCGGCTGCGGGTGGATGGCCTGATTATCACCAAGCAGGGGCTTGGCGCCTTTGTCAGCGAAGGCAAGCAGACATCGCGTCTCGACGCCGGGCAGCTCGACGCAAGCAAACGCGTTTCCTTTGTCTTCGAGCTGCGTTGGACCATGGAGCCAGGTATCGTGGGCCTCGCCGCGCGTCGGCGGACAGCCGAGCAGTTGCAAAAAATCGAAGCCGCATTGGTCGCTTTCGAAAAAAGCGTGGAGACGGGACAAGACGGCGTCGAGGCTGATGTCGCCTTCCATGAGGCGATCGCTGAGGCTGCTGGCAATCCGCTATTCAAGTCGCTGATGGAGTTCACGCAGACGGCACTCCGCGAAGCACTTCACATTTCACATCGGTCAATGGCGAAGCTGAAGGGGGCTCTGGCCAGAGTGCAACACGAACACGACGCCATCTATCGCGCCATCCGTGATCGTGACGAGGTTGCAGCCCGCCGCGCGGCGGCTACCCACCTAACCCACGCGGCGAGCCGCTTATCTATCACCTTTGTCTAGCCGTCCACATCATGCCGACTAAGGCATCTGGATACCGCTGATACCGAGGAAGACAGAGTAGAGCGACGTCGCCGCAGCGATGAACAGCCGGTTCCGCCGCGGGCCGCCGAAGGTGATGTTGGCGGCGGTTTCCGCGATCAGCACCTTGCCCAGAAGCGCACCCGACGGGGAATAGCAATGCACACCATCGGCCGCACATACCCACACGTTGCTGTCGGCATCGAGGCGGATCCCATCCGGAATCCCGTTGCTAATCTCGACGAAGATCCGGCTGTGACTGAGCTGCCCGTCTTCGGAGACCGTGAAAGAGCGGATGTGGCGCGGGGCATCGGCATCATGCGAGAATCCGGACTCAGCGACATAGAGCGTACGCTCATCAGCCGAGAAGGCCAGGCCGTTGGGTTTTACGAAGTCGTCGGCAACAATCCTTAGGCTGCCGTCATGCGGATCGAGCCGGTAGACGTTGCAGGCACCAATCTCGCTTTCGCCCTTGTGACCTTCATAGTCGCTCAGGATACCGTAAGGCGGGTCGGTAAACCAGATGCTGTCGTCCGACTTGATCACAACGTCATTCGGCGAATTCAGCTTCTTGCCTTGATAGCGATTCACAATCACGGTGATGCGGCCGTCGTATTCGGTGCGCGTAATACGGCGCGCGCCGTGCTCGCACGTCACCAGACGGCCCTGGTGATCACGCGTGTTACCGTTAGAATGATTCGAATCGGCACGAAACACGCTGACCTGCCCACTCTCTTCATCCCAGCGCAACATGCGGCTATTGGGGATATCGCTCCAGACTAGGCAACGCAGGTCGGCGAAATAGACGGGGCCTTCGCCCCAACGAGTCCCGGTGTAAAGCTTCTCGACCCAGGTCACCGGAATAGCGTAATTCTTGAACTTCGGATCGACGAAGTCGAAACTTCCATCCATGTTTCAATTCCTTTCCCGGCGGTCGCCCCCGACGATCGCGACTCGCGATCTCTAGGCGCCGAACCGCTCTACGACGTTCCGCTTGGCGGTCACGAACGCCGCCAGGCATTTGTCGCGCCAGTTCCGCCGCTCTGCCAGCTTTTCCGCCGGCACGAAGACCCGGCGCTGCGCCTCGATCTTCTTGACCAGCGCCTCCCCCCATGGACGGGCGACTGCCTGCTCCTTGGCCAAACCTTCGTACATCGGTCCGAGCTTCTGGCAGTATCCGGCCACTCCCTCCGGCGCATTCAGGTCAATGGTCTCGAACGGGCCAATGAAGAACCAGCGCAGGCCCAGCCCCTGGGCCATGGCGGCGTCAACGTCGGCAACGCCGCAGGCATCGTCCTCAATCAGCCGAAACGCTTCTGCCAGCACCGCGCTCTGCAGCCGATTGACGACGAACCCGTTGATTTCGCGCGTCAGTCGGATCGGCGTTTGGCCGACCGCCTGCATCAGCGTTTCGGCGTGACTAACCGTAGCGGGGTCTGTCCAGGACGCCGGCACCAGTTCGACCAGCGGAATCAGGTGCGGCGGATTGAGCGGATGTGCCACCATGCACCGCGACCGGCACTTCAGGTCCGCGGTGAATGACGATGATGGAAAGCCCGAAGTCGAACTACCCACGACAGTGTGTGGCCCGACGAGGCGATCAAGGTCCCGATACAGCGTACGCTTGATCTCGAGCCGCTCTGGCGCGCTTTCCTGCACATAGTCGACCACACTCACGGCATCGGCCAGGCTCGCCGCCGGCCTCAGGCGAGCGAGTACGTCGGCGGGCTTCTGCCCGTTCAGTAATCCCTGAGCGGTGAGGTCTGGCAACAAATCCGCGACCGCTTGACGAGCCGCCGCGACAGCGCCTTCTTTCGCATCAAACATCACAACATCATAGCCGGCCCGGGCGAATACGACGCACCACGAGGTGCCAACCAGCCCACAGCCGACGACTGCAATCTTATCCATATTTCTTACGTCCTCTCGACAATTGAGGCCTAGCCTGCGACGCCGTGCTTGCCGTTGGCGCTGGCCGCTTGATCCGCGATACGTTGGTTCGCCTGACTTGCCATCCGGCGGCGTCGGGTGACGGCATAAACCGAAAGTCCCACGGCGATGATCAGGATCCCACCATTGAAGAAGTACTCCACATAGAAGGCGGCGCCCATCTGCTCCACACCGGAAAAAGTCACCGCGAGCACCAGAACGGCGAGCAGCGTACCGCCAACGTTGACGCGCCCTGGCCGGATCGAGGTCGCTCCAAGCAGCGCGCCGGCAAAGGCCGGCAGAAGATACTCGGCGCCCACTGAAGGCGTTCCGGTCTGCAGAATGCTGCCCAGCACTACGCCGGCGATAGCAGACAGTAGGCCAGAGGCCACAAAGGCGCCGCTGACGTGGTGGCCAACACGGATGCCGAGGAGTGCGGCGGCGCGCGGGTTTGCGCCGATGACATAAAGGCTCCGCCCAACCGGCATATATTCAGTCACCACCCAAAGAATGACTGCCACAACCGCGACGTAGAGGGCCGGTAGTGGAATCGGCCCGGCCAACTGCACCAGGCCGGTGAAAGTCGGTGAGAGATCCATGCCGACGATCTGCTGGCCGCCGCTGTACCAGTTGGAAATGCCGTAGAGCAGCGTTCCCGTGCCCATGGTAGCAATGAAGGCATCGATCTTGAAGACTGTCACGAGTAGTCCGTTGATCAATCCGACCAGAGCGCCGATGACGATGACAATTACGACTGCGGCACCCCATGGGACATGGTTGATTACCTGCAGGCCGATCACCAACACCTGAGCCATGCCGACGTGATAGCCCACCGACATATCAAAGCGATTGGTCGCCAACGGGATCATTTCCGCGAAGGCCAGAAGCGCCGTGACCGACTGGCTGATCAGCAGATTGTCGATGTTGCTGGCGCCGAGAAAAGTTGACGGCCGCAGCAGGCCGAAGATGGCGACCACCAGGACGAAGACGACCGCCAACCCGTAAGTCGCGACGAACTCGGACAATTGGCGCAGGTTTGCTGGCAAGTTTCGCTCGACCTGGACTTCCACTCGGGATGCGCCGGATTGTTCAGCCATGGATTCCCCCAACTGCATCTGTCGATTTGGCAGACGGCACGGCGACATCTTTCTTCGCCGAAACCGCACCCAGGGACGCGCCGGCGACTAACTCGTCCACCGTTAAGTGCACCCCTTCGAGTTCGCCCACGATACGTCCCTGGCTGACAACCAGCGCCCGGTGGCAGAGGGTCGCGACCTCTTCGAAGTCGGAGGACACCACGATGACACCGACGCCAGCGGTCGCCGCATCGCGTAGCATGCCGTGGATAGCCATCTTGACACCGATATCGACGCCGGCAGTCGGCTGTTCCAGGATGAGGATCCGCGCGTTAGCGACCAGCCAGCGGGCGATCATGACCTTCTGCTGATTGCCACCGCTCAGCCAGTCAATAAGCGCGGCTTCACTGCGCGGTCGAACATCGAACTTACGCAGCGTGGCGCGGGCATTGTCGCGCTCCCTGCGGCGCGAGGTCAGATGCAGTGAGTGAGTGCCAAAGATAGCAGCATTTGGGAAGAGGTTTTCAAGCACAGTCATGCCACTGAATGTGTTCTCGATGGCGCGATCACCGGGCAACAGCGCGATGCCGCGCGCAATGCGTTCGCCGATGGTATCGTCCGTCGACAGCGCGGCCCCCAATAAGCGGATGGTGCCGCCCTGCAGCCGGGATGCGCCGGAAATCGCCCGACCGATGTCTTCCTGGCCGGCGCCGTGTAAGCCGATTAAACCGACGATTTCGCCGGCGGAGATCTGGCAGTCGACGGGGCCACGTCCACCGATCCAGAGGCCGTCCAGGGTGAGAATCGGAGCGGTATCACTGCGAAAGTGACTGGTCGCGCGCAAACCGACAACCGCGTGGCCCAGCATGTCCTGCACCAGCAAATCCGGCGTGACTGCTTCGGTTGCTACGGTGCGCACCAGTCGCCCATCCCGCAGGACGGTGATCCGGTCAGCCAGACCGAACAGCTCTCCCAGACGGTGACTGACATAAACGATGCTGGTGCCGGCAGCGCGCAGGGTCTTCAGAATGCGCAGCAACTGCAGGACGTCAGGCTCGGGAAGCGCGGCGGTAGGCTCATCGAGCACAATCACTTTTGCCTTGAGTGCGAGCGCGCGGACAATGCCAAGCACCGCTTTCTCAGCGGCGTTCAGGCTTTGCACCAGGGTACGCGGATCGACCGCCTCGACATCCATCAGGTGATAAATCTCGCGAGCGTGTTGCCAGACCTTTGTCCAGCCTATCAAGCCGCCGCGACGTGGAAAGCCCGCCACCAGCGCGACGTTCTCTCCGACGCTCAGTTCTTCGACCAAGCCGAGATCCTGGTGGACAAAGGCGATCGGTAGACGCTGCGTGGCAGGTGTTACCAGCTGACCGTTCAACAATACGCTGCCGGCGTCCGGCTCGTAAATGCCAGCGAGCAACTTGATCAGTGTCGACTTGCCGGCACCATTCTCACCGACCAGGGCATGGATTTCCCCAGGGGCGACGGCAAAGTCAAGGTGGTTGAGGGCTAGCGTGCCAAAGAAGCGCTTGGTCAGCCCTCGCGTTTCGAGAAGCGGCACCTGTTCAGTGGTCACGGCATACGACCGACGTTGGAAAGACGACGAGAATTCTGCTGCATCATGGTACGTGCCTTTCACTACGGCCGGCTGCTTCGGCGGCCGGCCGTAGCGGCGTAAACACATCTGATCAAACGCACTCCGGATCAGTCACACGACTTGTTTTCGCTTTTCCAGATATTGACGTAATGGCAGGCAAAGTTGTTGCTCGGTATAAACTGGTTCCGATCGCCGCCTTCGGCGCTGACGTTGTCGCGAGTGACTAGGTAGGTCGGCTGCACGAACTGGGCCGGAGGCTCGCCCGCCATCGCGCGGACCACGGCATCGACGGCCTCGAAACCGAACAGCGTGCTGGGTTCAGGAACCGTGGCAACTTCGTAGTTGCCCTTGCGGATCATGTCATAGGCAGAGGGTGGCCCATCGGAACCGATCAAGCGGATCTTGTCCGGCGAAGCGCCGGCTGAACGAAGTGCCGAGGCGATATAGGGATAGAAGTTGTCGCAGCACGTCGTCATGTACCACTCGTTCCCGTAGCTGGCGAGAAGCCCGGAAACCGTGGGCGGCACACGGGTCGCGGTGTCTCCAACCGGGATATTGGACATCTCAAGGAACTTGCAGTCCTTGCAGCTCTTGATTGGATCAGTCGCGGCCTTTGCCTTGAACCGCGCGATGGCATAGTTGTTGTCGAGCAGATGGACCTGTTTGGCTGTACCATTCGAGACGGCGATGACATAGGCTGCCTGCGTGCCGCCGATTTCGGCGGGATCCGAGGTCACGTTCGTGTAGAGGTTGAGGGCTGGATCGGGGCCAGGATAGGCGGTAGCGTGGATACCGATCACCGGGATCCCGGCGGCGATGGCCTGCTTGACCGGCACCTGCAGAGCGCTGACGTCAGAGGAAGTCACGATCGCCGTGGGATGCAACGCAACGGCCTGTTGCATGGCGCTCAGACGGCTCGCCATGGTACCCTTGCCGTTGAGCACAATTACGTTCCAGCCGAGTGCTGTCGCTGCGTCGATGACGCCCTGCCCCCAGTTGACGTAGGAGACGTAAGACTGATCGTCTGACACGTAAACGACGGTCGCATCCTTCGCCGCGATAGGTCCGGTTGTCGGACCCTTCCATTCTGTCTGCGCCTTGGTACGCTCGGCAACGATGATCTTGGCTTCGTTTACGGTCAGGTTGCCGCGAATCTGCGGCTCCGGCCAGGCTGGGAAGGGAGTGGCGCGTGTCCCTGCACTGGCTAGATTACAGACGGTGGTCACGGCGGTCACCGCAAGTCCCAAGGACAAGCAGAGAGTCCGCCACGACCTCGCGTCGGCTTCAGGATTCCGACTCGTGAAGTTTTTTGTTTCTCGTAGATATTTTCTCACTTCTCTTCCCTTTCCTCTTCGAGGGGTAAGAAAGTCGAACTTCTTATGCCCTTCGAGCGAGATTTTCTTGTTCGTTCTCTTTGTCTTGGCACTCCACCTCAGGCCACCCGACAGTGGACATGTTGTGTGATGTCGAGATGTCCGACAGCCAGCGATAAAATGTCTAAGCCACCGACCCTGCGATCGTCAACAGGCGTCATTGACCTGGGTCGCCAGCTGCGGCTTCGTTGCAAAGTTTTGGCCTGACCTGAGTCCGATATGATGGTCGCCAGTTCGGAAGGGGCAATACGGGGTCAGGGTGACTCGGCGTGGGGCATGTCCGGGAATTGGAGGGATAAGGAGGGAAGCGATATGACCGGTCGGCGTGAAGCCGGCTGGAGGGTCGTGGATGGGATGGGTCTTGCGATTGATCGAAACGGAGGCCCCTGCTGCCTGGCAGGGGGTATCGACGTGATGGAGATCCAGCGGCCTCCCGACTTTGGCGATATCGCGCCTCTGGGACTGACGCTGGCCGAGGCGACGCTGCTTCTGCAAGCGGTGGCCGCTGCGCAAGCCCATGGCCATGCAATTCTGCGGCCGGCCGGCTCATCCTGCAGCGGTGGGCGTCACATCAAGGACTGGCGGCTTCATCAGCTGTTCGGCACGGTGGCAGTGCAGCTGCCGCGGTTTCGCTGAGCTAGTGTTCTAGCCGCAACGGAGGATTCCCCTGCCTCCACGCCTGCCGGTAGGCAGGCAAAGGTCCAGCGAGGGAAGCAGGCGTTGGAGTCGGAACACTCTCATATTCGCGGTTTCAAGTTGCAGGCACAGAAACTTCTTGCTTGTTTGGCAAGCGGTTCAGCGTGGCCGCCGTTGGACAGGGCAGGAGGCACGATCATGAAACGACGATCGATAATGCTCTGATGCGCGGGTTGGTTACCGCCGGACCGATGATGCGTCGCGGAGTGTCCTCTGTCTAGGCCGTGTGGACGGATTTAACCAGCATCAGCCCGCAGGCAAAACTGATGATGGCTGAGTAGCTGATGTCGGTCTTGTCGCAGCGCATGGCGACGCGTTTGAACCGCTTGAGCTTGCCGATTGCC
>Ga0255356_1002110_pt1 | contig 11818 bp, 10 predicted proteins | sample HBST100metaG_FD_189944 | JGI IMG/M metagenome (GOLD analysis project Ga0255356, IMG submission 189944) | Peat soil microbial communities from Stordalen Mire, Sweden - H.B.S.T100 | ecosystem: Environmental > Terrestrial > Soil > Wetlands > Peat | place: Sweden: Norrbotten County, Stordalen Mire... | reverse complement strand
ACGTTGACAGTCTGTCAAGGCACTGTACGAAGCCGCCAAGCGCCGAAGGTGTCTTCCAATCGTCTGGAAGTGTTTGAATATTCTGCCACAACTGTTCCACATCAAGGCCCAAGATAATCTTCCAAAAATTCACAAATTGTTGTGAGGATACACTTTGGTAGATACGTGGGTCAAGATAGCGAGATGCGATAAAGTGACGTCGTAGTTGACCGTTGGGACCGCCAAAAAGATGTCCATGATCGACAAAGAACGCATTCAGCCAGCCGGCACCGTCTTCCAGAAAGACCGCTTGGCGGTTATCAACATGGCAAGCACAAATGTCAATTAACCACGCCAACCAGAAGTCCTCGCGGTTACGGACCCGATTGAGGCTCATTCCGGGCAGGACTTCCAGCGGGCGAATTACATCCTCGCCAAGAAAGCGGGAACCGAAACATAGGCCGGAGTCTGGCCGAAGATGTCCTTCCGAGGTTTCCATCCAGCAGTCTAAATTATGGTCAAGGAATGAATCAGCAAGTAGTAGCGGTTTCCACGATGGAACGGCCAGTCCGCAGGCGCGATAAAGCTCGCTTCCGGCGCTCTCATTGAATAGAACGTTTGGTCCTTGAAGATTATTTATAAACTTGGCCACGTAGAGCAGTCCATCACTGGCCTCAACCAGAATGGGTTGTGAACCACCACGCAGTTTTCGAATATACCGCGTCAAAGAAACAGCATTTGTCCCCAAGGCTTGCACAGCTCCCCCATCGAATCAACAAGAACAATGTTGAGATCGTCCAACCGCGATCTTGGGGGTAAACCAAGCAACTCCGAAGCAAAAAACCAAACATTAATGTGAAATTCTCATTCAAAAACCTGATCAGACGGCATCAGGCAAAAGTGATACTTTGCACTACGTGGCACAAGGTATTCCACTTTTCCATTAGATTGTAGTAAAAATACCTTGTCAACTTTATTGTGTCAATCGCCTTACGGAAAGGAGAACCAATATGGTAACTATTGCCATGAAAAATGATTCAGCCATGGGCAGAGCCCCACGAATGAACCGTTCCTATCCGGTTGTAGCCCAAGACCATAAGATGTAGGGTGCTGCCATTCCCCAGAGTAAAGTTCATCGTAAGTTGGAGCGACGGTGCCACAGCAATCCCAAGTAGTGAGCGAAGGCTATTGAATGGATAGAACCGTCTGTTGACGCGAAAGGTAAATTCGTTCAAGCAGGCCTGAAGGTGCTGATGGCTGACACCGTGATGTATGCCGAGCAACTATGACTTCAGATTGGCAAAAACGAGGTGGATGATCGGCAAACACTCTTCAGCCACACTCGGATCGCCAACCTCTGTGGCAGCGAAACGCAGTAGCCGCACTTTTCCAGGCCGACGTAGCCTTTCAGTTGCCGGTGACAACCAGAGTCCCTGGCTCCACGGTGTTCTTAACGAATCTGCACAGCAACTTGGCGCTACAGGTGTGCCAGCGACCGGGCCAGAAAGATCAGCACCAGATGAATCGTAAATTCCACGATGCTCATATTTATGGCCAGGTTCTTGAGAATCGTTCTGGCCGTATCCGAAAACGGCACCTCGTGAATAGTATCGAGCCATTCCATCAGGCGGGCTGATACCTTCTGGGTGTCAGGATTGGATTTGTTCCGCGCACGTGTCATGGTTCCTCAGATTGTTTCGAGCTTAGATTGTCGCATTGGTTCTGTTTTGGCATTTTGCACGGCAAAGGACCAGGTACGCGCGATGGATTTTTCATGGCCTCCTTCGATCGCCCGAAGACGCAGGATTTCATCCTTGGCCTCGCGGATGGTACGAAAACGCTGGTCGTACAACCGCTCCACCTTCAGAGATGCGAACAGCGTCTCACTGCAGGCGTTATCCGAGCAGTCTCCTGCGCCTTGCAGATGGGACCCTCCCACGCTCGATGCAACTTGACTATGTTGCCCAAGGTCAGTGCCACCACAGCAGGAGGCGTGCTGGCGCTGACGTCACAAGTCACGTCGCCTCGTTGCCTTTGCACTTTGTTCGCTAACGAGCAACCCCGCTGTAAGCATCTGGATCTCATGATGAGCCGCCGAGAACGTATCGTAAGCAATCCTCGCGCGAGAAGGTGCTTTCCTACCAGGGAATCAGGCAAGCATCTGGTTTGATTTTTCTGATTTAGTTCACTGGTCGAAGAGATGAAGAGAAACCAAGGCTGAGGAAAGGACGGAAATAAATTCTTTGAAAAATCTAAAGTAACTTTACGAATTGCCGATATGATTACTTGCGGAAGAAATCGACCGTATTCTTATGTTACTGAAGGAATGTTCTTAGGTAACCACGAGAAGGGTCCATGAAAAAAGCGCGATTTGCATTAACGTTGGGATTCCTGGTTTTGACTCTGACTGCAAGGCCTTTGTTCGCAGCGACTTCCACCGCTTCTTTCAGCGTCACGGCTACGGTTCAGGCCACCTGCCAGGTTTCCACCCCCGCCCAGGCGTCCAAAGCCAACACGGCTGCATGGATGGCGAACGCAGCATCCAACGTTTCGGTTACCTGCACCAGCCCTACTCCATACAGTGTTCACTTCAGCCAGGGGTTGACGGTTAACGCCATCCGGAAGACGGTTGGCGCCGCCTCGGCCATGCTAGGTTATTTGTCGTCGAACTCCCCGTCAGGCGCGAACGGCGATTCGGCTGTCGTCACCATCACCTATTGACGGATGAAGCGCGATGGCGCCAAGACGAAGTGATCCCAGAGAATCGCTGCAGTCACTCCAACATATTTACCTTTTAGCAAACGCTGGAATGATGTGCCCAAAAACCTTCACGCAAGGTTTCTTCAACTTTACAAGCTGCACAATGGTAACCACGTGTGGAATCGCAAGTAACCTTTTGCGGCACTAGAAGTGCATAAATAGCTGATGTAATAGCACAATAAATCTATCGATGAAAATTCTGTGGCGCTATACTACAAAAACATTCCAACACAGAATTAGTTTTTTCAGGAGTCATCTCGATGAAGTTCTCGAATACTGTCAAATCCACGCTGTCCGCCGCCATTTTTGGATGTTTGACGCTGGGGCTCGTCTCTGCACCAGCCGGTGCAACAACACAAACCACCACCTTCAAGGTCACAGCGACGGTTCAGGGCTCTTGCACGATCTCGGCCTCTGACTTGGCCTTCGGGATCTACACGGGGGCCGTAAGCAACCAGACCAGCACCGTCACGGTCACCTGCACGGGCGGCACGCTCTACAATGTTGGTCTTAATCCTGGGGCAGCGACCGGCGCCACAGTGACGACTAGGAAGATGACGGGCCAGTTCACAACCACGAATACGCTGGGGTATGGGTTGTACACGAACACCGGACATACGGCAAACTGGGGCCAGACGATTGGCACCGACACAGTGACCGGGACAGGCACCGGAGTTGCCCAGCAGCTCACAGTCTTCGGCCAGATTCCGGAAGGAACGGTTCCAGCGGCGGACAGTTACGCAGATACGATCACTGCTACCATCACCTACTAACTGTTAGCCATCTTCCTTATTAAGCCTTGATGATTTCGTGGAATTCATTTCGAATAACGGCGGCCTATGCGCTGGCCGCCGTTTTCCTTGTCCTTCTGACCGCTTCGGCGGCCAGCGGGCAGGCGTTGTCCGTTGTGCCGGTCAACATCTTCCTTTCCCCCGGACAGAAGGCCACGAGCCTGACGGTGACCAACCAGGGAACGAGCGAAACCGCTATTCAGATTCGCGCCTTTGACTGGAGCCAGAAAGACGGCGAGGATCAGCTCACGGCCTCAAAAGACGTGGTGCTAAGCCCACCGCTGACCAGGATTGCTCCGGGAGCCAGTCAGGTTGTTCGCCTCATCCTGCGCCAGACGCCGGAGTATCGCGAAGCAACGTACCGTATCCTGCTCGATCAAATTCCGCCTCCGGCGGAGCCCGGGGTCGTGCATATGGTGCTGCGCTTGTCGATTCCGATCTTTGCCCGACCGACGATCCGTTCGTTTCCCGATGTTCAGTTTCACGTTGAGCGCGACGGCAAGCAGCTCTATCTGGTGGCGATGAACGCGGGCATCCTCCATGAAGCAATCCGCGACATTGTGCTTACGGCGCAGGACGGCCGCAAGCTGAAGCCCGAGTCCGGCGCGTCACCCTACATTCTCGTCGGTTCCACCCGGCGCTGGCGCATTGCCGCGCAGGATTCTGTACCTCTGACAAGCGAGACCTTGCAGTTGACAGCCAAAGCGGATGCCGGCGCCATTGACCAGCAGGTTCGCATTGCTGCGGCGAGGTGACGCTGGAGGCAGGGTGGCCAGAGGGCTCAGCTGTGCGGGGATATTCCTGCTTGCGCTGACCTCTCTGCCGCGCTTGTCTGCAGCCACGGAAGCCGCTACCGAGGAATCCAGCGATGCAAACACCGACCAGAAACTGCTTCTGGACGTTCAAATCAATGGCCGCGCCATCGGCAAAATCGGCGAATTCACCCTGCGGCGCGGCAAGTTGATGGCGCGGGCGGAGGAGTTGCGCGATCTTGGTTTTCGGGTTGCGGTGTCTCGCACCCTGGGGGCAGGGAAACTGATCGCACTGTCTGATTTGCCTGGGGTGACGTGGATCATCGATCAGAAGAACCTGATTTTGCGCATCACGGCCAGCGACAAGGCGCTACTGCCAACACTGCTGCAACTGGAAGGAAGAGAAGAGCAGGAAGGCCCTCGCGTGATTGAGAGCGGCACGGGCGTTACACTGAACGACGACATCGTCGGCACCTTCACCAATGGCCAGAATGGCGCCAGCGGGTCAGTGGATTTGCGGGTTTTCTCGCCTCGGGGAATTGTCAGTTCGGATTGGCTTGGCTATGCGGGCGCGGCTAGCAGCGACTCCGGCTCCAACACGGCCATCCGCCTTGACTCGGCCTATACGATTGCCGATGTGAATTCGTTGCGCCGCTACAGCTTGGGCGACTTCACCACCAGCGGCCTCAGTTGGAACCGCGCGGTTCACCTGGAGGGCGGGCAGGTGCGCTCGGACTTTACCATGCGCCCCGATCTGATTACGTTTCCGCTGCCGTCGCTCGCGGGCTCGGCCGCGGTTCCCTCTACCGTGGATGTTCTGGTGAACGGGAATCTGGTGGCTTCGAATCAGGTCAGCGCCGGCCCTTTTGAGATTCCGCAGCTTCCTGTGATTTCTGGCGCGGGCACCGTCACGATGACGATGACCAACGCGCAGGGGCAGCAGGTGAGTGTGACGCAGCCTTTTTATGGCGGTTCCACGCTGCTGGCTCCGGGCTTGCAGACCTTCGCCATGCAAACCGGTCTGGTGCGGCGCGAGTGGGGTACGCTCAGCAATGACTACGGAAAGATGGCGGGCACGGGATTTTATCGCCGCGGCCTGACCAGGAACCTTACGATCGAGGCCACGGCGGAAGCCACCTCCGGTGCGACCATGGGCAGCGTGGGCACGGCGGCTCTGGCGGGCAAACTGGCAGTGGTCAATTTCGACGTGGCGGCCAGCAGCGGCGCGGGGCATCTCGGCGAGCTGATTTCCGTGGGCGCGCAGCACATTGGAACCATCTTCAGCCTGGGTAGCTCCGCCATCCTTGCCAACCGCAACTACCGGGATGTGGCGGCGATGAATGGCTCTGGGATTCCGCGCAAGCAAATCAGCGCCTTCACTGGCCTATCGCTGCGGCGCTTCGGCTCCGTTGGCCTGGCCTACGCGGGTGTCGATGAGGATGCCATGCCCATTGCCATTCAGGGGATTGGCGCGCAGTCGGAAAGCTCGCATGTCGTTACGGCCAATTATTCCTTCCAGTTCCACCACCTTTCGTTCTATGCCACCGAGTTCAAGGACCTGGATAACAGCACCAGCAGCGGCTTTCAGACGGGCATTACCATTCCGCTCGGCCGGCGAAGTTCGGCCTCTGTCAGCGGCTCGTCGAGCGGCAGCGGGCAGGTGCAGGTGCAGCAGTCGGCGGTGCGGATCGGCGATTGGGGCTACCAGGGGTACGTTTCTGCCGGTGATTCCACGCACGAATTCGGGCAGGTGCAATACAAGTCGCCTGTGGGTTTGTTTACGGCTGGAGTCGACCAGTCCGCCGGACAAACCACACTGCGCCTGGAATCCCAAGGCGCTCTATCGCTTGTTGATCGGGGCCTGTTCCCCTCAAACACCGTCTATGACAGCTTTGCCGTGGTGGATACCAGCCCCTTGCAGCATGTTCGCGTCTATCAGGAGAATCGCAACGTGGGCACGACGAACAAGGCGGGGCTGCTGCTGGTGCCGGATATGCGCGCCTTCGATGTGAACCACATCGGCATTGAGCCAAACGATGTACCGGCGGATGCGACGCTGAGCATCGACAAGAAAATCGTGCGTCCCCAGGATCGCTCCGGCGTGGTGGTCAAGTTTCCGATTCAGTTCAGCCATGCCGCGCTGCTGCGGCTGGTGGATGCGCGCGGGCGAGCTTTGCCGCTGGGCAGCAGCGCGACCCTGCAGGCAACCGGCACCATTGTCCCGGTTGGCTACGACGGGGAAGCATACGTCGAGAATCTCAGCCCGCATAATGAACTCAGCGTCGAACTGCCGAATGGGCGGCACTGCGCGGTTGCTTTCAACTACAAGCCTGTCGTCGGTGATATTCCGTCCCTCGGGCCGCTGCGCTGCCAGGAGAATAAGTCCAAATGAGAAGACTAACGATCATGTTGCTTTTTCTGCTGCTCTGCGGTCTTCGGCTCGGAGCGCAACAGATTAATGGAGGGCAGATATACTTTCAGAGTTACACTTCAGCTTCCGAGCGGCTTACGAGCCAAGCTATGTACGTTAGTTGTCCCACCAACTATTCCATTGCACTCAATCAAGGGACTTATGGGACAAGCGTGACGAACCGAATGGTGGAGGCTACTAATGGAAAAACAATGTCTTATCAACTATTCACCGATGCAACCTATTCGACAAACTGGGGCAATACCACTGGTTCAGAAGTAACCGGGACTAGTGCGAACGGCATAAACGTATTCGTCTATGCCCAAATTCCAGCGCTTCAAGCTTTTTCACCGTCCGGGAACTTTAGATATTCAGATACAGTCACAGCGACCCTTACCTGCGGTTCCACGCAGGTAAGTTCCACCTTTCAGGTGATTGTGCAGGAGGTGGACGCAGGCTGCGGAATCAGTGCGAGTAACCTGAGCTTCGGCAACTACACGGGTGAGGAGTTGGATGCCACAACGACGATTCAAGTCGGTTGCTCTAGCGGCACGTACAACGTTGGCCTGAGCGCGGGAATGGCGACTGGCGCGACCGTTTCCAACCGCAGCATGACCCTTACCGGAGGCAGCACGCTGTTGAAGTATGACCTTTTGCGGGGCTCGTATACGGGGTCCAACTGGGGCCAGACAATTGGCACTGACACGGTGACGGGAAGCGGCACAGGGTTTGTCCAGAGTCTCACCGTCTATGGCAAGATTCCGGCAGGGCAGTCTGTCGCGCAGGGCACCTACACCGATACGATTACCGCAACCATCACCTATTGATCATCAAGCCGCGATGGCATTGAATTGGCCACTGATTGAGCGGCAAGGAGGCAGTGGCACCGTTTCATGCCAGTTTTGTCGACAATGGGCGAATGCAGAATGTACCCCGTCCGCTTCTCCCTACTGCAGAGTGCATGATGTAGTCAATATGTGCATCGGCATTCTATCGCCACAACCATCCGGAGCCTTTTCAAAGTTAAGTGGTGCAACTACTAGAAAATAAGATGCTGATATATGCAACGATTATGCACAAATTATACGTCACGGATATGAGCACTTTTTGGAATGTCGCTTGGGCATAAATGCACAGCCCTCTGCCCACGGAGCGATCTTCGCACAGCGGATGGCCACCATGACTAGCAGGTAGCTGGAGGCCTGTGCTTCACTCACGCCACTGAGTTCAGCGGTTTCCACAATCTTTGGGAATCCAACCCAGATCAGCGTCGCCCTCTGCCCGCGCAAGTGCTTCTTCAGATTGCGCAGAAAAGTAATCAGCCGTTCGTCGTTGTAAGTGCGATGCCGGGTCTGAAACCATATCCGGCATCGCTTGCCGTCCCAGCGGTAGCCAAGAACCGCGCACAGCGACAGCTTCTTCCAATTGAAGGCATGAACCATGCACCGAAGTTTCCCCTTTCTGGCACCCAGAGAGCGGGGACGATTTTCTTTGGGGAAACGCGACAGAACCGCGCAAAAATACGCCGGGATTCCTCCCGGCACTTCCTGCCAGCAAATTGTGGAAAGGGAGGGGGATTTATAAGGAGCGACTACAGGAAAACTACCAAAGCAGATGAGTTGAAAGGGCTGGCTTTAATTAATTATACCGCGATCGTGTAGCAGGCGGCGGGTATCTTTGTTGCTGAATATCGTCTGCTTTATCTTCCGATGAAAGATTTGTGATATGGGGGGGACCGGGAGAAACAGGGCTCCTGGCTTCACCTGCGTATTCTGCGCAAGTCATTCATATCGTATGGTTTGACGTTAGTATTCACCACTGATCAAATGTGCTTCTTCTCAGTACAATAGGCTGGCCCTTCGATCATCAAACCTCTTGGCATTCCTACCGTGACTTTCTCGAAGTGACGCCGAAGCCAATGTGAAAATCTAGGCAAAGGCTGCTTGGGAGATTGGCAACCGCTACCAAGCGGTGCTGGCTGAAGCGGGCGATTTCGATGCGCCTCGCCTACGCCAGAAGCCACTGTTAGACGCCGAGCACGGCCAACTCATCATCGTCATGGTTTGCGCGTTCCGCCCGGCAGGCCAGGCGCGCTCGACGGTGCAGTTAATCGCTTAAGACGCGGTGAAGTGGCGGCTGGTCGAACACCTGGCTCCGGAGACGATGTACACATACTGCACGCGAACCAAACTGACGGGCATAAGTCCAACCACTTTTTGCAGAAATGAAAATCAGAGGCGAGTTTTCTGTGAGAAATGGTCGGTGTACCCAAGTTTTCTTACAGAACAGCCCAAATGGGCAAAAGGCGCGAAAAACGAGATTCTTTTTCGGCCTAGGTTTGAGAATGTGAAAACCAGAGGGAAGACCTCGGCCTTGCCCTGGCTCCCTTGGAGTCCCGGTTACGCTCTCAAGTGTCTGGGAAGCATCATTCTCATTACGCGCCGAAGCGAAAATAGTAATGCATATATGTATGTGACTTGCTTTGGCCGGCCCCGAACAAAAACGAGAGCTTTGCAATAAAACCTGAAGATTTCGTGGCAAGTCCAGCCAACATCGACTATGATTTGTAGTCAACGGTAAAACTGGAGGAATAATGGACAATAGAAAGTCTGTTCGCAAAATTCTGGCAGTATCCGTAGCAGCGGCAGGTCTACTCGCCGGTTCGACTTCTGTTTTTGCTTCGATTCCCTCGAGCCAGAACAGCGGATCGAAAACTGGCGAAGTGACTACAATCTCCCAAACAACCCGCACACTTCCACCTGTGCTGGTTTTGCAAAACTCCAACGCAACGACTCAACTGATTGCCCAGCACGGCTCACATTCGTCCCATGCTTCACATTCATCCCATAGTTCTCATTCTTCAGGCCTTTGATGGGTGCAGTGATTTTTGGAATCACAACTCTCACTGATGGAACACGGCTGCTAAACATTGATCCTTCCGTGTATAGGATCAGTGCGGTTCAAAAGGCCGCTTACAAGTACAGCGGCCTTTTCCATGTTTTGATCAATCAATCCGAGACGGCGATCGAGGTGAGGCTTCAGCCCAAGGAAGGCTGCACTTCGCCAGAGATCGCTGCCAGAGATTTCGCCAACGAGGTTCTCGATCAGGAACTCCGCGAAGTCGTAGCGGCAGAAACCGAAGCAGTACGAAACCTGATCCTGGCACAGGCTTTCTCAAAAACATCTTTGATCAACTCTGAAGAGGAAACCAGTGTTGTTTAACAAGCGCAAAGCTGTACAACTTCTTTTGAATAAGGAACTTCTATATGGGTATCCTTTCAGAACAGGTTCACATGAAGTTCCTTCCGCTTTCTGATTTTCTACCGGGAAACAGCCAATACAAGCTCCTTCCATTCCGCTTTATTCGATTCGATTCTGAGCAATACCTGTTGACAAATCTTGTAGGAGAGTACTACCTCACAGACAGGACTACCCTCCATCGGTTTATCCAGAAAGAGCTTGACCGGAATGATCCAGCCTTTGCGCCACTGAGGGCCCGCCACTTTTTCTATGAAGATGGCGAAACCTCAACGCTGCATCTGCTGGCAACGAAATATCGCACTAAGCAAGCACCGTTGGCTGATTTCACTAGCCTGCATATGATTGTGCCAACACTGAGGTGCAACACCTCATGTACCTACTGCCAGGTGTCACACAAAAACACTAGTGCCAGTGCCTGCGACATGACGAAGGAAACTGCTGACCGCGCGGTCGATTTCATGTTCAACAGCCCGTCCTCTCATTTGAAGCTGGAGTTCCAAGGCGGCGAACCACTCCTGAATTTTGATATGGTTCGATATATCGTAGAGCGAACACGCGAACGGGAGAAGCAGTTTCAGCGTCCAGTCAGTATCATCATCTGTTCGAACCTCTCGTTGGTAAACGATGAGATTCTGGCATTCTGCAAATCGCAGAGCATCGACTTCTCTACATCCCTTGATGGCCCAAAGAAACTGCACAATAAGAACCGGCCAAGCGTAGAGTTCGACAGCCATCAACGAGCAGTTGAAGGAATTGCCCGCGTTCGAGAGGCACTAGGAATCGGAGCCATTTCCGCCCTTATGACTACGACCATGGCAAGCCTTTCCATGCCCAAAGAGATTGTTGATGAATACGTTGGGCAGGGATTCAAGTCGATCTTCTTGAGACCGATCAACCCGTATGGATTTGCTTCGAAGGCCGGAGCCGCCACGCACTACTCCACGGCCGAATGGCTCGACTTCTACAAGACCGCGCTTGACTACATCATCGATCTCAATCTTCGCGGAATTCAAATCCGCGAGGAGTATGCCGCCCTTATCCTTCGTCGCATTTTGACTCCCTACGGAACTGGCTTCGTTGACTTGCAATCACCGGCAGGCATTGGAATTGCCGCAATTCTCTTCAACCATGACGGCAATGTTTACGCCTCTGATGAGTCAAGGATGCTGGCAGAAATGGGCGATCAGCACTTCCTCTTGGGAAATCTCAATACCGACAAGTACGAAGAAATGATGCTGTCGGATGTTCTGATCGACACGCTAATGGAATCAATGTCTGAAGGAGTTCCCGGTTGCGCTGATTGTGGTTTTCAGCCCTATTGCGGCAGTGACCCTGTTCGCCATTACCGGCTTCAGGGAGATACCGTTGGCCACAAGCCGACCAGTGAATTCTGCCAACGGCACATGGCCTTATTCCGCCACATCATCAGCATTGTTGAAAGAGGGGATGCAGCATCCGATGTACTGAAAGGCTGGCTCTGCTGACATGTTACTAAATGACCATACAAAGACAGCATGGGACGGTGCGCCTTTTGTAGTGCGCGTGACCAGAGATTGCCAGCGGCCAAAACCCCTTCGAGTAAAAGAAGCTCTGCGGATCACCGAAGGGACGCCCCGGGACGTTTCTGGATTCAGCGCGTATTTATCGATGCCCGGAACAAGTCCGCACACCGGCCTTTTCCAGCCCACGATTGAACTTCCTCCATCTTTGGACTACCTAGACGAGGGGGATGTTGTCGCTGTTCATCCTGCAACCGGCCAACTTCAAGTCGTGTACCGGAAACACTCTCCATGCAATTCGCTATTCGTCACCTCGGCTTGCAACAACTTCTGTCTGATGTGCGCTCAGCCGCCTGAAAAGAACGA
>Ga0255356_1002108_pt1 | contig 11824 bp, 15 predicted proteins | sample HBST100metaG_FD_189944 | JGI IMG/M metagenome (GOLD analysis project Ga0255356, IMG submission 189944) | Peat soil microbial communities from Stordalen Mire, Sweden - H.B.S.T100 | ecosystem: Environmental > Terrestrial > Soil > Wetlands > Peat | place: Sweden: Norrbotten County, Stordalen Mire... | reverse complement strand
CGATGATAATTTTCAGCCCCCGCGCCTCGGCGCCGCTGGCATATGCGACGAGGCGTTGAGGCGTGCGGTGGGCTGACACCACCTTCGCCTCATAGGCCACGCCGAGCTTGTCCAGCATTTCAGCCGCGTGCTGCATCACGGGCCAGTCCGAGCGGCTGCCCATGATAATGCCGACTAACGGTTCGCTCACGCCGTGCGGTCCGGAATCAGCCGGCTCTCCAGCCGCGCGATTTCATCCTTCAACCCCAGCTTGCGCTTTTTCAGCCGCTGCACCTGCAGCTGGTCCAGGGGACCATGCTCGGTAATGCGGGCAATCACGGTATCCAGGTCCCGGTGTTCGCTGCGCAGCGCGTGCAGGCGGCGAAGAAGATTGTCTTTGTCAGTCAGCATGCCGGACCAATAGAGGGATTTTCGCCATCCTGAAACCGGAATTTTCATCCGCATTTTTTGCGTGACAATTCCGTGTCAGCGGGATTAGCCTCATAGGGCTGGGCTTGTCCCACCTCGGGCAGCCCAGGCTTTGATCGGCCTTTAAGCCAAGGGAGTTACCATGAACCTGCAGTCGCATATCGACGCCCTGAAGGGGCGGCATGCCAGTCTGGATAGCAAGATTCTCGCGGAAGACCGACGACCTAGCCCGGATGCAGCGGCACTCGCCCGCATGAAGGTCGAAAAATTGCGGTTAAAGGAACAAATGGAGCGGCTGAGAGCCTCCTGAGAGGCGTAGGACAGATACAGAAAGGGGGCCCAGAGGCCCCCTTTTACGTTAAGCGGCTTCCGAGTTCGGGCCCGGCGGTGGCGGCGGCACCAGCCCTTCGCGCGTCAGACGCTCATTCGCGGCGGAAACGGCATCATTCAGGTCAGACTGCTTGCACAGCCCCAGGATCACGGGGTCGCGCGGTTTGATGTTGCTGCTGTTCCAATGCGAACGGTCGCGGATTTTCTGGATGGTGTCCTTGGTGGTGCCCAGCAGCTTAATGATCTGCGCATCCGTAAGGTGCGGGTAGCTGCGCAGCAGGAAGGCAATGGCGTCAGGGCGGTCGTTGCGCTTGGCCACGGGGGTGTAGCGGCCGCCTTTCTGCTTCTTCTGCTGCTGCTCCGGGGCGGCCAGCAGCTTCAGGCGCAGGGTGGGATTGCCCTCGCAGCGCTTGATGTCGTCCATGGAAACCTGTTTGTTGGCCACCGGGTCGTAGCCGTTGATGCCCTGCGCCACCTCACCATCGGCGATCGCCTGGATTTCCAGCGGGTGCATGCCGCAGAAAGCCGCGATTTGCTCGAAGGTCAGCGCGGTCTTGTCAATCAGCCAGACTGCGGTAGCTTTGGGCATAAGGGGTAGAGACATGGATAGAATACCTTTTAACGTCACAAGCCCGCCGGCCTGGAACGGACATAATTATTCTCTTGCCGTGTGCAAGTTCACCTTGGCCGGGGTATGGAACCCGCGCCACCCATCGGTCAAGATCGATTAATGACATTTTATGAAGAAGAACAGCCGAATCCGGCGAAAAAATTGTTAATCCCAGCCGTTTTGGACACGCTGGGCGTGGCGGAGCTGACCGCCTATATCGCGGCGCTGGAGGGGGAAATTGCCCGTGCGCGGCAGGCCATTGGCGCCAAGCAGGCGCACGCCCAGGCCGCCGCCGCCTTCTTTAAACCCCCTGGCGGCGGATAAAAAATATAAATCCTCCGGAAAGCGTCACTTTACCCCGCTTATGTGCCTATACAGAGGAGCGGCCAATACGGCCGGAAGGGGGGCTGCGTTTTGAAGATTGCCGTTGGCTATGAGCTTATCTACCAGTTTCCGCAGCCGACGCCGGTGCTGGCCATGCTGAACATCCATTACAGCCGCGCGGCTGATATCGTGGTGGCGGACACCATGACCACCGCGCCCATGGTGACAATCACCCCCTATCGGGACCTTTTCGGCAATTGGTGCTCGCGCTTCACCGCCCCGGCTGGGCGGTTCCGGCTGGCCAGCGCCGCCACGGTGCACGATGCCGGGCTGCCGGACCCGGTGCCGCGCGGGGCGAAACAGCACGAGGTGCAGGATCTGCCGCCGGAAACCCTCGTTTTCCTGCTTGGCAGCCGCTATTGCGAGACCGACGAGCTGACGCAGACCGCCTGGGAGCTGTTCGGCCACACCAAGCCGGGCTGGGAGCGGGTGCAGGCGGTGTGCAACTTTGTCCACCACCACATAAAATTCGACTATCTGCAGGCGCGCGCCACCCGCACCGCCCTGCAGGCGTATCAGGAGGGCATCGGCGTCTGCCGTGATTACGCGCATCTGGCCGCCACCTTCTGCCGCTGCCTGAACATCCCCGCGCGCTACTGCACCGGGTATTTGAGTGATATCGGCCAGCCGCTGCCGCACGCGCCGGGGGATTTCGCCGGCTGGTTTGAGGCGTATCTGGACGGGGCGTGGCATGTGTTCGACCCGCGCAACAACAAGCCGATGTTCGGGCGCATCCTGATGGGCTACGGGCGCGACGCCACGGATGTGGCGCTGACCAACATTTTCGGCCCAAGCCTGCTGGAGAGCTTTACCGTCTGGACCCATGAGGCAATCTGACCCAATATCCGGGTAACGGAGTGGGGTTATGGTGCAGTCCAGCAAGGCATTCGTAGAGAACGCAGCCAGCGCGCTGGAAGATGCCGGGCTGCAAAAGGCCCTGGGCCGCGCCAAGCCGCAATTCGCGAAAAAGCGGCAGGCGGCGGTCGACCGGCTGCCGGAATTCGAGACCCTGCGGGACGAGGCGAAGGCGATCAAGGACCACGCCATCGCGCATCTGGATTTCTATCTGGAGACCTATGCCGCCGCGGTGGAGGCCTCGGGCGGGCATGTGCACTGGTGCGCCACGGCTGAGGATGCGCGCCAGGCGGTGCTGAAAATCTGCCTGGCAGCGGGGGCGAAGACCGTGACCAAGGGTAAATCCATGGTCACGGAGGAGATTGAACTCAACCCCTTCCTGGAGGCGCACGGCGTCACCCCGGTTGAGACCGATCTCGGCGAGTACATATTGCAACTGCGCCACGAGCCGCCAAGCCATATCATCGGCCCGGCCTTTCATCTCAACCGCGAGGATTGGGAGAGCACGTTCCGCGCCGCGCATACGGATTTGCCCGCTGAGCGGGTGTTCAGCGAGCGGCGGGATATTCTGACCGAGGCGCGGGGCAAGCTGCGGGAGACATTCCTTGCCGCCGATGTCGGCATCACCGGGGCTAATTTCCTCATCGCGGAGACGGGCAGCTCGGTTATCGTGACCAATGAGGGCAATGGCGACCTGACCCAGACCCTGCCGCGCGTGCATGTGGTCGTGACCAGTATAGAGAAAGTGGTGCCGACCGTGGAGGACGCGCTGGCCCTGCTGCGGGTGCTGGCGCGCTCGGCCACGGGGCAGGATATGTCCGTCTACACCACATTCTCCACCGGGCCGCGCCGGGCAGAGGACCCGGACGGGCCCAGCGAATACCATGTGGTGCTGCTGGATAACGGGCGCTCCGGCATGGTGGGCACGGAATTTCAGGACATGCTGCGCTGCATTCGCTGCTCGGCCTGCATGAACCACTGCCCGGTTTACGGCGCGGTGGGCGGGCATGCCTATGGCAGCACCTATCCGGGGCCGATGGGCGCGGTGCTGACGCCGATGCTGGTGGGCATGGAGGAAGCCGGGCACCTGCCCAATGCCAGCACGTTCTGCGGCAAATGCGAGAGCGTGTGCCCGGTGAAAATCCCGCTGCCGAACCTGATGCGCCATTGGCGCGAGCGGGAGTTCGAACGCCACCTTACCCCCGCCGCCCTGCGCGGCGGGCTGGGCGTGTGGGCGTTCCTCGCCAGGCGTCCGGCGCTGTACCGCGCCACGACGCGGGTGGCGGCACTGGGCCTAAGCTGGCTTGGGCGGCGGCGGGGCCGTTTCGGCTGGCTGCCATTCGCAGGGGGCTGGACGCGCAGCCGGGACTTCCCCGCGCCGGAAGGCGACACGTTCTTCGCGCAATACGCGGCGCGGCGGAAGGAGCAGGGCTGATGCCGAAGCAGGCAATGCTGGCCGCCATCCGCCGGGGGCTGAAGCGCGGGCCGCTAACCGCCGATGCACAAGCCATGCTGCTCGGGCACATGGCCCACCACCCGCGCCACACAGTGCCGGGGCGCGGCCAATTGCACCCGGCGGGGCGCGGGGCGCTGTTCGCGCAGATGGTGGAGCGGGAGTTCGGCACCGTGGCGCGGCTGCCCGCTCTGGCGGATGTGCCCGGCGCGGTTGCCGCCTATTTAAGGACTCAGAATCAACCGCCCGCGCTGGTGGTCTCACCGCATCCGGCGCTGGCGGGGCTTGATTTCAGCGGGCTTGCGGCCCGCGCCGGAAGTGCCGCGGCGCATGATGCGGCGGCGCTAACCTATGCCTTTGCCGGAATCGCCGAGACGGGCACGCTGATGCTGCCCTCCGGCCCGCAAACCCCGATCGTGAATAATTTGCTGCCGGATAACGCGATTGTCGTGGTTGAGGCGGCGCGGATCGTGGCGTCTTATGAAGATGCGTTCGACCTGCTGCGCCAAGCGGGGGCCATGCCGCGCAATGTCATGCTCGTCACCGGGCCGTCACGCTCGGCGGATATAGAGCAGACGCTGGAACTGGGCGCGCACGGGCCGCGCCGCCTGCATATACTGATTATAAATGGCGCGGTTTAAGGCGCTTTCGCCCGAGGATGTGCAGGTCTGGGCCGCCTATAGCCGCACCCTCAGCCGGCTGATGCCGGGCCGCTCCCGGCTGCCCTTGCCCCCGGAGCCGGAGGCGCCGAAGCCCGAAGCCGCCACACCGCCCGCGGCACCTCCGCCGAAACTGGCGCAGGCGCCGGCTTATGTCGGCATTGGCGCGGCCCCGGCGGGGCTGGACAAATCCACCTGGAAGAAATTCCGCGAAGGCAAAATCCGCGCCGAGGCAGAGCTGGACCTGCACGGCCACACGGCGGCCAGGGCGCATGCGGCGGTACGGCATTTTCTGGAGCATGGCTTTGCCGTGCATATGCGCTGTGTGGAGATCATCACCGGCAAGGGGGAAATTCTGGCGCGGGAGCTGCCGCACTGGCTGAACGCGCCGGGGCTGCGCCCGCTGATCCTGGCCATCGCGCATCCGCATGCGGCCAATACCGGCTCGGTGCGCATTCTGCTGCGGCGGGCGCGGCCGTGACGCCCTTCGGCGAAAAGCTGCGGCAATTGCGCGAGGCGCGCGGGGTGTTGCAGCGGGACATGGCGGCGGCGCTGGAAATCTCGCCCGCCTACCTCTCGGCGCTGGAGCATGGGCGGCGGGGCGCGCCCTCGGCGGGGCTGATCCACCAGATCTGCCAGTATTTCGGGCTGATCTGGGACGATGCCGATGAGCTGGGCCTGCTGGCGAAACTCTCCCGCCCACGGTTGAAGCTGAACGCGGCGGGGCTGACCCCGGCACAGACGGCGCTGGCCAACCGGCTGGCGCGCGAGTTGCGGCATCTGGACCCGGAGACGGTGGCCGCCATGTACCAATTGCTGGATGCGGCCCGGCCAATTACGCCGCCAGCACCCCGGCAGCGCGCAAAAACCCGAGCAAAGGCAGCAGGCTCAGCCCCAGAATTGTGAAGTAATCGCCCTCAATGCGGGTGAAGAGCTGCGCCCCCAGCCCCTCCAGCCGGTAGGCGCCGACACAGCCGAGAATCTCCGCGCCCGAAGCCGCCAGATAGGAGGCCAGGAAATCCTCGCTGAACTCGCGCATGGTCAGCGTGGCGGATTCGACATGCGACCACGCCACCGCGCCATCCCGCATTACGCAGGCCGCAGTGACCAGCCGGTGCGTGCGCCCGGCCAGCTGCCGCAGATGCGCCGCCGCTGCTTCCAGGCTCTCGGGCTTGTCGAAAATTTTTTCTCCGCACACCAATAGCTGGTCCGCCCCCAGCACCAGCGCGCCGGGGTGCGACGCCGCCACCGCGCGCGCCTTGGCCTCGGCCAGAGCCAAAGCCAGGGCCTCCGGCGGGCCGGAAAAGCCGTGTTTCAGCGCCGCCTCGTCCACGCCCGAGCCAACAACCTGGAAATTAAACCCAGCCTGGGCCAGCATGGCCTGACGGGTAGTGGAAGTGCTGGCGAGGATCAGCACGCTGCCCAGCCCTTGGGCAAGAGAGAGAAAACATTTTTACTTCCGAGCAACACCGCCTCCATAAGCGCAAAATTTGTGCATATTGCCGCCACGCACCGCCTAAAACCCACCCAAATGCCTGAGCGGGCCCACCATACCACACCTATTTACCGCCGCCGCACAGGGTACAAGCCTCGCCGCGTATGGTCTCTGACAATGCCACAGCCGGGTTTGTGGGACTTCCCACATATCGGCATGGCTATTGCATCATATCTGTGACCGCCATGCCCGGAGCCGGGCAGGGCGCTGCTTCACGGATGGAGAGATAGAGATATGGTCGCTACCACGGACGCCGTTGCCCACACCCCGCCGCAATTAAAACACGGCGCCCTCAGCCTTTTTGAAACCCTTGGGCAGTCCATCGCCAATATCGCCCCCACCCTTACCCCGGCGCTGAACATCACGGTGTGCGCCGGGCTCGCGGGCGTCGGCACCTGGATCTCCTATCTCATCGCCACCATCGGCTGCGTCTTTGTCGGCGCCTCCGTCGCGGCGCTGGCCAAGCGGCACCCTGAGGCGGGCTCCTATTTCGTGTATATCGGCCGTAATTTCGGGCCGCTGACCGGCGCGCTGGCCGGCTGGGCGATGATCCTGGCTTACACCACCACGGCGGTCGCCGTTATTTTCGGCTTCCCGCTCTTCCTCAGCAATTTCCTCAGCGTGTTCGGCCTTTCCCTGGGTTACGGCTGGCAGGTTCTGTTCACCTTCGCCTTCCTCGGCCTGGTGACCTATGCGGCATACCGGGACATTCAGATGTCCTCGCGCGTTGGCCTGGTGCTGGAGTGCCTCTCGGTCGGCATCATTATCGTCATCACCGCCATTGTGGTGGCCAAGCATGGCACCGTGGTGGACCCGGCGCAGTTCAACTTCTCCAAGATCCCGATGGGCGGCGTGATGTCGGCCATGGCCTTCGCGGTGTTCAGCTTCGTCGGCTTCGAGAGTGCCGCCACATTGGCCAAGGAATCCGCCAACCCGCAGCGCAACATCCCCATCTCCGTCATCGGCAGCGCCGCCATTGCCGGTGCGTTCTTCACCATCATGGCTTATCTCATGGTCATGGGCATGGGTGACAACGCCGCCGCCATCGGTGGCAGCTCCTCGCCCTTCAAGGACATGACAGACAAGGCCGGGCTGCCCTGGGCCGCCGGCGTGGTGTATTTCGCGGCCTCCATCAGCGGCTTCGCCTGCGCCCTGGCCTGCATCAACGCCAGCTCGCGCATGCTGTTCTCCATGGGCCGCTATCAGTTCCTGCATGGTTCCATGGGCCTGGTGCACAAGACGCACAAAACCCCGCACGTCGCCGTGCTGGTCTCCGCCGCCATCATCGGCCTCATCATCCTGGCACTGCTGCCACAGGGCTTCCTGAACGGGTTCGGCTTGGCCGGCACCATCGCCACCTATGGCTTTGTGGTCGTGTATTTCGGCGTGTGCCTGGTGGCCCCGGTGGACCTCTACCGTGGCGGCGCGCTGAAGCCGCAGCATCTGGTGTATGGCCTGGCCGGCGCGGTGCTGATGGGCTTCGTGATCTATTCCAGCGTGGTGCCCTTCCCGGCCGCACCGTTCAACATGCTGCCCCCGGCATTTGCCATCTACATGGGCATTGGCCTGGTCTGGTTCGCCATTCTCAAGGCAAAATCCCCGCAGGTGCTGGCCAGCATCGCCAACGACATGGAAGGCTGAGCCCTCCGGCACAGCCCTGCTAAAAAAGGCTCCGGAGACAACTCCGGAGCCTTTTTCCTTGCATTGACTTCTCCCGGCCTTCGCATTAGGCACCGGGTTCACGGTTTGGCGGCGTAGCTCAGTGGTAGAGCAGGGGAATCATAATCCCTTGGTCGGAGGTTCAAATCCTTCCGCCGCTACCAGAAATGTTCTGGTAAACATTAAACTTCTTAACGTAAAATCAAAGACTTATAAGCTTCATGCTGTTGGGGCGGCCTGTTTTAGTGAGCTCTGACGAGCGTGGCTGTCGGGGCTTTTTTGACCCCCAGATATTTGATTGCCCCCGCGAAAGCGCAGCATCACGCAAAACATGATTTTCAGTATTTCGCTGTGAACCGGCGTGGAATAAGGCCCCCGTTTTGGGGGGATCGGCTCCAATAGAGCCCCCCAGATTTTGGGTTCACACTGGCTTTCATGGGAACATGGGGCCAAGCTTGGGATGCTGGTGGTGGAGACGATTTCGACCGGATGTCGAGGAGGCTGCGACGGCTGAAGACACCGCCGGAGCAGATCTAGCGGATATCGTGAATCCGAATCATCCGGACGGGCATTATAACGATTCAGCATCATTTCTGGCGTTGCTGCCCTAAGGTAGGACAGCTCCTCGTGGATGAGAGCTTCGCCGGTCCGTATCCAGGATATCCCCTGGCACCGGAGGCTGGGCGGGATGGGCTGATCGTGCTGCGCTCCTTCGGTAAATTCTTCGGGCTGGCGGGGATCAGGCTGGGGTTCGCGCTGGGCAGCACGCCGATCACCGCCGCCCTCTCGCAACTGGCGCGGCGCCATATCCGGTCGCGCATCTTCCCCTATTCCCCGCGCTGGCCGCGGCTGGGCATGCCCGGCTGTGAGGCGGAACGGGAGCGGTTGGGCGCGGCCCTGGCGGCGCGCTGCTGCACTTTGGTCCTGAAGCCCTCGAAAACCAGGCGGAAATCATGCTCTGGCGGCAGTGCATCGCCATGGCGGACTGTAGCGCCCTCAGCCCCCGCGGGCGAGCAACGCCAGCCCGGCGATCTCGGCGGCGATCTGCGCCGCCCCCAGTACATCGCCGGTAAACCCGCCGATCTGCCGTTTCGCCAGCCAGCCCACAAGGGCGGCGGCGGCGCCCATGCCCAGCGCCACGGGCACAAAGCTAGGCAGCGCGGCCCCGCCGATGATCGCCGCCACGCCCAGCCCCACCAGTACCCGTGCGCCCGAGAGCCGCGCCCCGGCACTTTGCCCCAGCCCGTCGGCCCGTGCCGGCGGCAAGGCTAGCATCAACACCGGCAGCACGGCACGACTCATCGCCCCCAGCCCGGCCAAATGCGCGATCATCCCCACTGATGGCAGTTCGGCAATAAATGCCCCACGCAGCCCCAGCGCCAGGATCAGCGCCACCACCCCATAGCTGCCGATACGGCTGTCGCGCATGATCTCCAGCTTGCGCGCCAGCGTGGCGCCGCCGCCAAAGCCGTCAGCCACATCCGCCAGCCCGTCCTCATGCATCGCCCCGGTCAACAGTGCGGCGGCGGCCAAGGTGAGCAGCGCCGCCGGCAGGGCGCGAAGCCCCAAATGGCTAGCCAGTCCGAACGCGGCTCCCGTCAGCCCGCCCACCAGCGCCCCAGCCAGCGGATAGGCCCAGACGGCATCAGCCAGGTCCACCTGCCCCCGCAACCGTCCTACCGGCAGACGGGTCAGCAACATCAGCGCCAGCCGGGCCTCATCCAGCCGCAAGACCAGCCAGGCGCGGGTGGGTTCCGTCATGCGCTGGACACGCCGGCCTCGGCGAATGTGGCCATGCCGTTATGCGCCTCCAACGCCGCGCGCAGCACGCCCAGCGCCACCGCGGCACCCGAGCCCTCGCCCAGCCGCATGCCCAAGTCCAGAACCGCCTGCTTGCCCAGATGCTTGAGCAAAAGGCGCTGCCCCGGCTCGGCGCTGGCATGGCTGACGATACAATGCGCCAGCGCATCGCCCGGCAGCTTGGCCAGCACGGCGGCGGCGGCGGTGCAGATGAAGCCATCCAGCAGCACCGGAATGCGCCGCACCCGCGCCGCCAGCACCGCGCCACAAATGGCCGCCTGCTCACGCCCGCCAAAGGCCATCAGCGTGGTAAACGTATCGTCCAGCAGGGCGGCATGGCGGGCCATCCCGGCCTCAATGGCGGCGATCTTGCGCTGAATGCCCGCATGGTCGGAGCCGGTACCCGGCCCCACCCAGTCGGCCGCGCTACCGCCAAAGCTGGCTTGGGCCAGAGCCGCGGCCACCGTGGAATTGCCAATGCCCATTTCGCCCAGCAACAGCACATCCGCCGCCGGGTCCAGCGCCATGGCCCCGTGCGCCAGCGCCTCCAGCAGTTCAGCCTCGTTCAGCGCCAAGCCTTGGGTGAAGTCTCCGGTCGGGCGGTCCAGCGCCAGCTCCACCACGGAAAGCTCCGCCCCGCTGGCCCGACAAAGCTGGTTGATGGCCGCGCCGCCGGCGCGGAAATTGGCGACCATCTGCACCGTTACCGCCTGCGGATAGGGGTTCACCCCCTGGGCGCAGACACCGTGATTGCCCGCGAACACCACCGCCTGCGCCTTGTCGATGCGTGGCCGCTCCGTGCCCCGCCACCCGGCCATGAAGATGGCCAGATCCTCCAGCCGCCCGAGTGATCCGGGCGGCTTGGTCAGGTTAGCCTGCCGGGTGCGGGCGGCTTCGGCGGCGGTCTCGTCGGGGCCGGGCAAATCCGCCAGACGCGCGCGCAGCGCGGCCAGCGAGTCGGCGGGGAAAAGCGGTTCGGTCATGGTCATCCTTCAATCTTCAGCAATCTATTTCACCCGCAGCGGGTAGCCGGAAACGACGAGCTGCACCTCATCCGCCATTTGGGCGACCCGCTGGTTCAGCCGCCCCGCCGCATCGCGGAAGGCGCGGGCCAGCGCATTGTCGGGCACGATACCCATGCCCACCTCGTTGGTCACCAGCAGTACTGGGCTGCTCTGCGCCACCAACGCGGCGCATAAGCGCTCGGCTTCGGCCGCCAGATCGCGCTCCGCGAACATCAGGTTGGAGAGCCACAGCGTCAGGCAGTCCACCAGGCGCGGCCCGGCGCCATCAGTGGTGGCCAGCGCGCCCGCGAGGTCCAGCGGTGCCTCGTGGTCCAACCAGGGCGGGCCGCGCCGGCCGCGGTGCGCCGCGATGCGCGCGGCCATCTCCGCATCCCCCGCCTCGGCGGTGGCGATGTAATGCGGCGCGCCTGGCAGGCTCAGCGTCCTGGCCTCGGCATAGGCGCTCTTGCCCGAGCGGGCCCCGCCTGTAATGAGTATGACCATGCCGCCCCCTGTTCCGGGGCACAGACCAAACATCATTTTCCCCACTTGAAAAGGGCTTGACCGAACATGGCGCTGCCGGGAACGGCCGATGTCATTCTCATCCGCCATGCGCCGTCGGACTTTGCAGGCCGTCTGGCCGGGCGGCTGGACGTGCCCGCCTGCCTGCCTCAAGGCGAGGCCCTGGCCCAGGCGCGCGGCCGCCTCTCGGCGCTCTCCGCGCCAGCGCGGGTGGTCTCCAGCCCCGCCCGCCGCTGCCTGGAAAGTGCTACCGCCCTGTGCCCGGGCGCGGATGTCATGCATGAGTCGCGGCTCTGGGAGCAGGATTTCGGCGACTGGGAAGGGGGAGAATACGCCGCCCTGCCTGATCTCGGCCCGCTGGCGCGCGAGGATCTGGCCGCCTTCCACCCGCCCGGGGGCGAGAGTTTCCTCGACCTCGCCGCCCGCGCCGCCGCCGCGCTGGCCGAGATCGCCTCTACCGGCCCCGCCCTCGTCTTCGCCCATGCAGGCAGCATTCGGGCGGCGCTGGGGCTGGCGTTGGGCCATGCGCCGCTAGGCTTGGCGTTCGAGATCGCTCCCCTCTCCGCCACACTGGTGCGCGCCCTGCCCGGCGGGCAATGGTCTCTGGGCTTCGTCAACCTCCCCCTCACCGGCTGACTCCATGTT
>Ga0255356_1002107_pt1 | contig 11828 bp, 10 predicted proteins | sample HBST100metaG_FD_189944 | JGI IMG/M metagenome (GOLD analysis project Ga0255356, IMG submission 189944) | Peat soil microbial communities from Stordalen Mire, Sweden - H.B.S.T100 | ecosystem: Environmental > Terrestrial > Soil > Wetlands > Peat | place: Sweden: Norrbotten County, Stordalen Mire... | reverse complement strand
CCCCATAATCCAGCCAGCCACCGCGGGTTCGTACATGGGCGGCTTTCGAACGCCGCCCACTCGGCGCGCCACCAGCCGTGCCAGGGCGGCATCCGAAACCCTTCACCATTTTGGTCGTTTCTGGGGCCGTGAGCCTGTCCCGGAAGCAGCCATTCAACTGGTCCAGGACCAGATGACGACTCGGGGCAGTACGCGCCTATGCCGATCGTTCGAGAAACTCATCGCCAATTCAAAAGCAGACAATTTGAAAAAGTGCAGGAGCCTCTGCCAGGTGACATATTGCTCGCAGGGCATGCAACTTGGCCGAACCCACAGTGTTTAAAAAGATAAAGTAAAGGAAAACAGTAAGCGTCAGCTGAGTCTCGCCTTGTAGGGTTTTGCGCACTCTGCCTCTGATCTTCTGATTATTGGTGGAGGGTTGGCGTTGGCGGATGGTGCTGAAGTTGAGACTATACTCCGGAGGGCTCCGGAGTTGGGTTACGAAGTTCTTCCTGGTGTTTCGAAGCGTCGGAGCTGGAGCATGGAGGAGAAGCTCCGGATTTTGGCAGAGGCGGTGGCGGCGGGATCATCGGTCAAGCTGGCTTGCCGTGCTCATGGGGTCAGCAGCGGGCAGTTTTATACTTGGCGCAAGCAGCTTCGCACCGGCGAACTGACCGGGTTCGTGCCGGTATCGGTGGCAGCGGAGCCACCATCATTACCAGCACCTGTCCCCGCGAGGGAGGAGCCAGCCTCCACGCCGGCACCTGGCCTTGTTGAGGTTGAGCTGCCGAGCGGCGTCAAGCTGCGGATCAGCGGTGAGGTCGAGGCCATGGCGTTGCGGCGTATTCTGTCGGCATTACGTTGATCGGGCTGCCGGGGAATGTCCGCATCTATCTGGCCTGTGGGACGACGGACATGCGCAAGGGTTTCGATACGCTGGCGGCGCAGGTTCAGACCATGCTGAGCCTCGATCCGCATAACGGCGCGCTGTACGCGTTCCGCGGCAAGCACGGCGATCTGGTGAAGATCCTGTGGTGGGATGGCCAGGGGCTGTGCCTGTTTGCCAAGCGGCTGGAGCGCGGCAAATTTCTCTGGCCGCAGGCACGGGATGGTTCAGTGCTGCTGACCGCGGCGCAATTATCCATGCTGCTGGAGGGGATCGACTGGCGCGCGCCGGTGCGCAGTTTTAAGCCTGAAGCGGCCTGCTGATTCGCAAAAAATCGTGATATTTGCATAGGATTCGTCTAGAATCCTGATAATGGACGCTGCCGCCGAGATCATCAGCCTGCGAGCCCAACTTGCCGAGCGCGAAGCAGAGCTGGCGATGGCACACCTGCTTATCGAGCAATACAAAGCGCAATTACACAAGCTGCGCCGCATGCAGTTTGGGCAATCGTCCGAGGCTCTGGATGCGCAGATCGAGCAGTTGGAGCTGCAACTCGAAGACCTCGAAGAAGCCGAGGCCGCGCGGGTGGCGGCAGCGCCGCAGTCACGCCTGACCCGCCCGCCCGCTGTGCGCAAGCCGTTGCCGGCACATCTGCCGCGTGAGGATGTGATTTATCCGATCGCCGCGACCTGCCCCAATTGCGGCGGCACGCATCTGGTCAAGCTTGGTGAGGATATCACCGAGGTGCTGGAGAAAATTCCGGCGCGGCTCAAAGTCATCCGCCATGTGCGGCCAAAATTCTCCTGCCGTTCCTGCGAGACGATCACCCAGGCGCCAGCGCCTGATCTGCCGATCGAGAAGGGCCGGCCTGGTCCTGGCCTGCTCGCGCATGTGGTGGTGAGCAAATATCTTGATGGGCTGCCGCTCTATCGCCAGTCCGCCATTCTGGCGCGCGAAGGTGTTGCGATTGAACGCGCCACCCTGGCCGATTGGGTGGGACATGCCGCTTGGTGGCTGGCACCGCTGGCGGCCATGATCGGTGCCCATGTAAAAACGGCACCGGTCATTCATACCGACGATACGCCGGTGCCGTTGCTTAGTCCTGGGCTCGGCCGCACCAGAACCGGACGGCTCTGGGTCTATCTGGCGGACGAGCGAAGTTGGCAGGGCCCGCGCCCGCCCGCCGCCTGGTATCGCTTCAGCCCCGACCGCAAAGGTGAGCGGCCCCGTGACCATCTGGCGGAATTCGAGGGCACCATCCAGGCCGATGCCTATACCGGCTATGGCGCATTGACCCGTGAGAGCGACGCACCGGGCCGCAACGGGCCGCGCATCCAGCATGCTGCCTGTTGGGCACATGCGCGCCGAAAATTGTTCGATGAATTCGAGCGTACCAAATCACCCATCGCCCAGGAGGCACTGCGCCGCATCGGTGAGCTCTATGCCATCGAGGCCCAGATCAACGGTGAAAGTGCTGAGAACCGGGAACGGGTCCGGCAGGAGCAGGCTCGTCCCCAGCTGGCTGAGCTCAAGCGCTACCTCCAAGAGCAGCGCCGCCGCCTCTCCGCCAAAACCAATCTCGCCAAGGCCATCAACTATGCGCTCGGCCGTTGGGAAGGCTTGTGTCTCTACACCACCGACGGCCGCCTCGGCATTGACAACAATCCCGCCGAACGCGCCCTGCGCGGCATCGCCATCACGCGTAAGAACTATCTGTTCCTCGGCTCCGAAGCCGGCGGAGACCGTGCCGCTATCATCTATACCGTGCTCGAAACCGCCAAGCTCAACGGCCTCGATCCAGAAGCCTACCTCGCCAATATCATCGATCGCATGGCAAAGGGACATCCAGCAACCAGGCTCAAAGAGCTACTCCCCTGGAACTGGATATCGGAAAAGCCCATCGCAGATCAGGCAGCCGCGGTCTTCAGCTGACGCTTACGGAAAACACGCCACTGTGTGTGTTAGTAGTTTGAAATTACAGGAACTGTTCGCACGGAAGGTCTTCTTGATGAAAATGTAGCCATGGCACAATATCACTGTGTGGTCGTTTCGGACGAGCGGCCACTACCATAACGAGGGAGTACGTCCTTGAAGATCCTATCCTACAATCCAGGCCATGACGGTGCAGTCGTCTATATAAAGGACGGATGCCTGATGTTCTCGATAGAGTCTGAGAAAGACTCTCATTACCGATATTCCGCACTGTCCATATCGCACGTCCTAGACGCTATCGGAGAGATCGAGGAATCACCCGATGTCATCTGCACTGGCGGATGGTGGCCATACGATCATCATGAGTTCTTGTTCGGATCGCTGAGAAATTCTGGCTATCGGGGCATCAACCCAGAACGCTCGATCGTCGAGCCAGGTCGCTTCTTCAACGGTAAGGTGGACTATTTCTCGTCCACTCATGAGCGATCTCACATCCTCTGCGCATTCGGCATGTCAATGCTACCGAGGGGCACGCCGTTCTATGCCCTAGTTTGGGAAGGGGATATTGGCGCGTTCTATGAGATTGATTCCGAGTTCAACATCACTCTGCTCGGCGACATATTGAACCAGCCCGGAAACAGGTACGGGATGCTCTACGGCTTAGCCGATCCAACCTTCCCCAAAGACGGTCCCTATCCCCGGCAAACCGACGCCGGCAAGCTTATGGCGCTCGCCTCGTTTTCAAATCGTATCGAACCGACCGCTGAAGAAACGAAGTTGCTTCATTTCCTCTTGGACGGTCCCTACCGGAAGCTGAGCGACTATGAAGAAATCAGCAATGCGCCTCATTTAAACGTAGGCCTGGACGATCCGGAATTCCGCAATTTCGCAGGTATATACAGCGATGCTATCTTCGATGCTTTTTATCAGTTCGCACGACGGAACATGCGCAAGGGTCTGCCCTTGGTAATCGCAGGCGGGTGCGGTTTGAACTGCGACTGGAACTCAAAATGGGCGGATACCGGGCTATTTTCGGAAGTGTTCGTTCCTCCGGTCGCCAATGACTCTGGATCTGCCATTGGCACCGCGATTGATGCCCAGCTTCACTTCACTGGTAACCCTAAGATAGAGTGGGACGTATACTCCGGACTCCCCTTCCGAGAACAGGGGTCAATCGATGCCACCAAGTACGATATCTATGAACCCGACTTCATGCAGACCGCTGACTTTCTAGCCAATGGCCTGATCCTGGCATGGACGAACGGCAAGTACGAAATAGGCCCACGCGCGCTTGGGAACAGATCTATCTTGGCCGCTCCGTTCCGAGACACCACCAGAATCCGACTCAACGAAATCAAACAAAGGGAGCAGTTTCGACCAATTGCACCAGTTTGCTTGAGGGCAGATGCTAAGAACTTGTTCGGCTGCAATCACGACAGCCCGCACATGCTTTACACATTTCGTGCCAATACCGATGCGTTGCCGGCGGTCACTCACGTCAACGGCACTGCACGCATCCAGACTGTGACACCCGATACCAACAAGGCGCTGTATGACCTGCTCGCCGTCTTCAAACAACGTACCGGGTACGGTGTCTTGTGCAACACGTCGCTCAATTTCAACGGCAAGGGTTTCATCAACAACATCGTTGACCTAGATGCCTACGCCACACAGCATGGCCTGGATGGATTCGTAGTAGAAGGGCGAGCATATCTGATGAAGTCGTCGAAGCTCTACCAGGAATATCAAAGATCGCCCACCAAGCCATCTAGATCTGCACCGCATCAACCATCCTTAGTCTAGCTTTGATGATCCTCCACGATGGACATAGATAGATGGACACTTTCCCGCCTGATTTTGAGAACGATAATCTGCTTCGGTCTACCTTTGTCCGTGAGCTCACCTTGCGTCAGCTCAAAAGTGCTGACGACACGCTTGGCAGCAGCAACATCAGTGCTTCATCTATCCCCAGGACACTGATTCGCTACTGGCACGACCTCAACGAACTTCCAGAAGACGTGAAAGAATGTCTCAACAGTTGGAATCGGCTTGACCGTGAAGGATTCGAGATCAGGACGTTCAACGACCTTTCGGCAAAGGCGTACATAGCGGACAAGTTCGGTGCTCGGGAAACGGCAGCCTTTGCTCGCTGCCGACACCCTGCCATGCGCAGCGACTATTTGCGCATGTGTTTCGTTCTCGCTGAGGGCGGAATGTACGTGGATGCGGATGACGTGCTGCTCGGCGACGGATGGAGCGATATCTTCCGAGACGGCAGGTTGAAGTTACAGCCACTATGTTATGACATACCGACCAGCAGGATGGTGCCGGCATCTCAGCTCTGGCTTGCAGATCTACCCACCGATGGCCGCGTGTTCTACGTCAACAACGCCCCCATCGCCGCGCCTGCCGGTCATCCGATGTTGGCGCGGGCACTTGCTCGCTCGACTGAGAAGCTGCTTGGGGACGAAGAGGTCCCCATCATTCAGTCTACAACCGGCCCTGGCAACTTGACAGTAGCCCTTGCCACGCACGCCCACGCCCTTATCTCCGCCGGGTCTCCTCCCGACTTCGAATTGCTGCGCAACTGGGACGACATCGCAGAGACCCGATGGGACCTCTCCTATCGCGGTGACGCCCGCAACTGGCGCAATGTGGAAGGGTCAGGATTCTAATCACGGAGATCACGAGATGAACCTCGAAAGGGCCTCTGGCCTACTACGAAAATTCATCTTCCGCGCAATGCATGCTGCAACCAGCATCATACCTGGCGGTAAGATAGACGCCTTTGGTCCTGGTCGTGACAAGATAGAGGCGATCATGGTCATCAATCTCGACCGCCAGGCTGGCCGATGGCATCGTGTGAAGCGAGAACTGGGCCGTTTTCGAACCGGGGACGGCGCTCCACTAACGTCAGTCGTCAAGCGGTTTACTGCGATCGACGCGAGGGATGGCCGCGCCGTGGCTGCAACGGCAGACGTAGATCCCAATTACCGCATCGGAGACCAACTGTATGTCCAGCCGGATCCCCGGCTAAGCGGGTGCTTCGATGTTGATGAGCCGGTGAGGATGACGCGTCAGGAGACTGCGGTTGCAAGGTCACACATTGAGGTCTGGAAGACCATCGCAACAGGACCGCACAAGTACGTCTTGGTACTCGAGGACGATGTTTGGTTCCGGCGAGACGCTGCAGCCTCAATCAGTCGAGGGTGGCAGGCCGCGTTGAAGCGCTGTCATGGTGAAGGACCACATCTTCTATATTTATCTTACACCGATGCTGGGGGGGCGGCGGAGCGCGCTGACGTGTGCGACGCATTGTTTAGGCCGGTGAGAGGTCTCTGGTTCCTCTCCGGTTATGTCCTGTCAAGAGAGGGGGCGGCGGCACTTCTGCGAGCCATGCCGGTCGTTGGGCCGGTTGATATGTGGATCAATTACTACTTCGACGAACTGGGCGCTCTTGCACTCTCTTCTCCTGCGATTTTGCAAAGGCCGGACGTTACCTCGGACAATGCCTATTCCGTTCTGCCCTATCTTGCACGTGCAGGCATTGTGGATGCCGGTTCAGGGGCAATGTCGCCGCATCGGACTCGGGTTAGTCCTCTGGTAGCCTGGAGTTCTGGTGGTGAGCGAGAGAGTCTCGCTATGGCACTGTCGATGTTGGGGCTTCGAGTTCGCGCATTCGATGGGCACGAAGAGCAGATTCAAGAACCTCACTTACAAAAACTTTTCGGGACGTTTGACGCTCTGATCGACCCGCCACTTTCCAACGACGCATTGGCCAACGTCTTAGCGAGTGAAGAGATCAAGCTGATCCTTGAAACTGATGCTGCCCAGAGAAGCAGCTTTGACCCTAAGCTTCTACCACCATCTCGAATCGCAATCCTTACGCAGAGCAGACTAGCCGGTAGACCTTGGGAGCCGCTCTGCACGTTACTCGGCGTCGCTGAGCCCATTGAGGCCTTTCCCGTCGGCGCACAGCGAGGATTGAGGCTATTCCGGGACGATCGCTCACACTCGATTCATAACCTCGAGCCCGTTCATCGAAGAAAGTCCACTCTCATAGACGAGTCACCTTGGGTCTTACCGCCTGAGGCTGATTGGCTGCCGCTCACACTAGCAGCCCGACCGTTGCCGCATTCAGGACGAAGCATAGTGCATGAACCCATGATCTCGGCATCGTTAGAGATTCGGAGCGTAGTTGAAACCTTTCCTGGTAATCTCGCGGTCTTTGCGCACGACTCGATCACCCATGATGATCGTGGCACCCACATCAGGGTCAGCGAGAAAGCGTCCGGCCATAGACCATATCAATCTGGAGCATTGGCCTCCAAACAGTTTTTCGATCATGGGCGCTTCGAAGCGGAGATACGAGCAGCACCAGGGGCTGGTCTTGTTACTGGTTTCTTCCTCCACCGTGATGCGCCACGACAGGAAATAGATGTCGAGCTTGCGGGTAACGACCCACGACGAATGTTGACCAACGTGTATTTCAATCCCGGTGACGATGGCGCCGCGATGGGCTTCGGCTACCGTGGAACGCCATGCTACATTGATCTGGGGTTCGACAGCACATTGGACTTTCACCTGTATGCGATTGATTGGAATCCAGGCCGCATCATTTGGTCCGTGGACGGCATGATTGTCCATGAGCGCGTAGGCTGGGATCCAACTCCGCTTCCACACCTTCCTATGCGCCTGCACGCCAACTTGTGGGTGCCCCGATCTGAGAAACTCGCTGGCCGAGTCAATAAAGCCAACATGCCGTCAACCGCAATATTTAGAAATATTTCTGTATCCGAAATCGCGCATCATCAAGTGGTGCATCGATCTACGATGGAGTTTGGCACCTCAGCATAGGCGCCAAGCCGGTGCTACGAGTTCCAAGCGCATGAAATGATATCAAACAGAAACAACATTTCAGCCATTCGCCATTCATGGAACGGTGCCGCGGTCTGCGACCAACGGCTTGGATGCCGATGACGCTCCGCGAAGGAAAAGAACGTTCGATCCCCAGATGCGTGATCCGACGCCCCGGCAGAACGGCAGCGATCTCGTCGTCAGCGCCGAAAGCAGCCTGTCGGCAATCGGCCCCGACTTGCCCATAAGATGCTGGTTATCCAAAGGGCTGGTCTTTCAGTTTTCAGTTCGAAGCCTCATGACGAACGCATACTTGCCAATTTTGCTAGCGTTGATCGTGACGGCGCGAAGAACGTTGTGCCGGTTTGTGCCACGGAGTGGTCCAGAAGCCTATCATAGGCACCGGCCGGTTCACCCATGAACATCCGTTCGAGCATTTTTTCGATGACCCAAAGATGACGCGAATATCCTATAAAATATGTCCCAAATTCACGCCGCCCGGGACTGCCGAATGGCATATTATCCCGTAGAATATCATGCTCAATTCCCTGCGCATCGATGATTGTTGCAAGCGTTTTATGTGATTTTCGACCTGCCCTCTCATCGTCGAGCTCGATATTATCGACTTTCGTGCGGCCGATGATCCTTTCCTGCTCTTCAGTACCGAGCGCTTTCCACGTGGACAAGTTGTGCAGATATTTTTGAATCACCACATAGCTGCCGCCGGTAAATTCGTGGTCTTCATCTCCGACCAATGCTGCATCCGGGATATCCTGGCCTACGGGGTTCGCGGTTCCATCGATAAACCCCAGAAGGTCCCTAGCGTCAAAATACCGGAAGCCTGAGGTCTCGTCGATAACGTTTACCGCAGCACCTAACGTATCCAGCAACAATTTTGCTAGTTCAAAGCACAGATCAGGGCGCTCGGCCCGGATATGGAACAGTAGATCGCCTGGTGTCGCAGGAGCCTTATGAGCCGGACCATCTATCGGAGAGAAAGATTTCAGTTCGGCTGGGCGTTTGCCTGGGGAGAGCCGGTCCCACAAAGAGGACCCAATCGCCACGATACAGGACAACCTACCCTCAAGATCACGGAAGCCCACCGTTTTGAGAAGGTCATCCAACCCATCAAACAACGCGCGAACGCTGCCGATCGCGTCCTCGCCATCAACCACTTCAACAATTAAGAAGATCGCCGCCCGCGATAAGGGGGCTTCAACGCTCTGAGCGTCGATAGGCACCCGATCCCAAGTATGTCCAGCCATATTTGCTCCACACTTCTGGCGCGGCGGTCATATTGGTGATGTACCATCCGCTCTATCGTTTCCTTTTATAATGGGAGCGGGCAGTATCCAAACTATATTCTCTGCGCGGCAGTTGGGGCGTCTCGCTTACTTCTCGGATGACAGCCCCGCCAAATCCTCTTCGACCTGGCTAAGCTTGGCATCGGTCAAACGTCCATCAGACAACGGCGCCAGCTGCGATAGACTCATATCCGAGAATAACGGATAGCGTGGACTGGCCAACATTCCAGGTAAATCACGTTCCAGAATAGCTTTACCCCGAGGATCCGCCGCAATTTGGTCGATCGGCGTCTGCAAGGTAAATGCCGCCCCCGTTTTGATGGCGGGATTGGCTGGAGCCGTCTGAGCAGGCATCACACAACCGCCGAGACAAACCAAGCTCACCACGCTGAGTATTCTGAGATCACACCCTACCCACTTCATCATGCGTCTCTTCTACCCCGGTAAACCACTTCCGTCAGGATAATTTCCAGCTCTCAGAAGGCCACGCCTGGGTTCCCTCGCTCGTGTCAGCTTGCCAAGGTCGATATATACACCGCGACGACGGTATCGTGCGCCCGTCCCGATCGGCGGGACCATGCTTCAATCCGGATTTCAAATTTCGCTCGTCGGCCGTTCCGGCCGGCTCGCAACTATATATGCCAACCTTTTAGGTGGGGGTGGGAGCCAGGGCTAAACCTGAACACTGCCCGTGGTAGAGATCACTCCGCCAGTCTTTCCTTCGGGCACCGCTGAAGCTCTTGCTCGATTTGCTTCAAACGGGCCACTATATGCTCTTTGCTTACCCCCGCATCTGGCACAATTTTGCCGGCCAACAACAGCTTGCGCTCAAGCACCAAGGCTTCGAACTGGGAGTGGGGTGGGAGCTGCCAATTCATTTCAGAATCCAATACACACTCCCTAGTAGAGATCAATGAGATTCTTCCGTCGTCTCCATCACCTCCCATACGGCTCTTACCCATAGCCGTTCGGCAATGTCGCGCGCCGTCCGGCGCGCTTCCAGCGCGATCCGGCAAGCGGATCGCGTTTGGGGAGCCCCTTCGGGCTCCCCTCATCGTGTGTAGGTCTCCATCAGATTTCCGCCGTCAGATCCCCTGGTAATGGACGGCGTGATTCCTCCACCACCTTCGCGACATTCCGCGCCTGCTTTGCCGCAATCCTCACGGCCTTGGGCCGCATGACGTTGATGGCACTAGCATCAATCAAATCCTTGATGTGTGCCGCGTAATGCTTCTCGATCATCTCGACCGAGGTACGGCAATTCTTCGCCACCTGATAAATATCTGCCCCCTCCATGAGACGGAGGCAGATATAAGTATGGCGGAGACTGTAGAACGTCCGCGGCTTACCCTCGCGGTCAGTTTTCAGATTTGCCTTGGCGAGGATCTCGTTGAACATCTCGGTATGGCGCTGTGGGAACACCGGATCGTTCGGCTCCGGATATTCCAGCTCCAAAGGCGGATTCGGATGCTTCTTGCTGCGGTTCCGCTTCTGCTTGCCTCGCGTCTGCTTCGGCCGATTGAGAATCCGTTCGTAGGGATGCACCGCCCCTGGCATGCTTTTGCAGTACCCAACACCACGCTTGCCCCGAACCTCGATCTCCAGAATCCGCTGCCCTGTCGCCGGATCTGTCACGATATGGACGTCCCGGTGCAACAGATTCCGCGCCTCGATCTCGTCCGGCCTCAGCCCCGTGTTCCCCAGGAACAGCACCTTGTCGTGCAACTGCTCGGCATGCCACCAATATTGCGGCTGACCCGGATTGGCGGCGTTCTCTCGCGTCGTCTCATAAAGCAGTTTATACTCTTCCGGGCTGAACCATGACCGGTGCGCCACCTTCGTCTGTAAATTATAGGGCGCGGTAAGGTCCGGCAGATGTTCCAGCCAGCCCCTTCGATGCGCGGATTTCAGGACGAGGTTCAGCGTCACGAACTCATCGTGCAGAGTGCTGCGCGCCGGCGGCTTGATGGGCTTCTCCTCCTTCGCCGCCTTGGCCCGCCTCTTCTTTTGAGCCACGGCATGGGAGATCGGCTGGTCCGGCCATGCCTTCGCCGTCCTCTGCTTGCCCGATCTGGGGCTATTACCAGTGTCCATCCGGTGCATGCGATAATCTTGCCCCATGCCGGCGTTGATTTTGGAGAGTGGCGTTTTCCCGAAGAAAGGCCGCAGATGTAACCGCAGCCGCGCCTCGTGGCCTTCGGTCCATTTTAGGGAGCGTTGGCCCTTGGTGATGGAGCGGTATTCCGTCAAAAAAACGTCAGCAGCCTCATCGAACCGCTTCTCGGGCTCAAGTTCCCCGGTCCTGACCTTGCCTTCCAGCGTCAGATACCAGTCCTTGGCCACATCCTCCGCCAGCTTGAGGCTCTCTTTTTTGGTCGTTTTCCGGCGTTGCTTGCCGCCGAGCCTGGTGGCGCACCACCAGAATTTCGAGTCCTCGCGGCGGTAGAGCTGAACCTTCCCGCCTAAAATATTGTGACTTTCCATCGAGCATGATCCCGTGATCGGGCCGCTGCTCGCACGACGCATTCCGTCCGTACCCGGCGCTCTCGCACGAACCAACAGCCAATGTTGATTTCGACGAAAGCTCGGCTGGTAATCTATCAGGTTCTGGGGATTCTTTTCTAACGTGCTTACCGTGTTCAAAACGTGTTGATACAATCGGCAGGCAATGGCCCCGAAGAGCCTCGTTAAGATACTGAATTCCTTAGAAACTTGGTTGCGGGACCTGGATTTGAACCAGGGACCTTCAGGTTATGAGCCTGACGAGCTACCGGGCTGCTCCACCCCGCGTTAAACTGGCAAAAAACCGCCCTTTACCGCTTTATGGGCGCTTGGGGCGGTTTTTTATATTTTGTTTTGATAGGCTGGAG
>Ga0255356_1002101_pt1 | contig 11866 bp, 13 predicted proteins | sample HBST100metaG_FD_189944 | JGI IMG/M metagenome (GOLD analysis project Ga0255356, IMG submission 189944) | Peat soil microbial communities from Stordalen Mire, Sweden - H.B.S.T100 | ecosystem: Environmental > Terrestrial > Soil > Wetlands > Peat | place: Sweden: Norrbotten County, Stordalen Mire... | reverse complement strand
ACCCGGCCCCCGGCCCCAACCTGCGCGACCCCTCCGCGCTTAACTGGCTCTTCGTCGACCTCAACTCCTACTTCGCCTCCTGTGAGCAGCAGGTGCGCCCCGAGCTGCGCGGCCGCCCGGTCGGCATCGTCCCCATGATGGCCGATACAACCTGTTGCATCGCCGCCAGTTACGAAGCCAAAGCCTTTGGCGTCAAAACCGGCACCATCGTCGCCGACGCCAAGCGCATGTGCCCGGAGATCGTTCTGGTCGAGGCGCGCCACGAGATTTACGTCGATTTCCACCACCGCATCGTGGATGCCGTCGAGAGCTGTCTGCCCGTCACCGCGGTTCTCTCCATCGACGAAATGGCCTGCCGCCTCATGGGCCGCGAGCGTCCTCTGCTGGCCGCCATGGAACTCGGCCGTCAAGTGAAGAGACGGATTCTGGAGAGCGTCGGCCCCGTCATGCGCAGTTCCGTGGGTCTGGCCACCAACCGCTACCTGGCCAAAGTGGCCAGCGACATGGAAAAGCCCGACGGCCTGGTCGCTTTGCCCCTGGACATTCTGCCCGAGGCCCTGCGCCAGCTCACCCTGCGCGACCTGCCTGGCATCGGCGCCAAGACCGAGAAGCGCCTCAATGAAAAGGGCATCCGCACCATGGAAGAGCTGATGGCGCTCAATTGCGAGCAGACCGGAGAGCTGTGGGGCTCGGTTTGGGGCGAGCGGCTCTGGCACTGGCTCCATGGCGAAGACTTCGACATGGCGGAGACCGAGCACCTGAAGTCCCTCAGCCACCAGCACGTTCTCGGCCCGGAGATGCGCACCCCGGAGAAGGCCTGGGCCGTCGCCCACAAGCTGCTCCACAAGGCCGCCATGCGCCTGCGCGCGGCCGATCTGTGGGCCAGCAGCATCGGACTGGCCATCGGCTTTGCCGTTCCCCGCGGCGACGCGACCCCGGTCAGCCGCTTCGGCGTGCCCACGCGCGGCTGGAAGGGCGAGATCCGCCTCAGCGAGTGCCAGGACAACCAGACGCTCATCGCCGCCCTCACCCGCCTCTGGGCTTCCCGTCCCACCGGAGAACACTTCGACCACCCTTATTTCATCGGCGTCCACCTGAACGGCCTGGTGCCCGACCGCCTGCACACCCTCAACCTCTTTGAAGGAACCGAAGACGAGCAGGGCCGCATGCGGCTGATGGCCGTCATGGACGATCTGAACAACAAGTATGGCCTCAGCACCATCGCCCCCGCCACCATGCTGACCGCCTTCAAAGCCGCGCCCACCCGCATCGCCTTCCACACCATCCCAGAATTGTTTTAGCGTCCCGTCTCGTGAGTTCGCCCCCTAACCTAAGTTCGCTCCCATGACCCTTGTCACCCTGAGCCCACCAAAGAGAGGGATTTGAGAGAGAGGCTTGTCATCCTGAGCAAAGCGAAGGATCTGCAATTGCTTTTGTTTTGCACTTGGGCCGTCCTCGCGCTCCCAAGATCAAGCCAAAATCCCCAGCCCTGCCCAGCCAGTTATCCTGAAGGGTGACTACAGCGCCAGACATTCCCCCTCAGACCCCGCCCCGGAAACATTCCTTCCGCTCCTTTCTTCGATGGCTCGTCCTCGTTCTGGTGGCTCTTTGGTCGCTTGCCGCGCTGGCCCTTGTGGCCGCGCGCTGGATCGACCCACCCACGACCGCCCTCCATGTCCAGCGCCGCTTGCAGGCCCTGGTGCACGGCGCGCCGTACCACGAACGCTACACATTCGTTCCGCTCAGCCAGATCTCGCCTAATTTCCAGCACGCCGTCATCGCCGCCGAGGACGCGCGTTTCTACCAGCACCACGGCTTCGATTGGCACGCCATCCAACTGGCTGCCGAAGAGGACCTGGAAGGCGATCGCACCCGCGGAGGTTCCACCCTTACCCAGCAACTGGTAAAGAACCTCTTCTTCGGAACCGGCGGCTCCATCTTCCGCAAAGCTGCGGAGTTCACCCTGGTGCCGGTGGCGGAATTGGTCCTCGGCAAGCGCCGCATCCTGGAGCTTTATCTCAACGTGGTCGAATGGGGCCCTGGCATTTATGGCGCCGACGCAGCGTGTCGAAATTACGACCGGACCGCGGCCCGCAATATCGGCAGGGAACAGTCGGCCCGCCTCGCCGCGATTCTGCCGGCTCCCCTGAAGCGACGCCCCGAGCGCATGAACAGCTACAGCGCGATCATCCTCAGGCGGATGCACCAGATGGGCTGGTAATTGGGCGAAGCATCCAGCCAATGCTGCGTTTGGAATGACACTCGTGACCTACCATCCGAACTGAATCAAGAAGACCTCGGATTCTGGCGAGAAGGCAACATACGAGGAGCTAATTCCAGACTGGTCTAATTGGTCTCCAATAGAATGTGCCCATAAATAGACAAAGGGAAGAGTCATTTAAACTCTTCCCTTTGACATTCTTTACCGCTGGGAATATGCCTTTCGGCAGGGATGCTCCCAGAAGTCTCATCTGCTATAGTAGCACCAACCGATAATTTGTCAATCAAGAAACGCGCATTCATGTAAGGTCATGATTTTATGACGCTTGCGAGGGATTATGCCAGCACCATATAGCGAGGAGTTTCTAGTTGCAGTCCGTAGGACCGTCACTATTGAGCGACTTAAACGGTATCTGGCAGCGACCAAAAACGATCTATCGCAGGCAATGGAACTCTACGAATTGAATGTCCAGTTGTGTGCGATCCTCTATGGCATACTTCACGGGCTAGAGATCGCTGTGCGCAATGCAGAACACTTTGCTCTTATAAATAGCTATGGATCTCATTTCTGGTATGACAGACCTCCTCACACAGATTTTGGCAAGCCAGCAGCCGGATGTGAAGGCCCATCGTGGCATCAATATGCTCCCCTTACGCCTTACTGGCGAGACCAGGTTGAAAGCACCAAATTGAAACCGGGAGTAGGTAATAGGCCAGGTAAAGTCATCGCTGAACTCACTTTCGGGTTTTGGGTTGATCTCTTGCAAACTCAGAATCACATGCCACTTTGGGTTCTTCGAAAGCTTAACAAGGCTTTTCCGTATGCGAAGCGCGAACGCGGGCAAATTCATAGGCGGCTGAAAGAAATCCAATTGCTCCGCAACCGCATTTCTCACCATGAACGAATCATTACATCGTCAGACGTTGTGTATAACGGCAATGGATATCTTACTTTGGACGAGATTGTTGAATGTGTTGAGTGGGTATGCCCTTATACTGCTCAATGGTTGAAGACTGAATTCAGATTCAAAGATGCAGCGGATTTGCTCACGCGAGTTGCCGCCATGAGGATTACCCTCTAGCGGTCCTTGAGCATGTATACGGTAGCAAAATTACAACTCAGTCCCCGTAAACCCGATGTCGCCCCGTTCGCCTCTCGCTTTTCGCCCAATCGCCTCCGCATTCCCTGAACCCCTCAGCCAGCATCGAGCCGGCTTTTCCTGCGCCCATTCGCCCGCTGCTCCACATTCCAGCCGAATCGAAAACCCTCCTTCGCGCTTCCTGCCGAACTTTTTTCCCCTCCCCGCGTATTCTCTGCATCCCCGCGCGCATGTTTTTGCGGATAAGAGAGTAGAAGCGAGACCCATGGCCGACGATTGGCAGCCCGACTTTGAAGAACTCGTGGACGACCATCAGTCGATGGTCTTTTCGATCGCCCTGCGCATGACCGGCGACCGCGGGCTCGCCGAAGAAATTGCCCAGGATGTTTTTCTGGAACTCGACAAACATCTGGGCAAGATCGAATCTGCGGAGCACGCCTGCTTCTGGCTGCGCCGGGTCACCATGAGCCGTTCCGCGGATGCGTTGCGCCGCCGGCGGGTCCGCTCGACGGACTTATGGGTGGAGTTTGAAGAGCATCACGGCGCGCCGATGGAAGTGCGCGATTCGCCCCTCGGCGCGCGACTGGAAGTGTTGCTTTCCACCTTGCCCGAGGCGCAGCGGGCTGCGCTGGTTCTTCGCTATCAGGAGGACCTGACGCCTGACGAGATTGCCGCTACGCTGGCCGAACCCGTGGCCACAGTCAAGAGCCACCTGCAGCGCGGTTTGAAGCTGCTGCGGGCCAAGGCCACAGATCATTTGCGGGAGTATATCCGCGACAAAAAGGAGTACATCCGTGGAGTTTGAATCGATGGAGGAATTCGAACAGGAGCTGCGCCAGGCGTTTGAGCGCCGCCCTGCCCCGCCCAGCCTGAAGCGCAAGCTGATGGCCCGGCGCGCGGAGAAGCGCCAGACCCAGCATCGGCAGAGCCACATTCAGCTCTGGCAGCGGCTGGCCGCCTCGCTGGTGTTGGCCGCTCTCCTGGGCGGAGCCGCCACATGGGTTCGCCACGACCGCGAGGAACGCCGCAAGGGCGAAGCTGCCCGCCAACAGGTGTTGACCGCGCTGCGCATCACCGGCCACGCCCTCGACCAGATGAACACACAACTTGCGGCTCACGACCGCACCGAGCAACGGTAAGGAGATCGACCATGAAGTACCGCATCTTGGCTTTGGTTTTGGGAACTGCCGCGCTGGCGGCGCCGGCACTGGCGCAGAACTCGCCTCTGCCTTTGCCGCCCCCCGTCGAAAAGCAATTGGCCGCCCGCGCCTCCAACGTCACCGAGGTCACGCTGGGCAAAAACATGCTCGCCTTCGCCGCCAAATTCATGAACGGCAAGGACAAGGACGAAGCCGGCGTCCGCCAGCTCATTCAGGGCCTGGATGGCATCTATGTCCGCGAATACACCTTCGACAAGGAAGGCCAGTATTCCATGGAGGAGATCGACAAGCTGCGCCAGTATTTCGAGACCAGCGAGTGGTCGCCCCTGATCCGCGAGCGCGAAAAGAAGAACTCCGAAAGCACCGACGTCATGGTCAAGCTGGTGAACGGCGAATCCCACGGCATGTTCATCCTTACCGCGGAGCCCAAAGAGTTGACCATCGTCCTCATCCTCGGCCCCATCCGCATGGATCAACTGGGTGAGCTGAAAGGCATCGGCGGACTGGGCGCTCTAGGCGGCATTCAAAAAGGCGTCAAGACCAAAACCAGGAAGGGAGACAACGAATGAAGCGCCTGTGGATTCTTCCCATGTTTTTCCTCGCCCTGTTAGTCCCCGTTGCGGTGCTGGCTGGCAGCGGTCAGGGGTTTGATGGCGTGGTCCGCTCCGTTGAGAGCCGCTATCACGTCCATGCCACCCACATTCCCTTCCTCGGGCTCGCCAGCTTCATCGCCGGCCGGGCCACGCATGGAGGCGTCGCCAACCTGCATCTGGCGGAGTTTGACGACTTCTCTCAAGCTGTGGACGGGGACGAGCTGAACCGTATGGTCCAGGAAAAGCTGGGCTCCAGTTGGGAGCGGCTCATCCGCGAAACCAGCCGCAAGGGCGACGAGCAGACGCTGATCTACATGCACCCCGAGGGCAATCGCATGGGCCTCTTTGTCGTCTCGCTCGATGAGCATGAGCTCAACGTAATCGAAGTCTCCGTAGACCCCGACCACCTGAACGAAAGCGTCGGCCACTACCGCAACCATCACGAAGACGCATCGGACTAAATTTCCCCTCCCCAATTCCCCCAGGGAATCAAGCTCTCCATATGCGCCACCCCCGGGGCTGACTAGACTTATCCAGTATGGCCAGCCTCCCACCCACGCCGACGTCGAGTTATCGCGGCCGGGTTGCGCCCTCACCCACCGGTTATCTGCACGTGGGCCACGCCCGCACCTTCTGGACGGCCTGGCAACGCGCCCGCGCCGCCGGCGGCGCGCTGGTGCTGCGCATGGAAGACCTGGACCCCGACCGCAGCCGCAAATCCTATGCCGAGGCCGCCATGGAAGACCTGCGCTGGCTCGGCATCCGCTGGCTTGAGGGGCCTGACCGCGGCGGACCGTTCGCGCCCTACGTCCAGAGCCGCCGCAACGCCATTTATCTCGATGCATGGCGCAAGCTGGTGCGCAGCGGCTCGCTCTTTCCCTGCCGTTGCACGCGCAAGGACCTGGATGCCGCCCTGTCCGCTCCTCACGAGAACACCCAACCGAGTGCCAACACGCAATCCCAGGGAAAACTCGAGCCGCTCGACGACGAGCCCCTTTATCCCGGCACCTGCCGCCGCTTTCAGGGCTACGTTCCGCAGCTTCCCGGCCCCACCATGCATGAGGACGAAACGCCCGACGGCATGACCTGGCGCTTTCGCGTCCGCGACGGAGAAGCTGTGGAGTTCGTGGACGGCAACCTCGGGCCGCAGCGATTTGTCGCCGGAGAGGATTTCGGCGACTTCGTGGTCTGGCGGCGCGATGGCGTGCCCAGCTACCAGCTCGCCTGCGTCGTGGATGACGCGGCCATGGGCATCACCGAGGTGGTGCGCGGCGCCGACCTGCTCAAGTCCACCGCCCGCCAGATTCTGCTCAACCGCGCCATGGGCTTCAAGAACCCGGCCTGGTTCCACTGCCGCCTGGTGGTGGACCACAACGGCCGCCGCCTGGCCAAGCGCCACGACTCCCTCAGCCTCCGCTCTCTCCGCCAGCGCGGCCTCACGCCGATGAACATTCTCTCCGCCGACCTTCCCATCGAGCCGTAGCCCGGCTCCGGAGTTACTCTGACTCCGCACAATCGGCCTGCAAACGACCAGCGGTCCGCTCCCGCTGAGGGCGGAGGGCGATTGCTCTCTCCGGAATGCTCGATTCGCAACGGTAGTTTAGGATGCGAGCTCCAGCCCGCGTCCCTCTACAATGAAGCCGTATGGCAACCACTGTCCGTTCGCATGCAAAGATCAACCTTGGCCTCTATATAGGTGCGCCGCGCCCTGACGGCTTCCACTCGCTGACCACCGTGTACCAGACGCTGGAAGTTCACGACCTGGTGACGGTCACGGCGCGTCCCGCAGAGGAAACGGTGCTGCGGCTCACCTCCAACGACGAGCGCGTGCCCACCGACAGCCGCAACACGGCGTGGAAGATGGTGGAGCTTGCGCTGGAGGCGCTGGACCTCTCGGCCGAAGTGGAGATTCACATTGAAAAGCGCCTGCCGGTACAGGGCGGGCTGGGTGCGGGATCGGCCAATGCCGTGGCGGCGCTGGTAGGGCTGGAGGCGGAGCTGGGGATCGCGGCTGAGGTTCGCAACCGTTCGCATGCCGAACGCGGTCTGAACGGCCGAGCCAGTTGGGAAGCGCGGAGGCTCCAGATTGCCGCGCAGGTGGGCTCGGATGTGCCACTGTTCCTGGTTGGCGGCGCCATGCTGGGGGTGGATCGCGGGCAGCAGGTTTATCCGCTGCCGGAGATCGAGCCGGTGTGGTGCGTGGTGGCGACGCCGGAGGTGGGGGTCTCGACTCCGCAGGCTTTTCGCGATTGGGACGCCCTGGCGGCGGCCGAGGGTTTGACCGTGGAGGCTGGGGCAGATAGACTAAATGAGTTGAGCCGCGCCTATGCCAGCGCCTTTTCGGGAGCAATTCCGGGAGGTAGGCAGGGAGCAGGCTCCTCCGGTGTCCTCTCTGAACGTGGAGGGGACCTGGCGGGACCAGAAGAGTCCGCGCTTGTCCGCACCGGGATCACGAGCTGGATTGAGAACGACTTTGAACGCGTCGTTTTTCCCCAGCATCCTTCCCTTGGTGAAATCAAGCGCATTCTTTGGGCTCCCGGCACGCCGGAGGCAGCCTTCCTTGCTATGTTGTCCGGGTCCGGTTCGGCTCTTTTTGGGTTGTATCTGGCCCAGGGAGAAGCGGAAGCGGCCTGCGCCCGTCTGCGGGCGGCCGGCGTCCGGAGTCTCATGACCCGTACCCTGCCGCGCACCAGCTACTGGCGCGAAATGCTTCTAAATTAAATGGGTTGACAGGCGGCCAACGCGCGAGAGAGACTCGCCAGCGGCTGCTGAAGTTGGGCGATCGTCTAATGGTAGGACAGTGCCCTTTGGAGGCACTTGTCCAGGTTCGAATCCTGGTCGCCCAGCCAATTTTTGCAAGTAGACCCGTAAACAGCCAAAGCCAACCAGCTTGGAGGTAGTCGGAGATGGAAGTGGAAGCGTTGACGTTGACGAACGAAGAAAAGAAGCAGGATAAGGTGAGCGAAACAGGAATCAAGGAGCCGGTTGCAGTAGCGGTTCCGGTTCAGGCCGCGGCTCAGACCCCGGTGCAGGCGACGGACCCCGCCGCCAAGGCGAAGGACGTGAAGCCAGTCGCCGAGCGCAAAAGGACCCGCAATCTAAGCGAGGACAAGCGCTTCAAGATCTTCTCCGGTACCGCCAATCGGCCATTGACCGAGGAAATCGGCCGTTACATCGGCGTCCCGGTGGGAGAAGTCAAGATTCAGCGCTTTGCCGACGGCGAAGTTTATTTTCAACTGCTTGAGAACGTTCGCGGCGTGGATGTTTTCGTGGTCCAGCCTACCTGCTATCCGGTGGACCAGCACCTGGTGGAATTGCTGGTGATGATCGACGCGCTGAAGCGCGCTTCGGCGGCCCGCATCACGGTGGTTGTTCCTTATTACGGCTATGCTCGCCAGGACCGCAAGGACCGGCCGCGCGTGGCCATCAGCGCCAAGCTGATTGCCGACCTGCTGACCACCGCCGGCGCCAATCGCGCCCTTTTCGTCGACTTGCACGCGGCCCAGATTCAGGGCTTCTTCAATATTCCCGTCGACCATCTTTTCGCCAGCCCGGTGCTGGTGAGCTACTTCCGCGAGCTGAACCTGCCCAACCTGACCGTGGTTTCTCCGGATGCAGGCGGCGTGGAGCGGGCCCGCTTCTTTGCACAGAAGGTGGGAGCGCCGCTGGCCATTGTGGACAAGCGCCGCACCGACATGAACGTGACCGAAGTGATGCACGTGATTGGCGCAGTGGAAGGCAAGACCTGCCTGATCATCGACGACATCATCGACACGGCCGGCACGCTCGTAAAAACAGTAGACGCGCTTTACGCCAACGGGGCTGCGGCCGTGTATGCCGCCGCCAGCCACGCCGTGCTTTCCGGCCCGGCCGTTGACCGCATTGCCGCATCGCGCCTGGAACAGGTGGTGGTGACGAACACCATTCCGCTGCGCGAGGCGGCGCAGAAGTTGCCCAAGATCAAGGTGCTCTCCATCGCCGGCCTGCTGGGCGCGGCTATTGAGAGCATTCACATGGAAACCAGCGTGAGTACGCTGTTTTCCTAGTGGTCAGTGAACAGTGGTCAGTGGCCAGTGTTCAGCGATCAGTCTCATTCACCAGTAGCTGGTAGTTGGCAATGAGTGACAGGGGAGCGGGTTTTTGCTAACCACTGTTCACTGACCACTGACCACTGGCTTTTAACAAAGGGAGCGGAACCCCAAACGGTCCGTGCCCGAACGAAAGAAACGAGAGAGCAAATGCCAGAAGTACTTGTAGCCAAGCCCCGTGAGGGCAAGTTCACCAAGAATGCCGCTCGCCGCGTACGTGTCGCGGGCAAGATTCCCGCCGTGCTGTACGGCGCCGGACACGAGCCTGTTGCCATCGAGGTGGACCCCAAGGCAATTTCGAAGATCCTCTTTTCGGAGACCGGCCACAACTCGATCTTCGACGTCGCAATCGAAGGCCAAGCTGCGGCGAAGGCCATGATTGTCGACTGGCAGCGCGAGCCGATCAACGATCTGCTCCTGCACGTCGATCTGAAGCGCATTGCTCTGGACAAGACTCTCCGCGTCAAGGTGCGTGTCAAGCTGCTGGGCATTCCGGTGGGCGTCAAGGCCTCCGGCGGCATCCTGGATCAGGTGTTGCGCGAAGTCGAAATCGAGTGCCTGCCCGCGGATATTCCGGGACACATCGACGTGGACGCGAGCGGCCTGGAACTGTTTGCCTCGTTGCGCGTAAGCGATCTGCCTCACTCGGACAAGATCACCTACCTCAATGCGGAAGATGCGACTGTGGCCCACGTTGTCTCGATTCGTGAGGAAGTGGTTGCTGCGCCGGCTGGCGGTGAAGTGGCAGCGACGGATGCTGCGGCTGCGACCGGCGAACCCGAAGTGGCCAAGAAGGGCAAGACCGACGCGGATGCGACGGCCAAGAAGCCTGAGGCGAAGAAGTAGCAATTGGACGAGGCAAGCAAGTCCCATCTCCCTGGCGAGCAGAAATCGCTCGCCGGGGAGCCCGAATCCGGTAAACGGTCCGGGCCTTTCCTGGTGGTGGGGCTGGGCAACCCTGGCCCCGAGTATCTGTGGACTCCGCATAACGCGGGATTCATGGCCATTGACCGCATCGCTGTTCAAGAGGGCGTTGTGGTCCAGAACCGGCGCTGTCGGGCCGCCACCGCAACCTGCCGCATGGCTGGTCGCGAGGTGATCCTGGCCAAGCCGGAGACGTTCATGAACCTGAGCGGCACGGCTGTAGGCGCTCTGGTGAGGGAGTTTGAAGTGGACCCGGCCCGGGACCTGCTCGTGATCTATGACGAGCTGGACCTGACGCTGGGGAGCTTCAAGATCAGGGAGCGCGGTTCGGCTGCAGGGCACAACGGAGCCCGCAGCGTGATCGGCGCTTTGGGCAGCCAGGAGTGGATGCGCCTCCGTATTGGCGTGGGGCAGGATTTGCCGCCCGAGGCCATTGCGGCTGGGGGCGGCAGGCGTCCCAGCAAGGACTACCTGCTCTCACCCCTGCGCAAGGCGGATTTGACGGTGCTGGACGAGGTGTTGGACCGGGTGGCGACAGCTACTCGCCGCATCCTCGAACTGGGACCGGCAGCCGCGATGAATGAGTTCAACCGCCGCGACCGGAATGGCGCTGCGGAAGAGTAACGAAGGCACCAAGCCGCCAAGGCAATTGCATTTGCCGGCGGGGACGGCTGGAGAGCGGGGCTGAACCCTGAGGCTTCAGCGGAAAAGGAAACCGGATGTCCCGTGTGTATGAGGTTATGTTCATTGTTCGGCCCGATGTGGTCGAAGAAGAAGTCGACAAGCTGATCGCCGGCTTTTCCACTACCGTCACCAATGGCGGCGGAGTGGTGAAGACGGTCGAGAAGATGGGCCGGCGCAAGCTCGCCTATACGGTGCGCAAGTTTAACGACGGCAACTACGTTCTGCTGACGGTTGAAGCCGACGGCGCGGGCGTATTGGAGCTGGAGCGCCGCCTGCGCGTTACCGAGCCGGTGATCAAGTTCCTCACTGTGCGTATCGACGAGGAAGACAAGCGTCTGGCCAAAGTGAAGGCTCTGCGCGGCACGCGCCGCAAGCTGAGCGCGGAGCCCGCGGTGCAGGCTGCTCCGGCGCCGGTTGCTGCTGCTCCCGCCGCGGTTGTTGCCGCTCCGGTTGCTGCTGCGCCTGGTGCCGCTGCACCGGTAGTTGCTGCGCCTGTCGCTGCCGCTCCTGCTGTCGCGGAAGCGCCGGCCACCGAGCCGGTTCCCGCCGTCTAAGCACGGCCGGCAAAAGAATTGCCGCTGCCGGTCCCGCTCGACGGGGAAACCGGCTCCGGCCCGATCCAGCGTTTCCAGGGCGCTCGCAAGGCCGCTCCAGGGAACTCAAGAGAGTGAAGAGGAAACACCATGTCTGAAGAGACTCAAGCAAAAGCGCCCGAGACGAGCGCACCCGCACCAGCAGCACCCCAATCCGAATCCCCCCGCTCGGGTTCAGGTTCCGGCCCAGGTTCGAGCTCGGGACCCCGCTCCGGCGGCCGTCCTTCCGGTGGCCCTGGCGGCCGCGGCAAGTTTTTCCGCCGCAAGAAGGTTTGCAAGTTCTGCACTGAGAAGATCGACGCCGTTCCGTATCGCGATGTCCGTCTGCTGCAGGGCTTTGTGGCGGAGCGCGGCAAGATTGTGCCCCGGCGTCTTACCGGCGTTTGCACCAAGCACCAGCGCCGTCTGACCCGCGCCATCAAGCAGGCCCGGAACATCGCGCTGCTGCCGTTTGCCACCAGGCACTAGAGCCCGGCGCGTCGCCCGCGCGCTCGTCTCCGGCTT
>Ga0255356_1002098_pt1 | contig 11877 bp, 13 predicted proteins | sample HBST100metaG_FD_189944 | JGI IMG/M metagenome (GOLD analysis project Ga0255356, IMG submission 189944) | Peat soil microbial communities from Stordalen Mire, Sweden - H.B.S.T100 | ecosystem: Environmental > Terrestrial > Soil > Wetlands > Peat | place: Sweden: Norrbotten County, Stordalen Mire... | reverse complement strand
CAATTCCGTCTTGGATCAATGAAGGAGAATCATGAGCAAATCCACTGTCGAGACTCCAGGCTGTTGGGCCGACAGGCTGATGAGCAAGGCTCGTTCCTGGGGGCGCAACGGCGTCAGTTCCGTTAACCTCTGGCGCAAGCGCCAGGATCAAGATGCGCTTGAGCGGTCGCTGGCTCGCATCATCGAGACAGCCAATGGCCACCGTGCCAAGGGATTGCCCAAGGGATCGCCAGCTTACGTTGTGCTGCGCGCTAAGGCCGATGCCACGATTCAGATCTTCGCTTCGAAATGGGGAGTCGACATTGCAATCATCAGGGCTCAGGCGCCAGCCCTGGCCGACCTGGATAGCCTGTGTGTCCAGCATAGGCAGCTGCCAGCCGGTATCAAGTTGCTGGTTGGCCTGCTCGGCTTGATCGTTTCCCTCGTGCTGCTGGGAGTCGCATCCGGTCTGGTCCACGCCGGCCACGATTGGGTGATGCATTTCGTCGCCCGATAGTGGCTGGCTATCAATCCTTCAATCCAACTGGAGAAAGCCAATGGCGCCATTGCTGCTGTGGCTCCTGCCCTCTTTTGAGGTAGGATTCTGGTCTGCACTCGTTGCCGGCAAACTGCGTGGCAAGGGTAGGACCCGCGAACTGCTTCTCTACGGGAGGCGCGAGCGGACATGCCTGCCGCTCATCGATGAGCGGCTTCGCAAGGCCGCAGGAACACCAACAAAGTCGCAGGCATTCGCGGCCCGACGGATCGCCGCCGGTCTGCGCTGGCTTGCCAACACCAGAGCAATCGAGTATGCAATCCTGCTTGGCCTGAAGCGGGCCTGGCCAAAGGGCCAGACCATCCCCACGGAGGTGAAAATGTGCCTCTGATCTACAAGATGCTGCTCATAGTCCGAGCGGTAGCACTCTCTGTATTGGCCCTCTATGAGACCTGCCAAAAGAATCGGGAGGATACAAATGATTCTGACTCCGTCTAATACCGGCAATCTTGTCGCAGGCGCCGGTGTTGGCATCTTTGCCTGGGGCGCGCTGTTAAAGGCAGATCACATCCCCTGGGTTCAGAAACTGCTCACCACCAAACGCAAGAACGCAACCCTCAACTGGGTCAACCAGAACAAAAGCATCACCCTGCTCGGCCTGGAGACCGTGAACTTCGGCATCCATGGAATCACCAATCCGAACGCTGTGATCTTCGCGCTCGGCAATACCGCCCTCAACATCGTCATGCTCTGGGCGTTTCTGCCATTTCGTATGGCGCGCGCTGAAAAGCTGCGCGTTAAAAACCTGCTAAAAGGAGCTGCATGACCAAGCTCACATTGCTCGCAGTCCTTGGCCTGATCTACCTCGGTGTACTCCGGCTTGCCTATTTCTTCATGGCCCTCTTCATCATTCTGTTCTTCGGAATGACAACCTGGGAACTGGTTCGCACAGCCCGACAACCGGCGAAGCATCACCTTGCCGCGCAGTAGCAATACGTGCAGTTCAAAACAAGGAGCGATACACCATGAAGCTGATCTTTGCATTCCTGATGTTCGTCGCCGCCGTTGCAATCACCGGCGGTTTGTATCTGTCCATCCGCAAGCCAGAGCGGAAGCAGGCCGATTTGGAGAAACTGGGCAGCGTATGCAGCCAGATTGCCAATCGGCTTCAGCAGCTTGGCGATTCACTCGTCAGGCTCTACAGCATCACTGTTGCCAGGGTCATTCCCGGCGCCCACAAGGAACGGGCCAGGTTGCCCGAACACCAAAGCTCCGCGACCATATGATCCAGTCGGCGCGCAACAAGGCAGCATGAAGCGAGGAGGCCTCTCCGTGTATCTGAGATTCCGTGTGAGCCGGGAAACTGCAAACGACTTCATCCGGTTGTTTGTGAACCGGCTCGCATACGGCATGCAGGCAACCAAGCCTTTGCCGAACGGTTCTGTTCCCTATTATTTGGCACGAGATCGGCTGACGAAAGCACCGAAGCTTCTCGACGCAGACGTAGTGCGGATGCACCTGAATGGCGACATTACCGTCAATCTGTTTGCGATCAATCCAGAGACACAGTGCTCGAAGTGGATCGCCATCGACGCCGACTTCGATGGCTCAATGGAGTCGCTCATTGAGTTGATGCAAGAGTTGAAGCAGGATGGCGTCGAAGTCGCACTTGAGCAATCACGCCGCGGTGGTCATCTCTGGATATTCGGGGCCACACCACTGCTGGCGTCTGAGCTCCGCATCTACATTTACAACCTGGCACTGCGGCTCGGAGTTCCGGTCAAATGCGGCGGCGTCAAAGACGGCATCGAGGTCTTCCCGCGTCACGATCGTCTTGAGAAGGGCGAGTACGGCAACGCGCTCCGCGCTCCGCTTGGTGTGCATCGAAAGACAAATCTGCGCTACTGGTTCGATGAAGCCGCACCGACACCAGCAGCGCAACTCGCCTATCTCAACGGGCTGCCAAAACTCACTGAGAGCAGACTCAAGACGCTTATTCATGGAATGAAATTCCCTGAAGCGTATCAGCCAGTCGTCGCCGCTCCGTACATTCCAATCGAATCGCCGGCTGGAAAGCGCGAGTTCCGGATTCTTGAATACGTCTGCACAACCCGCAAAGACAGTCGCAATTGGTGGGCCAGGTGTCCATCCTGCGCAGTGGTTGGGCATGATCGGACTGGCGACAACCTTTCAATCCAGATCAAGGACTCACGATTCTACAAATGCTGGGCCGGCTGCACAAAGGATGAGATACGAGCGGCGCTCGGCCGGCCGATTCGGATGAAGCAGGCGGCGTAGAGAAGATGGACTCACTCGTAATCGAAGATGTGTACAACCCAACCTGATGGGAAGGTGAAGAGCATGAGCAAAAGCCTCAATCGAGTCACATTGCTGGGCCACGCCGGAAAGGATCCGCAGGTCCACATTCTGCCGAGTGGGACCCTGGTCAATCTGTCGCTGGGCACGAATGAGCGTTTCAAAGACAGCCGCGGTGAATGGCAGGAACGCACCGAGTGGCACAACCTGGTTGGGTACCAGAGGACCGGCGAGATCCTTCGGGACTATGTCAGGAAGGGCTCGCGGATCTACGTCGAAGGCACCCTTCGCACCCGCTCCTGGGAGGATCGGGAGTCGGGGCAGCGCAGGTATCGCACGGAGGTGGTCGTGGCGGATATCAACCTCCTGTCGCCAGCCATTGCTTCGAACGGTACCGGCGAACCGGCACACGATGACAGCGGGAACGGCCATGCACCTCAAGAGTTCAGTAGCGAACAAGAAATTGCACGCGACGAAGTGCCCTATTAGGATGCGCCTCTATCACGCATCTGCCGAGAGCGACTGAGCGCCGATTGGGGCGCTCTTGACGGTCTGGGGTCGGGCGCGACTGTTTGATCGCGCAGGTTAGCAAAAGGAGTTGAGTATGGCATCAACAACTAAACTCGCAGAAGCAGAGCGGGAGAAACTCTTCGTACAGCTCGAAGTGCCATTCGATCCGGCGCAGATCAGATGGCGCGTCATGCGCACCTCCAGCGATGGACGCTCGGGTGTTGTTCTACCATTTGCCGACCCACGCGCATACACGGACCGGCTCAACCAACTCTTTACTCCGTCGGGATGGACTCGCGAATACAGTATTAGCACTGTGCCGTCCTTGACGCGCGTGGACAGGGGCAAGGTGGTGGTGACGAGCAAATTGCTGGTAGCGAGCACCGTGACCATCAATCGTCTCGGCAGCCACACCGGCACAGGTGAAGAGTGGGCCGACCGCGAGAATGCCATCACGGCTGCCGACGCGCAGGCCTTCAAGCGTGCCTGCAGTTGCTTCGGGCTGGGACGGTATCTCTACAGCTTTGGCGAGACTTGGGTGAACTTGAACGGGCATGGCGAACCGGTTGCACTTCCTGCGCTTCCAGCGTGGGCACTGCCGCCGGGAATGACTGTGCAGCCGACTAGCGGCCAGGCCGTCGATGTGCGTGGCCCCGTCGATCACAAGTTGACGGCCGAGATTGAGGGGTTCTGCAGCAGCCTGGGAGTGGACATCTACCAGGAAATATTACGGCGGGCGGGCCACAGTAAGGATGCCCAAACGATCCCGAATGCCGATCGGCAGAAGAATGTCGTCGAGTGGATGCAGGCAGCGGCACGTGGATTTGAGCGGCTTCATGGGCTGGTTGAGTTAGCCGGCGACGCCAGGTTCATCGCCGCCATGGACAGCCTGAAGTTCGCCACTACCACCTGTCTTCCCAGTCTGGCGGCATTGAAGCAGTTGGTTGAGGAACTCGAAGCCGTCTCTGATCAACGGGTTGCGTAACAGTGTAGCAACTACCAGGAGGAACATCATGGGTCAGGTCCAGGCGCTTCGCTCTGCGCATGGCATCGTCAGCATCCCAGTCGGCAAGGCTATTTATTGTCAGCACTGTGAGAACATCACGAACTCACCGGGTGATCACTGTGGCGAGTGTGGAAGCGACTTCGTTCTGCACTTGGCAACGTTGATCAACCAGCCACCCGGTGGCCCAGATTCGGGTCCAGCCTCGGCCGCGCGCATCGTTCCGGCATTCCATCTGGAGTTGGCAAGAGCCGCATGAATCCGGTAAACCTTCATGACGATTCAAGCTGACGACTTGACAACAATTTGTGAGATAAAGCATATTTTGGCCGGAAATAAAGCATATGTTGGCCGCACCATATCATCGCCTCAGAACTCCAGAAGCGAGTACCTGCGGCAGACCGAATCCGCGTGGCGCGTGCACATGGTTCCTGTATCGAATGGAAGACACTGGGTTTGGCAACTCAGGCGCCCGCAAAGCTCTCGATATCTCAACGTAGAGTTTCAGATCCCAACAGCTGCTCGCATCCAACCCCTCGCCGGCCAAGATATGCCTTATTTCCGGCCAAAATATGCTTTAAATCACACAATTTGATCGACAGAAAGAGATCGCTATGGCACGAAGTGCTGCGCGTTTGAAGATGGGCTTCTACCCCCTCCCAGAGAGCGAAGGCACCACTCTTCGCCAGCTTCTCAGCTTCACTGGACCGGCGTCGGTGGTCGATCCCTGCGTAGGGCAAGGCGTGGCTCTCAACCTCATTGCCCATGGCGCGGATGTGCGCCGCTACGGTGTGGAACTCGATGCCGAGCGGGCGGCCATTGCTCAATCGAAGGGCATCGAGACCATTCAGGGCAACACCTTCGACGCAGTGGCCAAGCCGGAGTCCTTCTCGCTGCTGTACCTGAATCCCCCCTACGATTCTGAGATCGGCCCAGTTGCCAACAACCGCATGGAGCGTCTTTTCCTGGAACACACCTTCCGCTGGCTGGTGATGGAAGGCGTGCTCGTATTGGTCATTCCGTTCGAGCGCCTGCATGAGTGTGCCGGAATCTTGAGTTCGCACTTCGCCAGGCTGAACATCTTACGCATGACCGATGAAGAATCAATCCGCTTCCGACAGATCGCCGTGCTTGGAATTCGCCGCAAGGTGCAGGGAGTAGCTGTCGAGCAGAGCCGGCGGCAGCTTCAGCGCATCAGCCCGTATGGCAGCTTTCAGGCCCTGCCGGAATTGGAGCCGGAAGCGTGCGAACCCTATCCCGTTCCATCGACAGGCGAGGCCGCGCTGAGCTACCGCGGGCTGCCATACGATCTGCTCGAAGACTTGCTTCCGTTGTCGGGCGCGTGGAAGCAGACGTTGCCCTTTTTGATGCCGCGTGAGGATGTGGCCACGGGGCGTCCGATCACACCGCTGCATGGCGGCCATGTTGGGCTCCTGTGCACGGCGGGCCTGCTCAATGGCGTCTTCGGCCAGGGAGACGACCGGCATATCGCGCGATGGAGATCGGTCAAGCATGTGACCACCTTCGTCGAAGAGGACGGCGATGAGCAAATCATCCATCACCGGGAGCGGTGGGCAAACGAGTTGCGATTGGTCTATGCCGACGGAAGAACCCTGAAGCTGACCGAGACGCCGGCGAAACCGGAAGGAGAGGACGATGCAGAATGCGCACCTGAGGCTAGGGTTGCTTGAGTATCACCGGATGACGGAAAAGACCTCGACGCGGATACGGCTACGGGTTGACCGCTATGTGGGCGAAGACGAACAGGCGCACCTCATCAGCGTCTTCGGCAACGACTCCGACGTGGGCGCGATCACCGCTGCGGTTCACGAGAAGGCCACGTTCACGCTGACTTTCCCGGACGGTGAAGTGAAGGAAGTCTCTCTCGGCGAGCACGCTTCCTGCTACAAGGGAGCCGTGAGCTTGCAGGACCGGAAGCACCCCGTGCGGCACCTGGTGGCTGTTTCGGAAGAGTTGTACACGAACGGCGGCGTAGGGCGGACGATTCTGCTTGGTTACCAGCGGGATCAAGCCTGGGCGACGCTGGTGAGCTTTCTCGGACTCCCCGCGGAACCGTCGTGGGCCGAGCACGTTCTCGGCGTCGTCGAAGCAGAAGAACGCATCAAGCCGCTCGACGGGATTGGATGCCAACCAGTGCTCATCTCGGCCACAACCGAAGAGGTGCTTGAGTGGATTCGAGATGGCTTGAGGTCTTGGGCACTGAGGTTTCCAGAAAAGAATGGCCCGATTACCTGGCCTGTATATTCCCTGATGGTATCCCTGAATCCACCTCCAGCGGAACTTGCATTAGAGCTCTGGGAACAAGGCACTTCCGAATTGCGGCGAGATGGCCGGAGTCCGGAATCAGCACTTTGACCCCGAACTGAAGGACTTCTCGCTGGCTGGTATGGCAATCATGTTTCAACAGAGAATCCATCCTGGCGACATTGGCGTTTACCAATACTAATCCGGCCTTTGGCAAATAAACCAAACTGAATGAGCGCAACGGGCTGTTGGCGTCCAATAGGAAGGCGTGGCGCAGGTTGCAATCCTAGGCCGGCATGTCAACAAGGAGTACGCTGCCCAGCGCGCCCTCCTCGCCGACGTGGACGCCAGACAACGCAGGCAAACTCCCCCTTGTGGAGTTCCTGGCCAATGCTTACGAGTTCCTCAATGAGCGGCCCACAGGTGGCGTGCGCGCCAAGGCGTACCCCGGGGCGGTAGGTCCGGGCTGATATCTCTGGGCTTCAACCCGGACAACAAACTCACACAACCGATCCCAAGTACCTGAACGCGGACCTTGTGTCTGCGCCATTTTCCATTTCTGGCGGCACAGGTCTATCATTCGTTTCATTCATCAGTTCATCATGAATTGGGATGGAAATCGGCGGATGGAGATCCAAATGGGAAGCGGACCGCGCCTTGACGAGATTTACCGAATGACTTCGTACATATATAGCGAGCAGAATGCTCAAAGACCAGCCTCAGCCACCTTTGCGCACTTCGTGGAAGTATGCGGAATTCTCTCCATGCATGTTCGAAAGAAAAAGCGGGAGGAAGTCACCTTTGAGGATGCTTTGTGCAAAGCGCTTGGGTGGTATTTCCCCTTGATGGCGAAGTTCAAGGTCAGGAGCGTTGAAGAACTGATTTACAGAAAGTACCCGTACGTTTGCCCGTATTGCAGAGAATCACCCCACGTTGACTCAAAGTGCAAAACCGTTCACGGGACAAAGCGGACCATGGATCATGCCGCGTTGCGTCAAAAATACGTAAATAACCGGGCGTTGCGGCCAAAGGGGATTGGTGAGTGGCAGCAAATGTTCGACAAGATTTATCCACGGGCCCTTGATGATTCTGCACGAAGCATCGTAGGCCTTTTTGAAGAGCTTGGCGAGCTTGCGGAAGCAGTTCGTGTATTTGATCGACACCCAAGATACTTTGTTGGTGAAGCCGCAGACGTGTTTTCGTACCTGATGGGTCTAGCAAACGAACATTCACTAAAGCTGGAATCTGAGGACAGGGGTACGTTTGACCTCGAAGCCGAGTTTCTGAAGAGATACCCGGGCCTTTGCATGCAATGCGGATACCAAGTTTGCTCCTGCCCCCTCGTCCCCGATTCTACTGTCGGCCGCATGGCAAAGGAGTTGGAAATTGAGAGCATGCAGGAGCTGTTCGCCTCCGACTTCGAGGAGTTCCGAGCAGAGTCCATAAGAGTCTCCGACCAGGCATTGCAGCGTGTTGGTGGATTCGCTGGTCTTGCCACGGCCCTTCCTTTTGATCGTGGCGATACCAATCGGCAGTTCGTGGTGTTTTGCCTTGAATTGGCTGACCGTATCGGCAATGGTGAAATTGCCGCGCGACTCCGCAGCGCAGCGCTTAAAGCGGGAACCGAAGTCGCACCCGCCGGGAGTCAACAGCAACCTCAGATTCTTAAAGATATCCTGGACCCTGTTCAAAAGGTGCTCGACGAGAACAGGTCCACCGTCGCAGATGCTCTTGGAGTCAAAAGGCAGGACCTGCCGAGCCAAATTGGACACATCGTTCTTGGTGATTTCATCACGGGCGACAAGATTGTGTCAAAAACCTCAATCAGTCAGGGCTCTGGGATACAGATAGTGGGCCCCGAGTTCATCGAGAAATGGGACAACCTTAAGTCGAGCATCGATCTGAAACAACTTGCCGAAGAGCTCGCTCAGATAAGAGAGTACGGCGCGCAATCGATTCATGGCCCCGAGGGGGAGAACACAAAGGAGCAGATTCGGGTTGCGGAGGAAGCAGCAAAGCAAGGAAATGGGCCAAGAGCGCTCATGGCTCTAGCAGCGGCAGGGAAGGTGGCTCTTGAGTTTGCCGTTCACACAGGCGCAATACTGACGGCTGAGGTAATCAAGGAGGCAATTGGAATGTAGCAGATGGGCACGTGACCCAAATCCCAGGGAATTCAACTGACTACTCCGGGCGGGTTGCCCAGGCGGGCCATGTCTGACCACCCAAGAATGATTGGGCGGCCCACATCGTGATTTAGGGTACCTCGGAGAGCACGAACCTCAACCAGGTTTCCGTTAAACTCCGATTGTCGATAGATGCCAAATCCCGGAGGCACTTGTCATCGGCAGAATCGGTACCCGGAGGTCGCCTTGCGTCCGGGATTCCGGCCGCCCTTGCCGGTGCCTCATCTACGGCCGGAACAGCGTTTTCGGTATCTATTCCGAGCCGGAGGAAAATGCGATTGAGACTGACCGAAAAAGGGTGGGATAGTTTTTGGGAGGAGTTGCCGTTTGTCGTATCATCCAGAGCATGGCAACGCCTGGACGAAATGATCCTTGTTACTGCGGATCCGGCAAGAAATACAAGAAGTGCCACTTGGAACTGGATGAAGCTGCCGACAAGCGCGTGATGTGGGCACAGGCGCCGACGACGCTGTATGAGAAGAACCTCGCTCTGATTGCCGCCGCCAAGGAAATCTTCCATCTCGAAAAGCCGTGGGAACAAGTAAAGGCTGGGATGTCGGACGCACGGATACGGGCGTTCTATGAATTCATCGCCGATCTTTGGCCGCCTAACACGCCGATTCGCGAAACGCTTCCTGCTCCTGAGTCGAACCTTAGGGCGCTTTATCTTGGACAGAACCAGCCGGAAATGATGCTGGAGAATGTGTTTCGGTTCAGCCTCTATACCGATCAAATTGTTCTTATCAATCCCTTCGAAAACCCACACCTATTCCGCGAGGAACACAACCCAGTCGTGCATCCGGAGCAGTGGCGCATCCAGACATTACGTGTTGTCCACCAACTCGTGATGCTCGCGCCATGGGTCGCGGCTGGAATTGTAGTGATGATTCCCGACCCTGGGGATTTCAACCGTTCGCTCCTTATCGAGACGGCCAATATGGCGCTGGCGCGACTCGGACCTGACTTCTTGTCCGATGAGGACGTTGACGAAGTGGGCTATGCCGAAATGCTTAAGCATTTCTATTTGACGCCGCCGGAGTATATGGAAGAAAAGGCTCGCGAGGCTATTCCGGGTATTTCGGACGAGGTGGTTAAGAAGATCCTCGACTATGCCGCACACGTGCGGAAGAACGATCCGCTGCTGGTTGATGACACGTGGGACAATATGCCCGGTCAGATGACGGCGATGAAGATCGGGACAAACCTCGAAATGGGCCTCCTTATCTGCCAGAATATCGGCGCATTTCCCTATACGAACTTACGGTTCCGTTGGAAAGAAATTCTGAGCGCGGGCAAGGAGCTTGATCCGAAGTCACAGGTCTGGAGCCCACTGACGAATGCTTTTCAGAAGCTAGACTTTAAATTCCTCAATAAGGTCGATTCGAAATTCGCGGTCGAAATGCGCAACGAAGGACGCCTTGCAGGCTTCCGTTCCTATTTGCGGAAGGTCTGGACAACGGTCGGCGGCGATATTGATCTTGCCAAGGCTGAGGCGTTAGCTCTTGATTTCAAGGATGAGCTGGCGTTCGAGTACGACAAGGCGAAGGCCGACTGGAACAGCATCGACCGCGAGCTGATGAAGTGGGCAGTACCGGCGATTGCAGGTGTTGTCGGTTCATTCGGCGGCATTGCTACAGGGCAGCTCGGCATAGCCTTGCCGAGCGCGGGCTTTGTGATCAAAGGCGTGAACGAGCTTATCCAGGCGCAAATGAAACGGAAGGAGTTCCGCAAAAAGACGCCTATGTCGGTGTTGATAGATCTCGATAAAAAGAGATCTTAGCGGGCGCTTTCAAGTTTGGCCACTTCATAAGCCTATGGGGAATCACATGGCCGCGCAGAGGGATTGATACCGTAAAGTCGCCCAGTGTCCGCGATTTCCCCTTTCTCGACAAGATTGACGAACACAACACAATCCCTCGGCCAAGCGATCCGCCGCTCTTTCCGCGTTCCGCACGGTTGGAACCGAACGGATCGATCCAAATCTGTTTGCTCCTTGATGTAAAGCGAAGATATTTGGGATCAGTGATTTCGGCCGGTCATGTTGGCGGTCTGCGAACCGAGTAGCCGCCGAGTTGCGCGCTGTCGCCGATCACATACCCTTCAATGCCTGCCTGAAGACCCACCAGCCCAGATCCTTTGAGGTATCGCGATGGAATCCGACATCTACAGCTATCTCCGCACCCACGCGACCGAATTGAGCTCGCGGATTCTCGAAACCCATCCTCCGCTTCAGAGCACGAGGGACCCTGTTGCACCACGCATAGCAACGCTTCTGCGAAAGGCACTCCCTGCTCAGGCCCTTGCCATCACGGGCACAGCAAAGTATCTTCGCAAAGCCAAGGCCGCGCGGATCGTGGCCGAGTGCGGGGCCGGCAAAACCTACATGGCGCTGGGAACGATCCATGTGCTGGCGGAGGGGCGGCCCAGCACCACGCTGGTGATGTGCCCTTCGCACATTACGCACAAGTGGGCGCGTGAGGCTCTACTGACTGTGCCGCGCGCTAGAACCTTTCTTATCGAGGATATGCGCAACGGCGGCGATCCCAAGAAGCCGCACGGCATCTGCGAAGTCAAACTGCGCAAGGGCAGGGTCGTGTACGAGGGTATGCGTTTGTCGCTCGCCGAGCTTCGGCGCATGGGCCGTAAAGAATGGCGCGAGCGTTGCTCAGGCCCAGCCTTCTTCATTACCGGCAAGGACAAGGGGAAGCTGGGTTACTACTGGGAGCACGTCTACCTCAAGGCAAAATCCGGACCGAATCTCGGAGGCGTCATCAATCCCGATACCGGCGCCGCGATCCTGGACTCGGAACGGCAGAAGCTCACTCATCTCGACTTTGTCGACAAGATCAAGCTCTCGGAGTCGGTGACTCGGCCGCAGGACGGAACAACGCGGTATTCGGCCTTGTGGCAGGCAGACCGCAATCGCATTCAACGAATGGCCCCTATCGAGTTTTGCGGCCGTTATATGGGCGGATGGTTCGATTTCGCCATCGCCGATGAGCTTCATCAACTCGCTGGATTATCCGCAGGACCGAATAATGGGGAGGAACGCGGTCACTTAGAGCTTCAGGCACTTCAAAGAAAGTGTTCGAGAGTCACTGTATCCGCGTCTTCCTCCGCATTAT
>Ga0255356_1002097_pt1 | contig 11879 bp, 10 predicted proteins | sample HBST100metaG_FD_189944 | JGI IMG/M metagenome (GOLD analysis project Ga0255356, IMG submission 189944) | Peat soil microbial communities from Stordalen Mire, Sweden - H.B.S.T100 | ecosystem: Environmental > Terrestrial > Soil > Wetlands > Peat | place: Sweden: Norrbotten County, Stordalen Mire... | reverse complement strand
CTTCCATTGTGCGCGGCGGGAGGGAAATGATCTGCAATCACCCGCGGTGGGGCCTCGGTTCCTCTGAGCTCGGTGTGAACAGGGGGCCGATTGGGGGTCGAGGTATCCCACCCTTTCCGCGATAAAGCTGCGGAAAGGATGGGGCACCCATTTTCGTGCTAGATTACGGTTTTGAGAACTGCGCCCCGGACAGGTCTCGAAGGCGAGAACTGGGATACTCAAGGTTTGCGGTATCCCACCCTTGCGACAAAGACAAAAACGTCGCAAGAATGGGGCACCCGGCACCCGCGCTTGGACCTTGAATCCGCCCACCCGGCATTTTCGGTTGTTAATCCCTGAGAACGACATGGAGCACGGTCTGAAGGCTCCGGCAGATGGCTCACTTTCTGTGGGTTTGAGGTTTCCTGTTCGCTCCAGAATCGTCGGGAAGTGCTGAAAGCAAGAGTCCTACGCTTGTATCGCTTACCCACTATCATTGAATCAGTCATGACGAATTCCGCTCCTCGCGTTCGCTTTGCTCCCTCACCTACTGGCCTGCTTCACGTGGGCAACGCTCGTACCGCGCTCTACAACTGGCTCTTTGCCCGGCGCACGGGCGGCCAGTTTTTGCTTCGTATTGAAGACACTGACATGGAACGCTCCGAGGTTCGCTACGAAACTCAGCTCATTGAGGATCTGCGCTGGCTGGGACTCGATTGGGACGAAGGACCGGGCGAGCTTGGTTCTGCCGATAAGGGAAGCGTCGGTCCATACCGCCAGTCAGAACGGCTCGAAATCTATGCCGAGCACACGGAGCGTCTGCTGGCGGAGGGCAAGGCTTCGCGAGCGCATCGAGCGATTTGTGGGAGTCTAAGCGCATGAGCGACATGTTCTGGAATCGCATCTTCTGGATACATGGCCAGCCGCCTCCCGGTCTGGCTGTCCTGCTCTGCCCGTCGGGTGGATGGGGGCTTCGCCGCGAATTGAGCACCTTCAAGGGTGGCGGCATCGACACCCTCGTTTCCCTCCTTGAGGAGAACGAGGCTGCTCGGCTTGGCTTGGCTAAGGAGGGCGCCATTGCTCGCAAGCTTGCAATGGAGTTTCTGTCTTTCCCCATGCCCGATCACCAGCTTCCGCCTGACGAAGAGGCCTTGCGAAGCTTTGTCGTCGGGCTTGCCAATCGCCTTCGCGCTGGAGAGCATCTCGGAGTGCATTGCCGGGGAAGCATCGGCCGAGCCACCGTCATAGCGGCTTGTACATTGATTGAGCTCGGCTGGGAACCGAAGACAGCTCTGGTCGCCGTTGAAACTGCCCGCTGCTGCCCGGTTCCCGACACGGAGGAACAGCAGGAGTGGATTCTCAGCTATAAGGCACGGCCGTGACTGATTTTGCCCAATCTTCAATTTCCGCGCCCATTGTGGATTTCAGCTTTCCGCATCGCTGGCAAGCTGAGATTCTCGCCGCGCGGCCTCTGATCCTACCTCCGCGAGCCTTCGTCTATCCGCGGCAGGCTGAAGAGGTCGAGCGCGGCGCTCTGGAAGTGCTGATCCGGCCCGGCGCAGAAGAATTTGATCCAGAGGCTTCGCTCAGCGCACAGCAATTTCTAGCTACCTGTGCCCTGGGCTTCCGCGATCCGGTTGTGCCGAACGGCCTGTGGTCAACTCCGAGGCCAGAAGAGATTTGTGCGGTCGCAGGCGGCTACGTCTATCTGATCGACACCACCGCTCCGGAGCGCTTCACGATGATCCCTTATCGTCCGGTGCTGGAGATTCGTCCGGTTGTCGCGCAAGGTTTGCTTCTCTTTGTCGGCCATCACTCGATTCTTGCCTGGGGGTGCGAAGGGCAGGCCTGGCAATCGGATAAGCTCTCCGCTGAGGGTGTGAAGATCACCGATCTTTCCGGCGGTATCCTCTACGGCTTGGGCTGGAACCAGTTCACCGACAAGGAAACGGTCTTCATGCTGGATATGAAGACGGGACTGCGAATCGCGTAGAAATCAGCTTTCTGTCGCAATCCAGAAGAGTGTGGTCTCGAGCGCCTGCTCGGAGATCTGGCCTTGTATCGGGCGAATTCCCCGAATTTAAAAAGGAACTGCTAGCACTTTCTGCCCCCTCTCCCCGTAAAAAAAAGAATTCGGACAGAGGGAGGTTAGAAACCATCTATCTCAGATTGCTCAGCATTCTGAGTCGAGAGGGGGCATTCTGCAATGAGAGAGGTAAAGGCGCAGATGGGATTACTGCCCGCACTAAAGTACCTTGACGGTTTGTCGATAAGGTTACCAGTAATGGTTTTGTTGGGTAATATTGGGTTACCTAAGGAGATTCTTTCTGGGTAACGAGAGGGATAAAGTCCATGAAATACGCATTATTTGCATTCACTTTGGGCTTTCTGGCGTTCGGATTGGCTTCAATGCCCGTTCTTGCAGCAACTTCAACCGCCTCGTTCGGTGTTACCGCGACTGTTGAGGCAGCTTGCCAGGCTTCCACGCCTGCTGCCGCCTTCGGAAGTTATAAAACTATCGGGACCAACGTCTCGGTCATGTGCACCAGTTTCACCCCCTACAATGTCAGCCTTAGTGCAGAAGTGACGCCCGACTCCCTGCAGAAGATGGTGGCATCTGCTCCGGCCTTGCTGGGCTATGCGCTTCTGTCGAATCCCGCACATTCTGTCAACTCGGGGCGGGCGAGCAGCTTTGAGACTGTAACTGGAAGAAGCAACGAAGCCTCCTCGGCGCACGTCACGTATGGCCAGACCAGAGGTGAACAGTCCGTTGCGCCCGGCGCGTATGCCGACTCGATCACCGTCACTGTCACCTATTGACAGGCGGCTCACGCTGGCGTCACGCACACAAAAGCCTGAAGAAGCGCAGTCGTCTTCTCAATCTATCTACCTTCCATATAGATTACCGATGTGTATCCCCAAACTCTCTGGGCAATATTTCTTCAATTTTGCGTGGCCTTCGAGGTAATCTTGCGCGCCATTAGAGGTAATCTTACCGGGCACTAAAAGTGTAATATTGACGAGCTGATTAATGCGATATTGCTATTGCAAAAATACATTAACGCGCAATAATGACTCAACATCTTCAGATTTTGCACCTCCAGGAGTCATCTCGATGAAGTTCTCGAATACTGCCTTGTTCTCCATGCCCGCCGCCGTGGTTGGAATTCTGGCGCTGAGCCTCGCTTCTACACCAGCCGTCGCAGCAACCGCCACCGCCCCAATCCAAGTCACCGCGACCGTGGTCGCGACGTGCTCAGTTACCGCTACGGGGTTGACATTCGCAAGCTACGCCAGCACGGCAGCATCAGCCTCGACGTCGACAGTTACGGTTCAATGCACCAATGGCACATCGTACACTCTCGGATTGAATGCAGGCGCAACAACCGGCGCTACCGTGACCACCCGCCAGATGCTCAATGGTGCAATCGCCCTGAACTATGGTTTGTACACGGACTCTGGGCACACGACTAATTTTGCAACGTTGGCCAGTGCTACTGGTACCGGGCTTGCTGTTGGGACTACGGTCTACGGCCAGGTTCCTGCCGGGCAGTATGTCACGCCCGGCACCTACACGGATACAGTCACTGCCACCGTTACCTATTAACCGTTAACCACTGCTCCAATTAGGCCTTGATGATCTCGTGGAATTCATTCCGAAAAACGGCGGCGGCCCAAACACTTGCCGCCGTTTTCATTGCCCTTCTGACCGCTTCGGCGGCCAGCGGGCAAGCGTTGTCTGTCGTGCCCGTCAATGTCTTTCTTTCGCCCGGCCAGAAGGCTACGAGCTTGACGGTGACCAACCAGGGAACGAGCGAGACCGCCATTCAGATACGCGCCTATGACTGGAGTCAAAAGGATGGAGAGGATCAGCTTACGCCTTCTAAAGACGTGGTGCTGAGCCCTCCGCTGACCAAGATTGCTCCAGGAGCCAGCCAGGTTGTTCGCCTCATCCTGCGCCAGACGCCGGAATATCGTGAGGCAACGTACCGTATTCTGCTTGACCAGATTCCGCCTCCAGCGGAGCCCGGGGTCGTGCATATGGTGCTGCGCCTGTCAATTCCGATCTTTGCCCGGCCGACGATCCGCGCGTTTCCCGATATCCAGTTTCATGTGGAGCGCGACGCAGGAAAGGTTGATCTCGTAGCGATCAACGCTGGCAATCTTCATGAAAAGATTCGCGATATTGCGCTTACAGCGAGCGACGGCCGCAAGCTGAAGCCGGACTCCAGTGCACCGCCGTATGTTCTCGCCGGCTCAACACGGCGTTGGCATATGGTCGCGCAGGATTCCCTGCCGTTGACCGGCGAAACCTTGCAGTTGACGGCCCACTCAGACGCTGGCGTTATTGAAGAGCAGGTCCGCTTTGTCGAGGCGCGATGATCCAGGCTACATGGCGACAAGATGGCTCCGCTATGCGGGGATTTTTTCCCTTTTGCTAGCTATCCTGCCGAGACTGGCGGTAGCTACTGAAGCACCTACTGAGGCAACTACCGAGGCAGTTCCAGATGCAAACGGCGATGAGAGACTGCTTTTGGAAGTTCAGGTCAATGGCCATTCCATCGGGAAAATCGGCGAATTCATTCTACGGCATGGCAAGTTGATGGCACGGGCGGATGAATTGCACGATCTCGGTTTTCGCGTTCCTGCGTCTCTCGCTTCGAGGCCAGGTGGCCTGATTTCCTTGTCTGACCTGCCTAAATTGACCTGGAGTATCGATCAGAAAAACCAGATATTGCTCGTCACAGCAAGCGACAGTGCCCTGCTGCCAACGGTTCTGCAGCCCGCGGAAAGAGAGGCGTCGACAGGCCGCCGAGAGATTGAGAGCGGCACTGGTGTAACGCTAAACGACGACATAGTAGGCACATTTGCCAGCGGCCAGAACGGTGCCAGCGGGTCGGTGGAGCTACGGGGATTTTCGCCCAAGGGTGTCGTAAGTTCGGAATGGCTCGGCTATGCAGGCGCAACTTCAGGCGGTTCCGGCACAAACACGGCGATTCGCCTCGACTCGGCCTACACGTTTGCCGATGTCAATTCGCTTCGCCGCTATAGCCTGGGCGACTTTATCACGAGCGGCCTGTCGTGGAACCGTCCGGTTCACATCGAGGGCGCGCAGATTCGTTCGGATTTCAGTATGCGCCCCGATCTGGTGACGTTTCCGCTTCCGACGCTCACCGGCTCGGCAGCGGTTCCCTCAACGGTGGATGTGCTGGTGAACGGAAACCTGGTGGCCTCGAGCCAGGTTGGCGCAGGTCCATTTGAGATTCCGCAGCTTCCTGTGATCTCCGGCGCGGGCACGGTCACCATGACGATGACCAATGCTCAGGGCCAGCAGGTAAGTGTGACACGGCCTTTTTATGGAGGATCTTCGCTGCTGGCTCCGAGCTTGCAGACATTCTCTGTGCAAACCGGCCTGGTGCGGCGCAACTGGGGCGCCGTGAGCAATGACTACGGGAAGATCGCAGGCACGGGATTCTATCGCCGCGGCCTGACCAGGAACTTCACGGTCGAGGCCACCGCGGAAGGTACGCCTGGCGCAACCATGGTTGGCGCTGGTGGAGCGGCGCTGGTGGGTAAACTGGCCCTGGTTAATTTCGACCTGGCAGCCAGCGGAGGCTCGGGACTATTCGGCAAGTTGCTTTCTGTTGGCGCACAGCACATCGGAACCAAATTCAGCCTGGGCGGATCTGCCATTCTCTCCAACCGCGACTACCGGGATGTGGCGGCCATGAATAGCTCCGGGACTCCGCGCAAGCAGCTCAGCGCATTCACCAGCCTTTCTCTCCGGCACTTTGGCTCCGGTGGGCTGGCCTATGCGGAGGTTGCCGAAGATGCTTCGCCCACGGCGGTTCAGGGATCGAGCACTCAGTCCGAGCACTCGCATGTCGTTACAGCCAATTATTCTTGGCAGTTTCACCGCCTTTCGTTCTATGCCACCGAGTTCAAGAGCCTGGATGATAACGGAAGCAGCAGCTTTCAGGCTGGTTTTACTATCCCGCTTGGCAGACGGAGTTCAGCGTCTGTCAGTGGCTCGTCGAGTGGCAGCGCACAGGTGCAGGTGCAGCAGTCGGCGGTGCGGGTCGGCGATTGGGGCTACCAGGGCTATGTCTCTGCTGGCGATTCCACTCACGAATTCGGCCAGGTGCAATACAAGTCGCCTTTGGGCCTGTTCACGGCTGGAGTTGACCAGTCCGCCGGACAAACAACGCTGCGTCTGGAATCCCAGGGCGCTGTTTCGCTTGTTGATCGGGGGCTCTTCCCCTCGAACACCATCTACGACAGCTTCGCGATTGTAGATACCGGTCCCTTGAAGCATGTACGTGTCTATCAGGAGAACCGCGACGTGGGCACTACGAACAAGGCAGGGCGGCTGCTGGTGCCGGATATGCGCGCCTTCGATTTGAACCACCTCGGCATTGAGCCTAACGATGTTCCGGCGGATGTGACGTTGAGCCTTGACAAAAAACTGGTGCGGCCTCAGGATCGCTCCGGAGTCGTGGTTCGTTTCCCGATTCAATTCAGCCATGCCGCATTGCTGAAACTGGTCGATGCGGCCGGGGCTTCGGTGCCGCTAGGAAGCACCGCTGCCCTGCGCTCTACGGGCGCCATTGTTCCTGTCGGTTACGATGGTGACGCATACATCGAGAATCTCAGCCTCCATAATGCACTTAGCGTCGAGCTGCCGAACGGGCGGCACTGTATGGTCTCTTTCGACTACAAGCCCGTCCCCGGTGATATTCCGTCCATCGGACCACTGCGCTGCCTGGAGAAAAGGCCATGATGAAAAAACTGACGATCATGCTGCTTTTTTTGCTGATCTGCGGCGCTCGGCTTGAGGCGCAAAGCTGTCAGCTTGGCCAAAGAAATGATCTCCAATTTTATCAATACAGCTCTGCCGCGATACGGACCACCGGTTCGGTCGCTGTCACTTGCACCAGCGGTTACGCATATACCATTGCTCTAGGTGTCGGAATAACCTCTGGCGCGACGGTGGCCAATCGAATGATGTACTGCAGCAATTGCATACCGCTGACACTGGGTTATCAGATATTCAGCGATGCCGCCTACACGGTAAACTGGGGGAACACTACCTCAACAGGGGTGAGCGGAACCGGCACGGGGAATTCGCAAACCTTCACGATCTATGGCCAGATCCCAGCGCTTGAGGCTTTCTATGCGAGCTCCAATGGCAGTAACTACAACGATACAGTTACAGTGACGATTGCCTGCCCTAACTGCACTTCTGGCATATCGGGGAACAATCAAACCTTTACTGTGCATCTGCAACAGACAGCCGTAGGCTGCGGAATTACAGCAAAAGACCTGAATTTCCCCAACTATACGGGCACAGCGTCGAACGGAACAACAACGCTTCAAGTCGGTTGCAGCAGCGGAACTACTTATAATGTCGGTCTCAGTGCTGGGACGGCGACCGGCGCAACCGTTTCCAATCGCAGCATGACCCTCAATGGGGGCACGACACTACTTGGCTATAGACTATTTCGTGACTCCGGGCGCACCTCCAACTGGGGCAATACGGTCGGAACTGATACTGTGACAGGAACCGGCACCGGCGTGATACAGAATCTCACAGTCTACGGCGTGATTCCTGCGGGGCAGTCTGTCGCGACCGGCAGCTACACCGATACGATTATTGCGACCCTCACTTATTGATCATCAGACTGTAATGGCCTTGACGGGCGGGAGATTGAGTGACGAGCGGCAGGACAGGATGATGCCCCACGCATCTCGGAGATGTAGGCAGAGCGAACGCAATCGTAAGAATCTTTGCTACAATTGAATTGCGGAACGGTGACAGTTTCGTGGCTCGAGGTCGCCTGAGAGAGCGTGCAGTGTGGGTATTTTTATATCCCAGACAGGCCCTTCATGCTGGAATTCGGTACAGCCAGTGGAGACGATCGGAAGCAGGCGAGTGAGTGGCGGTAAGAAACACTAGTAAAATCTGCGATTACGGCAAGTTGTTGAAATTGCAGGGGGGACGTAGCTCAGTTGGTTAGAGCGCTGCCCTGTCACGGCAGAGGTCGCGGGTTCGAGCCCCGTCGTCCCCGCCATAAATCCCTTAAAGAATCAAGGGTTTATGGCAAGTGGCAAGATTAAGGGGCATCTTTGAGGGTGCTGGCGAGGGTGCTGGAGCGATCCGCACTTTTTTCTTTTGTGGTTGCGCACCCCGCGAGGGTGCCGATGAGGGTGCTGAAAGCGCCTTCTTTCCCGCCTCAAACACCATATCCATTACCCGATTGTTCGCCTCCTGTTTTGTTGCGGAGATGGCTCGCGTGCAAACGTCTAGAGCCTGTTATGAACTTTCCCTTGCATGCGAAAGTTCATAACAGGCTCTATAACGAATCCAGAGTTAGTGTGCTCTGGTGAGTTCAGTGCTGGGTCGTCGCTCTCTATACCCCACGGGCGAAGACCTATCTGTGGGGGCTCCGCTCCCTGATGGTCGCGTCAACTTGAGAGTTCCGGTTTCGGGGTACAGTCACTATCGATTTGCTGTAGACATTGGCCGCAAATAAATGTGCTGCTCGCCTTGATGGCGAGCAGCACATGATTGAGACAAAACTGAGCTAGCTCTTCATTTTGGTTCCGGGTGCTCTGCACTCCATTTAGCATAGCGATCAAGGGCGCGTTGTGGATCAGAGTTATACCAGCTGTAACCGTTGCGGCGCTCCGTGGATAACTCACTAAGATTGTCATGAATGGATTTATCGCGATCGGCAAAGATAGGAATATTCGTACCGGTCTGATAGTAGCGCGCCCAGATGGCCGGCGCACCAGGAGCGGGGACAATCTTACGGCCTTCCGGTCCGCGCTCGTAGCGCTGATTATAAATGGCGGTTTTATTGAGCCATGTTGCTGCGGCGCGAATCGAATGCTGCTCGATCGCGCTCGGATGTGGCAGATCGTTCATCAGCAGCATGAGCAGAGCTGCGCTCTCAGCGGCGCATTGAGCCGGAGGCTCGAAGTTGCGTCCAGAGACTGGCTTCAAAGTTAGCGCATCAGCCTGTTGCGACCAGACGGAGAGTGTGCCATTCTCAAGGATCTGCGAGTTGAGAATGCACTGAATGCCACGAACAAAACTGGCCGAGGCGCGCGCCTGATAATTTTTAGGGACAAACGAAAAGCTTTCCCGACCATCCGCTACCCGGTGCATCAACTCCACGACTTGTGTCATTGCGTCGTCGTTATAAGTGATGGCATCGTGATAGCCGCCTTCGAGTGGCCAGACCTGTGGCCATCCGCCATTGGGAAACTGTGCGGCAAACAGATATTCCAAGCCGCGAAGGAAACTGGTTCGATAGACCACACTGCTATTGGCGTCCACAGCTGAGATGACTTTGGCTAAAAAGTTGAGCTGGGTGGTGGTGGCGTCATTGTCGATTGTGCCGACATAATTCCACTCTGGCTCCAGCGGGGCATCGAAGTCGCCGGGAGCAAGAAAGCGTGAGATATTATTGGTTGCGAATGCCTCGCCGGGTTTGCGCGGCGTCTGACTCATATCCAAATTCTTTCCCCAGCCGCCGGCGGGGGTTTGGAAAGAGACGATCACATCGGCGATGTGGCGCGCTTCTGAGCTTGCATACCAAGTCGCCTCTCGGTTGAGTGGGATGCTGCGGGCAGAAAAACTATGCGGTGGTTCGATAGGGGTTTTGATTCCGGCTTGCTTCAGTTCGGCTTGCAAAAAGTCTTTGTCCGCCTGACGCTGACGCAGCGAGTGATCGAGGTATGCGATCCACGCGCGCTGCTCGGAGACTGGAAGCTGTGCGATGCGTTCGCTCGTCAAAGGCTCGACGGGAGGGTTGGTTCCGATCGTGGCAGCGGCGGCAGATAGCGCTCCCGCAATCAGTGCTGCTGCAAGGAGGCGCAAAGACAACCCTCGGCCTGTCTTTCTGTTCACTCTGATGTTTCCTTTCTGAAAGGAGTGTAGATCAGCGCTGTGGAACGGAGGCGCTGGCCGTAATCCAGCCATTTAGTCGCAGCCAGTTTTCGAGCAGTCCAGGCCATGCGGAAAGAGCGGAATAGCTTTGTGCCAAGGCTGTGCCATGCGGTCCCTGTTGAAAGATGTGAATCTCCGCCGGAACACCGGCGCGAACCAGGGCTGTATAGAAGACGACACTGCTTAAGGGCGGAACGGCTTGATCGGTGGTCGTGGCATAAAGAAAATACGGAGGTGTCTGCGCAGTCACATGTCTGTCAGGAGACATATCGTCGATCAACCCTTGGGCAGGATGCTCACCAAGCAGCGGACCCATAGCACCGGGTTTTGCCACTCCCTGCTGCAGTGTCAGGCCTCCATAGGAGCTGATGACGAAATCAGGACGGTCGCTAACTCTATCGATTGGATCGGCAGCTTGTGGATCCCCACTGTCAGAATGCGTACCGACAATGCCTACGAGGTGGCCGCCAGCCGAAAAGCCCCACATGCCGATGCGGTCTGGAGCAATGGCAAACTGCTGCGCGTGGCTGCGCACCCAGCGTACCGACCGGTAGCCATCCAGAATGGGCGCGGGATAACGGTAGCGCGGGGCGAGGCGATAGGTAAGTACAAAGGCGCTGATGCCGCGCAAATTGAGCCATTCGGCGATGCGCGTACCTTCCTTCTCATAAGCCAGGTGCGTGTAACCACCGCCGGGGCATACGATGACTGCGCTGTGCAGACCAGCGCCAGAAGCGCCAAAAACCTCAAAGTGCGGCCTGTCCTGATCTTCAGAACCGACAGTGCCTGGTGCGCCCAAAGGCCAGAGGTATTCAATTTGGCCGTGAGGTAAGGCAACGTCGGGAGCTGGAGCTGCTGAAGGGGTTTGCGCTTTGGAAGTTGACTGCAGAGTGATCCATGCAGCAGACAGAATGAGCAATGAAGTGAAGAGAGAAGGGTAACGCGATACCCGCAAGCTTGACGTGATCATAAAGGTAATCCTCAGCAGAAGGTAGCCTCAAAGAATGATAGATGATATTTGAGCGCTGTAAGTAGGTTAATGGAAGTGGCCATCTTACACGCTGATCGCGAGAGACCATAACCTTATAAGTTATGGTTGCTCGACATGCCGCTGCAAAAACAGTCGATACTGTTGCGAGCCTTTGAAGCGCCCCGAGCCGCGGCGACCGGTTCCAAAACCGAACCCACGAAAAAATAGGGAATATCCCGTCACAAAACGCATATTCCGCGCACATTCCGGTTGAGCTGCCGCCACAACCGGCCTAGCGTCCAGATGAGGGCGATTGATCCAGGGTCAAGCGTGCACTTTTTGCGGTTGAGCCACCTGGGCAATTTCCAAACCGTAGGACGATGCAGAGACTCGAGACAAGTTCTCCAAAAGGACTGACCGGCCGGTTGGCTGAGGTTGCACTGGGCTACCAGCGCATGCTGGAACAGAACCCGCGCCATCCGGAGGCGCTGGTAGGTATTGCCCTGGTGGCGCTGGCCAGTCGCCAGACTGAGGCGGCAGTAAAGATATCCAAGGCCGCTGTGGCCGCCGCGCCAACAATGGGCGCAGCCTGGGTCACGCTGGGACAGGCTCAGAAGGCGGCCAGTCGGAACGAAGAGGCTGAGCACGCTTACGCGCAAGCCATTCGCATCGACGGCATGAATGCTCTGACACGCATTTGCCTGGGCGAGTTAATGCTCGCGAACGGACGCCCACAGGAGGCGGTAAACGAATTCTCCCTGGCACTTCGCCATAAGCCGGAACTGATCGCCGCAATCATGGGCATGGGCAATGCGCAGGCTATGCTGGGGCGCTTTCAAGAAGCGCTGGATTACTACGGACAGGCTCTTGTGCTCCATCCGCGGTTGCCAGAGGCCGAGTTTGCCGCCGGGTTTTCGCTGGCGCACATGGGAAAGCTGAAGGAAGCCGAACTCCGATATCGCAGGGTCTTGGTAG
>Ga0255356_1002096_pt1 | contig 11882 bp, 9 predicted proteins | sample HBST100metaG_FD_189944 | JGI IMG/M metagenome (GOLD analysis project Ga0255356, IMG submission 189944) | Peat soil microbial communities from Stordalen Mire, Sweden - H.B.S.T100 | ecosystem: Environmental > Terrestrial > Soil > Wetlands > Peat | place: Sweden: Norrbotten County, Stordalen Mire... | reverse complement strand
CTCATCTTGGGCGTTCGAACAGGATGCAAATACGTATATCAAATCGCGGCAAGCAAAAAACGCCCATAACCTGCTTGTTTTATATCGATTGCGAGGTCAGAGTATAACTTTTACCGGACAGCCGTGATTTTGACTATACTGTGGTCTTTCGTCCGATACAGATATGTCAATGTAGCTATGGCAAGATTCGGGGTTTTCTTCGTCCTCCTGAAATGGATCACGGTCCCAGCGGCAGTAATTTATTTATTAATTCAACAAAATTACATCTCGGCTGTAATTGCCTTGATCTGGCCTATATTCCTCGCGCCATATCTCGGAATCTTTATCGGTGGAACTAAGATTGGCAAGATACAAGAAATGTTCATGACGCAGTTGGGATATAGCAGGAAACAACCACTCGAACCCGGTGTGAGTGACGACACACACCAGGGTGTGCCCCAAGACCACGTGCAAGCCGCAGCGTGGCATCGCAAGGCGGCTGAGCAAGGTAACGCCCAAGCGCAGTACAACCTTGGGGATTTGTACGACCACGGCCGGGGTGTGCCTCAAGACTACGCTCAAGCGGCCTTTTGGTATCGCAAGGCGGCGGAGCAGGGCAATGCTGCCTCGCAATTCATGCTCGGGGATTTGTACCGCCAAGGCCAAGGTGTACCCCAGGACTACTCTCAAGCGGCCTTTTGGTATCGCAAGTCGGCAGAGCAGGGCTTTGCCCCGGCACAATACAACCTCGGGCTTTTGTATGACAAGGGCCAGTATGTGCCACAGGACTACGCTCAGGCTGCTCTCTGGTATAGCAAGGCGGCTGAGCAGGGCGTCCCCGATGCGCAATGCATATTAGGAGCCTGGTATGGGATGGGCCAGGGTGTGCCCCAGGACTACGCAGAAGCCTATTTCTGGTCCGATGTGGCGGCTGCTGGCAAGCTGGACGCCTCGATGGCGGAAGCCGCTACGACGAATCGGGACTTAGCACTCTCATACCTGACGCATGCCGATCAATCTCGTGTTCAGCAGAGGGTGCTGGAGTGGTTGGAGGCGCATCAGGCGAAGCCACAATGATGGAAGGGGATGTTTAGCATGCGGGCAATCCGCCTTCAGAGTGGATATTTCGGCTGGTTACCAAAAGATGCCTGGGATTGGTTTCAGATACGAGGCTTGAACCCTTAAAGGAGGGGAAATGGCATTGTCATCTACTTGCGTAAAGTGCGGAAACACAAGCTTTGAAGTGAAAGAAGTTTCACCGAACGGATCAAACTTCAAATTGATATTCGTGCAATGTGCTAGGTGCGGCGGTGTCGTTGGCGTCACAGATTACTTTAATATCGGGGCGAAGATTGACACCCTTGCGAAGAAACTTGGCCTAGGGGACATATAGTAATCAAAAAGGCAGGTGTCCCACATCCGCTGGCTACCCCAGCTCCCGCTTTAGGAGCCTGGAAAAGTGCGGCTTTCCGCCGCCTCGGATTGCAGATCATTACCTTACTTCGCCGATCACTTTTTGTGAGCTTTACTGCGCCTCCGGCAGATTCGCCGGAATATCGATTGTGACCAGGGTACCGCGGCCTGGATTGCTGACCACGCGGAAGCTGGCCTGATTGCCGTAGAGGACTTCCAGCCGCTCCTGCACATTCTTCATGCCGATGCCGGCGCCGGCGCGGCTGAGCGCGGAGGTTGGCCGGTTGTTCATGCCGACGCCGTCGTCAGCCACTTCGATGCGTACGCGATCCCCTTCAAGGCGGCTGCGCAGGGTGACCGTACCGCCGTGGATGCGCGGCTCCAGTCCGTGCTTGATGCTGTTTTCGATCAGCGGCTGAAGCAGGATGCTGGGCACCAGAATCCCCAGCGTTTGCGGGTCGATCTCCTTTTCCACGCGCAGCTTGTCAGCGCCGAAACGCACCACTTCGATGTCCAGGTAGTCGTCGGTAAACTTGAGCTCCTCGCTCAAGGGCACATAGCTGTCGTGGTCCTTGAGCAGGGCGCGGAGGATATTGGCCAGCTTGACGGTCATCTCGCGGGCTAACTCCGGCTTCATGCGCACCAGCGAGGCGATGGAGTTGAGCGTGTTGAAGAGAAAATGCGGATTGATCTGCCGTTGCAGGGCGTCGAGCCTCGCCTCAAGCAGCAGCCTTTTCTGATCTTCCAGTTTCAGCTCGATGCGCAGCGCGTTCCACACCTTCAGCGCAATGCCCACCACGATGGGCGCGCTCAGCCATACCAGCGCCTGCAGCCACCACTGGTTGGCAAGCAGCGCAAAGAGCCGGTGCGGAAACTCGTGGGCGATCCAGTCCCGGATCATCTCCATGACGGCGATGAGGACCAACATCAGAATCTGGTGGTCGATGCGCGGCTGGCGCAGGTTGCGGCGCACCCAGCGGTAGAGGCTCAGGTCGACGAAGGGCGTAAACGACCAGATATCCTCCTTATCGACAAAGCGGCCCAATATACCCGCGGCCAGGCCCAGCGCAACGTTGAAGGGCAGGGCCAGTAACTCGTGGTGGTAGACGGCTGGCGCCGACAGCACTGCGCCTCCCAGCATGGCCCACTCCGGCCCCACAAGCAGGCCCAGCAGGATGACCGCCTCAAAAGAAATGTCCGCCGCCAGAAAGTTGGGCACGTCAATGCGAATCCATACGCCCAGCGTGAGCGGCACCAGGAAAAACGCCAGCAAACCCAGGGTTTGGATGGAAGTGCGCCGCTCGGCAAAGAAGAGCCGCCGAAAGGTGCTGCCCCGAGCCAGGATGCTGGCCACCGAGGCCACAACCCCCAGCTTGACCAGCAACGTAATGAGAATAAGTTTGTCCGTCACCGCGGCGTATCCCTGTGCAGAGCCTTCACTTGGTAGCCGGCGTTTTTAAGCACGGCGGTAATCTCCTCGGCCATCATCACACTGCGGTGCTGACCGCCGGTGCAGCCAAAGGCCACGGTCAGATAACTCTTGCCCTCTTCCACGTAGTGCGGAAGCAGGTAAAGCAACAGACTCGTGACCCGTTTGAGAAACTCTTTGGTCTGCGGAAACTTGCTCACATAGGCAGCCACCTTGGGATCAAGGCCGGTCAATTTGCGAAACTCCGGCACAAAGTGGGGATTGGGCAGAAAACGCACGTCGAAGACCATATCCGCGTCCAGCGGCACACCATTCTTGAAGCCAAAGCTCAGGCAGGAGATCAGCAGGCGCTTGGACTCCTCTCCGTGGCCAAACCGGGCCTGGATATGGGCGCGCAGCTCATGCACGTTGTAGTTCGAGGTGTCGATCAGGCTGTCAGCGACGTTGCGGATGGGGTCCAGCAGTTGCCGCTCTTCGACGATGGACCGCGCGACCGTCTCCTGCCGTCCCAGCGGATGCGGCCGCCGGGTCTCGGAAAAACGTCGCACCAGCACCGCGTCCTGCGCGTCCAGAAAAACTACACGCGTACGAAGAAGCATTTTCACGTCTTTAAGAATCTCCGGGAGGCGGTCGAGGGTCTGGCCCTCGCGCACATCCACAACGATCGCCGCATTTTGAATCTCAGCGGATTTTTCAACCAGCGCGGCGAAATCGGGCAGCAGCTCGAGGGGCAAGTTATCCACGGCATGAAAGCCCAGATCCTCGAATGCCTTGAGCGCCGAGGCTTTGCCGGCGCCGGAGATTCCGGTGACGATGACCAGCTCTTTGTTCAGGGCTTCCTTAATGACGGGTTTGGTGGCGACCCGGCGCGCGGAAGTCGCTCGGGTGGCAGGCTTGGAAGGCGTCATGGGCACATCCTACACCGAAAGACGGCTTTTGCGCTCTACCCAGCGACCACGGCGATAGACGGAAAGATCCGCTCCATCCCCGCGCCCGCCACAAAGGCTGGCGCAGGAATGGAGAAAGCCATCGGCTTGACTAGGAGTGAGATGCACTAAGGAATCTCTACCAGCTCCATCTCGCCGTTGCGCCGGCGATGGAGCACAAACAAGTCTCCAGATGGATTGTGGAAGATAAGCAGCTCGCGGTCTCGGAACTCTGCATCCTTTACGGCCTCTTCGATGGTCATGGCCGTCAAGGAAAAGGCCTCGCCGTTGGTAACGACGTGCGGCGCGACGACCGCCTTCTGGGCCGGAAATGAGTGCACGGCGATGGCTGCGCGGGCCTTCTTGCTCGCGCGGACAGGCTTCTCCTCCTCGGCGTCTTCCTCTGGTTGAGCGGCGCGGGTTTTAGGACGGGCTACCCGAGGAGCCGTAAGTGCCTTTTCCTCCTTGGGCAGCCGTTTACTCTCGATTCGCCGGTCCCGGCGGCGGAGCGCCTGGCTTTCAACGTGCTCGATTGCCTGGCGCAGCGCCGCATCCTGCGTTTCGGCCTCGCCCGTGCCCACAATGGTCTGTAGCCGCGCCTTGACAGTCACTTCGGCAATCTGCACTCGCTTCTGTGCGCTAAAAACAATGCTGGCGCACGCGTTCCTGCCCAAAATACGGGCAATGCGTTCCATTGCCTCCTCGGCCTGCGTGCGCAGCGCCTTGGAGATCTTCACTTTTCTGGCGGTGAACTCCACTTCCATGGTTAGCCTCCGCTCCTGTTCTCGCAGCCCTCTTTATCGGCTGGAGAACCTGAAATTCTATAGCATTTCTCTGACAGGTGTACGGAAAAATTGTGGCAGCGGTCAGTTGGCGCTGTTCAGTACGCGGGATTGGCCTTCAAACAGCCGCAACAGTGAACAGGCTCTTGATAAGCCGACAACCCGGCAAGCCTCCCGTTGAATGACAACTCAGGCCCTTTTCTAGGCGTCGCGGCGGCGGCGCTGGTGGGTCGAGGGGATGTTCATGTCTTCGCGGTACTTGGCCACGGTGCGGCGAGTCAGTTGGATGCCGTGGGCCCGGAGCATAACGGCAAGCTGGTCGTCGGTGAGCGGATGACGCGCATCCTCCTCTTCGATCAGCTTGCGAACCTTGCGCTTGAGTACGACGAGCGGCGTGTCGGCGCCCTCCGGCCCGTTTGCCCCCTCGGAGAAGAAGAAGCGCAGCTCGATAACCCCTTGCGGGGTGTGCGCATACTTATTGGCCACCGCGCGGCTGACCGTCGAGGGGTGAACGCCGATCTCCTCGGCTACCTCCTTGATCATCATCGGCCGAAGGGCCTCAATGCCCTGCTCGAGAAAATCCTGCTGACGGCGCACAATCACTTCGCAAGTCCGCAAGATGGTGCTCTTCCGCTGCGCGATGTTGCGCATCAACTGAAGCGCCGAGCGGAAGCGCTCCTTCACGTAGTCCTTCACCTCCTTGTCAGTGCCTTCGGCAGTAAGCATCTGACGGTAGCGACGGCTAAGCCGCAGGCTGGGCAGATCCTCCTCGTTCATCGTCACAACCCACTCGGCGCCGCGCTTGCTGAACACCACGTCAGGCTCGATCAGCCGGGCCTGCTCGCGGTTGTACTGGCGGCCGGGCCGAGGATCAAGGGTACGGATAAACTCGATTCCCGCATGCGCCTCGGCAGGGGTGATCTGGACCGCCCGCGCCAAGTCTTTCACGTCCCGCTTCTGCAACAGGGGCAAATGCCGGTCCACAATCAGCGCCGCCACTTCCATGCTGCGCCGCCGCTCCTCGATGCGCGCCTCGGCCTCGGCGCGGAAGCCCCGATGGACATCCTCTTCCAACTTGTCCGGCTCGGCCGCCTGCCTGGCAAACAACTGGGCAAACTCCTGCTGCTGAACCGCAGTCTGGAGCAACAGGCACTCGCGCAGGTCGCGGGCGCCCACCCCGGCAGGGTCAAGTTGCTGCACCTGGTCAATGCCCCGGCGCAGCAACTCCAGAGCCGCTCCATTGTCCTGTTCCTTCTGGGATTCGCTGAAGGCCGCCGCAAGCTCTTCTTCGTTGCCGGCCAGGTACCCATCCTCGTCCAGATTGCCAATGATGAACTCCACCGCCTCGCGCAGGCTGGGCTCCAGGGTCAGAGATCCCAACTGCCACGCCAGATGATCGGCGAGAGTCGTAGGCTGGGAGAGAAAGTTCTCAAACGAGGGCTTTTCGTTCTCTTCATACTCCGGTTGTGTGCGATAACCGGGGTCCAGGTAATCCTGGAAGTACGATCCGAAGTCAATCTCGTTGAAAGGATCCTTGGGCGCGGCAGCGGGCTCCTCGACCACGTGATCCTCGACTCCCCGCTCCAGGCGTTCCTCGCGGCCCGCAACCTCATCCAGCATCGGAACCGTCTCGTCAATCTCCTCCAGCACGGGATTTTCCACCATCTCGGCATCGATCATCTCCTTCAGCTCGAGCTTGTTGAGCGCCAACACGCTCACCATCTGCATCAGGCCAGGAGTCAGGATCTGGCGTTGCGAAACTTTCAGGCTCAATTTGGGTTGCAACAACGCCATAAAGAAGACTCGATTCCCATTTGGGTTCACCGCCAGTGTACTGGGGTGAGAAAAAAGTTGAAGGTCAAAATTCCTCGTGCCGATTTGGTTGTTCCAGATTGGGCATTATTCAATCCGGGAATCTCTCTCTGGAATTGCTTCGCACTTTTGGCTCGTGCCGGGATCGACGGAAGTCAATCTGCCCGCAGCCGCCACCCTCTCCGGAAGCCCGCATTACCTCAGAGTGAAACCCTCCCCCAGATAAACCCGCCGCACCTCCACGTCGTTGCCCAGTTCGTGCGGCGTCCCGGCGCGAAAAATCCTGCCTTCCGCGATGATATAGGCCCGGTCGGTTACGCTCAACGTCTCACGCACATTGTGGTCGGTAATCAGAACCCCGATGCCGCTGGCCTTCAAATCAAAGATAATCTTTTGCAGCTCCAGCACGGCGATCGGGTCAATGCCGCTGAACGGCTCGTCGAGAAGAATGAAGTTGGGCTGGATGCACAGCGAGCGCGCAATCTCCACCCGGCGCCGTTCGCCGCCGGAAAGAGCATAGCCCAGCGTGGTGCGGATATGGCCTAGATTGAGCTGGTGGATCAGCCGCTCGGTCCGCACGCGCCGCTCCCGGCTGTCCAACTGCTGCGCCTCCAGCACCGCCTGGATGTTCTCCTCCACGGTCAACTTGCGAAAGACTGAAGGCTCCTGAGGCAGATAACTGATACCGAAGTTGCGCGCGCGCAGATACATCGGCACTTGCGTGATCTCGGTCTCGTCGACCAGTACGCGCCCGCCATCGGGCGTCACCAATCCCACGATGATGTAAAAGCAGGTGGTCTTGCCGGCGCCGTTCGGCCCCAACAGCCCCACCACCTCACCGCGCGAGATCCTTAGATCGACTCCGCGGACCACCTGCCGCCCCTTGTAGCTCTTGCCGATTCCATCGGCGATCAATGTATCCATCAGGCTCGCTTTCGCCGCAACTTCCAGCTCTCTCTTACGGCCTCATTTCGGCGCCGTGGTCTCTGTCTTGGTCTTGCGTCTGCCACCTTCGATACTGACGCTATCATCGCGGCCATGGAAAATCAAAGCCTCGCCGGAGACGGTTCCCCGCGCTGGATCAAACATCCTGGGCGGCGTGGCCGCGGTTCCGGTCAGAACATATTCTCCCGTTGCGCTGGTGAAGATCAACTGCTCCCCGGTTCCGCGCCGGCCCTCGCTGGTCAACACCACGTGACCGCTAGCCGTCATGTGATCCACCTGAGCCTGTCCGCCATCCTTGCCCGTGTTTTTTCCCGCCGGCAGTAGCGTTACCTCGACTTCATTCGATACCGATGTCGCCGTTCCGGTTTCAGCCACCACCGTGCCCAGAACGCCGCTGTGCATCACTGCCTTGCGCTCGGCGTCAGAGTATTTCAGATCGCCCCCGCGCACACGGATCACAGAGGGCTGACTGGATTTTCCAGCGTCTTTGCCTGCTGCGGTCCCAGCCACGCTCACCAGCACAGCCCGCACCGGCTCCGCCGCATCCGTTGTGTGAGCCACCAGCGTTTGCCGCTCCCGGTCCAGCACGATCACCGGCGCTGTAACCGAATTGGCCTGCTGCCACAATCGCGCCTGGCCGCGGAAGGTGGCCTCGCCCGTCGTCCCGCCGACTGCGTGGCGCAACTGAGCCTCGGCAGCCACGATATGCGCTGGACCCTGCCCGCCCAGAGCCACGCTACCCGCTGGCCTTCCCGGCTGGCCGTTCCTTTCCGCGCCTGCATCCGTCCAACTCGCCTTCACGTTGCCGTGTGCAAAGGCATCGCCCGAGGCCCGCGAAACATCGACCTTGCCGGCTGTCAGTTGCAGGGCGCCGTCTTCGACGCGCGGATTCAGTGTCAGGTGCAGCCACTCCCCTGCCCCCGCGTAGTCAGCGCGGCCCGCGGTAGCGCGCAGCGGCCCCGGCGGAGGTGAGCCAGGCTTGGCGTTCGCCTTCTGGGCCGGACATTGCACCAGCACCACATGCCCCTCGACCGTGGCTGACTGAATCTGCGCCTCAGTGCCCGATCCAGACCTTGCGCCCGGCTTTGCACCTGGCTCCGCGGAAGACGCAAAATGCGCCTCCAGCCGGTCGCCGCTCGTAGTCTGACGGGTTCCTGTCTCAGTGGTCTCCTCGATGCTCGCGTGCCCCGTCCCGTTCAGGCCAGTCAACACTGAAGCCGATCCAAACACGCCCGTTACCTGGTCAGCCGAAAGCCGGGAGGGTACAACCGGCCCTTTGCCGCGCTGGCTCTCGCCTGTAACCACCACGCCGCCGGCGCCATGCACCGCGCCCAGCTCGATTTGTCCATGACCGGAATCGCGGAACTCCATGTCAGCAATGGGCGAACGCCAGCGGCGGCTCAACCGCAGCCTCTGACCTGACGGCTCGCTTTGCTCTTCGCTGTCCATCGTCACACCCTGCTCCAGGTGCGCGTGGCGCAAGTACCCCTTCGCGTTAAATTCCAGCTCCGCCGTGGGCGCGATTCCGTGCATCTGCCGCCGCCGCCCCGCCGTATCACTCACTGAATCCATCGTCACCCCGCCTTCCAGGTGGCCGTGGCGAGGCTGGTTGTGCTCGTCAAAATCCATGCGGCCCGTGGGTGCGGCCAGGCGTCCGCCGGTCGCTGTCGTGAGCATGAACCCGTTCATCGCATCCAGCCGCACCGCCGATCCGTTCTCGCGGAAAAGAATCTTCGCGTCGCCGGTCGTCGCTTCTCCGCCCTGGTAACCGGCCGTGACCGCGTGCAGGCGGCACAACTGACTATCGCGCTCAAACTCCCCGTGTTGAGCATGAATCACAACCATTTCAGCGCCACGTTGCGTGCTCAGTTCCACCGCCCGGTCCAGCACCAGCAGCCCCTTTTGCGAGTCGTAGGTTGCGCCCATCGAGCTGCCCGTTGCCTGCACCATGGAAAAATCCACGTGCTGGCTGGTCGTTGCCACCCCGCTCTTCTGGTCAAAGGTAAGCCCGCTGGTCTTTACGTGGATTTCGCCCCGCGCAGCCACTTCGGCGGCCGAGGCCACTGGAGCGCCCTTCAACTTTCCGCCCTCCACCTGCATGGGAGCTGCCTTGGGCGCAATGGCCGGCGCCACGCCGGGCCGCATCAACGTAATCTCCACGGGGCCGGTGGCCTTGGCCGTGCCCGCTTGCTGGTCGTACTCAAACTCGCCGCCCTCGATGCGGTCCACGCGACTGCCGTCTGCGCCGTACAACTCAATCTTCACGTCGTGCAGAAGCGCGTTGCCCTTCTTCAATTGAACGACCTTCGAGGCGTGAATCTTGAAGAGCGTGTGACCGCCGTGCGCCTGCGTGTAGGTGACGCCGTTGGCCTCCTGCTGGATTTCAATGCCCAGCCGCTGGGGCAAGTCACGGCGATTGAAGGGATTCTTCCACTTGCCCAAGGCCAGAAACACCACCAGCGCCGCCAGCAGCAGAACTCCTGCGCCGAGCACCAACGTTCGCATTCGCTCAATGGTCAGTCGCACTGTCAGTTCGCCCCTCCGAGCCGTGCAGCCAGCCGCTCGGCAAGACTTTCGCCCAACTCGCTCCACAACAGGCGCGCCGTGGCTCCCGAACTCTTCTCAACAGCCGCGGTCAACTCCACCAACTGGCGCACATTTTCCTCCACGTGCCGCGCGGCAACGGAATCAAGCTCCAAATCTTCTTCAAGGAACGGCGTGTCAGAGCCAAAATCGATCCGGATGTGCCCGTCGGCTTCAAAGGCTCCCTCGTCAAAGAGCGGCCCAAAGCCCGTCACCCGCACCAACCGAGGCCCCCGCGCCCAGCGTGCGTCGAGACCATCCAATGTGCTGTCATCCTGAGCGGAGCGGAGCGAAATCGAAGGCCCTGCATTTCCCGGCGGATTGTCCAACTCCCACAGGCTCCATCCGATCTGGAATTCGTATGCAAAATCGTCGTGCAGCAGTTCCAGCGCCTCTTCTACGGCAAAGCGCGGCTCCGCGCCCTTCTCCGACTCATCCCCGCTACGGGCATAAACCCGCTGAAAGACCGGGGACTCACTCCAATTGATGGGCCACACAGTCGCCGAGTAGACGCGGGCCTCGCCGCCGTGCGCGACAAACTCGCCCAGCACCGCCGTCAGCTTCTCGGCAAGCGCGGCAAGGCGCAGATTGGGATACCACAAACTCAGATAAAGCGTGTCAGACATCTCTACTGATTGTAGACGGGCGGAATAGCCCGAGAGGTGCGGAGGAAACGGTTCGTAGAGGAAGTGGATGTGGGTGCCCCAGAGCCTGCCCTGAGCGAAGTCGAAGGGTCTCGCTTTTGAGACCTGGGAAACCACAGACTCCAACCATTCCGGCGCTACGCCGTCACGATCTCGCTGAAATCAGCGATGCCGGAGAAGCCGTGCAAAATCCCGTCGATCAGGCCCAGATTCGCTCCGCGAATTGCCGGATCGTTATCGAGCACCATCACCTTGTCGAAGAAGGCATCCACTGCGGGGCGCAACGTGGCAATCAAGGCCAGCGCCTCGCCGTAGGAGCGGTCCTGACGCAGTTTCGCCACTTCCGGAGCGAGTGCTCCAGCAGCATCCGCAAGCTGCTGCGCCTCCGGTGCGAGCTTCACATCCTTTGGCGAACCGATCTCGAAGTGCTTTTCTTCTGCCTGACGCAGAATATTCTTGATACGCTTGAAGGCCGCGGAGATCGCGGCAAAATCCGCTGACTCACGCGCCGCCGTTAACGCCTCGGCACGCGCAATGGCATCGCGCACATCGTCTGCGCCCGCTGCCAGCACAGCATTCACGACGTCGTAGGCAAAGCCGCGCATATCCTTCAAGTAGAAGTTCAGGCGTTCCTTGAGAAAAGCTCGTAAAGGAGTATCAGACTGGAATCTGCCATCTAGACCGATTCCTTGTTCTGGCTCATTGCCCGGTGCGTGCAAAACGTCGCGCAATGTCAGCGGAAGATTAGACTCTGCCAAAATCTTCACAACCGCATTCGCTGCACGGCGAAGTGCAAACGGATCTTTCGACCCGGTTGGCGCATTGCCAATTCTGAACATTGCATCAATTGTCTGGATACGGTCAGCCAAACCGAGCAATTGCCCTTCAACTGTAGTAGGAATCGGGTCTTCTATCGAAGCAGGCGTGTACTGGTCGTATATGGCCTTTGCAACAGTGTCGCTGAGTCCCTGCGCCTTCGCGTAAAGTCCGCCGATCACTCCTTGCAACTCGGTAAATTCCTTTACTAATTCAGTGGTCAAATCAGTTTTTGATAGTTCTGCGGCCTTAGCAAGAGCATCCCTGTCAATCGCTGGGCAGTCTATCTCCTGCTGTGCCATCAGTGCGAGTTCACGCGCTACGAGTTTGTTAGCCAATGTCTTGTCATAATAACTGCCCAACTCTTTCTGGAAGGTGACGTTCTTGAGGCTCTCCACGCGCTCTGTAAGCGGGATCTTCTGGTCCACTTCCCAGAAGAAACGAGCATCCTTGAAGCGAGCGCGCAAGACGCGCGCATTGCCGTGGCGAATGATCTCACGGCCTTCGTCGTCCACCTGCGTATTGAGTACAGCCAGGAAATGTGGGGCCAGTT
>Ga0255356_1002095_pt1 | contig 11884 bp, 10 predicted proteins | sample HBST100metaG_FD_189944 | JGI IMG/M metagenome (GOLD analysis project Ga0255356, IMG submission 189944) | Peat soil microbial communities from Stordalen Mire, Sweden - H.B.S.T100 | ecosystem: Environmental > Terrestrial > Soil > Wetlands > Peat | place: Sweden: Norrbotten County, Stordalen Mire... | reverse complement strand
CTGCGATTGGCTTATCGGCGGCTCTCCGTCTCCGGGAAAGCGCTCGTTGTCCTTGCCTGCGATGGCGGCGCGCATGACGTTGATCCAGATGGGCAGGGCGGTTTTGGCTCCGGTTTCCTTTTCGCCCAGGGATTCGCGGCTGTCGTAGCCGACCCAGACGCCACAGGTGATCGAAGGCGAGAAGCCCAGAAACCAGGCGTCAGTATAGTTGCTGGTAGTTCCGGTTTTGCCGCCGAAAGGGTGCTTGAGTTGTGCCGTGGCGGCGCCGGTGCCGTGATCGGTCACGGCGCGCAGCAGAACCATCATGTTGCGCGCGGTTTCCTGGCTGATGACCTCGTTGACGGAAGGCTTGTCTTCCCACAAGGGGACGCCGTCGGCGTTGGAGACCTTGCGGATGAGGCGAGGCGTGACGCGGAGTCCGTCATTGGGAAAGACCGAGTAAGAGGCGACCTGCTCCTGGAGCGAAATTTCCACCGCTCCAATGGCAATGGGCAGATAGGCCGGGATGGTAGAGGTAACGCCAAAGCGGTGAGCCAAGTCGATGACCTTGTGGATACCAACGCTGGCCGCCAGCTTGACGGCAGGAACATTGCGCGACTCGGCAAAAGCATTGGTCAGGGTCATGGCGCCCTTGTAGTCGTTCTCGTAGTTGTGGGGGGAGTAACCGCTGAAACTGACCGGCGAATCCACGATGATGTCGTCGGGCTTGGAGCCGTTTTCCATGGCCGCGGCGTAGACATAGGGCTTGAAGCTGGAGCCGGTCTGCCGTTCCGCCTGTGTGGCGCGGTTGAAGACGGAAAGGGCGTAGTCGCGGCCACCCACCATGGCGAGCACATCGCCGCTGGTGTTGTCCATGGCCATCAAAGCGCCTTGCGCGCCGGAATCCTGTTCAAGTGTGGCGCGGCGGGCAGAACCCTCCATGGCTGCGGCGAGATGGACGTAAATGATGTCGCCGGGTTTAACCAGAGCGTCGCCTAGGCGCTGGCCGGTCCATTGCCAATCGGGGGGAAGCAAAATGACTCCCTGCTTCCCGATGCGGGCGTGAATTTCCAAGGGCAGAACGCGGGTAACCAGGACATGCACGTAGTCGCCAGGGCCAGTTTCGACCGCCCAGTCGGGATGCTTGTAGTCGTCGAGAGAAACTCCGGCGGCAAGGACATTTTCCAGCCGTCCCTTCCAGCCGTGACGACGCTCGTAGACGGCCAGACCATCTTGCACGGCGCGGTTGGCGGTTTGCTGCAAGTCCAGATCGAGAGTGGTTTCCACATGCAGGCCAGCCTCGTGGACCTGCTCGGGTCCGAAGCGCTTTTCAAGTTCCCGGCGCACTTCTTCCTGGAACCAGGGGGCGACGGAACTCGCTGGCTGAGAAAGGTGCAGGCCCAGCGGGGCGTTGCGCGCCTCATTGGCCTGAGCCGGGGAGATGAGCTTGTCCGACTCCATCTCGGAGATGACCAGGTTGCGGCGGCGCAGAGCCTTGTCCGGATAGAAGATCGGCGAAAAGGCGTAGGGGCCCTTGGGCAGCCCGGCCAGCAGGGCCGCTTCTGGCAGCGAGAGGTCTTTGGCGTGCTTGGAAAAAAAGAACTCCGATGCGGCCTCGAAGCCGTACATGCCGCTGCCCAGGTAGATCTGATTGCCATAGAGAGTGAAAATCTGCTGCTTGGTGAAGGTGCGCTCGATCTGGATGGCGAGATAGGCTTCCTGGAGCTTGCGGGTGGCGGTGCGCTCGGACGAAAGGAAGAGGTTGCGGGCCAACTGCATGGTCAGAGTGGAAGCGCCCTGGGCGCGTCCGTGGCTGCGGATGTCATGCAAGGCAGCGCCGGCTACGCGGAAGACATTGACGCCCCAGTGGGACTCAAAGCTCTTGTCTTCAATGGAGAGAACAGCCTGGCGCAGAACAGGGGCAAAGCCGTCGTACCCGACCACCTCGCGCCGCTCCAGCGCAAAGGAACCGATGATGCGGCCCTTGCGGTCGTAGAGGTCGGTGGTGGTGGAGGGGCGGTAATGCTCCAGCTCGTCGATCTGGGGCAGATTGGCGGAGTAAACCAGGGTGAGGCCAGCCAGGGAGCCAGTAATGACTGCCAGCACCAGCAACACGCCAAGCGCGGAGCGACCGGCGAGCTTGCGGCGGCGCTTGATGGGAACCGGCGGTTCCGGCTGCTGCCGCCAACTCCTGCCCAGGCCGCGCGGCTCTTCAGGATAATTTTGGGGAACAGCCAAACGATTCATGCCTCGTGGCATTTCTCAACAACAGAAAAGAGAAATATGCTTAAGCCCAAGGCTAGCATTTCAGCGCCTCGCCAGGAGCGGTTGGAGAAGCGAGGCGTACCACGAGGTGCAAGAGCGGGAACGGCTGGCCGGATGCGGAAAGGGACGCGGCCCAGGCCACGTCCCTTTGAAAGCAGGAGAATTTTTACGCTCAGGCAGCTTTTGCCTTCAGCAGGTCAAGAGCCTTGTTGAGCGGCTCGTCACCCTTGGCGGGAGGAGTGGCTTCGTCATCATCATCATCCGTGGGCTTGCCAACGACCACCGAGGGTGTGACGGCAGCATCCTGAATCTTGATGCCCGCGGGGCTCTGGTACTTGGCCACGGTGAGCAGAAGCGCCGCGCCGGTGGGCAGCTCAATGGTTTTCTGCACCGAACCTTCGCCGAAGGTGCGCTCGCCGACGACATCGCCACGCTTCGAGTCCAGGATGGCGGCGGCGGCGAGTTCAGCCGGGCCGTAGGTGCCACGGTTGATGAGCACGGCCAGGGGCGCATCGGTCAAGGTCTTGGCCGGATCGGCGGTGAAAATCTGGGCGGGAAACTTCTGCCCTTCGAGCTTGGCCAGGGTTCCCTGCTTGATGAAGAAGTTGGCCAGCCGCAATCCCTGCTGGGCGTCGTCGCCGGAGGCGTCGCGCAGGTCGAGCAGAATCTTCTGGCTCTTGCCGACGGTCTTGAGCTGGGCGGCAATTTCGTCAACACGGGCGGCGGTAAGAACACCGGGCTTGAGATAGAGGATGGTGGAGTTGTTGTATTCCTGCTCGCTCAGGGGGAGTGTGACGGGGAGGGCGCGGGTAAGGGTGAGCTTTTCGGGGTCGGCCTTGAGCGGGCGCACCACCGAAAGAGCAATCGTGGAGCCCGGCTTGCCTTCAAGCATCAGGCGGATGACGGCCAAGGATAGCTCACGGGTAGACTGCCCACCGATGGACTCGATGACGTCTCCGTCGCTCAGATGCACCTTATCGGCAGCCGAGCCGGGCAGGACACTGACCACCGTAGCGTAACCGAAGCGCTTGGAAACGTTGATGCCGACCTGGGCGACGCCGCTGGTTGGCCGCTCCTTGTATATCTTGTATTCGGTCGGGGTCAGGTAGCTGGAGTCAGAGTCGAGCGATTCCAGCAGTCCGTGCAGAGCGCCGGTCGTCACGTCGTCGATGTTGGGCTCAGTGACATAGTCGGTCTGAATCTTCTTGAGGACCTCGGCATAGACGTTCATCTGGCGGTAAGCGCCATCCTGATCGCTGTCGGCATACACGCCGAACAGACCGAACTCGCCCATGGCAAAGCCCATGCCCAGGGAGCCAAAAACGACAATCGCAAGCACAAAAACCAAACGCTGGAAGAATCGAGACACACACACCGCCAGAGCGGGCCTGAAGGGGTAACAGGCCGCATACCCATTAGACGCAATGATACCGCAAGGGGTGCGCGGAGGCGGAATTGAACGGGCTAGCCCGCGGATTCGTCATCATCCGGTCATGCCATCCGGGCACTCACGGCTGTATCCCAGGGCTGCTCATGACTATATCTATTTCAGGAATGGCAAGTGTAACCGTAGCCTGCCTGAATCTTCCCACGAGCTTGTGATTTTTTTGAATTATCGCGTTTGTTTGGCGCGTAAGTCATTTGTTTTCTGAAGCAGATTTTGCAAGAAAACAAAAAATTCACCAACTCCACGGGAGCCACTTGCAGCTACCCGCCTGCGCAACCATGCTGCCAAGGTTGAGGTCCTGCACAAATTGTTGTGTTTTGGTGGCGAGGGGCAGACTTGAACTGCCGACCTACGGGTTATGAATCCGTCGCTCTAACCAGCTGAGCTACCCCGCCATAGGGACAACTGAAAGGAGCAGGCACATGTTGGCCCGCCGGGAGGGGCGGAGCAAATTCCGCACAGAACTCCTCCTTCTGATGATACGGATGGCTGGATGCAAGGTCAAACCCAAACTGCTGGCGGGGACCGAAGGGGCGCAGGAGAAGCTCCGCCAAGTGAATTCCGCCCGCCTGCTCCTGTAAACTCGGCAGCATGAATACGTTCCGTATTGCCGGGATCATTCCGGCGCGGCTGAGCTCAACGCGGCTGCCCCGCAAGGTACTGCGCACGCTGGCTGGCCGGCCGATGGTGGAGTGGGTGTGGCGCGCAGCCGTCCAAAGCGGGTTGATGGACCCGGTGGTGGTGGCGACCGATTCAGAAGAAGTGGCCGCGGTGTGCCGGGAGCGCGGGATTCCCGTCGAGATGACTTCGCCCGACTGCCCGAGCGGATCAGACCGTGTGCGGGAAGTGGCGCAGCGGATCGAAGCCGATATTTACGTCAACATCCAGGGGGACGAGCCGACCCTGACCGGGGATTTCTTCCCTCCCCTGCTCAAGCTGTTCGATCAGCCAGGGGTGGAGGTTTCCACGCTGGCCGTGCGGTGCCCGCCGGAGGAGTTCACCAACCCGAATGCGGTGAAGGTGGTGACAGCCCTAAACGGGCGCGCGCTTTACTTTTCGCGGGCGACGATTCCCTATGACCGGGACCGGACAGGTTTTGCCGGCTACCGCAAGCACCTGGGAATCTATGCCTACCGAAAGGCCGCGCTGGAACGGTTTTCGTCCCTGCCGCCCTCGCCGCTGGAACGGCTGGAGCGGCTGGAGCAGCTACGGCTGCTAGAGAACGGAATTGCGCTGTATGTGGCCGAGGCTCCCCGCGACACGATTGGCGTGGATACCGAGGATGACCTGCAGCGGGCTGAAGCGATCTTGAAGGGGACAGCGAGCAAGTAGACGCCGGGCGCTTACTTGCCCGTCGCGGCTGGCTGAGGTTGAGCTGGGGAGGCCGCAGGCAAGGTGTAGATCACCTCGCCGGGCTTGGCATAGTGCAGTTTTTCGCGGGCCTCGTGCTCGATGGCATCCGGATCGGACCTGAGCCGTTCGATGCGCTGGCGTAACTGCGCATTTTCCTGCTGGACGTCTCTGATCTCTTTCTGCAACTCGCGGTCTTCCGCACGCTTCTGCTGCCAGATCGACAGGCCATGCTCACCTTTGACCACGTGCCAAGTCAGCAGAAGGGCAAGAGCTACGGCAACCGTGGTCGCCGCCGGGCGCCAGGTGCGCTCGGTCCAGGAAAGCGCACGCTCGCGCACCGGAACCGGCGCTATTCCCGTTGCGTTCTTCTCGACTTGCACCTTCTCGTCCGGCATTCGACCTCAATTTTTATGACAAAACGAAATTCTTGGCCGCAGCCTTCAGGGCTTCCATGTCCTGCTCACTGCGCGCTTCCGAATAGGCCCTTACCACTGGCTCGGTCCCGGAAAGCCTGTAGCAAACCCAGGAACCATCCTCAAAAATCAGCTTGAGCCCGTCGGTCCGGACCACGCTCTTGACCTTGCGGCCGCTCAGCTCGGTGGGATCGACCATCAACTTCTCAGTGAACGCGATCTTTGCCACCGGGGTCAAGCGGAAGTTTTCGCGTACGGGATAGAAGGAACCAACCTTGGCAAATAGCTCCTTCAGTTGCACACCCAGACTTTTGCCTCGGTTGGCCACCATCTCCGCCACCAGCAGACCAGCCAGCACGCCATCCTTCTCGGGGACATGGCCGCGGATGGTCAGCCCCGCCGACTCCTCGCCGCCGATGGCGATTTTGTCCTGGTTAATCAGCTCGCCGATGTACTTGAAGCCCACAGGGGTCTCGTAGAGCGGAACATGGTGGTAGTCGGCCAGCGCGTTGACGAGGTTGGTTGTAGCCACACTCTTGGCGACGCCGTTCTTCCAGCCGCGCGTCTCAACCAGGTAGTCGAACAGGAGCGCAATGACGTAGTTCGGCTGAATGAAGGTTCCGTCACTGTCCACAACGCCGAAGCGATCCGCGTCCCCATCGGTGGCAATGCCGAGGGACGCGCCGATTTCCTTCATTTTTGCCTTGGCGTCGCCCAGCAGCGCGTCGGAGGGCTCCGGCGCATGTCCGCCAAAGAGCACGTCGCGGTAGTCATGCACCACCTCGACGGGTACGCCCGCCTCGCGCAGCAGATCGGAACTATAACCCCGGCCCGCGCCCCAGAACGGATCGTAGACCACCTTGATGCCAGACTTGGCGATGGCCTTCAGGTCGACCAGCTCCGCAATCCGCTTCAGGAATGCGGGTTTCACGTCGGTGGTATCGAAGTTGCCCTCTGCCGGAGCGGCAAAGTCAAATCCGTCATTGAGCTTGGCGATGGCCGCCTCAATCTGCTTGGTCACCTCGGGCAGCGCCGGAGCGCCGTCAGGGGTGGAGAACTTGATGCCGTTATACTCCGGCGGATTGTGCGAGGCGGTGAAGTTGATGGCGCCCGAAGTCTCCAGGGCGCGCACCGCATAGGCAATGGCCGGCGTAGGCGCGGGCGCGGGGATCACAATGGGGGTAACACCGGCAGCAGCCAGAACCCGGGCAGCCTCGGCCACAAAGCTCTCTCCCAGGAAGCGCGGGTCGCGGCCCACCAGTACGCGGTGCGGCTCCGGCTGCGTCTTCACGTAGGCGGCTATGCCCGCCACCGCCAGCCGGATATTGGCCACGGTAAACTCGTCGGCCACAATGGCCCGCCATCCCGAAGTCCCGAACTTGATCGCTGTGCTCATGCTTTCCCTCCGCCTGCGCCGGTTTCCGGCCGCACAGTCCATAATAATGCCCGGCTCGGGCACGTGCAGCAAGCAGTCGGACGACGCTTCTTCAGATGCTCATTTGCATTCTCCTGGACAAAGAGCGCCCAGTGACCTAATTTGGACCCACGGGAACAGGCCCATGTTCAAGAAGAATGGAAAATTTTACGCCGACTGGTATGGCCAAAAGGGCGCTCGCCTTCGAAAATCCTTCCTCTCCAAGCGTGCTGCGCTCTTGCACGAAGCGAAACAGAAACGGATTTCCAAACTGGGGCGGAAGAAAAGGAAAAAGCTCCCGCAAGCCCGTATCGTCATGACCACCACGGCCAACCCCGAGGAAGCCCGCCGACTGGGCCGCACGTTGGTGGAGGAGCGGCTGGCCGCCTGCGCCACGCTGATTCCCGCCGTCGAGTCCATCTACCATTGGCAGGGGAAGATCGAGTCCTCCACGGAAACCTTGCTGCTGCTCAAAACCGGCGCTGAACAGCTTGCAGCCCTGGAAGCGCGCCTCCGCGAACTGCACAGCTACCAGACTCCGGAATTTCTGGTTCTGGGCGTGGAAACGGGCAGCAAGCCCTACCTGGACTGGCTTGAAGCCTGCCTGCGCAAGCCCTGAGGCCTCAGGCAGACCTGGCTCTCTGGTATTCTTGGGTGTTCTCTTCTATGCGCTGGTTAATGATCGCTCTTCTCGTCTCGCTCGGAGTGCTGCTGCTTGCAGTCGCAGGCTTGGTGCGTCACGTCTGGCTCCAGCGCCGGATGCTTCAGCGCAAACCACCCGCAGCGATTGACCCAACGGAAGAAGCTGACTTGGAACCGGGTCACGGAACACCGTCACAGAGGAATCTTTGAGCAAAGAACTCTCCATATCATTGGCTCCCGCGATCGTACCCGCAGCAACCCCGGCAACCTGGCTGCGCACGGCTGGAATCGTGCTTACCGGCAGCGCGCTGGTTGCTGTCTGCGCCCATATCGCCCTGCCGCTCTACTTCACGCCCGTGCCGCTCACATTGCAGACCTTTGCCGTGCTGCTGCTGGGACTGCTGCTTTCTCCACGCATGGCCTCAGCCACGCTGGCCACCTACCTGGCCGAGGGCGCACTGGGACTGCCCGTTTTTGCTCCTGGCCCGGCGCTCCCCGGTCTGGCACATCTTTTAGGGCCCACGGGCGGATACCTGCTGGCTTGTCCCGTAGCAGCCGCGCTGGCTTCATTCCTCTGGCGCCGAAGTGGGCGCAGCTATGCGGCAGCCCTGTTCAGCGCCACGGCTGGCAACCTGACGATTCTTGCCGGGGGCACCCTGTGGCTTGTTACCCTGACTCATGCCTCGGCTCAACAGGCGCTTTCGCTCGTCGTTCTTCCCTTCCTGCCCGGCGACGCGCTTAAAATTGCCGCGGCGGCGGCAGTCGCTGTCGGCCTTAGGCGATTGCGCCGCCACGCGGCCTGACCGCATCCAAAGATTGACGCTATTGTTTTTCTGAAAGGACTTTCTTACACCGTGAGCACCCCAAATTCTGAAACACCCGCCACCGATGGCATTATCGACATCTCCATCGCCCATAGTCCCGACTCCGATGACGCCTTCATGTTTTATGGACTGGCCACCGGCAAGGTCCGCGTCCCCGGCTACCGATTCTCGCATACACTGTGCGACATCGAGACGCTGAACAAGCGCGCCCAGGACGAGGCTTTCTTCGACGTAACCGCCATCAGCTTCCACGCCTATCCCTACCTGCAGAAAAGCTACACGCTGATGGGCTGCGGCGGCAGCGTGGGCGAGGGCTACGGCCCCATGATCGTCTCCAGCCGCAAGCTGGAACTGAAGGATCTGAATCACATCAAGGTCGCAATTCCCGGCACGATGACGACAGCGTATTTGGCGCTGAAGATCTTCAATCCGGAGATCAAAACCGAGATTGTGCCCTTCGACAAGATCATTCCGGCAATACAGGCCGGGACCTATGATGCCGGGCTCATCATCCACGAAGGCCAGCTCACCTACTCCGCCAGCGGCCTCTACAAGGTTCTGGACCTGGGCATCTGGTGGCGCGAGACCACCGGCCTGATGCTGCCGCTGGGCGGCAACGCCATCCGCCGCTCACTGGGCGCCAAGCAGCACAAGATCATCTCCAAGGCTCTGCGCGACAGCATCCAGCACGGCCTGGACCACCGCGAACAGGCACTGGAATATGCCTTGCAGTTTGCCCGCGACCTGGACCCGGGACTGGCCAGCCGCTTTGTGAGCATGTACGTGAACGAACGGACGCTGGACTACGGCGAGGACGGCCGCCAAGCCATCCGGAAGCTGCTGGATACGGGCTTTGAACGCGGCATTATCCCCATCGCTCCGGAAGTGGACTTCGTAGACTAGGTCTCTGGCAGCTTGATTTTGTACCACCGCTGGGTGCCCCAGGTCTCGATTTTGAGACCTGGGAAAGCACAAACTCAATGGAACTTCTTCATCCGGTCAAAGGCTTAGAGCATTTGCCGTGTAACAAACTTCGCTGTTGGAGTCGCACACAGGCTCCAACAGCGGAAGCCCGGTGCAGTACCTTGGGCATCGGCCTTCGAGCCAAAAGTCATTGGAATAGCCATATATTCTCCTCCCGCTTTCTAAATAATTTCTAATCTGCGCCGATGCATCCTGTACGGAGATTTTCAGGATGCTTACCGACGACTCACCCACTTTTCTGCTTGCTTCGCCCGAGCCCACGCTTCTGGCCGCCATTGAACCTATGATTTTGGCATTGGGAAATCGCGTCAGGGTAGCACTTTCCGCCCAGGCCGCGCTGGAAGCGATGACCGCGCCCGATGCGCCCGCGCTGGTGCTGCTGGACGAGAAACTGCCCGGCATGGAGATGGAGCAGTTGCTGGCGTCGGCGCGGGCTGAGAGCGGCGGCAAGCGGTTCCCGATCGTCCTGATTTCGGACGCTGTTACGGAGGAGTGGCTCGACCGGCAAGCCGAAGGCGTGATCGACGACCTGATTCCGCGCGCCGCCGAGTTGTTTTACTGGCAAATCCGGATCGATCAGGCGCTGCGCAACCATCGCCTGGCGCGCGAGCTTGAAACGGTCCGCGAGTCCGTGGCGCGGAGCGCGGAACTGGACCGGCTAACCGGCGTGTATAACCGCGAGGCTCTGCTCGCCATGCTGTTTCGCGAGACCGATCGCGTGCAGCGGATGAACAGTTCGCTGAGCCTTCTTCTGTTCGACATTGACGACTTTGGCCACTGGAACTCGCGGCTGGGCGCGAATGCCTGCGATGAGCTGCTGTGCCAGGTGGCAACCCGCACCACGCGCGTGCTGCGCAGCTACGATCTGCTGGGCCGGCCGGGCATGGATGAGTTTCTGGCGGTGCTGCCCGGCTGCGGCACCGTCAATGCCGTGCTGCTGGCCGAGCGGCTGCGCTTCGATGCCTTCAGCCTGCCGTTCCATGTGACCGGCAATTCCATTCGCCTTTCAGCCTGCTTTGGCATCGCCGCCAGCTTTGGCCGCTCGCCGGTGGTGGTTCTGCGCGAGGCGGAAAGTGCCCTGCAAGTTGCCAAGGATGCCGGGCCAGAGTCCATCCAGTGCTTTGGAGAAGCGAAGCTGCCCACGCCCGCGCCGGTCACTTTTCTGTCGCCAACCTCCGGCGACGAACTGCTGGCCTGGTAGGAATCCAACCGACATTCGCAGGAATCGTCCCTGCGAATGTCGGTTGGTTGGACTCATTGCCAAAAACCGCATTGACCGGCTAGAAGTCCTATGCGATGGAGATCGCCACCAAGCCGCTCATCATGGCTTCGGAAATCTCCGGCCTGGAGCCGTTGCGCGCGCTCATCAAGCAGGAGAACCAGGTCGCGCCGGTTCACTTCCAGTTAGCGAAGAAACGCCACGGGAATCGATGCCCCGTTGCAGTGGTACAGCGCGTTGAGAAGGCTGATTGCCGCGCAGGCTTCCACCTCGGCAGCAGATCAGGACCGCGCAATATCAGTTCCTGATTGCGGCACGGCGCAATCAAGTCAGACAGCCTTGCGCCGATGAAGGGAAGAGATACAGTTTTTTCAAGCCGCTTGCGCCCGTGGTCGCCATACGGCCGGACAGACGCGGCAGAATTGCGCGTATGAGAAAACCGCTTTGAAGGGGCATGAATGACCGACCGCACTGAGTTGCTGGAAGCTGCGCTGGACAGCCGTCCGGATGGCATCGCGCTGCTCGGTGTGGAAGGCGAAGTGGTGTTCTGGAACCATGCCGCGGAGGCCATCACAGGCTTCGAGAGCGCGGACTTGCAGAAGCAGGCAATTCCCAGGGAACTGGAACCGCTGCTGCCGGATGCGGCGCTGCATGGAGAGCTCAACCCGGACGGGGAGATGCGGCTAACTCCAGGGCACGAAGCGGGACACGCGGAACTGATTCACGTGCGGCACAAGCTGGGCCAGCCGATCCTGGTGATGGCGCGGACGACAGCGTTGCGCGATGCGATGGGCTGGCGGATTGGCACGGCGGTGGTGTTTCATCCGGCGGAAAGCCTGGACGCGCTGCCGCACGGCGAGACGGACGAAGACGTGGAGTCCAGCGTGGCAGACCAGGCGGAGCGGCTGCAGGCGGAATTTGAGGACTTCGAGCGCGACGACCTGCCGCTGGGCGTGTTGTGGGTGAGCGTGGATCAGGCGCAGGGATTGCGGAAGACCCACGGTGTCGGCGCGTGCAAGGCCATGCTGGAAAAAGTGGAGCGGGCTCTGGCGCAGGGGTTGAGGCCTTCGGAAAAGCTGGGGCGATGGGGCGACGACGAGTTTCTGATCATTGCGCACGAGCGCACGCCGGAGATGCTGGCGGCTCATGCGCAGGTGCTGGCCGGGCTGGCCAGGACGACGGACTTCCGCTGGTGGGGCGACCGGATTTCGCTCACTGTGAGCATCGGCGCGGCACAGGCCGACCACAGCCGGGAAGAAACGCTGGCGCAGCTTCTGGAGCGCGCGCAGGAAGCCATGTTTTCAAGCATCGATGCGGGCGGCAACCGCATAACACCGGCAGCGG
>Ga0255356_1002094_pt1 | contig 11886 bp, 10 predicted proteins | sample HBST100metaG_FD_189944 | JGI IMG/M metagenome (GOLD analysis project Ga0255356, IMG submission 189944) | Peat soil microbial communities from Stordalen Mire, Sweden - H.B.S.T100 | ecosystem: Environmental > Terrestrial > Soil > Wetlands > Peat | place: Sweden: Norrbotten County, Stordalen Mire... | reverse complement strand
ATACATTGGAGGGCGCTGCGCCCCTCCAAACCACCCAGCAACAAAAAGGAGCGCCCTAACGGGCGGTCAGCGAGCTTTCGCTCGCATTCAGCGGGAGGGCGCTAGCGCCCCTCCCGCACCCACCCCGCGCAAGTACAAAAGCAAAAACCTGGCTGTGGATGGTGGGGTTGGTCCAGCCTTTGCGCCTGAGTGTAGAGCCGTGCGAGATCGAACAGAAAGGCCCCAGGACGAACACGGAGCAATGCCGCCTGCCCCCGGCTATCCAAAATGCGTCTGGGATCGTCTTGCCACCGGCCCACGGGTTATGAATCCGGCGGTCCAATTCGTTTCCGGTCGCGTTTATTCCGCGCCGCGCACGTCTCCTGCACGTGCATTTTTCGCGCGTCAATCGATGTACGTGTGCCGCGCACGTTTGCGCGACAATTCCCCGCGCGCGGTTGCCGCTTCTCTGCACGTATCGGATGCACGTGTGCCCGCACGTGGGGTACGTGCGCACGGTAAGGATTCGTGTTGGATTGTCACACTCGCGTCTGGCGGAGCGGTACACCGGGCCAGCTCACGAAACGGAAAAAATAGTACGCTAACGTGCAAGCCCAAACCCGCAGAATTGAGCGGCAACGATTCGGTACAAAATGGGCCATTTGCTTAACCCGGTTTTCCGTTCCATTGCGCCGCAGAACAACAACCCGAAAAACGTGCCTGTCCATGGTTTGAATGTCATCGCGTTTGCTCGAATTCAAACCAGTTCCAATGGTGGTTTCGCTCCGAGGCGTAAAGGCCGCTGCGCGCCGCTTGCGCGGTGGCCTGTGGGCCAGCCTTGACCCCTCTACGCTCAAAGCCGTCGCGCACGGAGTAAGCCCAAACCGCCGAAAATTCCGTGTGCTTTAGACCGGCGCTCTCTGCGGCATTGGGAACAATCGGACGGAAAATCCGGTTAAGGCTTCCCGGCGCAATGGAACAGTGAACCGGCTTAAGGGCCGACTCCCAGCCCTGTTTTGCGCCCCCCAAGGAGTACCCGCGCTGCTTCGCATCGGAAGTAAGAATGACACATCACCCCCAAATGGGAGCTGTGGGGAAACTTCTGCGTCATCCACGGTTAACACTCCCATAATGAGCAATTTAGCCGCTTTGCGTTTACATATGTAAACACGGTTTTTCGCATGGAGCCGCTTTTATCGTTTTCGCGTAAACACATTGATTCCTAGACACTTGACTGGAAAGTTCAATTTCGAGGGGTTGACTGTTGAAGTCGGTGGATGCAGTCTGTTTCTGAGGCGGCCCTCCCCATGACCACTCCCCGTACACCGGCCCCGGCAGGTCCGTCATCGCCCCAAGACGATGAAGTCCGCCCCGGCCTCCGCGCTAAAACGATAGCAACCAGGCTCACGCCCGAGGAGCTCGGCGAGGTCGAAGCCGCCGCCGAGCGTGACGGTAAATCGCTCGCGGAATGGCTCCGCGAGCTGGCGCTCAAGACGGCGCGGCAGCGTCCGGCGGACCCGATGGAGCTGCTGCTGTCGGAGGTCTCGGCGACCCGGTACATGCTCCTGAATCTCTTCCACGCGACCGCCCAGGCGAACGCGGAAGGGAAGCATCTGCTCCCCGATTCCGTGCTCAAAATCCGTGACCAGGCAGCCGCGCGGAAGCTCGAAAGCGCCCGGAAGTTGATGGCGGATTTTCTTGCCCAGGGAGGGCAGGACGGGAACCGGAACGGCGGCAAATCTTGAGCCGCCCAATGCGGTTTCCGAGCCGTTTCGGGAGGGTGATTTTTCTGCTCTTGGGTGTCACGCTGGGACCTTTTCTGCTGGCGGTTGTGGCTGGGGGATGGCTCGTCTGGACGCTTCCGCCGCTCCAAAAAATCTATCTCCCGGTGTATTCCGCGAGCACCCTTGGAGCCAGTCTGCCGCACAATCTGACGACGGTTCGATGGGTCATGAAGACGGCTCCGAAGCGGAAACCGGTACCCGTCCAGCCCGAGGATGTGGTCGCCGGACCGAACCCGAAACTGCCAGTCAGCCTCTCGCCCAAGGCCATCGCGGAGGGTTGGCGCGGGGTGATCGAGACCGATCCAGAGAAGGTTAGTTCCTCCGAATTGGTTCCGTATTTGCAGACCACGATCTACGACGGCGAGAGCGTCTGGTGGCTCTTTGCCCGACCCATGCTCTACGGTCTCGCCGGAGTTTTGTTTCTGTACGCGATTCGGCTTCAGTTCAAACATGGGTGGGGTTCCGGGCGGAACCGGGCGCACGAGGAGCGTCACGGACGGCGGACTAAAGGCCCGGAGTTGCAGTCTGGCGGCTGGCGCCGCCGACTCGGAGCGGATGGGATTTCCTTCCGGCTGCGCTTTGAAAAAGCGCCGTGGCGATGGCTCCCGTTTGGGCCGAGTGTTCGGATTCCGCGCAGGCTGGAGTCCAGCCACATCGAGCTGATCGGCGATACCGGTTCGGGTAAATCGACGGCCATCCGGCAGATCCTCCGCCAGATTCAGGAACGCGGCGAGACGGCCATCGTCTACGACCCGGCGATGGACTTCGTGGGGGAGTTTTACGATCCCAGCCGCGGCGACCTGATCCTGAATCCCTTAGACCAACGGTGTCCGTATTGGAGTTTGGGCAACGAGCTGGACCGGCCCGAGACGGGCACGACCATCGCCGCCGCGTTCCTGCCCGAGAAGGAGTACGAAAAGGCGTACTTCACCGATGGACCGCGCCGGATACTGGCCCACCTGCTCAAACGGAGGCCGCAACCCAGGGACATCTTGAAATGGATGGCCGACCCATCCAGCGTGGAGGCAGCGGTGGCGGGAACGCCGCTGGCCGCCCTGATCGACCCGGCAGCTCCGGCGCAGCGGTCCGGTGTTCTGTCCAGCCTCAACATGATCGCCGACAGCTTCGAGCTGCTGCCGGAATGGGAGCACACTCGGCCGACCTTCGCGACGGCCGAGTGGACCGCCGAACGCAAACGCTGGGTGTTCCTGACCTCCAGCTCCGGCTACCGGGAGAAGATATTGCCGTTGCATTCCGTGTGGCTCGATCTCTTCATCCTGCGGATGCAAGGCCCCTGCGAGGACCCAGCCGCAAAGCCGGTGTGGTTTGTGTTGGACGAGCTGGCCAGCTTGAATAAACTGCCCCAGCTTCACGCCGCCGTCACCGAAAACCGCAAGTACGGCAATCCCGTTGTGCTGGGCTTCCAGGGTCGCAGCCAGCTCGAAAAGCGCTACGGCCAGGATGCCGAGGTCATGCTCTCCCAGCCAGCTACGAAAGTGTTTCTCAAGACGAGTGAGCCACGCGCAGCGAAGTGGATCTCCGACGCCATCGGCGAGATTGAGGTCGAGCGGTTGAAGGAGTCGCGCAGTATGGGGCTGCTTGGCGGCAAGAAGTCCTATGCGATGGAGATCGCCACCAAGCCGCTCATCATGCCGTCCGAAATCTCCGGCCTCGAGCCGCTGCATGGCTTCATCAAACAGGAGAATCGTGTCGTGCCGGTATTCTTCCGGCTGGCGAAGAAACGCTCCAGGCAGCCTGAGTTTATCGAGCGCAAGATGCCGCAGGCCGCGCCCAGGCCGACTCCCCAGGTGCCTGCTGCGCCGGCACCGACGCCGCCGCCGAAAAAGCCGGCGGCGGTCCAGGCTTCTCTACCCCTTGCCGATTCTCCGTCCGCTGTTGCCAAGCCTAAAAAAGAGGCGTTTGTCTGGGATGAGTCCAAGGGAATCGACTAAGGGAAGCTGATTGAACCTATTCGACGGCAGGTGTCGCAACAGGAGGTGCAGTCTTTGCTGAGACCTTTTTTGCTGTTTTGGAAGAAGCTTTCTTGGAGGCAGCCTTCTTTGCCTTTGCTGGCTTCTGAACGCTGTTCACAATCGCCACGAATTCGGTCCACTTGATCTTCTGTCCGTTTTCCCGCCGAGTTTTGCCCTCGCACCAAATGAGATGGCTCTTGGTGATTACCAGATCGCCCAGCCTCTTCCCATCATTTGGCTCGCTGATCTCCAGTTCAATACCTTTGTTTTTAACGGCCATTTCTACGTCGAACGACTTGATTGAAACATCCATGCTTTGTATCCTCCCTCGACATCCTAATCGGAGGGGCGTGCATTTGCCCGTGATGTGCTGAGATAAGTAGCATCTTTAGTAGAGGCCCTTGCATGCTTTCGATGTCTCCCAAACCGTTATCGGCAGGCCAGGCCCGGATGTACCACGAGCGGGAGTTCGCGTCCCAGGGACAGAACTACTGGAGCCAGGACCAGCAGGGGCATAGCGAGTGGCAAGGCAAGCTGGCCGGGAAGTGGGGCTTAGAGGGTTCGGTCGGCAATGAGGAGTTCGCGCGGCTGACCGAAGGCCAGCATCCCTTGAGCGGGGAACAGCTCGTGCGCCATCAGCCCCAGAAGACCTACGAGAACCAGATCGGCAGGGAAGTAACCAGCGTCGAGCACCGCGCCGGATGGGACGGGACCATCTCCGCGCCGAAGTCGGTCTCGCTCACCGCCCTTGTGGGCGGGGATGAGCGGGTGCGGGAGGCGCACCGGGAGAGCGTTCGTGTCGCGCTGGGCGAGTTGGAGCAGTTCACTCAGGCCCGGATCGGCAACGTCCACAAGCCGGAGACGACAGGGAAGTTCGTGGCGGCGACCTTCGAGCACGACACGGCGCGACCCGTCGATGGTTACGCCGCGCCGCAGCTCCACACCCACGCCGTTATCTTCAACGTGACAGAACGCGAGAGCGGCCCCGGCAAGCTGACGCGCTCGGTGCAGTCGCACGAGCTGTACGCCGCGCAGAAGTATGTCACGGCGGTCTACCGGTCGGAGCTGGCGACGCGGTTGCATGGTTTGGGCTACCAGTTGGAGCGCGGCGAGTATGGGCAGCCAGAGATCAAGGGCTATACGAAGGAGTACCTCGAAGCCTCCAGCCTGCGCCGAGAGCAGATTCAGGATTATAAGCGGGAGCAGGGCTTGGACGGCTCATCGGCGGCGCAGATCGCCGCGCACCGGACGCGCGATCGCAAGGAGCTGCTGTCGCCCGAAGAGGTCCTGCAGCGGCATCGGGATCTGGCCTCGCAGTACGGCCATCAGGCAGACCGCGTCGTCGCCCAGGCAAGAGGGCAGGGGCATACGCACGCATACGAACCCGAGAATAAAGCCGCACAGCAGGCCGTGACCTACGCTCGCGATCATCTCTTCGAGCGCGGAGCAGTCCACGCACGGAAAGACATACTGGCGGCTGCGCTCGACAGGGGAATGGGGCAGACGACTTCTAGCCAGGTGCGGGAGGAGTTCGAGCGTAGAGTGCAGGCCGGGGAGTTTCGCCGGGTCGAGAACATAGGGACCGGCCCGCAGTACACCACCGCCGCGATGCAGCGTTTGGAGCGCGAGACCATCGGCCATATGCAGCAGGGCAATCAGCGCGGCTTCGAGGACCCGATGCTGGTTTCTCCGAACATTCGAATCGCGACGGTGGACCGTCATTCGGAGCTGAATGCCGGGCAGCGTACGGCTGTCGATGAAGTCTTTCTCTCTCGGGAGAAGATCGTCGGTTTGGATGGAGTCGCGGGCGGGGGAAAGACCACGACGCTGGCTGTGGTGCGCGAGGGTGCCGAGGCCTCCGGGTATACCGTGGAGGGCTTTGCTCCCACGTCGAGGGCCGCGCAAAAGCTGGCCGAGGCGGGTATCGAGACAAAGACCTTGCAGTCCCATCTTGCCCAGGGGCAGAGGGCGAATACTGGAGAGCATAGGCTCTATGTGGTGGACGAGAGTTCGCTTGCGTCCACCAAACAGATGCACGAGTTTGTATCCCGTCTACACCCGAACGACCGGGTTTTATTGGTGGGCGACACCCGGCAGCATGAGTCCGTCGAGGCGGGCCGGATCTTCGCGCAGTTGCAGGACGCGGGCATGAAGACAGTCAAACTTGATGAGATCGTGCGGCAGCGCGACCCGGAGTTGAAACAGACCGTCGAGCAGCTCGCGCGGGGCGATGTTGGCGCGGCGCTCGCAGGGTTGGACCAACAGGGCCGCATCCATGAAGTCAAAGGCCACGACGAGCGCGTTACGGCCATCGCAAAGGAGTATGCGAGATCGCCAGAAAGTACGTTGGTTGTTTCTCCCGACAACCGCTCCCGCGCGGAGATCAACCAGGCCATTCATGCGGAGATGCAGGCAAGAGGCGATGTCGGCAAAGACGAGCATCGCGTGCAGATCCTCGTTCCGCGTCAGGATCTCACCGGCGCGGATCGCACCTGGGCCGAGCGGTACAACGTCGGCGATGTGCTGCGTTACTCACGCGACTCCAAAGAGACCGGCATCCACAAAGGCGAATACGCAAAGGTGACGGAGATCGACGCGGCCAGCAACCGGCTCACCGTCGAGAGGAAAGATGGCACCGAACGGACCTACGACCCGCGCCGTCAGCAGGGCGTCTCCGTCTACCGCGAAGAGGAGCGGGCCTTTTCCACCGGAGATAGGGTGCAGCTCACCGCGCCCTCGCATGAGCTGAAGGTCGCGAACCGTGAGCTGGGAACGGTGGAGGGCATCGGCGAGGATGGACGGCTGTCTCTCAAGATGGACGGAGGCCGCCCAGGTGATCGTGTCGTCGAACTCGATTCGGTGAAGAATCCGCACCTTGACCACGGCTACGCCGTCACGAGTCATTCCAGCCAGGGGCAGACCGCCGACCGTGTGCTGATCCACGCCGATACCGAGCTGGGAGCCAAAGACCTGCTCAACAATCGCATGGCCTACGTTGCCGTTTCGCGCGGCGCATACGACGCGCAAATCTTCACCAACGACCGCGAGAAGCTGGGAGCCGCGCTGGGGCATGATGTATCGCACAGCAGCGCCCATGCGCCGGAGATGAAGCCAGAACAGAAACAGGAGCAGGCAATCACGCAGCAGCGGGAGATTGCGCCGAAACAGGAGCAAGGAGAAGATTTTGGTTTGGGACTCTAACGGAGCAAGCCGCTACAGCTAACGAGACGCGCATAGGCGTCCTTGGGCTACAATTCCCACAGATTCCATGGAGGGCATCCAGCATGAGCACGCGCCCCACGCCGTCCGGTTATGCCGACATAGAGGAGTGGATATTGCAACAGCTCTATGAGCAACCGAAGGTCAACCACATGACCCACACGCTGTTTCAGCACCTTGAGCACGTGATGCAAACCGAGCCGTCATCCGAGGACATGGTAAACCAATTAAGAGCTGTGTCCGGCCTCCCGCCGTTGGGTGCCGAAGAAAAAGTCAAAGAGAAAAAACTGGCATACGCTGACGTTCAATATGCAGTTGAAACGCTCATCGAATCTGGATGGGCTAAGGGTGACCGCAACAGCAGCATGGACGGCGTGTATTACACAGACCTAAAACTCATCCCAAAAGGTGAAGCGGCGGCCATTCGCGCAAAGAGAAAACGGGCGGAGGGTGCCGAAGCTATGGTGGCCCTTTCGGAGCGCCTTGCTGCGGCAGAAAAGCGCACAGCCGACAGTGAGCAGCCTGAGAATTGAGCGGCTCCGCCATTTTGCAGAAGATTGGCAAAAATAGCCTTTTAGCGACACCGCGCAGCCTTTGCACTTGCACCGCGCTCCACCCCGCGCCGTGGCGATGACGCGTCCATTCAATATAGACGCGGAAATCACAGAGGAAGATTATGAATTCTGAAAAGCTCCTGCTTCTATTCTTTGTTGTGTTTGGCAACATCGTGATGGCCCAGACTAAGCCCGCTACAGCAAGCAAACTCGGAGGCGGTTCCGCACGAGTACCTCCAGCGATCAAGTGCGTTGATCCAGACAGCGCGGTTGCCTGCAAAAGCTTCAAGCAACTAATTGACGCAAGAGATTCAGGTGTACTTTTCGGAGTATTGGGCGACCCGAAGGATGCGGGGAGACATTTTGGGTACGTCTGTCCTCGCCGTGGATTAGACACCTTCACAATGGTTGAATTTGCCGTTTCTGAGAAAAGGGAGTTCAAGCCATTTATCACGGTGGGGGACGATAAATTGAAGCGGCTTTTCGCTGAGGTGGCGGTGGGGCAGGACCCAGCGACCCCATTATCCTTATCTGCGGTTAATCAATGGAATCAAGATCATCGGCTTGGTCAATTATTTGCCACCGGTTTCGTCGGCCTTACGATCTATCAGGACGGTGAACTTGCCGGGATTCAGATTGAAAATGGGGAATGGAGCCGCCCCGCAGCGGCTCCTGGCGCTGCCCATGACGAAGCATATGCCTCCTTTGATGGCGGCCATTACTGGGTCCAGTCATATAACCAATTACACGCTGGAGGTTCGCCCGAAGTAGACGATCCTGAAAAACTACATTTGCACATTGATGGACGCGTCGTGTATGCGCATTACACCTACAAGGACCGAAAGGGAGACCTCGTAGACTACGTTCTTCAGATTCATCGCTCGACCGGGCGATTCACTGAGACATTCAAGGCCGCAGGTGATCAGTCTGACAACTCTGGAACATGCATGATATTTAAGTACTAGAGGTCGATGAGGACACACTAGGTGTAGCCGAGAGTGCAGATTCTACTGATAACTGTTGCCCTGTCGCATGGTGGGCAAATTTACCTTTTCGAGGCGGTGGGCAGAAATAGCCCTAGTGAAAAAAAGGGGAATTAGATCGTTGACTTCACATGCTCCGGATCAGGGCAATTCCTGCCTGTATCGGCGGGACGGAGTATTGATCTTGCCCTGAAAGTGTCCGTTTGGGAAGCATTTTCAGCGTAAATCCGCTCCCGCGAAGTCAACTATATAGTTCCCAAAAAAGGTAGGTTCCCCCCCCGCCTTGGCGTACTATTTGTCCGTGTCGTGAGCTGATCCATGGTTGGCAACAAAGTAAGGACTATCGCACTGCTCAAAGGCGAAGGTGATCTTCCGCGTTTCATAGAGGCAACAGTTGATCAGTTCTGCAGCGCCGCAGTCAAACAGCGCCACACTATAGCCCCCTCCGAGCAAGCTACGATAGATTATTCCGTCGAAGCCTTGCGACCGAAAAGTCTCGGCGAGAATCTGGGTAGGGACATATTCGATAGAGGCGGCGTGGGGGGCAATGGGTTCAGAAAAGGCATAGGCAATCTCCCCCCAAACCACTTTTTCACGCTCTTCCAAGGGCACACTGACTGGACCTGGGAAGGTGCATAGCCAAGTTGGGAATACCCTGCTGTCCTTCGAGCAGTCAACCAGATTTAGATCGCGCAAGGTTTTGAATTGAGCTACAGAAATATAGGAACCAAGCCATGGACGCGCTTCGGCCATCGCTGTCTCCTTGCTATTTGCCAAGTATAGGCACGGAATGCCTCTTGGGTTGATGCGCCCATCGCTCACAATCTGAGAGTCCGGTTTCATCCGATCTGGCGGGTATGCATCTGGCACTTCATACTCGTGGTCTGTTCCCTCATGTTCCTTGCGCCAAGCATTGCCGCTCTGCGCCCTCCAGAGGACGGCACCACTCTCTATCGGAGTACTTCGCCTCATGCTCGTTTCAGCAACCATGGTCAGGAAGCGGCGAACTTCCTCGCTATGAATATAACGGGCATTCTCCTTTACGCTCATAGCGAAAAGGCAATAGCTGTTGACCGCTTCGAATCCGGCAACGTCTCCACCCTGCGAATTCATTCGCATGCGTCCATAAGTTTTTCTAGAGCGGAATCTTTACTTAGGTTGTAATCTTCCACCCAAACTCTAATCTCTTCGTCTGCTGTAACGTCATAAACTGTCTTCATTCCATAAGATTCGTAGGCCCCCACTATCTTGTCTCCTTTCTCCGGGTCGTGACCTCCGAACCATTCCAGTATTGAAAATCCCTTGGTAGTCTCCACCATGAAATAGTCACAAGAACTGATTTTGCGAACTACTGTCCCGGTCGCCGCTAGAGCCGCAGCCTGTCCAATGAGAACGAGTGCGACGACAAGAATAGCATGTTTGAAAATAATCCACCTCCGAACAGATTATCCTACACCATTTGACAAATGGCCGAGTGCCCCAGATCAGGTTTCCCCAACCTCCAAAATATCAAACGCTTTGTCCATGCGGGCCTTGTCCTACAAAGGGTAAGTGATGACCCACGACCACCGCCCAGCGTTTTCAAAGGCTTGCATGGGTCAAATGTCAAGGCCATAATTAAACCATGAAATACGGCTATGCCCGCGTATCGACGGACGACCAGAGTACAGCCTTGCAGCTCGCGGCTTTGAAGCGGGCCGGATGCAAGACGTTTTTCAAGGACCAGGGATTGTCAGGTGCCACGACCAAGCGCCCTGCCCTGCTCCGTTGCCTCAAGGCATTAGAGGACGGCGACACGCTCATTGTCTGGAAACTTGACCGCCTGGGCCGCAGCTTGCGCGACCTGATCGCCATGCTCGACGACCTCAAGGAGCGCGGCGTCAAATTCCGTTCCCTTACCGAGCAGATCGACACCGAGACGCCGACAGGCCGGGCCATGTGGCAGATGATTGGCGTACTGGCTGAGCTGGAGCGCAGCCTCATCAGCGAACGGACCCGCGCCGGAGCGAAGGCCGCGCAGCGCCGGGGCGTGAAATTCGGCCGTAAGCCGAAATTGACCCCGCAGCAGATCGCACACGCCCGGAAGCTGATAGACCAGGGCGAGGACCGGCAGAAGGTTGCCGACCTCTTCAAAGTCGGGCGGAAGACCCTATACCGGGCGCTTGCGGCGTGAGACAGCCTTGGGCTTGCTGATGCCCTCGTCTTCTTCGCTGGCATCTTGGAGATAAAATTCCTGGAGCTTCGCCTGGAGCAGCTTTTTGTCCGGTAATTTGGTCTGGTACTCCGCGATCAGAGCTGGGGAGAGACTGCGGCTGAGCGCGTATTCGACTATTTCATCGTTTTTGCTGGCACACAGTAAGACGCCTATCGAGGGCTGCTCGTGCTCTTTGCGTACATCGCGGTCCAGCGCCTCCAGGTAGAAATTTAGCTTGCCAAGATACTCCGGCTCAAACTCATTTACCTTGAGTTCAAAGGCGACAAGAGCATTAAGGCCGCGATGGAAGAAAAGCAAATCAAGTGCAAAATCCCGCCCGCCAACCTGTACGGGAAATTCAGAGCCGACAAAGCAGAAATCTCGGCCAAGCTCTAGTAAAAAATCCTTCATGCGGTTGAGCAAGGCATGGTGAAGATCGTTTTCGGAGTGCTCTTGCGGCAAGCCAAGAAATTCGAGGGCGTAAGCATCCTTGAAAACGTTTTGGGCGTCTGGGTGAGATTGCGGTAGTGCTGGCGACATTTTGGGCGGGCTGAGAACAACCCGCTCGAAGAGCGCCGCCTTGAACTGGCGCTCCAGCTCGCGGCTCGACCACCGCTCCCGAGCGGCCATACGGAGATAGAACTCGCGTTCCTCGGGGCGTTTGCTCTGTCCAATGATGATGAGATGGTGAGTCCACGGCAATTGTGTCAGCACTGCCGACACAATTGACTCATCCGGGTAGGCTTCGTAGAACTGCTTCATACGAAATAGGTTGCGCGTCGTGAAGCCGCGCTGTCCGGGCTGGGTCCGGGCGATGTACTGGGCCAGTTGCGGGACCACGCCGTCGCCCCACTCGGCGGATTCGATCTTGCGGCTGATGTATTCGCCTACCTGCCAGTAGAGATCGATCAACGTGGTGTTGACGGCTTGAAAGGCCCGCTGTTGAGCGGCTGCAATGAGGCCGACAACCTCGGCAAAGCCCGCCTCATCCATTACGTTTGCCTTGGTTAGAACGTCCATTCTTCAATTCTCTCTGATTTAGGCGCTGGGCCGTCAATGGATCGAAAACCCAGCTCTTGCAACTGTCTCGCAACTCCAGGTATACTCGTATAACATTCGCAGTGTGCAGGTGTATACATGTATATCGTTGCCGTCATAGCGGAAAAGGGAGGGGTGGGTAAAACGACCCTTGCCCTTGAC